>Ga0302324_100025582_pt1 | contig 11319 bp, 8 predicted proteins | sample Palsa_T0_1_FD_201949 | JGI IMG/M metagenome (GOLD analysis project Ga0302324, IMG submission 201949) | Peat permafrost microbial communities from Stordalen Mire near Abisko, Sweden - Palsa_T0_1 | ecosystem: Environmental > Terrestrial > Soil > Palsa > Peat permafrost | place: Sweden: Abisko... | reverse complement strand
CACCACGATCCGCGAACTCCCGACTGCGTGATTCGAGTTTCTCGCCGATCAACGCCCGCTGTCAGATGTTTTCCGCCGGCTGGAAAACGGTCGGTTTAGACACGGGCTGCTAGGGACGAAGCCGTAGCACCAGCCCTTTTAGAGCTTTGCTGAATAAAATTACATTGCTGTACCGGCTAATTAGACGGTAAGGTAAAACGCTGCACTGAGCCCGCAGAACAAGAAACAGAGCGCGCGTCCAATTCCAATGTTCCTTGTGCCCCCAACGAGAAGTAACACAATAGGAATCAGCACAGGATAGATATAGCGGAAATCGTTATTCGCGGAATATGGATTGTAGAGGCGCAAAGCGAAAACGGAGAGGATCGACACGGCTATGACAACCAAGAGCGGCAACGACAGACGAGCCGCCCGGCTAACGTTGCGCGCGAGACCGATCCAGAAAAGAATAACAAGCCCGAGGAGCAAAGGTGACATGACCAGGGCCAGGAATCTCTGCAGAGGTTTCTGGAACCAGCCACCATAATCACCAAACATGCTCGATTTCAGCAGGTAGTTCCAAAAATACCCTCGTCCCGTGCCGTCGCGGAGCGAGTCTACAAATGGCGACGTGAAGTATGAAGCGCTATTCAGGACGAGGTACTGCTTCCAGCTGTTTCCCACATACATTGCCGACCAGGTGTCCTGAAATGGCGGAACCATATTCCCCCTTAAAGAACTCTGCGTTAGGTAAACCGCAATTCCTGCGATCATCACTAACAAGGGCAGCAAATAGGAAAACCATCCCTTACCCACGTGGCGTTCGCTGAAAAGTCGATAAAGAATTAAAATGGCTATCGCACCGATGAGGGGCATCATCGTCGCCTTGATCAAGACGCCACATCCGGCTACGATGGCGGCAACGATGAGATGCTTGCGGTTATCGGTCTTCCACCAGCTCAGAACGAAATACAAACACGTGGCGAAGAACGCATAAAGAGGGATGTCGTTGCTAACTCGCGCACTATGGAGAAAGCCCGCGGGCCAGAATGCCAGTAACGCCGTCGCAAGCTGCACTTCTCGTTGCCCAGGAAACCACAGCAACACAATTCGCGCGGACATGACCAGAAACACCCAGAACCAGGCGAGCGCCAAAAACTGCAGTACCTGCATGGGATCGAAGATGCGTGTTACCCGAGCCGTTGAGTAGACCGCTGCGGCGACCGCATAGTACAAACTCGGCTGAAAGCACTCATGACAATAATCTGCAGGAGGAAGAGAGCCATGGTACGCGATAAATTCGATGTGCTGCAGATGACCCAGAACATCGTAGGTCCGCTCGATAACGGGTGTGTGCGATTGATACAGGAGCTGGATCGGCAGAGATGCCAGGAGGATCAGCGAAATGATATGGCTGAAATGCCATCGTCTCAGAGCCAGATAAAGCCCGCCAGCGAACGCAGCGCCGCCCATCAGACCGAGCGTTAGCGCTAGCGGATGACCTGTCGGCGCCCTCACGCTTAAGCCGAAAATATCGAAGGTGCCTGCAGGTGGATTTGAAACCCTGGCGTCCAGATGGATCGGCTGAGATCCTGCGGCATCAGGACCTGTCGGAAGACGAACATCGTACCCCTTGATGAAGTCGCAGTGTTCGGGCGGGAACGCAATCGGCTTACCATTGATCTCGGCTGAGGACAAGCAAAGCGTGGGTAGTAGCGTGAACCTCGCGAACTGATACGGCTTGTAATCAATGTCGGCCGCGACGTGGTACTCTTTCACAGGCGGACTCGTCTGTCTCAAGAATGGAAAGGGAACATCCTCTAATCGACGCACTCCGTCATCAATAGATATGTTCTTAAGGCGCGGGGTCAGAACCTGGATGAAGGAGGCGCAAAGCAAGGCAATCGCTATCAGCGACATCGGCAATATCCAACGCGGCAACGCTTCCCGCACCGAAGTAAGTATAGATCAACAACGGTGTTGTTGAAAAATGTCTTATAGGAACTTGCGGCACAATTCGGACGACCGCTATAATCAAGCGCAAAATGAGTTGGGTTCGATTTTTTTGGCGAAGCGTCATCTTAGCTGCATTGTCGATGTTCGCGGCATCCAACGCTGTGGCCTGGCAATCACTGGTGTTCCAGGCAGCGGACCTCCCGCACTGCCAGCAGGGACCATGGAAAGCAGCAGGAAAGCAAAACAGTGGCGGCCCGGTTACGGGAAGGCTCTTGGGATTCAGGGGCTGTGCAGACACATTCGGATTCCACGGAAATGGAACCCCGAACGATCCCTATCGGCTGGCGCTCGATGGCGAGAGTGAAAGCGTCGAAATCGACGGGCTGGAGGCTACCACGCGAGCCGATTACACCGTTCAGGTTTGGTTCCGGGTAAGAAGTCACGAGAAGCGTCTCGCGATGCTGGTGGATTCACGGACGGATCGTTTTTACGTTCCGCTGCGGATGAGAATCTCGGAAGGCAAGCTCCAATGTTCTATAGAGATGCCTTTCCCAGACCGGATTTACCGGGCGTCATCTTCCGCCCCTATCACGCTATCCAATTGGTATCACGCCGCCTGCCGCTTTCGTGCCCAATCCCGTGAGCTGTCCTTGTTCCTGAATGGAAGCATAAGGGGATCAACGCGAATCCCGCCCGGGTCAATGCGGAGCAATCGCATTCGCATTGGCGGCGACCCTAGTGTGGACGGTGAGAATTTCTCCGGAGATATTGCGGAATTCGTTTTTTCCACGAAGAGCGAGGACGCAAAGATAATTCAAGCCCGGTGTAAGGAAGAGAGTCAACGATTCGCTGGTTCCGAGTGCGCAAGACAATAGCGCGTTTCGTGTTCGGCCATAACGCTTCTAGCCCACATCATTGATTCGTGGTGTCGAGAGCCATCCGCTCGTGGACGCACAGGTGATCGAATCGAGATTGGCGAGGCCGTGAAACCCTTCGAGACGCCTGCCGGATCCGAGACCGCTAGAGCCCTTCAGATTGAATCGCCGGAATTCACCCCGCAGCATCTTGGAGACGTCGGGTTGCTTGAATACCGAGAAGAACGGCAGCCTCAATCTGTTTCAAGCCGCGATCCTTCATGATCGTGTCGATTTTGAAAACGAGCTGCGCCTTGGCCAGGTGCTCTTCGGCATTCGGCAGGCCAATGTCTTTGAACACATTCCCGCTCCCGGCTTGGTATCCCGTCTTCCTCATGGTTTTCTCTCCTTCGCAATTTGCTCCGCTTCGCGCGAAGCATCGCGGCTCGATCCCAAGCAGATTACCGGCTTGAGAGACGGATCAGTCATCGTTGCCCCCAACCAATATCGTGATTTCACTGGCCCGGACAGCCACCTTGGGCGTCGCCGCGATTCGCCAGCTTTACGGCGCCACGAATATCCTACTGGCTTCGAAAAGATTAAGCTCGCGCGCGAGTTGCCTGACATCCGTCTTTCCCGTACTCTGAGAACTGTGGAAGTTCATTTCACCCCTGAGCAAGAAGCGCAGCTTGCGTATATTGCAACGAAGGCAGGCACCGACCTCGAGCGGTTAGTGAAGGATACCGTCTTGCGGTTGCTGCAGCCAGGCGCTGGCGATCGCGCAGTAACTTCGGGAAGTGTTGTTGCCGAGATGCGTGCATTGCGCGCTCGCGTCAAACCTGACCCTGAAGGCTGGTCGACGCGCGATTACGTCCTCTATGGCCGCCGCTAGATGCCTCTGGTAGTCGATGCTTCCGTTGCCCTTGCGTGGGCCTTACCCGATGAAAGCAGCGACTATGCCGACGCTGTTTTAATCGTTGTCGAGAAGGAGGGCTTGCGCGTTCCCGAGCTCTGGGCACGGGAAATTGCCAACGGACTTGCCGTCGCCTATCTGCGCAAGCGCATCACATCCGTCGATGAGAAGGCGTTTTTGATCGCCCTTTCACATCTGGTAATCGACGTTGAAGAAGCTTCCGACGCCCTGACCGTTATTCGCGATGGGACGGCGGCAGCGATGCGTTATGGCCTCACGGCCTACGATGCGACGTATGTCGATCTTGCTTCGCGGGAAAAATTGGCCCTTGCCACCCTCGACACGGCGATGCGCAAGGCCGCAGAACAATCGGGGATTGCGATTTTCCAGCAAGAGTAGTTTCCAAGGTACTAATCGCTATCATTGAGAAACTGACGGCAACGAATTAGAGTCCAAGCAACAAGAAATTTTGAGCCATGCCGCTCGGCTTCGCGACGAGTCCGTCAAGAAGACGCCGTTCAAGAGTGTCAGGGGCCTCTGGGCAGACCTGGGTATTTCGCTGTCGTCTGGTGAGATCGACCAGAACCAGAGCGATATGTGGGAAAACTTCCCCAGGGATGGCATCTGATGCCTGCCGTCGCGGTGGATACTCATACCATCGTCGGGTGTCTGTCGTCCGACCCTCGGTTATCGGCAAAGGCCACTGATGCTCTCGACTCGGCCACTGCGGCCGGCGACCTCATCCACGTTCCATCGATCTGTCTTGTAGAGCTAACCTACCTGGTCGAAAAGGGTCGGTTGCCTGCCGCCGCGCGTAACCGGTTGATCCAGGCGCTAGATGATCCGGCCACTCCGTGCCTCTTGGCGCCGCTTGATCGTTCGGTCGCCGATGCCCTTGAATCTGTGAGCCGCAGCGAGGTTCCAGATCTGCCGGACCGAATTGTAACCGCTACTGCAGCGGCGCTGCGTGTCCCGTTGATCAGTCGCGATGGAAAGATCCGCGCAACGCAGATTCAAACGATCTGGTAGCACCAAGCCGATCACAACATCCATCCACTTGTTTTTCCGCTCCCCTCAATCGCTTCCAACCCACCCGCTCCTCGCACCCACCGCCTCGTTGTTATTCTCAAGCCGATGTCCTTTTGCGCCCCACTCCACGCCCACCGCCCACCCTTCGCCCCAAGTTGGCTTCGTTTTTGCCAAATAACAATTGCGCCACCACGCACACACACCACCACCCTCCAATTCCGCCGCCTGCCAATCGCCAACAGCCAATTACCAACAGCCATCCAACTGTTAACCTGAAACTTACATGTCCGATCACAAGCTTCAGTTGATCCCGCTCGGCGGCTTGGGCGAGTTCGGTATGAATTCCATGGCCATCCGCTACGGGGACGACATCATCGTCGTCGACGCCGGCATGATGTTTCCCGACGCGGAATTGCTGGGCGTCGATATCGTCACGCCGGACTTCGCGTATCTTGAGCAGCATCGCGATAAAGTCCGCGCCTTGATCCTCACGCACGGCCACGAGGACCACATCGGCGCCGTGCCATTTCTGCTGAGCGAGATCAACGTTCCGGTTTACAGCGCGCCCTTCACGCTGTTAATGGTGGAGCGCCGCCTGGAAGAGCACGGATTGCTGGACGGCGCGCACCTTCATAAGGTCAAACCCGGCTCACGCATTGAAATCGGTCCCTTCACCATCGAGTTCATTCACGTCACGCACTCCATCGTGAGTTCCATGGCGCTTGCCATCACCACGCCGCTCGGCGTCATCATTCACACCGGCGATTTCAAAGTGGACCCCACGCCCACCGACAATGAGCCCTTCGATCTGCACACCTTCGCCGAATACGGCAAGCGCGGAGTGCTGCTGCTGATGTCCGACTCCACCAATGTCGATCGCCCCGGCTACACCGAGAGCGAACGCGCGGTGCGCCCGCGCCTGGACGAAATCTTCTATCGCGCCGAGCGCCGTCTGGTGATCTCCTGCTTCAGTTCGTCCATTCACCGGCTGCAGCAGATCCTGGACGTCGCCGCCGAGTACGGCCGCAAAGTGGCGTTCCTCGGCCGCAGCATGAATAACGTCACCGAAATCGCGCACTCTCTTGGATTACTGAGTCTGCCCGACGGAATTTTGCTGCGCCCGCAGGACATCATGCAGGCCGATCCGAGCAAGGTGGTGGTGGTGGCGTCCGGGACGCAGGGCGAGCCGATGTCGGCGCTCTCGCGCATCGCGGTCGACAATCACAAGAATCTTTCGGTCGAGCGCGGAGACACGGTGGTGCTGAGCGCGCGCATCATTCCCGGTAACGAAAAAGGAATTTACCGGATGATCAACCACTTCGCCAAACGCGGCGCCGACGTGATCTACGGCACTATGAATCCACCGGTGCATGTGTCCGGGCATGGCAGTGTCGAAGAGCTGAGGCTGGTATTGAACCTGCTTCGGCCGCGCTATTTTCTGCCGATCCACGGCGAATATCGTCAATTGGCCAAGCACGCCGCTCTGGCGTCCCACCTGCGCGGCGCTGGCCTGGAGGAAACGTTCACGCTCGAAACCGGCGAGACCCTGGAAATCGATCGCGCGGGCGCCCGCCGCGGCGACAAAGTGCAAGTGGGGCGGGTGTGCATCGATTCCGGCACCATCGACGAAGTTGTGGAGGACATCGTCATTCGCGACCGCCGCCATCTGTCCGAAGACGGTTTCGTCATACCGATCATTGCCATCAGCAAAAACTCGGGGCGCAATGAGACGCTGCCCGAAATTGTGAGCCGCGGTTTCATGTCTTTTGAAGATGGCTCCGAGCTCCTGCAGAAAGCCCGCCAGGTTGTGGCGCGAACGCTGGAATCGTCCAGCGAAGAGGAGCGGACCGATTGGGGCGTGATGCAGGAAAAGATTCGTGCCGATTTGAAGCGCTTTCTCAGTAAGGAGACCCAGCGCAGGCCCCTGATCATGCCTGTGATTTTGGAGGTCTGAATCCGGAATTCAGAATCAACAATGACCATCGAAGATGCGTCGGGGTTTCAGGGCGAGGCCGATCGCGTTATAACCCCCGCATCGGAGGCGGAATTGCTCGATATCCTCGGAGCGGCTTCTCGTGAAGGCGCTTCTATCACCATCCTGGGCGCGCGCACCGGGGTTACTGGCGGATGTGTTCCGCAAGGCGGCTGGGCGGTCTCACTCGAAAAATTCCGGCGGCTCGAAATCTGTCCGGACCGGGCCATAGTGGGACCTGGTGTGTCGCTCGATTCGCTGCAACGGGAGGCGGCGCGCACCGGCCAGTTCTACGCGCCCGATCCTACCGAGAACAGCGCCAGCATCGGCGGAACCATTGCCACCAATGCCAGCGGATCGCGCAGCTTTCGTTATGGCAGCACCCGCCGGCATATTCTTGGCCTGCGAGTGGCGCTCATGGATGGCCGTGTTCTCGAGATGCACCGCGGCGATCGCGTGGATTTCGATGTCAGGGAACTGCCGCTGCCCGCGACCACCAAGAACACCGCCGGCTATCGGCTCGCGCCCGGCATGGACTGGGTCGACCTTTTCACGGGCAGCGAAGGCACGCTCGGAGTCGTCACCCAGGCCGAGATGCAACTTCTGCCCAAGCCCGCCGATGTCATCGCAGGCATCGTTTTTCTGATCAGCGATGGCGCTGCCGTGGACGTGGTGGATGCCTGGCGCCGCATTCCAGGCCTTCGAATGATCGAGTATTTCGATGCCAACTCGCTCGATTTTCTGCGCCCTCACTATCCGGAAATCCCGAACCGCGCCGCGGCCGCGCTTTTGATCGAACAGGAAGAAGGCGATATCGATTCCTGGGCCGATCTTGCGCCGGACGATAGCTGGTTCGCCGCGAGCGACCAGGACCGCGAGCGCTTCCGCCGCTTTCGCCATGCCCTGCCTGAGTTGGTGAACGACGCCATGCGCCGCCGGGGCTTTATGAAGCTGGGTTCCGACTATGCCGTCCCCCTCGCGCGCAATCACGAGATGCTAACCGAGTATCATGCCGCGTTGCGGCTCCATCAGCTGGAGTATGTCATCTTCGGCCATATCGGCGATGCGCACGTGCATGTCAACATCCTGCCCAGATCGCCCGCCGAGTTTGAATCCGGCCAGCGCTTGATGCTGGATTTCGCGCGACACGCGGTCAGCCTCGGCGGCACTGTCTCCGCCGAGCACGGCCTTGGCAAGCGCAAATCGCATTTGTTGGCGCTCCAATATACGCCGGAGCAGATAGAGAGCATGAAGCAGGTGAAGCGGCGCTTCGATCCACACTGGCTGCTCAACCGGGGCAACCTGTTTGCCGTGTCTTAGTTGCTCGTCACAGCCCCCGCCGGAAGTTCTTCCTATGCCCGCCGCGAGTGGCGCCCGCCGCAGCAGCAAGCCTCTTCAGCCTGAAAGCGCGGCGGCTGGGAACGCTCCGTGCGGCCGTCTCGGAAAAGCCCGTCAGGCTGATGGTCGACATCTCATTCAGCGCCTCGTTCGTGTCAAAAGAGATGTAGACATCGCCGTTTTCGAGGCCGCTCGAAGGCACGGTGAAATTCACCTGATATAACCCGGCAAATCCGGGCGCAAGACCAGCGAACGCGACCTGGGCCACTGCCGGGGCATCCACCCCGTCGTCAAGAACCACGAAGATTTCCCCAGCTTGAAATTCGTCGCTGACGCTCAATGGGCTACTGGGAGCAGCCACGCCATCGCCCAGCTGCGGTGTCACGGTTCCAAGACCATTCATGAACAGCAGGACTGTCTCACCGGGCTGGGCCGGGCTGCTGCTGGTTACTTCGGTGAAGTCGGCGTGGAGGATCGCTCCCGCGCCAATCCCGTTCTGGGTAAGCGTGTAAATCCCCGGCGCCGTCTTGTCGGCGTACACCGTCACCTGGTTGGACTTCGACCCGTTCACCACCACCTGGAACGTAGCAAAGGAATCGCCCGAAATCTCGTAAGGAATCAGCGCGCTGATCTGCTTCTGGCTCACCAGGTAAATCGGCGCCGCCTGCCCGTTGACGAGAACCTGCACGCCGCCTAGCGAGGTGGAAATCGGGAGCGCCTTGTTCACTTGAGTGGATACACCGAAGTTTCCATACAGGCTCACCAGCTCGCCGGGCGCGTACGCGTTTGTGATGGGCGTGTAATTGGCCGCGTTGGTAATCCCGACCGGATTGATCCACAAGGAGGGAGGCTGTGTAATCGAAGGAGCGTGAACGGCAACCATGAGCGCGAAATCCAGGTTGGATCCAATCAGCATCAGCGCCGCACCATCGGCGCCAATCAGATAAGTGTACGTGTTGCCGTCGTAATAGGTGCCGCCGGCCTTGATGGTTACCGTTGAGTTGAACGTGTTGTCGAAGGTTTGTATGTCCGCCACATCGCAAAACCTTTGGTGCCAGATGAGGGCGCCATCCGCACCGGTATTGATGGAGCCATAAAAGGCATCCAGAAAATCCGGCGGGCTGGCCACATAGTCTTCCATTCCGGCCACAAAGTAAGTCGGGTTCAAGAGCGAATTCGAACTGATCCCGGAGGGCGCGCGAAACCCGAAAAACATATCCGAACCCTGTGCCGAGCCTCCCACAAACCAGTTGCCGTCGGCGGACACATACAGAAGCTTTGCTCCGCCGACAATTGTGGTTTGATCGCCCGAGCTGCCGGGAAAGGTCAGGGTACCGCCGGTTGTGCCGGAGAGTGTATAGGTGGAGGCCGCAACCTGCTGCGCGAGGGTGGCGCCCGAACTCACATTCGCCAGCGAGCCGGTAACCGCGAATGCCGCGATGTTCCCGTTACCATCGGCGTTCAAGGTGAAGTAGCCCTGGCGCGCCAGCGAAGCGGAAGCATTGAGGAAATCCAGGGTGCCCACCGTAAAGGCTCCCGAAAGACTGCCGTTGGACAGCGAAGTGGAGGGCGCCTGCACCGCGATAAAAAGATCGAAGCCGTCATCTTCCGTTGAACTCGCGGTGACGACGGGCTGGCTGAAGGTACCGAAGAGCGTGGCCGGATAGAGAGGATTGTCCAGTTGGGCGATGCCGTTCGATTGCACTCCGTAGGATCCCCCGCCCAGCGAGGCGCATGAGCCCGTGCCGTTGGTTCCAATCGAATCGAACAGTTGAGTATTGGAAAGTGTGTAATTTCCCTTGCCGTCGAACGCGATGGCGCCGCTTAGGGCGCAGGACTCCGTCAGGTTGCCATTGGCGTCGTTGAAGAAATTGACGTAGCGGAACAGATATGTTCCGCTGAGGTTGGCCGTCCCGCTGGTGTCGAAATTCTGAGCCTCGACAGGGGCCGGCGCCAGCGCCAGCCAAAGGGCGCTACTAAACAGGAAGATAGTTTTGTACATGCGTGTCACCCTTACTGGCCTTTGCTCCAATTCGAGATCAGGTTGTAGACATCCACGCTACCCAGACCGGTAGCGAAGCTCCAGCCGGCGGCGGCTGCAAAGGCCGGCGTATAGGATTGGCTGGTGGTGGAAAGCCCCCCGTTTCCGCCGAACAAGTTAGTCGGCGTGGTGCGGCCTCTTCCCACAAACCCGGCTCCGAAGCAGTCTATTTCGCCCGAGCAGTTGACCACGATGTCGCCCATGGTGATGCTATGGAACACCGATGAGGCCACCGAACCGGCCGCGAGTTTGTAGTAAACCGGATTCGGGTTACCCTGGGCGCCCCCCATCTTCTGGTTCACCAGCGCCTGAATGCCAGCCATGATCGGGGAGGCAAACGAAGTTCCCCCCGCGCCGGACCAGCTATCCGGCGGGCCCCCGCATTGCGCGCCGCCATTGGCAACATCGGAAAAGCAGTACAGGTAGTAGTGGCCCCAGATTCCGTTAGCGGCGAAGAGCGCCACGTCGGGAATGTCCCGCACGCCATCGTTCGGGATGCCTGTCACCCCCGTTTGCCACGAAGGTTTGGAGTATCCCCTGCAACTGCCTCCCACCACCAGATTTGCGGCGGGAGCGCCGGTTGCGCATCCGCTTGGTCCTCCGCTGGCCGCGACCACTGTGAGAGTATCCTCTTGCTGCGCCAGGCTGCTTCCACAGAAGCCGCTGGTACCATAGCCGACCGAAAAGCCGGAATAAGCCGCGAGCACGGAACCGGCGCAGGAGTCGTTCCAGGGGATCTCCGGAATGTAGGAGAGGGCCGAACCGTAAGTGGCGCTGTTGGACGAACCCCAATACATGCTGGTGGTGCCCTGGGACGTATCGGCGAAGTCGGTTCCTCCGGCGGCGACGTTATAGGGCGTCGAGGCGAAGGCGGAGACGCCGATGCCGTGGGTGGCGGTGGTAAATCCGTAATCGCAGCTGGCCGCGCCTGAGTCTCCCGCCGCAACAAACATCGACACGCCTTCGGCCACCGCCTGCTGGAAAGCGGAGTTGTAGGCTGCATTCGCGGCCGCGCCGCTCCCGGCCTCACACTCGCCGTAGCTCAAGCTGATAATCTGAGGCGGCTTGCTGGAGTTGATTAAATTCTGCGCTGCGATCAAGAATCCAGGTGTCGTGGTCTTATTGGCGCAAGCAGCCAATTCGATGCTGGCGTCGGGCGCGGCGGCGCTGGACCATTCGGCGTCCAGTGTCGCTTCGTCGTCGTCTCCGGTAGGTCCCGGATCCGAGCAATTGGAAG
>Ga0302324_100025581_pt1 | contig 11320 bp, 11 predicted proteins | sample Palsa_T0_1_FD_201949 | JGI IMG/M metagenome (GOLD analysis project Ga0302324, IMG submission 201949) | Peat permafrost microbial communities from Stordalen Mire near Abisko, Sweden - Palsa_T0_1 | ecosystem: Environmental > Terrestrial > Soil > Palsa > Peat permafrost | place: Sweden: Abisko... | reverse complement strand
CCCCGCGTACCAATACTGGTCAGCAGATCGTCCACGTCCTGCACGTCTGGTACGGAATGCGCGTCTTGCGGAATCAAATCGTTCCCTTCGTCGTCCATGACATTATTCTTGCTTTTTCCCGGCATCAGTCGGTTCCTATGATCCATAGCCAAACATGATCCATAGCCAAACATGATCCATAGCCAAATGCGCGGCTTTCGGCACTGGCCCGCACGGGCCCGCACGGATAGACGTAGCAGTGTCAATCCAGAGGTGCCGTTCAACGGAAGCGCGCCAGCCGGGACGGTCTTAAGAGAGTTGCCTCTTTTGACGATATCTGGGGGCCAAGCCGAAATTACCACCCACTACCGCACTCTAACACATCCGGCCAGTTGTGCGTTAAGCGGGTAGTGTCCTAATTTGGATTCTAGGGCTCGCGCTAGGTGTGTTTGTTATATCCGAAAGGTCCGCATATCAGAAACTCGTTCAGTGCTGGACTCCAAAAATAGCAGAAACAGGTCTCGTGCAGTTTGAGCGGACTCTTGAGTTCGTGGATAGTCTTCGACTCCTCAATCAGGTCGCGGTATTGAAGTCGCCCCCAATACAACAGACGTTTCCGGCTACTTCGGATTTCCTTCCAATCTTCTGGCAACAGGTGATTTTCGGCCCAAAAGTAACTCTCGGCGAAAGTTGCCCACGATTCACCAGCAGGGACCATTCTGGTGTGGGCCATTACATGTCCTTCCAAGCCGTACTCAGGGGGCGACGGCAGATCATCCGTATCTTTACGGCATTCAAGGTGTTGATCGAAGAAAACCACTTCGGCTGGAGTCTTTCCCCAATTCTGGAATTTGATGGAGAAACTCATGTGCTCGGAAACTTGATCAACCGGGAACGCTTGGTTTGTCACGGTAATCTGAATAAACAACCAAGGGCGCTCGGAATTTATGATGGCTTGGGCATTCAACAGTGCAGCGTCAGCGCTTTTGTGAGCTGCTTCGATGAGTTTCGTTTGTTGTTCCCCGGAGCTGTTCATACTGCCAAGCTGACCTTCCATGACTTTAGCCTGACGCTCCATCAAAACGGCTTGTTCCTTCATCGCTCGCAGAGTAAAGACCGCGGCGACGACGCCTGCGATTCCGATAAGGCACAAGATCGTATTCGGGAGAGTTTCAGGCGCAATCAGGCGATGGAGATACGGTGGCGGCTTGTCATTATCCTCGTCGGATTTCCCGGCGGTCTCTGGCTGTTGTGGTACGTTGAGTTTGTTTACGTTTACCGTCTCAACATTCACCGTACTAGGCGTGGAGTTTTTGCCCTTTGGAGCCTGCGTATCAGCGCTATGCTGTCTGTTAGCCTCGGGATTTTTTCCGGGGGACTGCCCGTTTATTGGAACTACGAAGCAACACATGGCGAGCGCAACCATCACAGCAATGTGTTTCATGGTGATAATAATTGTAACACGAAAATGCTTGACACCCTACCGTTGTTGTATTACATTAATTACATGGCAAACGTACTCAACCCCAACAAGCAAATCGCGATAATCGCAGCCTTGGCCGAAGGTTCTAGTATTCGCTCAATTGAACGGATTACAGGCGTTCACCGCGATACGATTATGCGGCTAGGCGTGCGAGTGGGGCAGGGATGCACGATGCTCATGGACTCCAAGATGCAGGATTTGCCTTGCAATTATCTGCAATTCGATGAGTTATGGGGATTCATCGGAAAGAAGGAGCGACACGTCGGAATAGACGAAAATCCCGAACTGGGGGACGTGTGGACCTTCTGCGCTATTGATGCCGAGACTAAGCTGGTTCCTACCTTCCGCTGCGGGAAGCGGACGGCGGAAGTCGCGAATGAGTTCGTGCAAGACGTTGCTAGTCGCATGGCGAACCGCGTGCAAATCTCCACCGATGCACTCCGCGCCTACGTTGAAGCCGTAGAGCAATCGTTTGGGGCGGACGTGGACTACGGGCAGATTGTTAAGGTGTACGTCCACGACGGTGGTCACCATCCGGAGCGGCATTACAGTGCGCCATCCTTCGCCAAAGCGATGCGCCGCCCTATCTCTGGTGACCCTGATATGCGAAACGTTTCCACCAGTTACATTGAGCGCCTGAATGGAACCACACGTTTGCACATGAAGCGGCTCAACCGCCTCACACTGGCGTTCAGCAAGAAATTAGAGAACTTCAAGGCTGCGGCTGGCCTTCACTTCGCTTATTACAATTTCGTGAAGCGTCACAATACGTTGCGCTGTACTCCCGCAATGGCTGCTGGAATTGAGCGAGACTTCTGGACGGTGCGTGATTTGGTAGAGGCGGTTTCGTGAGCTACATCCACGACTTGCAAGACGTAATTCGTAAAGTTCATGGAGTCGGATCGACCCATATAGAGAGTGTGCCCGTGAAAGAGGTTTTCCAGGGGCGTACTGTATGGCAAGGTATTGTCGAAGTGTTTGATCTGCATGGGCACCCGAATGCTCCCAGAGTCTACGCATGGACGCACGATACTGACGATCCTGAGCACCCTAAGCGGCACGTAACGGTTTTACACATTCATCCGGTTGCATCGCCATTCTCAGCCGTGAGAGCGGCAATCGTACAGGAGTTCGAGAGCCTTGACGCAGCCCAAAGCTAAGAGAGTCGGACGGCCAAAGCTACCCAGAGGGTCAGCCAAGGGGCGCATCGTGCCTGTCCGCTTCACAGCGGACGATCTAAAAGCTATTGCTGTTCGGGCCAAGGCTGCGAACAAAAACGTCTCAGAATGGATTCGAGGCACGATCCATGCCAATCTCAGCGCATGAGAAGTTCAAATTAGGACACTTCCCTTAAGCGAGACTCCGCCTTGACCGGTAAGTTCGACATGCCCGCATTGTGAGGCCGCAGCGGGGGCGATCGGTCTGGGTGGATACCGGGTAAATGCCGAGCCCGCTCGAACTTACGCCGGTATCCGGCCTGGATAATGCTCGTCGTTCACGTGTTCCATCCCCTGAACCAGTCGGCCGGTCCTTTGGCGGAAGCCTGTGAGCCATTTCTTTTGATCTCCATTGCTCTATTCCTTTTCGTCCCCTGTTCATTTGTCTGGCCGCTTGTTCTCATCTTTGTTCTCGCCCTGGCGCTGCTTGGGTGCCAACACGAGCACGATATGGGCGACGTTGTCGTAGGCATTGTGGATGCCAATGAAGAGCAGCAAGAGCGCCGCGCCGCCAACGCCGAACAAGGCGTCGCGCTCGTGAGAAAAAGCCGCGAATGAGGTCAGCGCGAGTATCGCGTACGCGGCCCCCGGCAGCACAGCATGAAACAGCCAGTCCTCGAATACTGGCAGGTATGCAGATTGCTTCGTCATGCGGCGCACTACCATCATCATGTACGCGAGTCCGCCGAACCCCGAAAGGCCCCAGATGACCGCGGCAATTGTGATGGTCTGCCAGGGCGCGTGCAGGAGTGCGGACAAAAACAGGGCGACGGCGAAATGAACGATGGTCGGGTTACCGAACGCGGGGCCAGCTTCGGCTGCACCTGCGGGCGGCTTCTCGGCGAGCAGGGTCATGACCACGAACTGCAATCCGATCAAGGCCCCGGCGGCCGACCCGACGATGACGTAGAAGCTATCCCACTTCGCGAGTTCCGGCATAAGAAGGCTTATTCCGACGACGTTCATTCCGACTGCATGGCGCCATTTCCAGCATCACTTCTTAAAGCGCTCGAAGCGGTACGCCAATTCTGGGCCTCCTGCTCCTTCGTATGCAAGCTGGGCCACGAGCAGTGCGAACGGCTCGGTGTAGCGGGCGATGCGCAGAGGGCCGGCATCGACCGGATCGAAACCCGCGTCGCGGATGAGTTCAGCCGACACACTTTTGGCGCGCTTGTCGTCGCCGCAGTAAACCAGGCTCGGTTGCGCGGCTTTGCGACGGGCTTCGTAGACACCGAAGAGCACTTCGCTGGGCACGGTATTGAAAGCGCTGACAACATGAGCGCGCGGAACCTTCGCGGCAAGTTCTTCGGCTCCCGACGTAGTGGTGCCAAAGATGAGCTTCGTGTTGCCGGCATCCATGGGAAGGGAACAGGTTACGATCACCTTGCCCGACAAATCACCCGCCTGCTTCAGCACTTCGTCGATTCGCGACCAGTGTACGGCCAGGAAAAGTGCATCTGCATCCTGCGCGGCTTCCCGCGGCGTGCCAGCTCGCGCCTTAGCTCCGGCGTCGCGCGCGAGTTTCTTCAGCTTGTCCTCGCTCCGCGCATAGCTGAACGCGACCTCATGTCCGGCACGCGCCAGGATCGTTCCCAGCTTGGCGCCCATCAATCCCGAACCCAGGATGCCAATGTGCATGCCGCTCTATCTCGCCTGCTTTTTCATTCAGACCGCTTCTCGAGAGTCGCGTGTGTTCTTTTTGCGCATCCATACGCCCCATGTGAGCGGCCCGACGACCTCGTTGGCTATCGCGCGTCCCGCCAGTTTTAGAGCGAGTTTGATTTGACCGTGATGGTAGCCCTCGTGCCAGAGCATGTGCTGCAGCAGCAGGATCGGGTGGTCGTAGTGCAGGTCCATGTCGCGGCCCGCCTCGACTCGGCTCTTCACCGCGTCCCGCACGGCCGCGGCGCTGTCGTTCAGCATTTTCGCCATGCGGTCCGAGTCATGTTCGGCTACCCACTCGTTCTTGGGCAGACCTTCCGGCAGACCTCTGGCGGCCTCGGGTGCGTCCTCCAAAACGAACACGAGGCGGACGTAATGCATATGCCCGAACATCTCCCCAACCGAAGGGCTCCCTTCCATCGCCCTCGTTTCCAGACCGTGCTCAGGAAGGGCACGAAGCAGGTTGATCAAGATGATGTTATTCCGCTCCCACGAGTCTAGAACAGCCCAAAGCAGGCTTTTGTCGGTCGCGCTCAACATATTCTTTCCCCTGTTTCTTCTTTGGTCGATGCAAGAATCATCGCGAATTCGAGATCAACTTGCCGCTTAGAGGCCAGTCATCTTCTCCAGGCGTTCTGGATATCGATCTCCCTCCACCTTGATTTTCGAGGCGGCGTCGTTGATGTCGCGGAGGTCGTCGGACGTGAGTTTGATATCCACGGCGCCGATGTTCTCTTCCAGGCGATTGAGCTTCGTCGTGCCCGGGATTGGAACAATCCACGGCTTCTGGGCCAGCAGCCAGGCGAGAGCGATCTGCGCGGGAGTCGCGTTCTTCCGCTTGGCGATGCCGCCCAGCAAGTCAATCAGAGCCTGATTTGCCTTCAGAGCTTCCGGCGCGAAACGAGGCAGAGTGCTGCGGAAGTCGCTGCTGGCGAACGCCGTGTCGTCCTTGATCGCACCCGTCAAAAATCCCTTGCCCAGCGGGCTGTAGGGCACAAATCCAATCCCCAGCTCCTCCAGCATGGGAATTATTTCTGCTTCGGGCTTCCGCCACCACAGCGAATATTCGCTCTGCAGTGCTGTAAGCGGTTGAACCGCATGGGCGCGCCGAATCGTATTGGCCCCGGCCTCAGACATTCCAAAGTGCTTCACCTTGCCGGCATGAATCAATTCTTTCACGGCGCCGGCGACGTCCTCGATCGGTACATTTGGATCAACCCGGTGTTGATAGAGCAGGTCGATGGTCTCGATCTTGAGCCGCTTCAGCGAGCCTTCAACTGCTTGCTTAATGTGCTGGGGCTGGCTGTTCACTCCGGCCGCTCCTGGCTTATGATCCGGGCCACTCAGATCGAAGCCGAACTTGGTGGCAATCGTCACTTTTCCGCGAAACGGGGCAAGAGCTTCGCCCACCAACTCTTCGTTGGTGAAAGGGCCGTAGACTTCGGCGGTGTCGAAGAACGTGACGCCGCGATCCACCGCGGCGTGAAGAAGATCGGTCATTTCCTTCTTGTCTTTGGGTGGGCCGTAGGAAAAACTCATGCCCATGCAGCCGAGTCCAAGAGCTGACACTTCCAGATTGCTTTTTCCAAGTTTGCGTTTTTGTATTGTTTGCGTTTGCATGGCTGCTCCTTCTGACCGTTCCTTACTTCAGATTAGATGAAACGCGCTCGAATGGGGTAGCCGGTGGAGACGCCAGGGCTGTCATAATCCTGCGTCACACTAGGAATAACAGCCATTTGCCATTCTTAAAGAAGGTTTCAGTACGAGTCCGGCTGCGTTGTAATGGTAAGACGCTCCCACCGGAAGTAGCCGACCACTTTCCCTCAACCGATGCTCCGCAAGACTTTGCGAAACGATTCGAACGCGGTAAACTAATTTTCACAGGCGACGTTTGCCGTTGTGGTCAATTCTCCTGCTGTCGGCAGATTTTCCATAAGGGATTGAAACCGCTTCCTGTAGGCGCGTAGCTCAGTTGGTTAGAGCGCTACCTTGACACGGTAGAGGTCAGGAGTTCGAGTCTCCTCGTGCCTACCATTTCCTTCCGGATTGAGCGCATTGAAGAAATCAATCGCCAGGAATAACCAAAGCCCGCATGAACAGCAGGCTTGAAATCTGGAGCCGACGAGCGGACTTGAACCGCTGACCTGCCGATTACGAATCGGCTGCTCTACCAACTGAGCTACGTCGGCCTGCACGAATCTTCGATTAGTTTACCAAAGTCGTCAGCAAAGGCTCGAAGCCTGGTCGGTCGGCGAACCTGGCTGGTTGGAGGAAGCGGTCGCGGGCCGCTTGTGTCTTAACTCTCCGCTGCTAGAATATCAACGAACGCCTCCGCAGCAGCAATCGCAGTCCGGCGGAAGTTCACAGTGCACATCCTGCGCTTGCGAGGGACACATGGGCACAGCGACCGGGGCTCGCACCCCCGCACCAATTTGTGTCAGCACTTATGGCGCATTGGACACAGGGACCAACGCCCGCGTTTGTTTTACCCCTCCCAGTCACAGCACCCCTCCCAGCAAACTTCATAAGAAGTCAGCTTTGTCCAGGGTCCCAGGTCTGACGCCGGAGGCGGGAGATACGGCCATTCACGACGCGCTGGCCAAGGCCATCGGCCTTCTGCAACAGCGGCAAAAAGATCTCGACACCTGGGATGAGGACACTCAGGAAAGCTTTCTAACATGGTTTGGCACCGACGAGCCCAAGGCCCGAGAGCTGGTTCGCAAACGAATCGTGAAGGCGATCACGAAACTGAGCCGGCTGACGGTCAAGAACTTCATTCCGGACCGCCCGCCAAAAAGAGCCGGCAAAACTCCCCAGCAATACCAGGATGCGCTTTCCGAATACAACAGCGAGTTCGCCTACGTCAATCCTGACAAACGGGGCGGCAAATTCGAAATGATCGTGCACCTGGGCCCTGAGTTCAGCGCGGCGGACGGCACGACTCGTGCGGGAACAATGATTCACGAAGTTTCACACTTCTACTCGGTGGGCGGCACCGATGATGTGAAATCTTCGTTCCTCGGCATGCAGGTGGATAAGAAAGGGCAGAAGACCGTTACCATGTACGGTGAGTCGCGGGCGGAGCGCTTGTCGATGCAGAGCGAGAAGAATGCCCTGAATAACGCGGACAATTTCGAATTCTTTATCGAGCGCCAAGACCCCAGAGACAATTTCGACAACGAAGGCTTAGGTGACTTTCCTGAGGGTTCTGGTCCTCGCGGCGGCTAAATCCGGCGGGCTAAGTCCGGCCAGTTTGTTCGCCGAGTTTATCCGGCAAAGTGCATTCGAAGAAATCTGCACTATCGCACACCATCATGCCGCCGGAACGGCAACCAGGGAATCGTATTCTTCCTGCGATTGACCGGGCAGCAACACCCACATGGAGTAGACGCCGATCGCCGTCCCGAATGGAATGTTAAACAGGGAGATGAACGAGAGCACGAGTGCGACCACGCGCGCCCAGGGTTCGCGCTTGATCAACCCCCAGCCCGCGAAAAATCCGCACACTGCTTTAGCCAGGATGATGATCCCCACTGTGCTGACGATTGCGCTGAGGAACCCAGTCGGGGTTTCCGGCGGCGCGCCCATTTCATGCAGATGAGGGAACAACGTGTTGGCCAGAACTACCAGAATTAAGCCGCCCACGGCATTGAGCGCTGACATCGCCAGCCATAATATGCCCAGCAGATGAATGTGCGCCTGCACCCGTCCCGGCCGTGCACGCATGATCGAAACCGGGCCCACGATTTGCTTCCCGCATCCGCTGCAGAAAGCTTGACCCGGTTGCACTGCGGTGCCGCATCTATCACAGAACATGAAGGCTGCCTCCGACTTAATCCGATAACGCTGCGCCAATCACAAAACAGCTTCAACAGAGGATACGCAGAAAACGTCCGGTGGTTCCTTCTTTTGTTGCCACGAAGTCCTCAGCGGCGTCGTTTCCCTCGGCAGGGTTGGTCAGAAATGGAAGCACAAACGAAGAGGCCACCCGGCAACTGGGCGGCCTCTTCTTTTCAAGGGAGAATAGTTCCAACGGAGGCAAAGCCGTCAAAACTTTCTGAAGAAATCTTATGAGTCCAAAAACAGGGGTGTCAAGGGATTTTTGTGAAATAAATGCTTGTGTTTTCAACAACTTACAAAATTAATCAATACCGGTGGAGAGTGTACCGAATTGAGACTGAAGAGCCTCAAAGGGGGTGTAACGCCATATTTCTAAAGCTACTTACTGCGGTTTAGGGCGATGCCCGACCCAAATTCAGGGCGTCTGACGGCCGCCATCGGGCTCAGGTTCGATCCTGGTCCGAACTACCGTTTCCGTGAGCCGCAGCGAGATGAATTCCATCTGTTCCGGACGATCGAACACCTTTTCTGGATACCAGCGCTTCATCAAAATCCGAATACCTCCGAACGCCACTCCGGCCACAAGCGCCAGTCCGGCGAGAATCGCGCAGAGGACTACGATGTTGAGAATCAAAGTGTAGAGCTCACGCACCTGTCCGCTTTCGCTGGGTGTGTTCCACGTGACGCTGGCTTCCCAGTTCACCAAACCTAGTAACGACTTCGCGTCGCTGGCCGAAACCGGTCCTGAAGCGATGGCGACGATCGGCCCCGTCCGCTTATAGAAAAGCTTTCCTGAATTTCCGATCGTGGCAACACCGGATTGGGATTGCCCTGGCGAATTCGCCGGATTCGAGGACGAGTGCGCTGCTTCGATACGCCGCAAATGATCCGCCGCCAGCTGCGGTGTCGGATAAGAGATCAGCATTAGCGTGGCTTCGCCACTATCCGTGGTGTAGCGTCCCAGACTCACTTCTGAACTGGCGCCGAAATCGACCTGATCTGCGGGGATCGGAGGCGAGAGCACCGCCAATGCCGCGGGCCCCATAGCATATTTTTGTGTATTCGCGACGTAACCGCGGTGAGGCATGAACGCGATGAAACCTGGCAGATTGCCGGCATTTCCTCTGGGCCGCGGTAAGTCTCCGGCTAACTCGCGTAACTGCGCCACCGACATGGCAGATTCCGCGCTGAACTGCGCATCCACCAGCACATAGCCGCGGTAGAACAGAACGCGCTGCCCCAGCGACGATCCCTGATCGCCCACCTGTTCTTTATTCATCTCAGGTTGCAGGTAAAACGTGTAAGCGCCAAACGCGCCTGAGGCGTCGGCGAAGCGCGCGGCACGAATTTTCAGCGTGCGACCATCGTCGCTGCTATAGGTGGCCGCGGCGAAATCGGAGAAATCATATTCTTTGAGAACAGCGGCGTTGGTAGGATCGGCCGCCGCCGGATCTTTGCTGGTGGCGGCGGTTCCCTGCATCTGCCATCCGGCAAAAGTCGGCGGCAGAATGGCGGGAACTTGAGTTGAAGGAGCTGAATTTGAAGCAGCTGAATTTGAAGCAGCTTGATTCGCGGCAGCCGCAGTGGCGGGAATTTGCGCGGGCTTCTGGAGCGCGGACACGCTGGCGGGCAGAAAGATTACGCTGGAAAGACACGCCAGCGTCGACAAAGATATACCGATAGAACGGGAAATGCTCATGAATACCCCGGGAAACTACCTTGCTAATTAGACCACAGAGCATGAAGAAAAGTTTCAGCCATCTCGGGGCCCACGGACAGCTTGGTACCGCAAGTCGCCGTGAGCCTGTTTCCGCGCCCGGGTGCTCCATTTCTCGCGCGCTTTTGCGCGAGAGAGCCTGCCCTGAGCTTGCCGAAGGGTGGGGATTTTTCGACCGAAGGGTGGCATTTTTCACGACGGATCGAGACGACGGCCGGCGACGGCAAAGCCGGAGCTTCGCTGCAACCGCCTGATTCGCCTGCAATTGAGTGTGGTTACCATCGGGCATGGGGGTTGCACGTCAGAGCCATTCACAATCTTCGCGTCTCCGGGCAAACTGTTTCTGGGTGAGAAATGCGACCTAGTAGTCAGAAAGTGAATAATCGCCGCGGAGGACGCACCAAGGCTGTGCTCCCCGTCAGGGTCAAGGGCAAAGACAGCGCCGGCATGGCATTTGAGGAACTGGTGCACACACTGGACGTGACTTCCACGGGCGTGCGGTTAGGTTCAGTTCGGCGCGAGTTGAATCTGTTCGAAGAGATCACGGTTCTCTACCGGACGCGCAGAATTCAATTTCGCGTGGTCTGGACGAAGAAGCTGAAAGGCACTTCCGAATTTCAGGTAGGCCTGCAAGCGGCAACGAAAGATCTCGAAGCCTGGGGTATGAGCTTTGAAGGCGCAAGCCAGTCGGCTTCTCAAGCGGCGGCGCAGGCAAACGGGGCAGCACATTAGCAGCACGCAACAAGAAATGGAGAAGTCGATGAGTGATTCATTCCGCAATCTTTTTTCGAACGAGAGCCGCGTAGGCAAACTATGGTCGGACGAGTCCGGCCAGGATATCGCCGAATACTCGGTGATGCTCGCGGTGATCCTGGTGATCGTCGTAGGCACGGTCCGCCTGATCGGCTCCAACGCCGGCAACGTCTTCTCGCAGGTCGGCAGCTCTCTGCAATAGTCAGGCGAAAACGTAATAAAGCAGAATCGTGGTGCCCCATCCTGGTCGCGTTCTTCGCGACAGGGTGGGGCTTTTGATTTTGACCACAATCCAACCTTGAGGCTTCTTCAATTCGCTGCCTCCTCTTACGACGCGCCAGGAACCACCGCCCCCTCCGATTGATTCGGGCGATCACTCTTTTCGAGATACAATCTCCGCGACTTATCTTTTGTTCGAAAATCGCCATTCGAAAATCGCCATTCGAAAAATCGAGCTCAACCAGCACGGAGGAAACTCTGGCCACCACCGTCCTTCAATCAACTTACTTTTCATCCCCGGCGCCGGGGCGCCGTTACGATCACGTCTTCTTCTCGGCGATGGCGCTGCTGATTCTGGCCGCCGTGTTTGCCGGCTTTGCCCGTTCCTATTATCTTGCCGGAGTTTTTCAGGCGCCGCTGCCCAATCGGCTGGTTCACATTCATGGCGCG
>Ga0302324_100025579_pt1 | contig 11321 bp, 12 predicted proteins | sample Palsa_T0_1_FD_201949 | JGI IMG/M metagenome (GOLD analysis project Ga0302324, IMG submission 201949) | Peat permafrost microbial communities from Stordalen Mire near Abisko, Sweden - Palsa_T0_1 | ecosystem: Environmental > Terrestrial > Soil > Palsa > Peat permafrost | place: Sweden: Abisko... | reverse complement strand
CTCGCCCACAATGCTGGGCGAGCTTCAAGCGCTTTCGGAGCAGCCCACAGACAAATGACACGGGCGGGGGAGACGATTCCCCTGGGTCGTCTGCGGCGTCTCCGTCGAGCGGAACTGCCGGCGGATAGTGTGGAGTTGGCGCGCTACCTGATTGGCAAGGTGGTAGTCCACGATACTGGTGATGGCAGACTGAGCGGGCGCATCGTCGAGACGGAAGCGTATCCGCCCGGTGATTCCGCCGGCCACGCGTTCGGCGGCGAGACGCCGCGCAATAGCACGTTGTTTCTCAGGCGCGGACATGCATATGTGTATTTCACCTACGGTTCGTCGTTCATGCTGAACGTGACAAGCGAAACGGCCGGAGTCGGGGCGGGAGTTCTCTTGCGCGCCCTCGAACCACTCCAGGGAATCGATCGCATGAAACGATCGCGGGGCGGCGTAAGCCTACTCGATTTAGCCCGGGGTCCAGGCCGGCTAGCTGAGGCCATGCAGATTGATTTCAAGCAGAATGGCCTGGATTTATGCGCCGCCGGTCAGCTCTGGCTCGCCACGAGCCGCCGGGAAGCGGGCGCCATCGGAAAAAGTGTGCGCATCGGTTTGACGCGGAACGTCGATCGTAAACTGCGCTTCTACGAACGAGGCAGTCCATACGTGAGTGGTCCCAAGCGGCTACGCGAATAGTTCGACGTTCACAGATCCACTTCGGCATCGGCGGACGGCGTCGAACAACAGATCAATATGTTCCCGGCGGCTGGCGGCTCCAGCGGATCAGGCTGATACTTTACAGCTCCTCCGATCAACCCGCACTCGCAGGTATGGCAGACCCCTGTCCGGCAGGACCACCGGACGGGAACGTCGCAAGCTTCGGCGAGTTCCAGCAAACTGGAAAACCGTGAATTCCACCGAACCGTGAGCCCGCTTCGTGTAAATGAAATCTGTGGTCCAGTGCCGGGTTCTCCCGTAGGCGCGTGAACCGGGACGTGGGAAGATGGCGCAATTCCCGGCGTGATCGGTGATTCCGGCCCAAATATCTCCTGGTGAATTTGAGCCGGGCCGGCGCCCCACGCCTTCAATCCTGCAGCCAGGTCGCGAAGGAACGATGGTGGGCCGCACAAGTAGAAATCCGCGTCGCGAGTTACGCCGAGCCGATCGAGCAGCGGCGCGTCCACATGCCCAACCGAGTCGTAATCCGCGCCGAGCTTGTCCGCTGAATCGGGCTTGCTGTAAACAATGTGGCTTCGGCCGTTCGGGAGCGTTTGCAACAATCCCCGTGACTCTTTGGCGAACGGGTGCTCGGCGCGGTTGCGCGCGCCGTAGATCCACCAGACCTCACGACGCGACGCGGCCGAAGAAAGCGAGTGCAACATGGCGAGCACAGGGGTTGCCCCGATGCCGGCGCTAAGCAAAACGACTGGAGCCTCGCCAGAGCCCAGAATAAAACCGCCCCGAGGCGCGCTCACATCCAAAATATCGCCCGCATGTACGTCCTCGCAAAGATACGAGCTAACAAGCCCGTTGGTCTCCCGTTTGACGCTTACCCGATAAGTCCTGGCGCCGGGCATGCCTGACACCGAGTAATTCCGGAGCAGCATTGGCCCGTTTGGTGTTGTACGCAAGCGCAGAACCAGAAACTGCCCGGGGAGAGCCGAAGGCAGAGGCGCCCCGCCCGCCCCGTCCATTTGTTCGAAGGACAACGAAACCACATCGGCAGCTTCTCGATCTGCCCTGGCGACACGCAAGGGCCGAAAACCTGGCCACGCTGGTGGCGGGCCCCTTGAGGCCGTGAGCCCGGGATTGCCTCCCTCCGAGGTATTCTGTTCCGCTATTGCCTTTAAAGACGTTTTCCATCCTTGGCTGAGTGCCGGCACTCGCAGTGAGCGTTCCAGTTGATCGCGCGCTGGGTTTGGCAAATACAGGAGTGCATCAATCTCCGCCACAGTGATGCCTTCGGGGCCCTCCGCCACTTTCTTGATTTCGTCGCCCGGGCCGACCTCGCCCTCTTCCAGCACGCGAAAGTAGAAGCCCGGACGGTGATGTGACACCAGCAGCGCAGCCATTGACGGCTCAGCCATTCTGATCCCCACGCGATAGCAGGTGACCCGCGGCTGAGTGACCTCAAACAGCACGCTTCCAATGCGGTATCGATCGCCGATGCAAACTTCATTGTCGGGCAAGCCGTCTACCGTGAAGTTCTCGCCAAACTGTCCGAATGAAAAATCGTTGCGGCCGAGCTGACCCTCCCAGTAGCGATAAGCGTCCATTTGATACACCATCACCGCGCGGTGTTCGCCTCCATGCCCGGCCAGATCCCCTTGCCCATCGCCATCCACATTGAGGCGGCGGACGGCAATCCCGCCCTGCACCGGTTGCTTCCAAATCGCGGTGTGGACCTTCTCGCCCTTCCATGGGACGTCCCGAGGAAGCCCGACATTGATTGATAGAAGCCGTCCCATCAGGTTGTTCGTTGGCAGATCCGATTCCACGCGCTCCATACGTAATATCTCAAAGATACGCAGAACCCGAGCGGCAGATGACGGCGGTCCGCGTCGAGACGTTGACGAAAGACGACCCCTAGAGTTCCGGGGGCCCTGTTATCTCTTTCGTTTCTATCTCTTCGCCGTGGTACGCGACATGCACGAAGCAGTCCATCAAAGGAGAGCGAACATGAAAATACTGATGGTGCTAACGTCCCACGACCAATTGGGTAACACAGGCCGCCCAACCGGTTTCTGGCTGGAGGAGTTCGCTGCCCCCTATTTCGTGTTCAGGGATGCTGGCATTGAGCTGACGCTCGCCTCTCCGAAAGGCGGGCAGCCTCCGCTCGATCCGAAAAGCGATCTGCCTGAGAATCAAACGCCGGCGATGGCGCGGTTCAAGAAGGACGCGGCGGCACAAAAGGCTCTCGCCAATACGCTCAAACTTGCGGACATGAAGGCGGAAGACTTCGACACCGTTTTCTATCCGGGTGGGCACGGCCCAATGTGGGATCTCGCGGAGAGCCCCGCGTCGATTGCTCTTCTCGAAGCCTTCTACAATTCCGGCAAGCCAATCGCTTTGGTGTGCCATTCGCCCGGGGTGCTGCGCCACGTTACGTACCAGGGCGCTCCGTTGGTAAAGGGAAAACACGTCACCGGTTTCACGAACGGTGAGGAAGAGGTGATGCAACTCACGAAGGTGGTGCCGTTCCTGGTCGAAGATGAACTGATGCGGCTCGGCGCCATATTCGAGAAGAAGGCGAACTGGGAGCCTTTTTCCATCACTGACGGTCGTCTTATTACCGGCCAGAATCCAGCGTCGTCGACCTCGGCTGCGCAAGCGCTTCTGAAACTCATGGCGGAATTATCGACAAGCAGCGTACAAACCGGGGAGAAGACCTATGAGATGCCGCCGCGGGAGGGATTCAGCATCGCCCATTTTCTCACTGTCGCCGATGTGGACCGGTCGGCTCGATTCTATGAGAAGGTGTTCGACGGGCGCATCCTGAGCAAGGGTGACAGCGAGGGCGCGCCTGCCTACCTTCAGATCGCGAATACCTGGCTCCTGGTGAACCCCGGGGGCGGGCCGACTCCCGACAAGCCGACGGTAACCCTCAGCGTGCCCGACCCGAATAAGATCAGCAGCTTTATGAATATCCGCGTGGCGGATATTCAGGCTTGCTACAAATTATGGAAGAGTCGGGGAGCGGAGTTCATCACCGAGCCGATCCCCAAGTACGGCGAGATTCGCTGCTACATTCGCGATCCTGATCATCGAGGTCGGACAGAGCACAGCGCTGAAGTACGGATAATATTTCAGAAGGATTGACGATGTCACACCATTACTCAGGTCCCAATATCGGATTCCCGCGCGGGGACGCGCGTCTCGACTTGACTGACCTGTATGCCTTTCCCAAGCCGGGCGACCCTAGCAAGTCGATCCTCATTGTGGACTTTCATCCGTCCGTTGGTGTGAATCCACCGGGACCGACTACTTCCGAGCCCTTCGCGCCCGAGGCCCGCTACGAGCTAAGGATCGATACCGACGGCGATGCCGTCGCGAATATTACTTACGAGGTGCGCGTCGCGCCGGTTGAAGGAGGCGGACAGACCGCGACGCTGCGCCGTCTTGAAGGCGCACGGGTGAAGGTTATCGCTGAGGGAGTGCCGGTCTCGACGGGGCACGAGGCACATGTGACGCAGGCTGGTGATTACCGGTTCTTTGCAGGTTGGCGCAGCGATCCTTTCTTCTTCGACGTGCAGGGCACGCTCAACAACTTTCAGTTCACGAGTGGGGATTTCTTCGCGGACAAGGATATTTGCAGCATCGTGCTGGAGGTGCCCAACTCTCTTCTTGGGCCGAAAGAAGTTGGGTTGTGGGCTCGCACGTTAATTACAGACAGCGCGGGCGGCGGCTGGATACAGGCGGATCGCGGAGCGCGGCCCAGCCAAACTCCCTTTCTTGCGGGCGAGCAGAACGACGCCTACCTCGCAGGAGAGCCAGTGGACGATGCACGTTTCGTTCCTGTCTTCGCCCACGCTCTGGAACACACGGGCGGGTATTCGCCGGAAGAAGCAAAACGCGTGGCTGAAAAACTGTTGCCGGACCTCTTGCGCTACGACCCCAAACGTCCCGCGTCCTTCCCGGACAACGGCCGCGCGCTCACCGACGACGTTTCTGATTTCTTCCTCGAAATTCTCACCAACGGGAAGGTCACAGGAGATAACGTTGGGCCTCACGACGATCTTCTTGATGAGTTTCCCTACCTGGGCCCACTGCACATTATCCGAAGCAAATGAGGAGATCACGCCGATGACCGCCCCCATCACGTCGAGCACGCTTGGTGTCAACGTTTTTACGGCGCCGGGAAAGACTATGGTCGGCGAGCGGCCCAAGCCGTTCGGCGAAGCGCTCGGCTTTGACCCGATCACGTCGACTTTAATCTTCGGCGAATATGACGCAGTGCTGGTGGACGCAATGGGGACGGTGGCTGAGGCCGAGGCCCTCGCGGATTGGGTCGCCCTGCACAACCGCAACCTGGAGACCATCTATATAACGCACGCGCATTTCGACCACTTCTATGGGCTGGGCATTCTGCTCGACCGTTTCCCTAGCGCGCGCGCGATCGCAACACCGAACACGTTCAAGGCCATGCAGTCGTCTTTTACTTCTCCGGTGGAGCGTTTAGCGCGCCGTATGTTTCCCGGGCAAGTGCCGACCAAGTTGGTCTCGCCTGAGCCTTATGAGCACGACACGTTCACTCTCGAGGGCCACGAATTGCGCATCATCGAGGAGGGGCGTACCGATAGTCCAGATTCGACGTCTCTCTACGTTCCGTCGATCGGCCTGATCGTCGCTGGCGATGTTGTGTACAACCAATGCCACATGTATGTCGGCGACACCACCCCCGAGAGCCGGAGGAATTGGATCGCAGACCTGGACCGGCTAGCGGCGCTGAATCCCACAATGGTTGTCGCCGGTCACAAAAAGACTGGCGTGCCCGATTCGCCGTCGGCAATCCAGGACACCAAGCGTTATCTGCTGGATTTTGACCGGCTGAAACAGACTGCGGCGTCCGACGAAGAGCTGTTCAAACAGATGACGGAGCTTTACCCCGACTGGGCAGCCAATCAGTGGTGGTTGATGTTCGGATTCCCGAGCGGCTGATGTGAACGCTCGGTCGCGTACGGATTGGAGTCGTCAGGTTTTCGAGGTGCGAGACATGTTGCAGTCGGGGATCAACATTGGGCAGCGGTTCACGTTTAAACCATTGTCCGGCGAATCTGCGCGTGAACGGCAGGCAGTCGTTACCCGGGTACTCTCTAATCGGGAAGAGGGATTCAGCACCGAGGTAGGGTTTTATATCGCAAATTGGGTCGAGGCCCATGAAGTGCCCGAAGCACAACCGCCAACCGAGTTGGTTTTTGGTCGGGGTACGGACGGGAATGTATATCTCGACGGGCGTGCGGTTAGTATCAACTTGCTCCCTTGATAGCACGATTGGTGATGGCGAGACGCCGATGAAGGCAGCCAGAATACATGGGTTCGGACCGCCGAGCGTAATCGTCATCGAAGACATCCCACGGCCGGCTCCGGGTCCAGGTGAGTTATTAGTGCGGGTCTCAGCCGCCGGCGTGGGACCTTGGGACGCCTTGATTCGCGAGCACAAGAGCATGGTGAAAACTCCGCTTCCGCTTACGCTGGGCTCCGATCTATCGGGCGTGATCGAAGGGGCCGGTCCGGGAGTCTCCGGGTTCCAAGCAGGAGACAAAGTCTACGGCGTCACAAATCCCGATTTTTGCGGAGCCTACGCCGAGTACGCGCTTGCGTCCGCCGCTATGGTCGCTCGGAAGCCGTCGGGATTGAGTTATGTTGAGGCGGCTTCCGTGCCGGTGGTGGCGGTGACGGCGTGGCAGATGCTGTTCGATTACGCACAGGGGAAAGCGGGTCAGACGGTTCTTGTTCACGGCGGAGCAGGAAATGTCGGAGCCTACGCGGTGCAACTGGCGAGCCAGGCAGGCCTTCGGGTTTTTGCGACCGCTTCAGCGGAAGACAAGACGTTGGTCCAAACTCTCGGCGCGACCAGCGTAATCGATTACAAAGCCGCGAAATTCGAGGAAGTTGTGCCGCTGGTTGACATCGTGGTCGACACGGTGGGAGGCGAAACCAGGGAGCGTTCGTTTGGGATCATCAAGCCGGGTGGGATTCTGGTGTCCTCTGTGTCTCAGCCTATGCCCGGGCGCGATCACTCGAACGGCGTTCGAGCTGTGTTTTTCCTCGTCGAAGTCACAACGGCGCGCCTCGACAAAATTACCAGCTTGTTCGATCAAGGTAAGCTGGCCACCCGCGTCGGGACAGTACTTTCGCTGGGACAGGCGCGAACAGCGCACGAAATGCTGGGAGGAGCGCCCCACAAGAGCGGTAAAATCGTGTTGGACGTCGCCACGTTAAGCTGAAGATGAATTTAACTCGCATCGTTCCCCGCCTAATTGAAAACGAGCTGAATCGGCGGCCTCTACGAGAAGGCAGCGGACTGGACAGCATTCTTGTGGCCTCGGGGGCGATCCTGTCGAACCACCGACTCAGATGGCGGACATGTGAGCGTCGACCGGCGCCCGGGACTGCGGGCTTTCAGTAATTTAGCGTAGGCCACTCCGTTGCCTTTGTCGCATTACAAGCAAGGAAAGGAAAGCAAAGACATGCCGGAAGCGACTTGGAAACCACACGAGAAACATGGACGGCTCACCACACAGAGCGATCTGCCGGACAGTGTCTACGCGTTTCCAAAGCAGCGCAAAGAGCCACTGACCGACGCACAACACGTGCGCAACGCCGTCGCGCGGTTTGATCAAGTCATCGACGTTTCCGATGCCGACCGTGCTTTGGCGTTCGCGAACATCGAGAAAGCTGCGAAGCACTACGACGTCAACCTCACGGAAACGTCATGGCGCGACCTTATGCCACGTAAACGTCCGGGAGATAAAACATGAAGGCAATTGTTGTCCACCAATATGGCGGTCCGGAAGTACTCAAGTTTGAGGACTACCCGGATCCGGTGCCGGGGCCAGGCGAGGTGCTGGTGCGGGTCGCCGCCGCAAGCGTGAATCCGCTCGACTACAAGCGGCGTGCTGGATTGACGAAGGATTCTTATCCCATACAGTTCCCGGGCCTCATAGGAGTCGATATGGCGGGGACGGTGGTCAAGCTTGGGCCGGAGGTGGAAGACTTTTCCGTTGGCGATCAGGTCTTCGCTATGGCGGACAACACGTACGCCGAACTCTGTGCCGTTAAGGCGGACGTATTGGCGAAGATCCCCAAGGGGCTCGATCTGATCCGGGCCGCGGCGCTGCCCCTGGTGACGGTGACCGGCAACCAGCTTAGTGCGGCTACCGGAATCAAGGCGGGCCAGACGGTTTTGGTCGTGGGTGCTGCAGGAAATGTCGGGCGGTCGGCGGTATTCACTGCGAAGCAACACGGGGCGGCTGTGATCGCGGGGGTTTTGAAAAGTCAGACGGATGAGGCTAAGGCTGTCGGCGCGGATCAGGTGGTCGCCACCGACGACGACACCGCGATCGCGAATCTTCCGCCGCTCGACGCGGTTGCGGATACGGTGGACGGAAGAACCGCGGAGAAGCTAATCGCCAACGTCAAGCCGGGAGGAGTGTTTGCTTCGGTTCTCAAAGCGCCGCAGAATGCCGCGAAGTACCCATCCGTAAAGGCGGTGTTCGTATTCTCGAAATTCAACAGGAGAACGCTGGAGTTCATGGCGGAAGCGGTGCGAGATGGCAAGCTGGTGTTCCCGATTAGCCAAACCCTGCCGCTCAGTGAGGCGGCCAAGGCCCAAGCAGCGGCAGAAAAGGGCGGCGGGAAGATCTTGCTGGTGCCTTGAATTCATTGTTAGACTGCAACGTCCAAAGGAAATCTCGAAAGTGAAGAAAGATCATCGCGGATTTAATCTCGCTTCGAAACCAAGCGGCGAAGGGTGTGTGGAATGCCAGGCGTCACCGAAAGGTTGGTGGTTTCACCTCCGCAGATGTGCGGAGTGTGGGCACATCGGTTGTTGCGATAGTTCTCCGAGCCAGCATGCATCCAAGCATGCGGCAGCGACAGGGCATCCGATCATTGCCAGCTTCGAGCCGGGTGAGGATTGGTTCTACGATTACGAGAAGCAGGGGATGATCAAAGGTGTGGAGTTGCTTCCGCCGCATTCGCATCCGGAAACTCAGCCCGCTCCTGGCCCCGCAGGAAGGGTGCCAGCTAACTGGGAATCGCTCCTCAACTAGCTGCCCGATATCGGGCAGCCGGGAGATGAAACGCTTTCCGCCGACCCGCAGGCGTTGCCGGCCGCATCCCGATTCATAAGCAACAGGAGGCAGCGCATAAGCGATTCGCTTTTCACGTCGAGCCACCGACTCCAATTGCGGTCATGCGAGTATCTACTGGCGTACGAAACGACGGGTTTCCAGTGATTTGGAGATGGCCACTCTATTGCATCTGTCGTAATGTCGAGAGGCTCTCTGCGGTATCTTCCGCTGTGGTCGTCTGCGTCCCGCGTAGCGCTTCTTTTGGTAGGTCTCATCGCGGGAAGCACGGCAGGAGTATGAGATGAACAAACTAGTGAACTACTTCGGCACCTCAGTTGAGCGGCTGGGTGCGTTCTATCCCACCCATTGTCTGGTTGCCGTCTTCCGGAATCCGGCCGGCGCTGAATTTACACTGCATAAGTTGTTGAGCGGAGGGTTTGCGCAAGCGGACGCCATCGCCGCCGACGGCAAGGCCGTATTGGAATTCGACAAGGATGAAAAGGATCTCACGCGCTTCATAATGCAGGCGATTTCCCGATTCTTCGCGACGGAACAGGTGTTCGCGGATCATGATCTGGAGGACGCCCGGCACGGCGCTGGGTTTCTGGCTGTGCGCTGCCCGACGGACGACCTGAAGAACGCCGCGTGGAGCCTTATCGAACCGGAAGGTCCACTTGATGCCCGATATTACTCGCGTTTTGGGATCGAGCATCTTGCTGGTGATTTCAAAACCGACTAAAAGAACGAAGGACTATCAAGGAGAAATCATGACAACTGCAAATACAGTGATGGAACGCGCACAGATTCGTTTGGCCCGGCGATCGCCTGCCTATTGGCGTGTCACGATCGACAACCCGCCGATCAACGTTATGGGCCCAGAAATGGTCCGGCAGTTCCAGGGAGTAATCGATGCTCTCGAGGCCGACGAGCACGTCAGGGTGGTGGTCTTCGACAGCGCGGTGGACGGCTACTTCCTGAATCACTCCGATTTCATGGCGAAGCTTGAGGATCTGACCTCGATGCCATCGGGTCCCACAGGCTTGCCGCCTTGGCCGGACTTTCTCGTGCGTCTGACCCGCCTGCCAGTCGCTTCCATCGCCCTCATCCGCGGCCGGGCAACGGGCAACGGCAGCGAGATCACGCTGGCCTGCGACATGAGTTTTGCCAGCCGCGAGAAGACCGTCATCTCGCAATGGGAGGTGGGCGTGGGGATGGTCGCCGGCGGCGGGCCCATGGCCCGGTTGCCCCGACTCATCGGACGAAACCGCGCCCTCGAGGTGCTGTTAAGCTCGGAAGACATCAAAGCTGACCAAGCCGAGGCCTACGGCTACATCAATCGCGCGCTGCCCGACGCCGATCTCGATGCGTTCGTAGAGGCGCTCGCGACCCGGATCGCCAAGTTCGACAAATGGGCGATCGCCAACACCAAGCGGCTGGTCAACACCAGCCTGCCCCCGGACGTCGAGCTGGGCGCCGGGTGGGATGCGTGCATTGCCTCGCTCGGGCGACCTGCCGCCCAGGAGGGGATCAAGGCACTGATCGCGCGCGGCTTCCACAAGCCGGGGGATGTCGAAGATCGACTCGGATATTACCTGGGGCAAATCGGGCGCTAGGTTGGCGCTTCGATCAGCTCCAAATGGAGGATTTCATGGAAGCAAACGTTAAGTGCGCCTCCTTGGTTGTCGTCTTGGCGTTCCTGACTGCCATCCCCGGCATGCGAATTTCGGCCGCCCCCCATCCGGAAGTTAGGTCCGGAGTAGATAGGCTCTATGTGATTGACTGCGGCGACGGTAGTGGCCCTGACGAATCGCGTTGGACACCGGGAGTCAACGTCGGAACCCCCGTTGGTTTTCCCGGCCACTGCTATCTCATCCATCACGCCCAAGGGTGGTTCCTGTGGGACACAGGCATTGACGATGCTGTAGCGAAACTGCCTAACCATGAGATTGTGTTTCACGAATGGGGGCCCGGCACCGGCCCGATCTGGCGCAAACCAATAACGCTCGCGGCTCAGCTCGAACAGCTACACGTTAAGCCCTCTGACATCAGGCTGATGGCCGTGTCACATAGCCATCCCGACCATGCAGGGAACATCGAAATGTTTCCCAATACGCCGATGCTGGTGCAAAGAGTCGAGTACGAATGGGCCGGGAGCCGGCAGGACACCGTCGCTTTTAACAAGAAGCATCCGGTAAAGCTCATCGACGGCGACCACGATATCTTTGGCGACGGAAGCCTGGTGCTGCTCTCCACACCCGGCCACACGCCCGGCCACCAATCTTTGCTCGTGAGGCTCCCTAAAACTGGACCTGTGATTCTTAGCGGCGATGTTGCGCATTTCCAGGCAAGCTTCAAAAATCGCTATGTTCCTACGAATAATTGGAGTAAGCAGGCCTCGCTCCAGTCCATGGACAAGATAGCGGCCATCATCGCGAAGGAACGTGCGCAACTCTGGATTAACCACGATCAGCCCCAAAGCGACTCTCAAAAGAAGTTGCCGGCGTATTACGAGTGATGGCCAATCTGAATACTAATTCGATT
>Ga0302324_100025578_pt1 | contig 11321 bp, 8 predicted proteins | sample Palsa_T0_1_FD_201949 | JGI IMG/M metagenome (GOLD analysis project Ga0302324, IMG submission 201949) | Peat permafrost microbial communities from Stordalen Mire near Abisko, Sweden - Palsa_T0_1 | ecosystem: Environmental > Terrestrial > Soil > Palsa > Peat permafrost | place: Sweden: Abisko... | reverse complement strand
TCGATCGCCGCGGGATCTTGCACAAAATTCATCGGCGGGTCGATGTGATGAAGTGCTCGTAAACCAAATCGATTCCTCAGGACGCGAGCTTGCTCCGGGCTTCCTCCCACCATGACCGTTACATCATCGGGTTTTATGATCGAGTCGAATATACCGGCGGTCAGATCGCTGCCGGGACATACTCGAAGCACCTGCCCTTTAGAAAACCTCACGAGGAGGGCTAGAAAGCGACTATCCAGCAGGACGTAGGTAGCTTGCTCGTACAGCGCGCGGAACTCACTGTGTCCGCAATAGCGAATCACGTGATCGACGTTGGGAGTAACCAGGTAGCCATAGCGATGACTGCCAAACCCGGAGACTAGTTGCAATGTCTCCTCGAGGTTATAGTCATCGAGGTTTAGAACCTTTCGCATACACACTTTCGCATACACAGAAGATTATATAGCGCCACGCCGCATCAATTCGCCGATCTCATTTCTACCACTGCCGGATAATGCGTGCGGTGAGCGCTGAAGGGCTGCACACGGGAGAGACGGTGGAGACGTGTTAGTACTTGGCGGAAGTCGACGGCCTCAACGGCGCGATCAGTTGAGGAAACAAAATTTCACTCTCATCGGCCCTTTCGCAACTGCCGGGCCACGATCGGCGGCACAAAGTCCTTGGCGAGATTTCGCAATCGCTGTGCGATAGTAGGACTGAATTCTCGCGTGCTCCTGGACTGAAACACCGTGGAATGCTCGCCGGTAATCTCTTCCGCGGGCCTACCGTTGCTGAAATAATACAGAGCGAGCGACTTACGTGTCATATGGTCCGGGCAGCGTAGAGGATCCGGATGGCCGTGGTAGGTAAAATCGGTAGTGCCGAAGATCATTACTCGATTGAACACCGGGAGTACCTTGGCTTGGCATTCAGCCATATTGCGATCCCAAAGCTCCAGATGACCGCCATAGTTCTCCTGCCAATCCTTATTAAGATATAGCAAGAGATTGAGTCGTCGGTCGAGGCCGTAGTCATGATGTTTGTTGAAATCTACATGGATGCCCAATTTGCCGCCCGGCACGATCTGGTGCAGACCCCCTCCGGCAAAGCCAGGATCCGGTATCAGGTTTTTGATCCCGGTGACGCCGCTCAGAAACTCGAGGAACGTCGCGGAATTCAAATGGTATAGAAGCAATCTGGTGGCCGGCCCGAAGGACCCTTCCGACGCCGATGCGAGTTTAACCTCGTGCTCATTGTCGAAACGCTGCCAGCGGATCTCACGGGGTTTCGGAAACTCCGCAAGGACGAGTTCGAGAAGCTCCGGATCGAAAAAATCATCAAATACCACGTGCGGGAACGGCTTCGCACTGGCGTATGTCGAATGTGCAGTTTCCCTCAGCGCGTTCATTCTGGGGAGCGGCAAAAAGGAATCAATGGTCAAATCGCTCAGTAATCGCATGCTTCCACCGTAGACGACGAGTCGCTGACCGTCAAACGTTGATTAGGACATCAACTTTGCGGCTGTACGCAGTCTGTAAACTCGCCAAATGATCTGCTATCTTCTAGTATAACATTGTCGGCATTTTCCGGCCTCAGCGGTGAATCACGGTATTTCATAATCTAGTCGCGGCAGTTGCTATAGAGCATGCGCGGAATCGAGACGTGTCAAGCACGCTGTACACAGATCCAAGCAATCATGCCGAGAGCTCTGAGCCATTAAATATCGTCGCCCGCTTAGCGCCTTGACGCTGACCCGCAGGGTTCCTCTCATCGACGCGCGAATGTGGGACGAGCCCCGTCCCGCAGAGCAAGCCGCATGAGCGATCCACCGCCTCCACGGCATTTTGGCAGCGCCTAAGAGCCCCTATGCCGCTTAACTTAAAAGACCTCATCGTCGTTCTGGTTCTCGCGGCGGTCGTATTCAAGTTCGCAAAACCAACCGCCTTACTGTTCAGCAGCGAAAAGGACTTTTCGCGCCGCCGTAACCTATGGTACGTGCTTACAATCGCGGCTTTTCTGAGTCCTAGCTTCTGGCTCTACGTGCTAATTGCCGCACCCTTCCTCCTGGTCAGCGGACGAAAGGACTCGAACCCTGCGGCTATGTACCTGTTCTTGCTGCATGTCATACCGCCAGTCTCGACAGCCATCCCGCTCCCGGGCGGCGCAAAACTGATAGAGGTGAGCAACTCGGTACTCCTCTCGCTGTGCGTGATCGTGCCGGCGATCGGACGCTTGAGATCCGCGGGCGATCGTGACATTCGCCGTTTACGGACCATGGACTGGTGCTTGATCGCTTACGGTATCTTGACATCGATCTTATACGTCCACCTGCTTGCCCCAGACGCCACCTTTTATCCTTTCACGTACACCGACACGCTGCGCCGGACGCTGATGTTTCTCATCGGAGTGTTCGCCCCCTATTTCCTCATCAGCCGAATGACTCGCAATCGTCCTTTCATCCTGGACAGTCTCGCGGCATTCACGGTTCCATGCGTGGTAATCGCCGTCATTGGAATATTCGAAGTCGCGAAAGGATGGTTGTTGTACGAGAACATACCGGAGCGCTGGGAACTGGCGGCTACCTTCACCACCTATCTGGTACGCGGCTTCAGCCTACGCGCCATGGCATCCACGGGACACCCCTTGGCGATGGGGTACGAGCTTGCCATCGCCTTTGGCCTGTGGCTGTGCCTCGCGGAGTACGTAGAATCCCGGGTCATGCGATGGATCGTCAGCCTAACGCTGGTGCTCGGTTTGATTGCAAGCTACTCCCGCGGTCCCTGGGCATGCGCACTCGGCATTTACGTGGTATTCGTTTTCCTGAAGCCTCGTGCTGTTTCCGGATTCGTGAAGTCATGTCTCGGCGCGATGCTTGCCTTGGTGATCGTCAGCCTTACTCCATTAGGAGCGAAAATTGCCGCCGTTCTGCCGTTCCTCGGCGGACAGGTCGACTACGCCAACATCGACTATAGGAGCCGTCTCTGGAGCGAAGGATGGACCATTGTGAAAGACCATCCAATATTTGGAGATCAGTACGCGCTGGCAAGGATGCAAGATCTTCGTCAAGGTCAGGGCATTGTCGACTTCGTCAATGGGTATCTGGCGGAGCTTCTCGCTACCGGATTTGTTGGCCTGACTTTGTTCCTGTCAGTTGTACTGGCCGGCCTTCGGAAGGTCTTGGCCGCCAGCAAAGCAATCAAGTTGACTGATCAACGCTTCGGAATGGCGGGCGCCGGCTTAGCGTCATGCATACTAGGCACGCTTTTCTTGTGGGCATTTGGCGGACCGGATCCCAACGTCCTTTGGGCGCTCGTTGCCTTGGCGGTCGCCTATTCTTACCTTGGCAGATCCGAGGCGGCGGTTGCGCCTGCGCGAACGGAGCCGATTTGGAAGAGATGAGCTCGAGAGCACAGATGGGTTTCCTACAATAAGGAGTGTTCTTTCATTGAGGCTGCTCTTGCTCACATCAAATCTTCCCTGGCCGATGGAAGTGCACGGCGGCGCCCAGCGAACGGCGTTATTGCTCGAAGCGCTCCGGCGGTTCTCCGAGGTCGACATCGCCTTCGTCAGCTGGTCCGAGGAATCGGTGGAGCTTGCAAGACAAGCCAGCGAGCGGGCGGAAAGAATTGTCGGCTACTTTTATGTACCTGATCACAGTAGATCCACAGGCCTGCTATCGAAGCTCCCGCTGCTCGGCAAGCCGTTTCGGACCGCCCATGCGCATCTCGCGAAATACGAGGCAAACGCGCCATTTGCGTCGTGGCTCAAAGGGAGCCTGCAAGACGGCCGCTACGACGGAGTGGTGAGTCGTTTCCTTTGGCCTGGCGCCGTCGGCGACCTTGCACACATTCGGAATGTTCCCAAATTTCTCGATTGGGATGATCTGGATCATTTGAAATTGGAGTCTCAAATCGAAATGAGTCCCTGGACCGGAATTCGCGGCTTGGTTTCAAAATCGCTCACGTTACGGAAGATGACTAACTACTGCCTCGCAGAGGCGGCCCGCTACGACCATATCTGGGTCGCGAAGTCGAATGATGTAGCCAGAATTCCGGGAAAGTCGGTCTCGGTGCTTCCGAACATACCATTCGCGGACAATGCGCCGGAAAGGTCGGCCCCACTCACCGGCCGTGCAGATATCCTGTTTGTGGGAAACCTCACCTATCTCCCAAATTCTGACGGTTTGACGAGATTTCTCGAGAGCGTTTGGCCTCGAATCCACGCGGCGTGTCCGAATGCGCGCGTGCTGGCGATCGGTCCACCACCATTTGCCGACGTGCGTGCTCAATGGCAACGCATCGAGGGTGTTGAAATCGTCGGTCTCGTGCCTTCGTTGCTTTCGTATTTCCAGAATGCCGCTTTGTCAGTCTGCCCGGTCGAGTGGGGCGGAGGGTCAAATATCAAGGCCGTCGAATCGCTGGGCTACGGCGTGCCCTGCGTTGTTTCCCCATACACTTTCAGCGCCTTCCAAGAGGATTTCGGCCGATCGACCGGCATGATATGCGCGCGGTCGGATGACGAATATGCACTGGCATGCATAGAGCTGCTGAAGAGTCCTCAAGTTGCCGACGAAATTGGCCGCGCCGGCCAAAGGGTTGCGCGGTCGCTTTATTCAAAAGAACGATTTCAGGAACTCGTCAGAAAAGGTATCTTGGGGGCCGGCAGCGTGTCGAATCCTCGACCACCCGGACTGTGAGTCCTTAGGCGCGCCCCGAGATGACCTCTCGGTAAGCTTCGAGCGTCTCCGCCGCCACCTTCGCTGACGCATGATTTGCAATCACATGCTGGCGTGCGGCCTTGCCGAGCGCCTCGGCGCCTTCCGGATCTTCGAGCATGGAGCAAATTTTTCCTGCAAAATCGTGAGGATCCTCGGACCGAGCCAGCCGGCCCGTAAGCCCGTCAATCACGCTCTCCGGACACCCACCCGCATCGGTACTGACTACGGGGCATGCTTGATACATGGCTTCCAACACCGTGTAACCCTGGTTTTCCCAGCGGGAAGCGACAATGGTCACCATCGCCCGGGTCCGCAATTGGGCAATCTCCCGATTGCCCAGTCGCCCTCGATAATCAACGCGATCGCGGAGGGCCTTCGGAAAATGTGAATCGCAATAGTCCTTGAACTGCGACTGCGTGCCGTCCGGCATCGACAAACCATTATCAGGACCGACGAAGATCAGTTTCAGCTTGGGACGTTCCTTCAATGTCGCCAGAAAGGCCTGCAGCGCTATGTCGGCGCCCTTTCGAAGATCGAAACGTCCGACGAACAAGATTGTGTCTCGGTCACAGGTCTTCAGGCGCCATAATGGCGTGTCGTCATCCATCGCCATAGGATTCACGATGTGCTGCTGGTACTTCGGCGTCAGTCCATAGCGACCTATGGTCTCCGATAAAGTCCGCTGGCTCGGCGAAATGATGGCCGATGAGCGCCTCAAAGCCTGCCCCTCGCGGTCTATTTTTTGCTTACCGAAAGAGGAAGTAAGTTCGTTCTCAACCAATGACAGGAACGCCGGCCCGTGAAGTTTGACCAGAACCGGAAGCCCTGTTTGCGCGCTCACATCCGCAAACCACCCAAATGACTCTTCCATTTCAATGATATCTATCGGGTCTCGGCGATGGACCTGCCGAAGTCGCGCGGCAATTGTCGAAGAGAAATTGAAGATACCTTGTTCGATCGAAAAAGGTGTTCCGGAAAGACGGCGCTTCAGTCGGTCCCAAAAGGGGCGACCCTCGACCAGATAGACAGAGGGGTCACGGACAGAATCATCCCGCTGTCTGGTAAATATGGAGACACGATGACCTTGGCGCTCGAGTTCGCGCTTCATCCAGTGTGCGTATGTAACTATTCCGTTATTGAATTTCTCGATTGGCCACGCGGGGGACCAGAGTGCGATGTGCATACAGGCGGTCTTTTCCGTGATAAAGCTAGCGCCTTCGGAGCAGTAAATGCAACGAGTCCGCAGGGATGAACGCCAAAAGCAAGTGGCTGGTTGAGAAGCATACTACAAACACCAACGCGGCAAGACCCATCAGCCGTAGCTCCTTCGAGAGGTCCAGAAGCTCATGGCGCTTTTGCTGACGAAAGAAATATATGACCAGAACCACGGTCGCCGCCTGACCGAACCATAGAAAACCGTAAAACCCGAAAAGATAGTATCCGAGAATCGAGGCGGGAATGACGGTGAAGATTCTGACGACATTAGCGACCAGCACCATGTGAGTTCTGCCGGAGGCAACCAACAAGTTCTCCGACGACGCCTGGAAAGCGCTCATCACAGCCCCCAAACCCATAACCGTCAGGATGGAGCCCGCCATGGTGTAGCGCGCATCATAGAGCGTCGAGATGAACAATTGCGCGAAACCGGCAACGATGGCAGGGAGAATGACAGCAACCATCAACAGGCGTTGATTGTCGCCGTAATAGCGCGCACGGGCGGTCGCCTTATCGTCTCGAAAATATGCCGAGCAGCGTGCGTACAGTACGACACGTGCGTTGTGGACTATCACGCCGGTGATGGGCCCAAGCATGTTTCCCGCGACGCTATAAACGCCGACCAGGGTCAGGTTGAAGAGCTTCAGTAGAATGAGCTTGTCGTACTGCGACAGGACCATGGTCAGAAGACTGGACGGGAGCACGAACCGGGCAAATTGGAATTGTTCGGCGGCGACCTCGCGGTCGTAAGCAAATCGGATTCCGATGTTTCTATAGAAGAAGTGACTTCCCACCGTAATAAGGGTCTGCTGCAGCAACACCCCGTAAATGAGAGCGAGATAACTCCTTAGAATGCTTGCGACGACGATGACGAATACCGTCATGACCGCATTCGATATCATGTCGGCGTAATTGCTTATGCGCGCCCTTTGATCGCGCTGCGCCAAGATGAAGGACATCGATTCGAATCCGGCAATCAGAAACTGAAAGCTGAATATTCGCAGGGCGTGCGTGAGAACCGGGGTGCTGTAGATATCCGCGATAATGGGGGCGCCAAAGAAAACGACACTGAAATTGAGGACACAACGCACGAATCTTATCGTCCACACGGCATGGATGAATTTCGCTTCGCCGCCGCGCGGATGGCGAATTACAAAAGCGTAGGTACCGACATCGGAAACGAGATTGACGATGTATACGATCGAGAGCAGGATCCCGAAAATGCCGTACGCTTGGGGAGCCAACAGCCGAGTAAGAATCAGGCTGCTGCTCAGCTTGATGAGCGCGGTCGCGCCATAGGTGAAAGTCGACGAAAACAGCTCGCCCTTCAGGTTCATACGGGGTGGGATCAGTCGCACGGCTGTTCTTCAGATGAGGGCAGGCGGTTGCGAATTGACCGTCCGTTTCCGGGCGCTCGATACGCCTACCGAGAAAATATCGAGGCTCGTTTCGCGAGCGCCGCGATACCGTAGCCCGGATCGAGCACGACATCCTTGCCGAAACTGGTCAGATCCGAAGGCTGCGTATAGTGGCCGCATCGGGTGGTCATGCTGAACCAGCGGTCGTCTGACGAACAATTGGCCAGATTGTTATCGTCCCAGGCCCAAGCAAGCCAGCCTATCCCGTTGGCGTCCGCCGCGGTAATGATCTGACCGGGCGTTACCCGCGTCGGACTGGGTCCTATGTTCTTGCCCGGCCCGAATTCTCCGATGATGAACGCAGCGCCGGTGCGCCGGCTCAGCGCGGCTAGTTGGGCGATCCTGAAGGCGTAATTCCCGCTGTCCACCAGCTTGCCGCCACCGGTGAAATCGTCCCAATGGGTGCTGTCCACCGACAGCGTCACCGTCCAAGCCCCGGGTACACCGCCTACGTTTTGCAAGGCCGTATGATCGCCATTGAGCTGCGTCATGCCCTGAGCGTCGTCGACGTGATAAGCAGTGAGGCCCGAGTATGAGTTGTTGCTGCCGTTGTAGTTGGGTGCGAATGGGTGCGTCGGTGAATTGCCCGCAAGCGTAATTACAGTGGGATTGCCCTTGCGCACGCTCTGGATCGCGGCGGAATAATCGTTCGCGCCCCCATACAGATGCGAGGCGAAAATGACGTTCCGCTGCGGATCGCTTTCGAAAACGGCCTGTGAGTATTTCAGCAGATCCGCATCGTCCTGTCCGCAGCCTCCCGAATCGATCAGAATCGGCGCCGTATAGCCGGCGGCGCGCAGACCGGCGATCGCATGGACATAGGAATCTCGCCATACCGCGCTGTTAGCCGGTCCCCATTCATTGGCGACATTGAGAATCAGATATTTGTCGAGCTTCGTCCAATCCGGTGCTTGTGCGACCCAAGTAGATACGATGGCCGCTAACTTCGAGGGATCAGAATTGCACGTCGCGGTCCAGTTGCCGACGATGGGAACGATGCCGTTGTCGATCGATTGCAGCGTCACCATGGCGGTGTTGACCGCGGCGGGGCGCGTGAAGTCGATATCCCACCGCACCGTGTTCGAGCCGCTTTTGACGAGGCCGTCGGCCGAACCGGAGTCCCAGTGCAGTCGATTCACTCCACGAATACGAAATTCATGGCCCTTGGCGTCGTACAGTTTTCCGTCTCTTACGTAAAAGCCGTTACCGGTGTTGTACGACGGGCGCTGAACCGTGCCGGCGCCCCCCGCGACGACGGCGCCGGGTGCCGGGCCCTCCGGTGCACCGGCGGCGCAGCTCACCCCGGAAAGCGCGAGCAGCGCCACCAAAAGCCGAATATGCTGCGCGCCCATTCCCCTAGGGAGGCGGCGTCGCATCCTGAAGCCCCCCGAGAGAGTTGTCCTGTCGCGGCTGGTATCCTACTGTGAGAAGCACGCGATTTTCGCTGTAACCGGTGTTCCCCTGCGTAACGGTATAATTGGTATGGTCGTAGCGGAATTTCACTTCGAGCCACCGCCCGCGTCGCCAGCTCAATGCGGCGCCGAATTGCTTGGTGTCGTTGTCCGGGCTACCGACATCCGTGGCCACGGTGGCGTTGGGATAATCCAACTTGTACCACCGCCCGATAAGCTGGGCGGTGAATTCAGAAGTCAGCCTGCGTTGCACGTTGATGTCCGCGCCTTCTGTCTTTAGGTCGAATTCCGATGCGCCTGGATAACTATCACGCTCCCATCGCCCGGCGATCGCAACCGAAGTCCGAGAGCGCGCATATTGCCAGGTTAAGTTGCCGTAGGTCGAGGTGTAGACATCGGACGTCAGCGGAGTGGGCGCGTAGTTGACGATGCTGATTGCGCCGGCCTGCTGCGTCGAGAAGCTGCTGCTCGCGTCGGTCAACTCGCGGCCGCCCGTCAATATAAGCTTCGCAGAGGGCGAGAGCGCACGGGCGAGCTCTAAACGCACGAGTGGATCCGTGGTATCGGTATCGTGTGGCGGGCCGCTGGTGAGGGACGAGAGCCCGGGCGGGGCAGTCTGCAATCCGGTAGTGGTGAGCGTGCCGGGCTCGATAACCGTTGTTATTCCCGTGGCGTCGCCTTTTTGCTCGACCCGGGTGCCCCCGAGATCCACCGCAAAATCGGTTCGCGCACCATGCGTGTCATACCTTCCGAAAACGCTGTAGCGGTCGAAATCATTGTTGACTTCGGTATTTTTAAACAGTACTCGCTCAGCAGCGCCATTGAGAGAAACCGTCGAGCGGGCGGAGAGCTGCAGCCCGCTGCCTAAGGTGAGAATGCCACGCGTGCTGTCGAAGGGGCTCGTTTGATAGTACGCATCCGCGTAACGCGCGCTCGCATTGAGGAAGCCGGTCCCGCCGAGCCTCAGGTACAAATTCGGCCCGGTCGTCAGGTAATTGATATCTTGACGGTTGTTGGGCGTCACCGGCGTAAAGGCATCGAGGGTGGCCTGCCCGAAATCGTCGCGCAGCACCCAGACCAGTCGTTCCGGGATTATCGCGTACGACCCCATCCCGTCGAAGCGCCCGATGAACTCATTGCCGTACGCACCCTCAAGGTAATTCAAGTCGCTGAATGCACCGACTGCGCGCACGTCGAAGAGACGGTCTTGCTGGTTTACCGCAAACTCCGCATCGGCTTGCGCGATCGTTTGGGTGACCTTGTTTGTCTGAGTCAGGTTGACGTTGTCGGTCTCGCCGAGGCCCACATCCGCACCGTAGGCAAGCAGTGGGGTTTGTCCGCCGGGAAGCCCGGTCAGCGGATCGATGGTGCCGAAATTCCCGATGCCCGCGAAAGTCCCGCCCGTGTTGAAGTCATTCGGCATACCCTGCTGCGCCCTCACAGTGGACGCCAGCATCGTCATCGGACCGACGACAGCAGCGAGAACGAGGTGTCTGAGGGCGATATCAGGTCTTATCGCCATCGGTCTCGTAATATCCGTATTCGTAGTAGCCTTCCGCCGCCTTCGACATGACTTGATTCAGGACCACGCCGCCCGCGTGCTGCGGATCGAACAAGTTTATGGCGGACTGGATCGCGTCGCGGGGCGTGACTTCCGCCCGGACGACGAGCACCACCTGCCCCGCGATTTTCAGCAGCGCGCGGCTCTCGTTGGTGACCAGCAGCGGCGGCGAGTCCAGCAGCAGGATGCGCCGCGGACTTCGCGTGCAAAGGCTCGACATGATCTTGCGCATGCGGTGGCTGCTCAACAGCTCTTCGGGCCCCGCCACCGGCGTGCCGCCAGGCAGGATCGAGAAGCCACGCGTGGTCGTAGGCACGATAGCGGATTCGGCCTCCATGTCCTCATTCACCAGGGCGTCCAGCAGGCCCGGCTGCTCCGCCAAGCCGAACATGGCGCTTATGTGCCGCTTGGCCACGTCTGCGTCGATCAGCAGGACCGACACATCGCGCTCGGCCGCCATGCTGAGCGCGAGATTGATGCTCGTGAAAGTTTTTCCGTCTCCCGGCAGCGCACTCGTGACCATGATGATGCGCGATTCGCTGCGAGTCGCCGCCTCGCGCATGGCCTTTTCAATAAGCGGACGCTTGATGCGGCGATATTGGTCGGCAAACTGCCGGTCCTTCTGACGCTCGGGGAAATAGCCCCGATCGCGCAGTGCCGCATTGTCGACGGTGATGTGCTTGGCGAGGCTGTCCGTGCTCTCCAGGTGCTCGAGGGGGACGCCTGCCGCTTCCTCATGGGGCGAGCGCTCCATGACTTTGACATCGGCGCCGCTCTTCGCCTCCTGTTGGCGCTTCAGCCGCGCGATGGTTTGCTCGACTAAGCTCATGTCGCCGCCATCGTCGAGTGAACGGCATGTAGGGTCAAGCGCGCGCCGGACCAGCTGAGCGCCAGCACACCCGCGAAAGCCGCCACCAAGCAAAGAGCCGCGGCCGTGAACCGAAAAGCATGAAACCGGTTCACCTCCCGCTGAGAGGTCGGGAAAGCCGCGCTGACGACGCCGAGCACGGGACAGCTCG
>Ga0302324_100025577_pt1 | contig 11321 bp, 11 predicted proteins | sample Palsa_T0_1_FD_201949 | JGI IMG/M metagenome (GOLD analysis project Ga0302324, IMG submission 201949) | Peat permafrost microbial communities from Stordalen Mire near Abisko, Sweden - Palsa_T0_1 | ecosystem: Environmental > Terrestrial > Soil > Palsa > Peat permafrost | place: Sweden: Abisko... | reverse complement strand
AACCTTCTTTTCCGGTGGTTTCGATTGAGGCCAGCACTTTGCGGGTTGCGTCTACAGTCTCCAAAATCAGCGACACCAGCGCTGGTGTCAGCACGCGCTGGCCGTCGCGCAGCTGGCTCAACAGCGTCTCGGCCTGGTGTGTGATGGCTTCCAGAATTGAAAATGCCAGGAAGCCGCACGCTCCCTTGATGGTGTGGATGGTGCGGAAAATGCTCGACAGCAGGTTCGTGTCATCGGGGCGCTTCTCGAGTTCAACGAGATCCTGATCCAAGCGGGAAAGGTTTTCATGACTTTCGACCAGGAATTCACGGATTGTTTCCTGATCTTCTTCGCTGATATTCTGCATGATTCCTTTCCGCCTTCGCGGCGCCCATCGCTCTCAACCACGTTTGCGGACGTTACCGCCTTTGTGCATTTGACCGAACGTGTTGATCCGTGAGGATTGAGTGCTTGAAAACCTAAGATTAGCCAGCTTGGAGACCGATAGCGGTACAGTTTACATTGGTTCGTTACAGCGCCTCATCACAGCCGCCACCTCGACGTGCGGCTCAAACCCTGCCTGTTGCATCGGCTAGGGACAACCGGAAGTTGAGCTAGGGCCGGCACAAGACAGGACGCCTCTGTGCAATTTCGCTTCACTGCATCCGGAACTGGAGAATTGCGAGGACCTGCTTAACCGAGGTGAGGTGTCCGGGTTCTCGGGAGAGAAATCGCAGGTGCTTTTCGTATCTCATGGTGGAATCGGCTGGGGCAAGGAACCCAAGTGGATTACGACTAATTGGGGTTCGCGGCGGCTTCGAAGGATCTAAAAAAAGGTGCGCTAAAAGCGCGATAAGCGCGATAAGTCCCTCTACCCTTCCAAAACAGGCGCCCGGATACCTGTAGTTCGCTGCACCCGGTACATCCCACCCACAAGGGGCACCCCTGAGACACCGCGTTTCCTCTGGGCGACGACTTCTAAAAGTGCCTCGGCTGTATTCTCTTGCCATGGCCGCTTACCCGCTTCACTTGCAAGACTGGCAAACGCTACTCTCCGTCCAGGCGGAAGCCGCGGCTACGCTTACCGGGCTTGTATTCGTCGCCGTATCCATCAATCTGGCGAAGATCATCGCTTTTCCGGGTCTGCCGTCGCGCGCGGCAGAATCCATTCTGCAGTTCCTTCAGGTTTTCTTCATCTGCACGGTGGCGCTGATTCCGCACCAAGCTGCCGTCGCTGTGGCCGGTGAGATTCTCTTCATTTCGCTCTTTTCGTGGGTCATGCAACTCGTGGCGCAGGTCCGCTATGCCAGGTCCAACACCGGCCACCCGAAGCTGTGGCTCATTATCAGGGTGTTGCAAACGCAGCTCGCCAGCATTCCCTTCTTTGTCGCGGTCGTCTGCATCTTCCTGGAGAGGCGTGCGGGCCTGTACTGGCTTGTGCCGGCGTTCATCTTTTCTTTTGTCGCCGGCGTCGCGAACGCGTGGGTGTTACTGGTCGAGGTTGTGCGGGATTGAGCGGCATCGACCATCGGACTGCTACGACCGCCAAGCCGGCAAACGCTCTGCCGTGGGGGGTTCCACCTCCGCTAATATGCTTGAGGCTCGGTTTCTGCATCTTGTAATTACAAGGAGATTTTATCGAATGCCACTCAAAGATGTTCTCGTCGACGAACTTCGCGATATGTATAGCGCTGAAAACCAACTGGTAAAGGCCTTACCTAAGCTGGCAAAGGGGGCAAAAAGTCCCAAACTCAAGCAGCTTTTCTCAGCACACCTTGAAGAGACGAAAGGTCAGGTGGAACGACTGAAGAAGGTCTTTCTCGAACTAGGTGAAAAACCGACCGGACAACATTGTAACGGGATGGAAGGCGTCATCGAAGAGGGTAAGGACGCATTGGAGAAGGATGAAGAAGGCGCCTCGTTCGATTCGGGTCTGATTGGAGCGGCGTTGCGAACTGAACATTACGAGATCGCCGGTTACGAAGCATGCATCTCGATGGCGACCACATTGGGAATACCCAAGGTAGCCAGACTGCTGAATCGGAATCTGAAGGAGGAGCTCGGCGCGGCAAAGAAGATCACGGCAGCGGGTATCCCGATCATGAAACAAAGCGCACGTGAGCCAGAGGAGCCGAAGAAGCCAAAAACGGGCAAGGAGAAATACTCAGCCATGAAGAGTAAAGAGGATGAAGCGAAGGCCGCCCCTGACCTCGCGAAATCCAGGAAAGTAGCCTAATCAGGATCAGGCCGAGCCGCGCTTCGGAAGATGTTTTGGGGTTGAGTGCTGCAGTTGCTGGTATTTCCTTCTGCTGAAATGTCACCGGAGCGCGCATTGGAGCTCCCGGACTTCTGAGTCCACCGCCGCCCGAGGCCGGCACATGAAGCTCTTTTTCAAAAATGACGGAATTGTCCGCGTTCGAGGGGCGCGTGAGCATTACTTCGAAACATTGACGCGTCCTCTTGAATCCCGGCCTTGGCTAACTTTCTCTTGAGCGCAGCACGCCCACGCTGTCTCCCGGAAAACTCCAGCGCCTCCCGATCCTGGCGCGCAGGGCGCGTAGCAGCACTCTCGCTATCACCACGCCGTATTGCGTCGCTTTCAATGCAAACATCCAAACAGTCTCTGCGGCATCAGAGGGTGTGCAACCGTAGGAAATCATTCGGCATCTCTCACGATACTGTGCGGAGGTTGTGCGCATCCTCGTGACATAAGGCCAACCTCGTAGCGTCCCAATGCGGAGTAACAATGAGTACGCTCGCGATCGAGCAGCGCCTCACAGAGTTGTGGGAAAGACCGAAGACTGTCAGAGGCTGGTTTGCGACCGTAGACCACAAGGACCTTGGTATAAGGTACGTTGTGACGGCATTTGTCTTCCTCCTGGTTGGCGGCGCTGAAGCACTGTTGATGCGCATCCAGCTGTCCGGACCGGAAGAGACCGTCCTTGGTCCGGAGAGCTACAATCAAATTTTTTCCATGCACGGCATTACCATGATTTTCTGGTACGCCGCGCCAATCCTGTCCGGCTTTGCCGTCTTTTTAATTCCACTGATGATTGGCGCCAGAGACATGGCGTTTCCTCGATTAAATGCCTTCACCTACTGGGCATATCTATTATCCGGCATATTGCTGTACATCGCTCCAGCGATTGGTCAGGCGCCTCATGGGGGATGGTTCGCTTACATGCCCTATACAGGCATCCAGTTCTCTCCCAGCTATGGGCTGGACTTCTATGCTCTCTCCCTCATCTTTCTTACGGTCTCGACGACTGGGGGTGCAGCAAACTTTATCGTCACCATCTTGCGGCTGCGCGCACCAGGAATGACGATCAGCCGCATGCCGCTCTTTCTTTACAGCACGCTTACGATCTCCTTCGCGATCCTTTTGGCGCTTCCTGCCCTTACGGTTGCGTGTGTCTTTATGGAGCTAGATCGTCGCTGGGGCACGCACTTCTTTCAAATTGCCAATGGTGGAGACCCCATACTTTGGCAACAGCTCTTCTGGTTCTTTGGCCATCCTTGGGTATACGTGATTTTCCTTCCCGCCACGGGAATGATCTCCATGATCGTGCCGGTCTTCTCGCGGCGCCCGATTGTCGGCCATCCTTATATTGCAATCTCGACCATCCTCACGGGAGCGATTGGCTTCGGCGTGTGGCTGCACCACATGTTCACGATTGGCATGTCTGATATGGCGATGAGCTTTTTCAGCGCAGGTAGTATGACCATTTCCATCTTCACCACGGTGCAGGTGTTCGCGTGGGTGGCTACGATCTGGAAAGGCAGACCGGTGCTGACGGCAGCCATGCTCTATGCGGTGGGCGCGATTGCACTGTTGGTGATCGGGGGGTTGAACGGTGTGTTCACCGGCATCGTCCCCGTCGATTGGCAGGTGCACAACACCTACTACGTAGTCGCCCACATTCACTATGTGATCGTCGGCGCCAATGTATTTCCGGTTTTCGCGGCTATCTATTACTGGGGACCGAAGATGACCGGCCGCATGCTGAACGAGAGACTCGGCAAGTGGAGCTTCTGGGTCATGTTTCTCGGCTTCAACCTGGCCTTCTTCCCCATGCACATCCTTGGACTCATGGGAATGCCGCGGCGCATTTACACCTACCCTTCGGGCATGGGATTTGGTCCGATGAACATGCTGGTTACGATTGGCGGGTTCATCCTCGGTTTGGGCATCCTGATCACCATCATCAATGTGTGGATCAGTATGCGTTCCGGACCGATTGCCGGCAGAAACCCATGGAATTCGGATGGATTGGAATGGGAGACGGATTCCCCGCCCAAGGCCTACGCCACGGTTCACATTCCCATCGTGGTTTCGCGACACTCTCTGTGGGACGACAACGACGAGGCCTACGACCCTGAGAATGAACGGGTCCTGGATCAAGCTCGCATGACACCGACAACCACGGTGCTTGACGCGGAGCCTGTCGGCATCGCCACCATCCCTGGCGATTCCCTTGCTCCTTTGTTAGCGGCCGTCACCATGTTCGTGCTCTTTATTGCGCTCATCTTCCAGCTGCTTTGGCTTGCGCTGGCAGCTTTTCTGGCAACCTTCGCCCTCTGTGGTTATTGGCTGTGGCCATCCACGCAGGAGATAGCCTGATGGGAACACTCGCAGGGTCGCCTCCAACAGACCGGGCACAAGCATGCAATCTGACCTCGTTGCCGATCGACGATCAACGTGGCATACAGGGGATGCTCTGCGTCATTCTGACGGAAATGTCGCTGTTCGTTTGTCTGTTTAGTGCTTATTTCTACCTTGGCATCGACAAGAATCGCTGGGCTGCGGATCAGCCGCCCAAACTCATGTATGCGCTCGTCATGTTGGTTGTGCTGCTTAGCAGCAGCGCTGTACTCGAATGGGGGGAGCGCCAGATCAGCCGGCAGCGATATGCAGCCGCAAGAATCGCGCTCATTGCAACCATTGCCATTGGCTTGGTGTTTATGGTTCTGCAGGCCCTTGAATATCAGGACCACTGGAAAACACTCACGCCGTACAGCGATTCCTACGGATCGATCTTCTACGCGTTGACGACCTTTCATGCGGCACACGTTGCCGTCGGCTTGATGCTTCTCTCCTACGTAGCTTTTCTGCCACGGTATGGTCCGCTGGCCGCACCCTTTAGGCCTTACAAAGTAGTTTCGCTCTATTGGCACTTTGTTGACATTGTGTGGATATTTATCGTTCTCATCCTGTATGTGATTCCGCATTTTACCGCTCATGGCTAATGAAGTTACAAATCGTACAGACCATGTCGCCCCGGTGCGGCTCTGGTTTGGTGTGGCCGCTTCAGCAGCAGCATGGTTTGCGTTGGGGTTAACCGATATTCTCCTTACGTGGGCCGCTTGTCTGCATCGAGAGCAGCTTGGCGGCGCGAGTGGCCATCCGGGAATCCTGCTGCTTACGGTTGTGATCACTATCGTTCTGTTCGCCACGATTGTGGCTTCCGGCACTGTCTCTTATCGAAATTGGAGACGACTTTCCGCAGACGCCGATCTGGAAAGCGCGGAGGGCCGAGGACGGGAAGAGTTTATGGCTCTTCTCGGCGTCTTCGTCAGCCTTACGCTGGGCTTTAGTGTGATATGGCTCGCTTTGCCGCTCTTTATCCTCGACCTTTGCGTGAGGACGCGATGAAGACGGCCGGTCTCATCCTGTGCACATTCTCGGCAATTCTTACCGGTTGCACGGGCGGGCAAGCGCCTCGAACCTACAGCATCGTATCCAGAGGAGACGCACGGCAAGGCAAGCAACTGATTCAATCGTCGGGCTGCGGGGCTTGCCACATGATTCCCGGAATTCATGAGGCCCGCGGCCTGGTTGGTCCGCCGCTATTGCTATTCGGTCGAAGGACCATGATCGCCGGTCTGCTCCCCAACTCGCCGGGGAACCTGGCGCTTTGGATCCAACATCCGAGGTCGGTCGAGCCTGGCACCGCAATGCCCGATCTGGGCCTCACATCTGACCAGGCACAGGACGTGGCTGCCTACCTTTACACCTTGCGCTAACCCGGGATCAAGAGGACAGAATGCATCGAGCAAATAGATATTTCGTAACCCTGGTTTCGGCAGCGCTTCTGCCGGCGGTCTTCGGAACCAAGGCTGCGCGCGCACAAGCCAACGGTAGCACCAATAATATTCCTGGAGCCTTACCTGGCATTCACCTGGTCTCTCCCGTTGCAGCAGGCCAGTGGACGATGCCGGCCGGCGATTACGCCAACACACGGTATAGTCCGCTGGACAAGATCAACACCGGGAACGTGCAGAACCTCCACATCGCGGCAACCATGTCGACGGGTATTCCGCATGGACACGAAGGCCAGCCGCTGGTAGTGAATAACACCATCTACATGGTGACTCCATTCCCCAACAACCTGATCGCCTACGACATCACGAAACCTGGCATGCCGCAGAAATGGATTTTTCATCCGGAGCCCGACAATCGCGCTGTCGGCGTGGCCTGCTGCGATGTGGTGAACCGTGGAGCCAGTTATGCTGACGGCAAGATCATCTACAACACGCTCGACGATCACACCGTGGCCGTCGATGCGAATACCGGCCACCGTGTTTGGGAGACGCAGGTAGGCGACGTCAAACTGGGTGAGACGACCACGATGGCTCCCATTGTGGTTAGGAACATGATCTTCACCGGGATCAGCGGTGGAGAGTTGGGCGTTCGGGGAAGGCTGGTGGCGCTCGATCTGAAGTCGGGCAAGATAAGTTGGATCGCTTATAGCACCGGCCCTGACCAGGACACGCGCATTGGCTCCGGCTTCAAAGCTTTTTACCCGAAAGATCAAGGATCAGACCAGGGCACGAAAAGTTGGACGCCGGACCAATGGAAAGTTGGCGGTGGGGCTGTGTGGGGATGGATTTCTTACGATCCCGAACTCAATCTTATCTACTACGGCACTGGAAACGCCGGCGTTTGGAATGCGGATATGCGTCCGGGAGACAATAGGTGGTCCTGCACCATCTGGGCGCGTGACCCAGAAACGGGTATGGCGAAGTGGGCCTACCAAGTCGTGCCCCATGATTCCTGGGACTATGACGAGATCATGGAAAATGTCTTACTCGACATGCCCTGGAAAGGGCAGATGAGGAAGTTGCTGCTTCACCCCGGCCGCACCGGGTTCGTGTTCGTACTTGATCGCGAAACCGGAGAGGTGCTGTCGGCCGAGAAATTTGAGCCCATCAACTGGGCGAATAGCTACAACCTGCAGACGGGCCAGCCAGACATCAACAAGGATAAGCGAACCCACTTCGGCCGCTACGCCACCCATATCTGTCCATCTTCCACAGGCGCAAAAGACTTCATCCCTTCAGCGTTCTCGCCTCGTACCGGGATGCTTTACATTCCCGCGCATAACACCTGCATGGACTACGAGGGGGTTGCAGTGAACTATATCGCCGGAACCCCATACCTCGGTGCGAGTGTGCGCATGTACCCCGGGGAGGGGGGATACCAGGGAGAACTGGTTGCGTGGGACGTGGCCAAGGCGAAGAAAGCGTGGTCCATCAAGGAGCGTGAGCTACCCGTCTACAGCGGAGTTCTGGCCACGGGTGGTGACCTGGTCTTTTACGGAACCATGGATGGATGGTTCCGTGCTGCCGATGCACACAGCGGCAAGGTTCTCTGGCAGGTCAAAACAGCGTCCGGCATCGTTGGCGACCCGATCACGTTTCTCGGTCCCGACGGCAAGCAGTACGTTGCTATTTACTCCGGTGTCGGCGGTTGGATGGGTGCCGCGGCGCTGCCAGACGTCTCTACCGACGATCCCTACGCTGCGCTCGGGGTGGTGGGCACGATGAAGCAGATCAAGGGAATGACACAACCGGGGGATCTCCTTTATGTATTCAGCTTCTAAACGGTTGACTGTTTTTTGTCTATGTCTCGGAAGCCTTGCGTGTAACGCGGCTCCCGTCCTCCGCGTCTGTGCGGACCCAAATAATCTGCCGTACTCAGACTTACAGGAAAAAGGATTTGAGAATCGCCTGGCCACCATGATTGCCGGCGACCTCGGCATGCAGGTGGTTTACACATGGTTTCCGCAACGCGGCTCTTTTTTTCGCAAGACCCTCGATGCCGGCAAGTGTGATGTGGTGATGGGTGTGCCCTCCGGGATGAGGGGTATCGATACAACCGCACCCTACTACCGCTCCGGATATGTTTTCGTCTCACGGCGTGACCGCAACCTGAATATCGCGTCTCTTGATGACCCTCGCCTGCACCAACTTCGTATCGGCATTCACAACCTTGGCGACACGGATCGAGAAGCTCCGCCCGTTCATGCTCTCACCAGCCGTGGGATCGTTAGCAACCTTGTCGGTTACAACATCTTCGGCAGCAACCTGGATGAGACCGACCCTTCCTCTGACCTGATCAAGGCGGTCGAAAAGGGCGAGGTCGATCTTGCCCTCGTGTGGGGGCCTATCGCCGGGTACTTCGCGCGTTCTTCCCCGGTACCGCTGGTTGTCTTGCCGATCGAGGGTGATTCGTCGGATCCCACCCTGCCGCTCAGCTTTGACATTGCCGCTGGGGTTCGCAAAGAAGACGACATGCTGAAACAGCAGCTCGATGTTGAACTTCAACGCCGCCGGACGGAGATTCAGCAACTGCTCGTCTCCTATGGCATTCCACAACTGAGCCTGCCACAGGCCCGCACGGCGGGGTATTGAATATGCGCTTGATTTCGCTCACTCTAGCAAGCGTCTTTCTGATTGCGGGGCTCGGCTGTCGAAACCGCCCAAACTCCGTTGCCGTGGGCTCGGCACCCACGGAGGCAACGAGCGTCGGTCCCGTTCCCGGCGGAGTGGTGGTCAGCTACCAGCGGATGAATCCTTACGGCAACGATCCGGTTGCGGTGCAGGATGGATACAGGCTTTTTAATTGGTACAACTGCTCCGGTTGTCATGGCGGACACGCCGGCGGAGGCATGGGGCCGAGCTTGCGTGACAATGTCTGGCTTTATGGCAGCAGGGATGACCAGATTTTCGATTCCATCGCGCAGGGCCGGTCGAATGGAATGCCCGCTTGGGGATCGAAAATCCCCGAGGACCAGATTTGGCAAATCACGGCTTATATCAAGTCAATGCGTACGCCGCAGGAGGCCGACCCACCAGTTGAGCCGGCCGACGAGCAGGTGCCTAATCCTGCAGATAACACGGCAACCGGTTCGAAGCCGGGACCGCAATAAGCGAAGGAGAGCGATGCATCGCCGGTTCAGCACAACTCCTCTTTGCCTTCTTCTTCTGCCGCTCATGCTGGCCGGGTGCTCGACGGCGCAGTCCACTTTCAACCCGGAGGGTCAGGCGGCGCATGAGATCGCCAGACTCTCCTGGTTCATGACCATTCTGTTTCTCGTGGTCACTGCGGTGATGTGGGTGCTCCTCTTTGTTGCCGTTAACAGGCGCCGCGGCACGCTCAGCGAGCATGCTCCGATTGATAGCGGCGGCGGCCAGGCGTGGATTGCCATTGGGGGCTTGGCGATTCCGCTGTTGATTCTTAGTTTGATCTTCGTTCTTGGTCTCCGCCTGCTGGCGAGGTTCCCTATACATGGCGCGCATGGCGCAATGGACATGAACCACGGCGCTATGGAGAGGGGCGAAATCAAGTCACCGGATATTCTCGTGATCGGTCACCAATGGTGGTGGGAAGTGCATTACCTCGATGGCGATCTGGATCAGCAGTTCACCACTGCCAATGAAATTCACATCCCGACCAATCGGCCGGTCGATATCGAGCTTGAGTCGGGGGACGTGATGCACTCATTCTGGATTCCTGGTCTTCACGGCAAAGTCGATCTGATTCCCGGGCATATAAACTTCGTCCGGCTCGAAGCCAGCCGCGTGGGCAGTTTTCCCGGGCAGTGCGCCGAATACTGTGGCGCGCAGCACGCGCACATGCGGCTGTTGGTTGTTGCGCAGCCCGCGGATGAATATACCGCGTGGACGCAACAGCAGGTGAAACCCGCCACTGACCCCACCACGGCGATTGCCCGCGCCGGCGAACAGACATTCGTCTCTGGGCCATGTTCTCTGTGCCACCAGGTTCGCGGAACGACCTCGGGGGGCAGAGTCGGACCGGATCTAACCCACGTCGGCAGCCGGCAGTATCTGGCGGCAAACACTATCCCGAACAACGACGCCTATCTCGAGGCTTGGATCACGCACGCGCAGTCCTTCAAGCCAGAGGCGCAGATGCCCGATCTTACGCAGTTCGATGGACGGCAGCTCCAGGGTCTTGTCGCCTATCTTCGTCAGTTGCAGTGACCCAGTACTTAACCTAAGGAGCACTCCAGTGGCACACAACTTTCTCCGGTTCCTCTACCGTCTCAGACCACTCTGCCTGGCCGCCGGCAGCTTGATCATCGCTCTGCCTTGCTTCTCTCAGGCTAAGCCGGATTGCTCCGCGGTGCCCGATTCAACCCGGCTGCGGAATGTTCTGCAGTCGATCGTCAAGCTAGGAAACGAAAAGAACGGCGGATTGGGAAACCAGGAATGGGCCGCCGTGGTGAACCGTGACGGCGTTGTTTGTGCCATCGTTTTCAGCGGGACAACGCGGGGGGATCAGTGGCCGGGCAGCCGCCTTATTGCCGCGGAGAAGGCAAATACCGCCAATGGGCTGAGCGGCAACAACTACGCGCTCTCTACGGCTAATGTTTTCGCCGCCGCCCAACCCGGCCAAAGCCTGTACAGCCTGGCGACCAGCGCTCCTGCCAATGCCAATGCTGTTTTCGGAGATGCCGTTTCTTTTGGCACCCCCAACGATCCCATGATCGGTAAGGCGGTCGGCGGCATCATAGTCTTTGGCGGCGGCCTTGCCCTTTATAGCCCACAAGGGAAGATTGTGGGAGGCCTCGGCTTAAGCGGAGATACCTCGTGCACCGATCACGTGATTGCATGGAAGGTTCGACACGAACTTCACCTCGATGCTGTTCCTATGGGGCCGAGCCCCGATCACAACGACAATATGATCATCGACTGGAAAAACAACTCCAGCGCCAGCGGGTTTGGGCACCCTCCGTGCAAAGGAGGCAGTCCCGCGGAATACATCATTGGCAACCTGTCGAAGGACTTCCCCACAGGTCCTCGATCACATTAGATAAACGGAAGTGACCATGGCTCGTGTTTTCCACGATTCTTCGAAGATCCTCTATGAGTGATCCACTGTCAACGTATTTGCACGACCATCTAGGTGGCGCGAAGGCTGCCATCGATCTTTTGCAGGCGATGCAAGACGACCACAACGATCAGACCCTGAAGGACTTCGCAGCAAATCTCCTTATCGAGGTTCAGGCCGACCGTGATACGCTGCAGCGCCTGGC
>Ga0302324_100025573_pt1 | contig 11321 bp, 5 predicted proteins | sample Palsa_T0_1_FD_201949 | JGI IMG/M metagenome (GOLD analysis project Ga0302324, IMG submission 201949) | Peat permafrost microbial communities from Stordalen Mire near Abisko, Sweden - Palsa_T0_1 | ecosystem: Environmental > Terrestrial > Soil > Palsa > Peat permafrost | place: Sweden: Abisko... | reverse complement strand
CGGCGCCGCGACGAGTGCCTCCTGGATCTCGCCCGACCGGACGAGAACTGGTGGCTCGGCTTCGCCACAGACGCCGCGCCCGCGACCGTGGCGGCGCTGCTCGAGCACCCCGGCGCGCGCAACCTGCCGGCGATCGGGCGCGCGCTGATCCCGCTCGACGAGCAGGCGGCACGGCTGATCGACGAGCTCGACACGACCAGCGAGGAGCTGCGGATGAGCGACGCCGCCCGCCGCGCGCTGTTCGCGCGCGGCGAGGGCGCGGGCCGCGAGGACGGGACCCCACCGCTCGCCGCCCCGCCGGATCGCATGAGGGCCTGGCGCGGCAGCATCGAGGTGGACGGTATGAGCGAGGGGCCGGTGTTCCTGCTGCTCGGCGACATCGCGCGCCTGCCCCGAGCGCTCAGAGAACGCGCGGTGAGCGCCCCGGGGGGCGCCGCGGTAGCGCTGACGCTGGACTCGTGGAGGCTGATCGACGGCCAGCTCGGCGGCTGGATCAGCGCCGCCGCGAGGCGCTGCGTGGCGGCGCTGAAGGACGGACGGCCCGCGCCGCCGGCGGTCCTCGAACGCTCGGCCGTTCACGATGAGGAGACGTTCGTGCTCGCGCCGGGCCACGATGGCGCCCTGCCCGGGAAGTTCGCCGCGCTGAGGGGCGCGTCGCCGGGCGCCCTCCGCCACGCGGCCCAGCACGAGCACGCGCGAATCCCGGCCATACGCGCCGACCCGTTCTGCGTGCCGGAGCTCGACCGCCTGCTCGCCGCCCACGACATCTGGGTGGAGCCCGAAGCGCTCGCGCTGCTGCAGGATGTTCGCGAGCAGCATGCCCGCGCCGCCGGCCTGGTGGCGCTGTCCGCGGCGACGGACGCGCCGCTTGAGCTTCCCGGGCTGGGCGGCGAGCTGAAGGCCTTCCAGCGTGCCGGCGTGAGCTATCTGCTGTCCCAGCGGCGCGCGTTCCTCGCCGACGAGCAGGGTCTCGGAAAGACGATCGAGGCGCTCGCCACGCTCGAGGCCGACGGCGCCTATCCCGCGGTCGTCGTGTGCCCCGCGAGCCTCAAGCTCAACTGGCTGCGCGAGCTGCAGCACTGGCTGCCGCGGCGGAGCGCCCAGGTGCTGGTCGGCACCGGCTCCGGCGCGCCGCTCGCGCCCAGCGACATCACGATCGTGAACTACGACATCGTCGCGGCGCGACTGGATGAGCTGCGCGCCCTTCAGCCGCGCGCGCTGGTGCTCGACGAGTCGCACTACTGCAAGAACGCGGCCGCCAAGCGCACCCAGGCCGTCCAGCGGCTGTCCGCGGCGGTGCCCGCCGACGGGCTCGTGCTCGCGCTCACCGGGACGCCCGTGATGAACCGCCCCGCCGAGCTGATCGCGCAGATGAGGATCCTCGGGCGCCTCTCAGACTTCGGCTCGGGCGTGCAGTTCGGGGCCCGCTTTCGCGGGGCCGACGCTCACCTGCGCCTGCACTGGCATCTGCGCGCGCGTTGCTTCGTCCGCCGCCTGAAGATCGACGTGCTGCCGCAGCTGCCGGCCAAGACGCGCGCGATCGTGCCCGTGGAGCTGGACAACGAGCCCGAGTACCGGCTGGCCGAGCGCGACGTCGTGGCCTGGCTGCAGAGCCAGCCACTGGACCTGCGCGAGCTCGGCGCAAAGGTGGCGGCGGCGTTGCGCGCCGAGCGCCTCGTGCGCCTCAACGCGCTCAAGCTGCTCGCCGCGCGCGGCAAGCTCCACGCCGCCCGTGCCTGGATCCACGATTTCTGCTCCTCGGGTGAGCGCCTGGTCGTGTTCGCCCACCATCGCGAGATACAGCAGGCCCTGCTCGAGCACTTCCCCAACGCGCTGCACATCCTCGGCGAGGACAGCCCCGCCGCCCGGGACGCGGCGCTGCGCGCATTCCAGGCGCCTGACGGCCCGCGCAACCAGCTGATCGTCTGCTCGATCGAGGTCGCCGGCCAGGGCCTCACGCTGACGCGATCCTCAAACGTCGTGTTCCTCGAGCTGGGCTGGACGCCGGCCAAGCACGACCAGGCCGAGGACCGCTGTCATCGCATCGGACAAAAGGACGCCGTCAACGCCACCTACCTGCTGGCTGCTCACACGATCGATGAGACGATCTCCACCCTGCTGGAGCGCAAGCGCGCGGTCATCGGGGCGGTCACCGACGGGCACGAGCAGGACGAGGAGGGCGTCCTCGAGGCGCTGGTGCGCGAGCTGCGGGGCACACCCTTCCGGCACCTGCGAGCCGTCGCGTGAGCTACGGGTTGAGCACCAGCGCGTTCATGATGTTCCACCAGGTTTCAACGCCGTCGCCGGCTTCGAATTCGGTCAGCTGTTCTTCCAGCGCGTTGGTGCGATGCAGCAGCGAGCGCTCGCTCGCTCGCTCATACGGGGCAAGGCCGCCCGGCAGTTCTCCGAGCGCAACCCAGTTGGGCATGAACTGCTGATCGAAGCGAACGGTGGTCGCGGGCAGTGTCTGATAGCCGCTTGCCACCCAGGCTCTCACGTCGGAGCACACGTTGGGCGTCTGAAGGGCGATCAGCACCTTGAGCTTGCCCACGTATGACCGGACCGCGCTCGTCAGCGCGCGGTTGCTCCAGCGCAGGCCCGCGGCCGCGCGGATGAAGCTTTCGCCGGCCGGCACGTCGGTGTGGTAGGCGCTCGTGACCATCGCGCCGATGATCTCGTTGCTGAGCTCGGTCGAGTCGGGGTTCTGAGGGGATTCGGCGGCTCCACGCGGGCATTCGCCTTCGATCCGGCTGCGCACGGCCCGCAGCGCCGCCCTGCCGGCCCCGAGCTTCGAGCTGCCGGCCTGAACGAGCGCATAGTTGGCCTGGATGTACTTCTGCGTGCTCGCCACGTCCCCGGATGTGGCCCACGCCGAGGCCGGTATCGCCAGCACGGCCACGACCGCAACCATGATCATCACCCGCCCTCTGCTCACCTGGACAGCGTAGGCGATCGCTGATGGACGGGCGCCGGCGAAGAAGTTCCTAAGATCGCCCTGCGCGAGCGTTCCGGTGGCGCGGGCGCACCGCGTGGCCCGATATGGTCGCACCGCGGAATGGTCGAACCCGAACCTGAGTCCTGGACCATGAGTCGAGGATGAGACGGAGAAGCCTCGTCGTCCTGGCGCTCGCGGTTCTCGTGTGGGGGGTGCTGGCGGCCGTGCTGGGCTCACCCAGCCTAAGGCTGGCGGGCTCGAGCAGCGGGGCGAAGACCGCCGCCTCGCCCTCGTGTCTGCCGTCCACGCTGAACCACAGCGCCAAGCTCGATGCGGGCGGGCTGGGAGTCGATGTCTCGCCGGCCCCGGAAACCGACACGGCCAATCCCCACACCCAGATCAGCTTCCTCGGCACACCCGTCGCCGACATCCAGGATGTCTCGGTCGTCGGCTCTCGCACGGGCTACCATCACGGCCGGCTGCGCGGATACTCCCAGGGCGACGGCGGCAGCTTCGTCCCGGAAGAGCAGTTCCAAGCGGGCGAGCAGGTTGCGGTGCACGCCGTGATCGGCGCCGGCAGCGCCGGCAAGCCGGTCGCCTTCTCCTTCGCCGTGGATACGCCGTATCCGATCGCGAACACCCCCCCGTTCCCGGCTTCGCCCGCTGCTCCGGCCGACTATCAGAGCTTCGCGACCCTGCCCGGCGCGGAGGCGCCGATCATGACCGTCAGCGTGCCCGATCACGATCCCGGCGCCGGTGAGATCCTCACCACCAACGGGCCCGGCGTGGGTCAGAACGGGGCTCTCATCTACACCCCGCAGGGCCGTCTCGTCTGGTTCTACGAGGTGTCGGGAAACGAAGCGGCGGAGGATTTGAACGTGCAGACATACGAAGGTCGCCGCGACCTGACGTGGTGGAAGGGGCGAGTGCTCGAACTGGGCTTCGGCCAGGGTGAAGACCTCGTCACGAACTCGAACTACCAGACGGTCGCGAGGGTCACCGGCGGCAACGGCCTTGCGGCGGACCTGCACGACTTCCAGCTCGCGCCCCATGACATCGCCTACATCACCGCGTACAACCCGATCCGCTGCGATCTGACGTCCGTCAAGGGGGTGCGGGACGGAGCGATCGAGGACGCGGCGGTTCAGGAGATCGACATGAAGACCGGTCTCGTGCGCTGGGAATGGCACAGCCTCGACCACATCGGCGCCGCGGAGTCCGAAGTCGAAACGCCAACCGGGAGCTCGCCGTGGGACTACCTGCACCTCAACTCGATCGACCCTGAGCCCGACGGCGACCTCTTCATCTCGGGGCGAAGCACCTGGGCCGGGTATCAGCTTCAAGCAGGCACGGGCAGGATCATCTGGCGGCTGGGCGGCAACAGCAGCTCGTTCAAGATGGGGCCGGGAACGAGGACGGCGTGGCAGCACGACGGGCGCGTGCTTCCAGACGGCGAGATCACCTTCTTCGACGATGGCGCAAACCCGCCGATTCACCAACAGTCACGGGCCGTACGGATCGCGCTGAACCTGAAGACCCATGAAGCACGCCTCGTTTCCTCCCTCACGCACCCGGACCCGCCGCTGCTCGCGGCAAGCCAGGGCAACGCGCAGACGCTCGCGAACGGGAACACCGTCGTGGGCTATGGCGGGGTGCCGGCGATCAGCGAGTATGCCCCGAACGGCTCGCTGCTGTTCGATGCCCATCAGCCGTTCGACACGTCCTTCTACAGGGCCGTCCGCTTCCCCTGGAGCGGGCAGCCGCTGAGCCCGCCCACGGTTCTCGCCGACCTGGACGAGACCGGCGAAGAGACGATCGTCCACGCGAGCTGGAACGGCGCGAGCGACGTGTCCTCCTGGAGGGTGCTCGCGGGGAAGGGCTCCGGAGCGCTCGCGGCGCAGACCGTGATCGCGGCAAGCGGCTTTGAAAGCTCGACGATCCTGCCCGCCAAGTACACCCGGGCGGCGGTGCAGGCGCTCGACTCTCACGGCCGCGTGCTCGGCACATCGGCCACCACCGCGGTGACCAGCTTCGCCGCCTCGCTCCCGAGCTCGCGGGCGGCCGGATGAGCGCGATCCTCGCTAGTAGCCGGGCTTCGTCTGGTGCTTGTGCGTCGTCGTCGTGGTGGTCGGCGTCGTCGTCGCCGGTGTGCTGCTCGTCGCCGGCTGGGCGGAGGAGGAAGTCGCCGCTTTGCCGCCGCACCCCGCTACTGCCAGGGTGGCCGCGAGCACGGCCACGGTCGTTAGGATTGCGGTCAGTGGCGTTTTCATCGGCCGGGCTCCAAAGCTCGCTCAAGTGCTCGGTGGCTCAGCCTAACAGCCGTTCGGCGCGCCGACTGCAGTCGGGCAGGCGATCGTGAGCGTGGGGGCGGCTCCTAGCCCGGAGGTCGTGGACGCTCCTGCGGCCGAGGGCGGGCGGGGCTCGGCTTCGCCGTGGCTTCTGGTCGTCTGCTGTGTGGCCCAGTTCATGGTCATCCTCGACCTGAGCATCGTCAACGTGGCGCTGCCCTCGATCCAGTCGAGCCTCGGCTTCTCGAGCCCCGCCCTGCAGTGGGTGATCGACGCGTACGCGATCACCTTCGCCGGCTTCCTGATGTTCGCCGGGCGTGCGGCCGATCACTTCGGCCAGCGCCGCACGTTCGTCGCGGCCCTGCTGCTGTTCGGGCTCGCCTCGCTCGCCGGTGGCGCCGCACCGAGCCAGGAGGTGCTCGTGGGCGCGCGGGCCGTGCAGGGCCTCGGCGGCGCCCTGATGGCGGCCTGCTCGCTGGCGATCATCACCGCGTCGTTTCCGCCCGGGCCGAGGCTCCACCGCGCCATCGGCCTGTGGGCCGCGATGAACGGGCTCGGCGGTGCGGCCGGAGTGCTGCTCGGCGGGATCATCACCGAAGTGCTCAGCTGGCGCTGGGTGCTGCTGATCAACCCCCCGATTGCGATCGCGGCCGCACTCGTGGCCTACGCGGTCGTCGTGGAGCGCCGCAGGGCGAAGGATGGCGCGAGCTTTGATCTCGCCGGCGCGGTGACGCTGACGGTCGGTCAGATCGTGCTCGTGTACGGCGTCGTGGAAGCTGGCCTGAAGGGCTGGGACACATTTGACGCGCTCGGCCCGATCGTCCTCGGCCTGCTCCTGCTCGGGCTGTTCGGCCTGATCGAGACACGTGTGGCCTCCGCGCCCTTGATTCCCTTCAAGGAGCTCACCAGGCCGCTGCGCACGGCCAACACGATCGTTCTTCTGTTCAGCGCGGCACTGTTTCCGATGTGGTTCGTGAGCTCGCTGTATCTACAGCAGGTGCTTGGCCTGTCACCGCTTCACACCGGTCTGATCTTCCTGCCGATGACGCTCACGATCATGCTCGTCGCCCGCCAGGCGGGCAAGCTCGTTGGCCAGTTCGGCGTGCGCCCGGTGCTGGGAAGCGGCCTGATCATGATGACCGGCGGCCTGTTGCTGTTCACGAGGATCGCATCGGGCGGCAGCCCGATCGTGTACGTGATGATCCCCGGACTGCTCACGGCCGCGGGGATCGCGATGTCGATCGTCCCCTCCACGATCGCCGCCACCCAGGGCGCCAAGGAGGGCCAGGCCGGGCTGGCCTCGGGCCTCGTCAACACCTCTCGTCAGATCGGCGGCGGTCTGGGGCTCGCGGTCCTGATCACCCTTGCGACGCAGCGCAGCTCCCAACTGATCGGCTCGGGCGAGCAGGTGCGCGAGGCGCTGACCCACGGCTTCCGCCTGGCCTACGTGATCGGCGCGGGCCTGTCAGCGGTGGCGGCGCTGATCACGTTCACCGCCCTCCCCAGGCTCGGCACCCACACAGCAGGCGCAGCCCGGCGCCTGGCGGTGGCGATCGGCGTCGTGCTGGCGGGCTTCGTCGCGGTCACCGCCGCGTTCGCGGGCTCGCACGCCGCCCCGGTCGGTGCCTACACCACCGACGGCGCCTACAGCTTCGTCACCGCGCCAACGCTCCATCCGCCCGTGGTCCGCGTCAGGAGGCAGGCGCCCGCGGGGCAGGCGGCGCCGGGCTACGTGTTCACCGCCAACTTCTATGACCTCAACGAACCGCCGATCATCGGCCAGAGCGGGCCGCTGATCCTCGACCGCAATCTGCAGCCGGTGTGGTTCCAGCCGGTGCCGGAAAAGCTCGTCGCCGCCAACCTCAGCCTGCAGAGGTATGAGGGCAGGCCGGCCCTCGCCTGGTGGCAGGGCGTGGTCACGAACACGGGCGCAACCGAAAGCGGCGAAGACGTGGTCGTCAACCAGCACTACCAACCGGTCGCACGGCTGAAGGCGACGAACGGCTGGGTCATCACCCTGCATGACCTGGTGATCGATGGAGAAGACGCCTGGGTGACGGCGAACAAGAACATCCCGATGAACCTCTCCTCCTACGGCGGCGCCTACAACGGCGCCCTGATCGACTCGGCCGTGCAGGAGTACAACCTGAGGACCGGCAAGCTGATCCGCAACTGGGACGCGCTCGATCACATCCCGCTGAGCCAGTCCCAGGCCACTCTGCCCACCAACGGCTTTCCCTGGGACGCCTACCACGTCAACTCGATCGACCTGACTGGCAACGGAACCTTCCTGGTCTCGATGCGCGACACATGGGCCGCCTACCTGGTGAACATCTCAAGCGGTGATATCGAGTGGACCCTCGGCGGAAGGGACTCGAGCTTCAAGTTCGGCCAGGGCGCCGGCTTTCAGTGGCAGCACGACGTCGAGCTGGGACCCGGCTCGACGGTCAGCCTGTTCGACGACCACTGCTGCCAGCTGACCGGCGGAGGGACCTACGTGGCGGCGACGGGACCGTCTCGCGGGCTCGTGCTGAACCTCGACCAGCAGACGCGCGAGGCGACGCTCGCGGCCCAGTACAGCCTGGGCAACGACGTCGACGGCCAGTACATGGGCGACACCCAGCCGCTCACCAACGGCAACGTGCTCGTCGGCTGGGGATCGGAACCCTACTTCTCCGAATTCAGCCGGTCGGGCAAGCTGCTGTTCGAGGGTGAACTGCCGGGCCCCGACCTCACCTACCGGGCCACGCTCGAGCAGTGGGTGGGGGAGCCGCTCTCGCCGCCGGTCGGGGCCGCCCGCCGGACGGACGGCAGGACCACGGTGTATGCGAGCTGGAACGGCGCCACCGGGGTCTCCTCCTGGAGGGTCCTCGCCGGCCCCGGCCCCGGCCCGATGACGGCGGTGGCGAGTGCCACGAGGTCCGGCTTTGAGACGGCGATCCCGGTGCCGCAGGGCGATCAGAGCTTCAGGGTACAGGCGCTGTCCGCCAACGGCCGCGTGATCGGAGCTTCCCGGTCGTTCACCTCGCAGGCGGTCCGATGACGATCCGCGCGAGGGCGCTGCTCGCGGCGCTCGCCATCCCGGTGGCGCTGTGCGGCTGCGGCCGTGTGTCGCCGTCGACCTCAGCCGACGTGCTCGACTCCGCGTCGGCGGTGGTCGCAGCCGCGGCCAATCCCGTGACCGTCTCGCCCCTGCCCGGCACCGAGGATGCCTCCCCGGTGACCCAGATCAGCTTTCTCGGCCCGCCCGGCACGCGGGTGGCCGACGTGCGCGTGGTCGGCTCGAGCAGCGGCGTCCACGCAGGGGTTCTGCGGGCCTACTCGACCGGCACCGGCGAGAGCTTCCTGCCCGCACACCCGTTCCTGGCCGGCGAGCGCGTCAGCGTGCACGCGCTCGTCGGCAGCGGCACTCCGAGCAGGCCGGCGAGCACCAGCTTCACAATTGCCCACCAGGCCCCGGTGAGCCAGAAGACGTTCCCGATCAACCCCGGCAATCCGCGCGCGGTGCAGCACTACATCTCGGCGCCTTTAATCACGCCCTCGACCGTGACCATCAGCACATCCGCCGGGCCCGGCGCGAGCCCCGGCGACCTGTTCCTCGCCCCCTACCAGGGCGAGGGCTCGCCCGGGCCGATGATCGCCGAACAGAACGGCAGCCTCGTGTGGTTTCATCCGCTGCCGCCTGAACAGGTCGCCACCAACTTCCAGGTGCAGCAGTATGAAGGCCAGCCCGTGCTCAGCTGGTGGCAGGGCCGGGTACTCGAGGTCGGCTTCGGGCAGGGCGAAGACGAGCTCTACAACACCGCATATCAGCACGTGGCCACGATCCGGGCCGGCAACGGCTATCACGCCGATCTGCACGAGATCCTGATCACGCCGCAGGGCACCGCCTGGATCGACGAGTTCGACCCGGTCGAGGCGAACCTGTCCGCCTTCCACGGGGAGGCCGACGGCGTTATCAGCGATTCGGTGGTGCAGGAGATCGACATCAGAACGGGCCTCGTGATGTGGGAGTGGCATGCGCTCGGGCATGTATCGCCGGCAGACTCCAACGAGCCGGCGCCCAAAGCCAGCTACCCGTGGGACTATGTTCACATCAACTCGATTTCCCCCGGGAGCGCGGGCGACGTGCTGCTGTCCTCGCGCAACACCTGGACGATCTACGACGTCGACATTCACAGCGGCGGGATCCACTGGCGCCTCGGCGGGAGCCGGTCGAGCTTCAGGCTCGGGCCGGGGACGCGCTTCTACTGGCAGCACGACGCCGAATTCCAGCCCGGCGGGCTGATCTCGGTGTTCGACAACGGATCGGACCCGCCCAAGGAGAGGCAGTCACGGGGCCTGTTGCTGAAGCCCGATCTGGCCAGCCACACGGTGACCCTCGTCAAGCAGTTCGTCAATCCGAGGAAAACACTCCTGGCCGAAAGCCAGGGCAACACCCTCAGCCTGCCCGGCGGCAACTGGCTGCTCGGCTACGGCGGGCTTCCCAACTTCACCGAGTTCGATGCGGCCGGCCACGTTCTGCTCGACGGCACGCTCGGCAAGAACGTCCAGGACTTCAGGACCTACCTGTCACCGTGGAGCGCTCGGCCGGCGACTTCGCCGTCGGTCCTGGCACAGCCGGCCGGCGCCGGCAGGGTCACCGTGGCGGTGAGCTGGAACGGCGCCACCAACGTCGCCTCGTGGCGCGTTCTGGCGGGACCCTCGCCGAGCGCCCTTGCGCCGGTCAGCACCGTTGCAAAGGCGGGCTTCCAGACGACGATCGCAGCCCAGACCGCCGGCCCCGACATCGCCGTGCAGGCACTCGACGGCTCGGGCACGGTCATCGCCACCTCGGCCACGGTGACCGGTTGAGCAGGCACCTCCCGGCGGGTCGCCTGCTGCCGGGCGGTATGGCCCTGCTGGCGGGGCTGGCACTTGTGTGGCTGCTGCTGGCCGGTCTCGGGCCGCTCGCGCCCGCGGGCGCGCGGGCGGCCGCCGCCGGCCCCGCATCTCCGGGCTGTGAGCCCTCCAGGCTGAACGTCTCGGCGGCGCTCGCCGGCGGGCGGGTCACCGTCTCCCCGGGGCCCGGCACCCGCGACGCTTCCAGCGCCACCCAGATCAGCATGCTCGGCGTCCCCGCTGCCGCGCTCGCAAGCGTCACCGTGGCGGGCTCGCGCAGCGGGACGCACCCCGGCCGCCTGGCCGCGTACTCGCAGGGGGACGGCGCGAGCTTCCTGCCGGCGCGGCCGTTTGACGCGGGCGAGCTCGTGAGCGTCCATGCCGACGTGCTCGAAGGGGGCAGGGCGATCCCGCTCGCGTGGAGCTTCACCGTGGCGGTGCGCGACAACGCCGGCGCCGCGAGCACGGCCGTGGGCACCGGCACCGGCACGAACACCGCCCCGGCGCCCCCTGCGAGGGAATATCAGAGCTTTCACTCGCGCCCGGACCTGCGCCCGCCGATCGTGACCGTGTCCTCCAAGGCCCACACGGCGAGCGGCGACCTGTTCCTCGCCCCCTACTCGGGCGTGGGTCAGTACGGGCCGATGATCCTCGATGAAAACGGAGGCCTCATCTGGTTCAAACCGCTGTCTCCCGCCGGTGCGCGGGCGGCCGACTTCCAGGTGCAGCAGTACGAAGGCAATCCCGTGCTCACCTGGTGGCAGGATCCGCTGGTGGCCAACGGCGTTGCCAGCGCAGGCGATGTGATCGCCAACAGCTCCTATCAGACGATCGCCGACATCCGGGCCGGGAACGGCTACCAGCCGGACCTGCACGAATTCCAGATCACCCCGCAGGGGACGGCGCTGATCACCGTCTATGACGCGATCGACTGCAATCTCTCCTCGGTCGGCGGGCCCTCGCGCGGCGCGGTCGCCGACACATTGCTGCAGGAGGTTGACCTGCGCACGGGCCTCGTCATGTACGAGTGGCACAGCCTCGACCACGTGCCCCTGCAGAGCTCCTACGCCTCGGCCCGGCGCACTACCCGGGCGGAACCGTTCGACTACTTCCACATCAACTCGATCGCCGTCGAGCAGGACGGGGATCTGCTGGTCGACTCACGCAACACCTGGGCGGCATACGACGTGGATTCCACGACCGGTCAGGTGCGCTGG
>Ga0302324_100025567_pt1 | contig 11322 bp, 5 predicted proteins | sample Palsa_T0_1_FD_201949 | JGI IMG/M metagenome (GOLD analysis project Ga0302324, IMG submission 201949) | Peat permafrost microbial communities from Stordalen Mire near Abisko, Sweden - Palsa_T0_1 | ecosystem: Environmental > Terrestrial > Soil > Palsa > Peat permafrost | place: Sweden: Abisko... | reverse complement strand
TCATCGCCAAGCAGGTATTGGATCACTTGAGCGAGATGGAGGGCGCAGCGTCGATCAGTAGCGCGCGCCCCGCCAACTCCTACAGCAGCAGTTGGGGTCACGACCTGAGGGTCGAGATACCGGAGACGGGCGTGTCGTTTGGCGAATTGAGTCGATACCTGCGCGAGGCGCTCGGCCATGAGTCTCACATCTCAGGTGAGGTCTATGAGACGCAGACCGGAATCACGGTCTCTGCCCGCACGGAGAGAAAGCAATCCATTTCATTCAGCGGGCGGACCGAGGAACTGGGACAACTGGTCCGCAAAGCGGCGGAATCAATCTATGCGCAGACGCAGCCGTACCGATTTGCAAACTATCTACTCATTCCCGGACGCATGGATGAGTACGCGGCGGTCATGCAGCGACTCTTGCGAGATCAAAACCAGATCGACCGCGCTTGGGCACATCAGAGTGTGGGCGGGATTCTCGGTTACTACACAAACCACGATCTCGCAATGTTTGCAGCTGAGGAGGGAGCCGCGCTCGCAGCCCTTCCGGGATTCTGGCGGGCGATGCAAAGCGTGGTTATCGCGGAACGGATGCTAGGACACGACGCCGCAGCTGCAGATATGGCGAAGCAGTGCGTGAACGCAAACCCCGAGAGCAGGGCGACGGTCGCGCCACCGTGGCAGAGCTTCATTGCAGCAAGCTGTCTCGCGGAACAAAGCGCAGCCGAGGGCGATTATTTCGAGGTCATCCGTGTGACTTCGGGTCTCAGCGAGCAGGACCGAGCTCGAACAAACCTTCCGGGCGGCCCATTCGCGCTCGGAGCGTTATGGACCCACGATCTGGATGCGGTCGTGAGCAACGATACGTATGCAGCGATGGCTGCCATCGTTGCGGACCTGCAGGCCGTAAATGGGAATGCTCGCACTTATGGAGCGATGAACGTAGAGGCGGAATATAACAATATTCGAGACTTTCAACTGGCGCGCGTGGCGCTAGAGCGAAGTGATCCGAGAGCAGTCCAGATCTTGATCAAAGTGACGGCCTATGATGACCACCAAGCGACACCGGCGAGTCACGATTTCATGTTGCGCCTTCATGGTCTATGGCTTGCGCTCGCGAAGGCGCGGTTCGGAGATCTGGCTGGGGGTCAGGCGCTGATCGCCGAGACCCCGATGGACTGTCGGATGTGCGTTGACTTTCGCGGACGCATCGCGGCGATGGCCGGCAACACTGTGGAGGCGGAGAAGTGGTTTGCCCAGGCTATCGAGCTGGCCCCGAAGCTGCCGCAGGTCTACACCGATCGCGGCCAGGCGCGGCTGGACCGCGGAGAGCTGGCCACTGCTTTGACTGATGCCACGCAGGCCGCGACCCTCAGTCGGCACGATGGCGATGCGTGGAAGCTCTGGGGTGATGTGCTCGCGAAGCAGGGTAAGACCAAAGAGGCGCTCGCCAAGTACGATGAGGCCCTCAAATACGCCCCGCACTGGAAGCAGCTCCAGGACGCGCGTGAGGCGGTGGCGAAGCACGCAACCTGATTGAATACAGTTCAATTAGAAAACTGTGGGCTCAATGCCAACACAGGCAACAATCGCGAACATTACCGAAGTGTCGTAGGGAGTTGACATGACCGGAGGGATTCTCGGCGGAATCCTCGGAGGCGAGGAAGAAAAACCTGAAGTCGAGGCGCCGGAGCCTTTGGCTGGTGCTGAGGCGTTTGCATCGGCCGTCGCCGCTAAACTCGCGGGAAACGATCCAGGTGTCGCTCGGAAAACAGAGGAGTTCCTCAGCGACCAGTCACAGCTTTTGAAAGTACAGAAGAAGCACCTCGAAGAAGAACACGCCCTGCGACTCGCGCACCTGCGCAACCAGCTGCGCGAGGAAAGAATTCACCGCGTTGGCATGCGCCTCCGAGTCGGTTTCCAACTCTTTTTCGTGCTCGCCGCGACTGTGCTCGGCATCGCTGCGCTGTTGCTGATCCGCAGTGCGATCGAGGCCCACGGTGTCGTGATCGAAGCCTTCGAGGTGCCACCGGATCTGGCGCAACGCGGTCTGACCGGTGAGGTGATCGCCAAGCAGGTACTGGATCAGCTGACTGATATGACGGTCGAGACGTCGGTCAGGAGTGCACGGCCAGCCAACTCCTACAGCAGCAGCTGGGGCAACAATCTAAAGGTCGAGATTCCGGAGACGGGCGTGTCGTTCGGTGAATTGAGCCGCTACCTGCACGAGTCGCTGGGCCATGAGTCCCATATATCGGGCGAGGTCTATGAGACGCCCTCTGGTATCACGGTCACGGCGCGTTCGGGCGAGGAGCCGGCCAAGTCATTCAGCGGGCGAGCAGAGGAACTCGATCAGCTCGTGCGCAAGGCAGCGGAGGCGATCTACGAGCAGACCCAGCCATTCCGATATTCCAACTACCTCAACTTCCAGGGCCGCGGGGAGGAGGCCCTAAGGATAACTGAACGACTCGCGCAAGATTCGAATCCGGTCGACCGTGCCTGGGCACTTCAGAGCATCGGCGCCAACGTGGAGATGACCCAGTACGGCGACCTCGCACAGGGTGTGGCCTACGAACGCGCCGCGCTCGCAGCTGTTCCGGGGTTGCTGCGGTCGATGGAGACCCTGGCGTATATGGAACTGCTGCTGGGACACGACGCATCGGCCGTCGCGATTGCGACCCAGTGTGTGAATGCCAGTCCGGAGAGCAAGGCTACGGTCGCGCCACAGTGGCGCAACTTCTTTGCAGCCGAATGCCTCGCATTCAAGAGTGGCACAGAGGGCGATTATCCCACAGTCCTGCGCGCGGCCTCGAGCCTCAGCCAGCAGGATCGCGCCCGAATCACCCTGCGAACCAGTCCGATCATGTACGGATCGCTATTGACCCACGATCTCGATGCCGTGATTAGCGACACCTGGTTGGCAACGCTGGCGGCTGCTATCAATAATGACGCACGAAAAGCGTCCTTTGCCAATGATCGCGACTTCGTATTGGCGCGTGTGGCGCTGGAGCGAGGCGAACCGCGGATCGTCGAGCTTCTCACAAAGGTTTGTGCCTTTGACGAAACTCCCGAGACGCCCGCGCGCCACGATCTCATGCTGCATATCCACGGTCCGTGGCTCGCGCTCGCGAAGGCGCGGTTTGGCGATTTGTCTGGGGGGCAAGCACTCATCGCTGAAACACCGATGGACTGCCGGATGTGCGTGGACTTTCGTGGTCGCATTGCGGCTATGGCCGGCAATACCGCGGAGGCTGAGAAGTGGTTTGCCGAGGCGATCAACATGGCCCCGAAGCTCCCGCAGGTCTACACCGATCGCGGCCAGGCCCGGCTGGACCGCGGCGAGCTCGGCGGTGCACTGACTGATGCCACACAGGCCGCGACGCTCAGCCCGCATGATGGTGATGCCTGGAAACTCTGGGGCGATGTGCTTGTGAAGCAGGGTAAGACCAAAGACGCACTCGCCAAGTACGACGAGGCCCTCAAATACGCCCCGCACTGGAAGCAGCTCCAGGACGCACGCGAGGCGTTGGCGAAGCAGAAGACCTGATTTCGCATGAAATTCTGCACCGCATGGTGCCGATGCCCTTGCTGCCGGATGGGGATAACGCCGTGATGGTGGACTCGGTATCCTGACAACCTATATATAAGGTGAATCGAGCCCGTCAGGGAGAGAGGGGACATTGGGAGACAAGCCGACCGAAACCGCAGCTCAAGATCCGCCACAAAGCGGGTCGGGAACGGCTGCGTCTTCGATCCCCACGACGCCGGTAGCCCAGACCATCCACGAAGCTGAAGTGTCCTGGTGGGGTAGCGTCTGGCGCCGGATCAAGGAACACAAGATCGCGCAGTGGACGGTCGCCTATGTGGCTTTCGCATTTGTGGCGTTGCACGGCGCGACGCTGCTCAGCGATGCCCTCGAATGGCCGCACGCAATCGTACGTCTTGTGACGTTCCTGTTGATCCTCGGGTTTCCGATCGTGCCCATCCTCGCCTGGTATCACGGCGTACGAGCCTTGAAGCGTGTCAGCGGCTCGGAGCTGATCATCATTGCTTTGTTGCTCGCGATCGGCGGCGGCCTACTCTGGCTTGTTCCGCGCCCAACTGCGGAACGCGCCAGGACCGAAACTCCGAGCCCACCGGCGACGATCAACCCTAGACCTCAGAGTAGCGCGGAGATATTTGCGCCACCGCCGCACTCCATCGCGGTGCTGCCATTCGTGAACATGAGCGGGGATCCAAAGGAGGACTACTTTTCTGACGGTGTCAGTGAGGAGCTGCTCAACGCGCTCTCGCGCTTGAATGACCTGCAGGTCGTCGCGCGCACGTCATCCTTCTCATTTAAGGGTCAGAACGTCGATGTGGCCACAATCGCGCGTAAATTGAACGTCGGAGCCGTTCTAGAGGGCAGTGTCCGCCGAGCCGGCAACACTGTGCGCATCACCGCGCAATTGATCAACACCGTGACCGGGTTTCATCTGTGGTCCGAGACCTATGACCGTCCGTTCAGCGACATCCTCAATATGCAAACGGAGGTGGCCACCGCCGTGGCGCAGCAGCTGGAGCTCAAGCTCGCGGGCAACGAGTCCGCTAAATTTGCTGTCGGCGGGACCAGGAACCCGGACGCCTTCGATGCCTACCTACGTGCCCAACGCTTATACGAGGAGGGGCCATCAGATGTGGCGGGCTGGCGCGCCGTATTGGCGGCGCTAGACCAAGTAATTGCGCTTGATCCCAATTACGCTGACGCATACATGCGGCGGGCGGCAGCACTTCTAAATCTTACGTATTTATCCAGCGCGGACGTCAGCAAAGCTCTGCGCGGGCAGGCGGCTGCGGCTGCGGAGCGTGCAGTTGCGCTGGCGCCGGATTCGGGCGATGCACACGCAGCCCTTGGACGTATTCGCTTTGAGGTCAATCTCGATTTTGCCGGCGGCGCTGCTGAATTCGATCAAGCCTTGGCGCTCGCACCGGGCAGCGCGTTTGTGCAACGCAATGCCGCCGTGTACAGGGCTTACCTAGGCCATTTTGAGCCGGCGCTGAAGGCTGCGCAGCGGGCCATTGAGCTTGATCCTCAGAATTACTATTCGTATCTCAATCAAGGATTAGCTTTCTATTCTGCAAGGGAATATGGCGAAGCTCTCGCGGCGTTCCAGCATGGCTTGGCACTGAAGCCTGGCTCACCCGTTTTTAACGCTGACCTGGCCTTTGTTTTTGTCACAACGGGCCAAACCGAGCAAGCGCGGCCGCTGTGTGAAGCGCGCGCGACACCGATGCTTGAAGACTACCGCCACTGGTGTCTGGCATTGGTCTACCACGCCCTCGGTCGGCAGGGGGACGCCGAACGTGAACTCGCCCAACTTAAAAAGCTGAGTGGAGGCGGCTCGGTCCTCAACGCGGAAGTCTACGCGCAGTGGGGCAATGTCCCGGCCGCACTCCAATCGTTGCTCAAAGCCGAGCAGGCCCACGACCTTTATCTGAGGCAGCTTAAGACGGACCCGCTCCTCGATCCGATTCGCAATGAGCCGCAGTTCAAGGCACTTCTGGCGCGGATGAAGTTTCCGTCCTGATTCAACCGGGGCGCCTGCCGTAAAGCTGTTCGATACGAGGAACCCAGATCATGCAATCCTGCTTGATAAAAAGCATGGCCCGTCGTGCCTATGCGCTCCCACTATTGGCCTTAATCCTTGCGTCTGCCTGGGGGCAGAGCGAGGAGCCGATTCAGCATGAGTTCGTCATCCAGCATTTCAAAACCGAAACCGGCGTGGAGCTGCCACAGGCTGGAGTTGTCTACGGAACCTATGGACACCTCAACGCGGCAGGCGACAACGCGGTGCTGTTACCGTCGGCCTACATGGATGACATGCATGGCTACGATTGGCTGATCGGTCCCGGCAAGGCGCTCGACCCGACCAAGCTGTTTCTTGTCATCAGCGAGCTATTTGGGAACGCACGCTCGTCCTCCCCCAGTAATACACCCGAGCCCTTTCACGGTCCTCGTTTCCCTCTCATGACCATCAGGGACAACGTCGATGCCGGTCATAGACTGCTGACCGAGGAACTCCACGTGTATCATTTACGAGCGGTCATTGGCTATTCGATGGGTGCGCAACAGGCCTTTCAGTGGGCTGTCAGCTATCCGGACTTTATGGACCGGATCGTGGCCACGGCAGGAACGGCAAAAACCTATGGGCATGGAATTGTCAGACTGGAAGGTCAGATTGCCGCGTTAACTGCCGATCCGGTGTTCAGTAAGGGCGACTACAAAACCGAGCCCGAGGTCGGGATCCAAGCTTTTGACGTTGTCTGGGCGGGTTGGTTGTTCTCGCAGGAGTGGTGGCGAAGGGAACTTTGGCGAAGCGAACCATCACTAGGCAGTACGTTCTCACAGGTGCTGGAAGGGCTCAGGACGAACTTCATTCCCAATGCCGATGCGAACAACTTGATCCTGCAGATGCGGACGTGGGAGAGCAATGACGTCGGCGGTACGCCCAAATTTCATGGCGACGTGGAGGCCGCGCTGCGATCAATCAAAGCGCAAGTGCTGTATATGCCGTCCGAGACGGACTTATATTTCCCGCTCACGGATGCACGCTACGAATCGGAATTTATTCCTCACTGCGATCTGGTTCCGATACCATCGCTTTGGGGCCACGCGGCCGGGGTAGGTGAGGCACCCGAGGACGCAAAGTTCATCAACGAACACGTGGCCAAGTTTCTGAGCGGCAGAAGTTTGGCGGACGGAACCTAAGGAGGGGCCCATCAGGGAGAGAGGGAACTTGGGCGACAAGCCGACTGAAGCCGCGGCGCCAGGCCCGCCACAGAGCGAGTCGGGGTCGGCTGCACCTGCAAGTCCCACGGCAGCGATCGCCCACGCTACGCATGAGGCGCAAGCTTCGTGGTGGGGCCGCCTCTGGCCCCGCATCAAAGAGCACAAAATCGTCCAGTGGACGGTGGCCTACGTGGCTTTCGCATTTGTGGCATTGCACGGCGCGACGCTTCTGAGCGATGCGCTCGAGTGGCCGCATGCCGTCGTACGTCTTGTCACATTCTTGTTGATCCTCGGGTTTCCAATCGCACCCATCCTCGCCTGGTATCACGGTGTACGAGCCTTGAAGCGCGTGAGCGGCTCGGAGCTGATCATCATCGCTTTGTTACTCGTGATCGGCGGCAGCCTTCTGTGGCTTGTCCCACGTCCAACTACGGATCGCGCCAAGACCGAAACTCCGAGCCCACTGGCGACGATCAACCCAAAGCCCGAGCCCACGGAGATCGCTTTCAACCCTCCGGCGCACTCCATCGCCGTACTGCCGTTTGTAAATATGAGCGGGGATCCCAAGGAGGATTATTTCTCTGACGGCATCAGCGAGGAGCTGCTCAATGCGCTCTCGCGACTGAACGATCTTCAGGTGGTGGCGCGCACCTCATCGTTCTCATTCAAGGGGAAAGATGTCGATGTGGCGACGATCGCGCGTAAATTGAATGTTGGGGCCGTTCTAGAGGGCAGTGTCCGCCGAGCCGGCAACACTGTGCGTATCACCGCGCAATTGATCAACACGGTAACTGGGTTTCATCTGTGGTCCGAGACCTATGACCGACCGATTAACGATATCTTCAAGGTGCAGACGGAAGTGGCGACGGCCGCAGCGCAGCAGCTGGAGATCAAACTTGCCGGCGACGAGTCGGCCAAGTTTGCGATCGGTGGGACCAAGAATCCGGATGCCTACGATGCCTACCTGCGCGCTCTGCGGTTGGCAGATACTAGCGGCGGGCTGGACTTGCGTGTCCCCTTGACGCTGCTCGACCAGGCCATTGCGCTTGACCCAAACTACGCTGCCGCCTACGCGTTGCGGGCGGAACTACTCATACCCCTTTCGTTTGAACCCAACCTGGAGGGCGCTAAAGGCCTGCGCGAACAAGCTCATGCGTCGGCGGAGCGTGCCGTAGCCCTGGCACCGGATTTAGGCGAGGCACACATAGCGCTCGCAGACGTATACGCACGTATTCTTCAGGATTATGTCGGCGCTGCGGCGGAAGATGACCGGGCTCTGGCGATCGCACCAGGTAGTGCGTATGTGCAAGGCAATGTCGGTGCGTGGATGGGTGCCTTCGGTAATATTGACTCAGCGCTCGTCGCTGCGCAGCGCGCGGTCAGTCTTGATCCACAAAGTGCGGGACCGTATCTCAATCAAGCGCAAGCTTTATATTCTGCGAGGCGGTACAGCGAAGCTCTCGCGGCGCTACGGCATGCCCGGGCACTGCTGCCTGATTCAGGCAGTCTGAATCGTTTATTCATCGAAGTTCTTTTCCGCGCGGGCCAGGTAGAGCAGGCGCAGCAGCTCCTTGAGACGCCCACGACACAGGTAACCGAGCGTGATCGCCACCACCTTTTGGCCATGGTCTACCATGCCCTTGGTCGGCAGGTGGACGCCGAACATGAACTCGATCAATACAAGACGCTGGTAGCAGATGCCAGGCCATACCGCTTCGCGCAGATCTACGCACAGTGGGGCGATGCACCAGCTGCACTGCAGTCGTTGGTGAGAGCCGAGCAAGCCCATGGCATTTATATATGGTTGCTCAAGATGGACCCGCTACTCGACCCGATCCGCAATGAGCCGCAGTTCAAGGCACTTCTGGCGCGGATGAAGTTTCCGCCGCAGACAAACGATAGGAAACCGTGAACGAGATTGGTGACCCCCGAGAGGGGACAGGACACAAGCCGGCGGAAGCCGCGGCTAAAGGCCCGCTACAGAACGGGTCAGGAAAGGCTGTGCCTACTATCTGCGAGACATCGGCGGGGCAGGTAACCCACGGTACGGAACCGTCGTGGTGGAATGGCGTCTGGCCCCGCATCAAAGAACACAAGATCGCGCAATGGACCGCGGCGTATGCGGCCTTCGCGTTTGTGGCGCTACATGTCACCAGCCTGCTGAGTGATGCGCTCGAATGGCCCCACGCGGTGCTGCGGGCCGTCACACTGTTGTTGATCATCGGGCTGCCGATGGCTCCGATCCTCGCCTGGTATCACGGCGTACGGGCACTGCGGCGCGTAAGTATTCCTGAAGTTATTCTCATCACCCTGCTGCTGGTAATCGCCGGTGCTCTGCTATGGCGCTCGCCGCGCCGGGCTGCCGAAACCGAGTTGGCCAGAACCGCTGTTCCGTTGAGCGCGGCTCCAGTCAAGCCCGACAGCACTGGGGCTGCGTTCAGCCCGCCGGCGCACTCCATCGCCGTGCTGCCATTCGTGAACATGAGCGGGGATGCCAAGCAGGATTACTTCTCTGACGGCATCAGCGAAGAGCTGCTTAATGCGCTCTCACGCCTGAATGACCTGCAGGTTGTGGCGCGGACCTCATCGTTTGCGTTTAAGGGGAAGGATGTCGATGTGCCAACAATTGCGCGCAAACTGAACGTCGGAGCCGTTCTAGAGGGCAGTGTCCGCCGAGCCGGCAATACCGTGCGCATCACCGCGCAATTGATCAACACGGTAACCGGCTTTCATCTGTGGTCCGAGACCTACGACCGACCGTTCAGCGATATCTTAAAAGTACAGACAGAAGTGGCCACCGCCGTAGCGCGACAGTTGGAGATTAAGCTCGCAGGCAATGAATCTGCCAAAATCGCGGTCGGCGGTACGAGGAATTCGGACGCTTTCGATGCCTACCTGCGCGCCCAACAGCTTTACCAGGGAGACACCTTTGGGCTGGCGGCGCTGCGCGAGGCCTTGGCGGCGCTTGATCAGGCCATCGCGCTCGATCCCGATTACGCTGCGGCCCACGCGCTGCGGGCGTATCTACTCGAAAACCTCTCGTACCGTTCCAATCCGAATATCGCTAAAGGTCTGCGCGAGCAAGCCCTTGCGTCGGCGGAGCACGCGGTCGCACTGGCACCGGATTTCGGCGATGCCCACGCGGTGCTTGCGCATGTCCGCATAGCCACTTTTCAGGACTTTGTCGGCGGTGCCGCTGAACTCGACCGAGCCCTGGCGTTGGCACCGGGCAGCGCGTATGTGGAACGTATTGTGGCTTTCTACACTGCTGTGTTAGGTCATTTTGAGCCAGCGCTCATCGCTGCGCAGCGCGCCGTCAGCCTTGATCCACAAAATTCAGTGGCGTATCGCACTCAAGGGTTAACTCTGTTTATCGCAAGGCGGTACGGCGAGGCCCTCGCGGCGTTCCAGCATGCCCAGGCACTTGACCCCAGCTCGCCTTATTTGAATTTACTTCTGCTCCAACTTCTTGTCGCGTCGGGCCAAACCGCGAAGGCGGGGCAGTTGTGTGAAGCGCCTGCGACACCGATGCATGAAAATGATCGGCACTTTTGTTTAGCGCTGGTCTATCACGCCCTAGGGCGGCAGCCCGATGCCGAACATGAACTCGAGCAACTCAAGACGCTGGACGGAGATGCTGGGGCAATGGACTATGCGGAGGTCTACGCCCAGTGGGGCAATGCGGTCTCTGCGCTTCAGTGGCTGACCAAAGAAGAGCAGCTCCGCGGTCCTGAGCTGAGTGGTCTTAAGGTCGACCCGCTACTCGATCCCATTCGCAATGAGCCGCAGTTCAAGGCACTGCTGGCGCGGATGAATTTTCCGCCCTAGTTCAACTGGTGCCCCTGCTGCCGGATTGGGATGACGCCATGATTGTGGACTCGATAGCCGAACTACCGATATAAAAGAAGCGGCCCATCAGGGAGAGAGGGTACTTGGAAGATAAGCCGGTCGACACCGCAACCGGAGCCGCTTCACAAGGCGGCCCGGGAGGGACTATGCGTGCGCCCGGCGCGTCGCCGGCGGCTGCGACTGCCCATGCGCAAGTGTCATGGTGGGGCAGCGCGTGGCCGCGCGTCAAAGAGCACAAGATAGTGCAATGGACGGTCGCCTATGTGGCTTTCGCATTTGTGGCGTTGCACGGCGCGACGCTCTTCAGCGATGCGCTCGAGTGGCCGCATGCCATCGTACGTCTTGTGACGTTCCTGTTGATCCTCGGGCTTCCGATCGTGCCAATCCTCGCTTGGTACCACGGCGTACGAGCCTTGAAGCGCGTGAGCGGCTCGGAGCTGATGATCATTGCATTGTTGCTCGTGATTGGCGGCAGCCTCTTATGGCTTCTCCCACACCCGACTGCGGAACGCGCCAGGACCGAAACTCCGAGCCCACTGGCGGCGATCAACCCAAAGCCCGAGCCCACGGAGATCGCATTCAACCCTCCGCCGCACTCCATCGCCGTCCTGCCGTTTGTAAATATGAGCGGGGATCCCAAGGAGGACTACTTCTCCGACGGCATCAGTGAGGAGCTGCTCAATGCGCTCTCGCGCCTGAATGACCTGCAGGTCGTCG
>Ga0302324_100025564_pt1 | contig 11323 bp, 9 predicted proteins | sample Palsa_T0_1_FD_201949 | JGI IMG/M metagenome (GOLD analysis project Ga0302324, IMG submission 201949) | Peat permafrost microbial communities from Stordalen Mire near Abisko, Sweden - Palsa_T0_1 | ecosystem: Environmental > Terrestrial > Soil > Palsa > Peat permafrost | place: Sweden: Abisko... | reverse complement strand
CTGCAACGGCCCGAGCTGGGCGAGCTGCGCGAGCCGGCGCAGGAGGACGTGGTCGGCAGCATCACGATGCCCCAGAAGCGAAACCCGGAGCGCTCCGAGCAGCTGGTCACGCTCGCCGGGGTCGTCCGCGGCGCGACCGTGCCGGCGTTCGAGGGGATGGTCTCCGAGCACGAGCGCGACGGCGCGGCCTGGAAGGGCGAGTGGTCTTTGCTGCCGACCGCGTGCACGGCCGCGGCGGCGTCGCTGCGGCTCGGCTGCGAGCTGCTGTCCGGGCTCGAGGTCGACGCGGAGCGGATGCGCGCCAACGTGCAGGCGCAACGCGGCTACGTGCTGGCCGAACCGGTGATGGGCGCGCTCGCGGCGCGAATCGGCAAGCCACGGGCCCATGAGCTCGTGAGCCGTGCGGCGCGGCGGGGCATCGCCGACGGCGTTGACTTCCTCGCCGCGCTGAGCGGCGACTCGGCGATCACGGCGATTCTGTCGCCGCCGGAGCTGGCCGAGCTGATCGCACCAGAGCGGACGCTCGGCGCGGTCGACCTGCTGATCGACGGCGTCGTCGGGGCGTGCCCTGACACGACCGGTACGCGAGCGTCATGAGCGAAGCCCCTCCCCCCGGCTACCTGGGCGCGGACGCGCGGATCCGGACCGGTCCGTCGCTGGAGATGGTGCGGGCCGGCTACGAGCTGGAGCTGGCCGACGCCGACATCCTGCATCACGGCCTGGGGCTGGCCGACATCGCGCACGTGATCGCGCTCGCCGAGCACGCGGTGATCGACCGCGACGAGGCGGCGGCGCTGCTGTCGGCCCTGCTCGAGCTCGACCGGATGGCGCCGTCGGAGCTCGAGATCGACTCCCGCTACGGCGATCTGGTCAACGTCCGCGAGCACTGGCTGCTGGACCGGGTGGGGCCCGCGGCGGGGTGGCTCTCAGCCGGCCGACCGCGCCGCGAGGCGGGGCGGATCGCATTTCGCCTGGCGCTGCGCGAGCAGCTGCTGGACCTCGCCGAGGGGGCGCTGCGGTTCGGCTTCGCCCTGCACGCGTTCGCCGATCGTGAGCGCGCGACACTGATGCCTGACTACACCTACGTCGTCGCCGCCCAGCCGACGACCGCCGGTCACTGGGCGCTGTCGTTCGTCGCGCCGACGATCCGCGATCTGCAGCGCCTGCGCGCCGACCTGGCGTTCGTCGACGCCAGCCCGGCCGGAACCGGCGGGGTCAACGGATCGCGGCTGTCGGTCGACCGTGCTCGGCTGGCGGCGCTGCTCGGGTTCGCCGGCCAGATCGCGAACACCCGCGATGCGATGTGGCAGACCGACGGCTTCGCCGATCTGACCTCGCATGCGGCGATTGCGGCGGTCGGCGCCAGCCGCTTCGCCGAGGACGTGGAGTTGTACTGCACCAGCGAGTTCGGGCTGCTGCGAATCGGCGACGAGCACTGCCGCGCGAGCGCGCTGATGCCCCACAAGCGGAATCCGTACTCGCTCGTCGTCCTGCGCGGCGGCGCCAGTACCCTGATCGGCCGCTCGACCGGGGTGCTCGCCTCCCAGCGCACGCTGTCGGGCCAGACCGACAATCTGCTGCACGCCTACGGCGAGGTCACCCGTTCGGTCTCGCATGCCGCCCGGCTGCTGGAGCTCGCCGGCGCCGTCGCCGAGACGCTCGAGCTGGACGCCGGCGCGGCCGAGCAGGCGCTGCGCTCCGGCTTCACCCAGGCGACCGATCTGGCCGACATGATCACTCGTGAGACGGACCTGGACTACCGCTCCGCGTACCGCATCGTCGGCAACGCGGTCGCCTACATCACCGACCGCGGCGGCGGCCCCGAACGGTTGACCGCCCGTCAGCTCGACGCCTGCGCCCGACTTGTCGTCGGCCACCCGCTCGAGCTCGATCCCGCCGTCGTCGCCGAGGCGCTCGATCCGGTTTCCGCGATCGCCACCAGGATCGTCGACGGCGGCGCCGCGCCCGCACCGATGGCGCGGATGCTCGCCGACGACCTTGCGGCGCTCGAGCACGCGTCGGAGTGGATCACGGCCGCGCGGATGCGGATCATCGCGGCGCGCAACGCGCTGCTGGGGCTCGCCGAGGAACGCAGCCAGCCGATTCACAAATAGAGCCCCGCCCCGCCCCGTGCCGGTCGCGGCGCCGGGAGGATGAGCACGCTCTCGGCTACGGTGAGGCGATCGTGTCAACGACCGATGCCCTGCGCATCCTCGTCGCCGATGACGAGGTGCTTCTCAGGGCCGGGATCGCCCGGCTGCTGCAGGACGCGGGCATGGAGGTCGTGGCGGAGGTCGGACGCGCCGACGAGGTCCTGGCGGCGACCGCCGCGCACGGGCCCGACGTCGCGGTCGTCGACGTCCAGATGCCGCCGACGCTGACCGATGACGGGCTGCAGGCGGCGATCTCGATCAGGCATGAGCACCCCGGGACGCGGGTGCTGGTGCTGTCGAACTTCCTCGAGGAACGCTATCTGCTGGACCTGATCGGCGAGGACGCAGGCGGGGTCGGCTATCTGCTCAAGAAGCGCGTCGGCGATGTCGACGAGTTCCTGGAGGCGGTGCGACGGGTCGCGGCCGGCGGCTCCGCGCTGGACCCCGACGTCGTGTCGCTGATGGTCGGTCGCCGACGCCGTCACAACCCGCTGGACGCGCTCACCACGCGTGAGCGCCAGGTGCTGTCGCTGATGGCCGAGGGCCTGTCCAACGCGGGCGTGGCCGGGCGGCTCGGGGTGACGCCGGCGGCGGTCGAGAAGCACGTCACGAGCCTGTTCACGAAGCTCGATCTGCGGACCGAGCCGCTCCAGCATCGACGCGTGATGGCCGTGTTGAAGACGCTCGGCGCCGACTAGTGCGATGACGTCCGGCTCAGTCGGCATCGAGTGGGATCGAGATCCGCAGCTCGGTGCCCGCGCCTGACTCTGACCGCAGCTCGAGCTCGCCGCCCAGCGCGGCGACCCGATCGGAGATCCCGCGCAGACCGTGACCGGCGCGCATGCCCGCGCCGCCACGACCGTCGTCGGCGACGACGATCCGCAGCGTGCGGTCGTCTTCGGCGACCGTGACCGTCGCCTCGTCCGCCTCGGCATGCCGGACGACGTTGGTGAGCGCCTCGGCGATCACGAAGTACGCCGCGATCTCGATCCCGGGGTCAAAGCGCCGCTGCACCGCGTCGACGCGGACGACGAGCGGCAGGCGGTGGGTCAGGCTCAAGACGGCGGCCGACAACCCGCGGGCGGTGAGGATCGCCGGGGCGACGCCGTCGACGATCTCACGTAACGACGTGATCGCCTCCTCGGCCTCGACGGTCGCGTTTCCGATCAATTCGCTCGCCTCGGCGTCGGCGACCCTGCCCGCCGCGAGCTTGACCGCCAGCAGCACACGGACCAGCCGCTGCTGGGCGCCGTCGTGCAGGTCACGCCCGATCCGCCGGCGCTCCTCGTCGGCGGCGGCGATGATCCGCGCGCGGGAGTCGTGGATCTCCGAGGCGCGGGCCCGCTGCGCCGCCTCGCGCAACGCGGCGTGCTCGGCCTCGATCCGCTCGGTCGCGTCGCGGAACACGACGATCGCCCCCCGCTCGCCGGCGATCGGCAGCGGTGCCGACGAATAGGACACCCGGAACTTCGAGCCGTCGCGGCGCCAGAAGCAGTCGTCGTCGACGCGCACCGTCTCGCCCGTCACGCGCGGACGCAGCATCGGGCACTGCTCCTGTGGGAACGGCGTCCCGTCCCAGTGATGGTGATGGATCGTCGGATGGCTGATCCTGCCCAGCAGCTCGGCCTCCGCGTACCCCAGCAGGTCCAGCGCGGCCGGGTTCGCGAACGCCACGCGACCCTCGTGGTCGACGACATAGACGGCGTCGGGGATGCTCGCGAGCAGCGCCTCGAGCACATCACGTGGCGCCAGCCCGAGCGCGCCGATCCGTTCGATCGAGCCGGAGATCATCTCTGGTCAGACCAGTATCGAGCCGCCGCGCTCAGTCGACCGTCAGCACGATCTTGCCTCCGGCGTGGCCGCTCTCGGACAGGCGGTGGGCCTCGGCGATCTCCGACAGCGGCAGCACGTGCGCAACCGGCATCGTGAACAGGCCCTGCTCGATCAGCGCCCCAACATCCTGCAACGCGTGCCATCGGCGCACCTCGCCGGGGCCGCCCGAGAACCGGACGCCGTGCTCCTGGGCGCCCTGGAAGTCGGCGATCGCGACCACGTGGTCGGCGCCGCCGGCGAGCTGTACGAGCGTTGCGATGCCGCCGCTGAGCGCCATGTCGATCGCGGCGTCGACCCCGTCGGGCGCGAGCTCGGCGACGTGGGCACCCATCCCGTCGCCGTAGAGGACCGGCTCGGCGCCGAACGAGCGCAGCCGCTCCTGGCTGCGCTGACCGCCGCTGCCGATCACGCGTGCGCCCCGGGCGCGCGCCAGCTGCACCGCCGCCAGCCCGACGCCGCCCGAGGCGCCGTTGATCAACAGCGTCTGGCCGTCGGAGACGCCGAGCAGATCGAGGCACCGCGTCGCCGTCTCGACCGCCACCGGCAGCGCCGCCGCGGCGGTGAAATCAAGCTCCTGCGGAAGCGCGGCAAAGTGGCTGAGCAACGCCTGCTGCGCCGCGGCGTCCGCGGCCGACCCGAATACCCGGTCGCCGACGGCGACGCCCGTGACACCGTCGCCCAACTCGTCGACGACGCCCGCGGCCTCCACCCCGGTCCCACGCGGCAGCTCGCCGCCCATCGCGCCGCTGCGCAGCTTCCAGTCGATCGGGTTGACGCCGACGGCATGGACCGCGATCCGCACCTGCGAGGGGCCGGCATGCGGCTCAGGGGCGTCGACGAGCTCCAGGACCTCAGGGCCACCGAACGCTGCGTACTGGACGGCTTTCATCAGATCGCTCCTGGTCGTGGTGAGAGGCTGCGAGCAAGACCCTGGTCACGCATCGCCTTGCGGTAGTTGATCGCGACCGCGTCGAACTTCAGGTGCATCTCCGCGGCCAGGTCGAACGGCACGCGCTCGGGCCGCTGGGACTCGACGACGCGCCGGTCCTGCTCAAAGATCGTGCGCTCGAACTCCTGCAGCACCTCGGGCGGCTGGTCGGGGTCGTAGTTGCGGGCGATCAGGACGTAGCCGGCGCAGCGGTCCTCGGCGATCGGCTGCGAGGCGAAGAGGTAGACCATCCCCGCCTCGCCGCCCCAGCCGAGGCGGAGCACGATCGTGTAGGGCAGCTGCAACCGGTAGCGGCTGCGCCGCTCGGGCGTCTGGATCGCCTCGTTGGCGAACACCGGGAAGTCGTCTGAGTTGGGCGCCTCGGGCCGGACGATGTCGTAGGACAGCACATGTCCGTCGGTGGCGACCGAGTAGTCGGGCACGACCGGTCGCTCGGGGTCGCCCAGCAGGCCCGGATGGACCCACGGGAAGTGACCGAAATCGGTGAAGTTCTCCAGCTGACGCGACGCGTCGGCCTCCCAGGTGAACGGACCGCAGGGGACCGTGATCCACTCAGCGTGGTCGATCTCCGGAACATCCGGCAGTTCCCAGCGTGGCGGCCCCATCGCCACCCACATCAGGCCGAACGCCTCTCGACAGCGATATGCCGTGACCCTCGCCTTGCCGGGGATGCGCGTCGGGTCCGCCAGCTGCGGGATCAGCCTGCAGACCCCGTCCGCCCCGTACTGCCATCCGTGGTAAGGGCACATCAGCCGATCGCCGACGACCCGTCCGAGCGACAGCGCGGTGCCGCGGTGGATGCAGAGATCACGCAGCGCGTGCGGCGCGCCCGCGGAGTCACGCCAGATCACGATCGGCTCGCCGAGCAGCACGACCCGAGCTGGGCCGTCGGCGAACTGCGACAGAAACCCGACCGGATGCCAGCACGCGCGCAGCGCCTGGAAGTCCGGGGCCGCGGCTGGCGGCTCGGAGTGGATTGCCGGCGCGGGCAACGTTGGCGGCGCTGCCGGCATTGGCGGCGCTGCCGGCATTGGCGACGCTGCCGGCATTGGCGACGCGGGGTTGGTCACGTCGGCGGACATCGCCCCCACAGGCTAATGGGGCGTTCTAGGGCAATTCACTGCGGAGGGGACGCAGCGACTTGCCAGAGAACCGTCCGGCAGCGCCCTACGACCTGTCCGGCGTGCAACGGCGGACCGTGCGCAGCAGCGTCTGGTCAGGCGCGAGCCAATCCAGCCCGCAGGCGGTCGGCGCCGGGCCGGCAGTCGACGGCAGCAGCCAGAAGTTGTCGTGGACGGCCGCCGACAGCGGCGGGTGGAGCGTGCCGCGGAAGCTGACCGTGACCGAGCCGACTCCGTCCGGGACGATCCCAAATGCCGGCGCTCCCGCTCCACTCAGCAGCGCCGCGACGGTGCCGGGCGCGGCGCCGCAGTTGTCGACCGGGCCACGCCGGTAGACGACGACCAGGCAGAGCCCCTGCTGGGCGTATTCGTGACGGAGCGTCGCCAGCAGCGACGCCTGGCGCGCGCGCTGGGCAGGCGGGACGCAGCGCACGGGCCGCATCGGCGCCGCCAGCAGGTGCAGCGACGGGACCAGGTAGACGCGGCCGCCGGCCGGGACCGTCCCGAGCATCCTGATCCCCGCGGCGAGGATCCCGCTCTCCGGCAGCCGTCCGAGCCGGTGCACGGCGATCCGGTCAGCGGGGCGGCGCGGGCGGCGCAGCGCGCCGTACTCGGCGAGCACGAGCGCCGGCACGGGCGCCGCAGCGGTCGTCCCGGGCCGCGGGTAGGAGCGACACGACGCGGGCGCCGCGGCCGCGGTCGCCGAGGACGTGCGTATCGGGGGCGCCGCGGTCACCGCGGTCGTGGCTGCCGCCGCCCCCGCGGCCCAAATCGCGAGGTCCGCGAGCACCGCGGTCACCATCACCACGATTGGTCGATTTTCACGGCCTAGTCGTGAAAATCGGCCACATCCCCGTGCGGCCGGACCCCGAGCGACCCGACCCGGGCCGGTGGGACGCGGCGCACGACCTCCGGAGCCCGTGAGATGCCGAGCGCCGCGCCTGGCGCCGATCCCCGCCGCCGCCCGCCGACGCGCCCGGCTCACCGCGTCACCAGCAGGTTGGCCATCATCCCCATGTCCTCGTGGGCGAGGATGTGGCAGTGGAACACGGTGAGACCCGTGAACTGCACGAAGTGGACCCGGACGACGACGTAGCCGCCGATCGGCAGAACGATCTCATCCTGGTAGCCGTTGAACGCAACCGGTACGCCGTCGACCGAGATCGCCTGCATCGGGTACGTGTGCAGGTGGAACGGGTGCTGCTCGTCGGTTTCGTTGACGATCTCCCACTGCTGCACGGTCCCGAGCCTGGCGCGGAAATCGATCTGGTGCGGGTCATACGAACGGCCGTTGATGAAGAAGCTGGTGCCGGCCGGATTCTCGGAGAACACGATCGTCCGCCGCCGCGCGGCTCGAATCCGGAGCAGGTTCAGCTGGTGCGGAAGGATCGTGCGCGGCGTCGGCACCGCTCGACGTGCCGCGCCGCGGGTGACCACGGTCGCCAGCCGCGCGCGCGGGTAGTGGTCGTCGCCCTGGTCGTAGGGCAGCGTCTGCAGGCTCGCTCGGCCGGGCTTCGACGCGCCGGTGACGAGCACGTCCCACCGCTTGCCGGGTGGCAGCACCAGCGTCGGCTCGCGGTCGGGGTGGATCACCGGATGTCCGTCCTGCGCGATCACCTCGAACGGCGATCCCGGCAGCGACAGGCGGTAGAAGATGTCGGCGCCGATGTTGGCGATGTGCCACAGCTGCGTCTGACCGGGCGCGATCGTCACCGTCGGGTCGTACTGACCGTCGACCAATCGGGTCGTCGGCGCGTCGGAGTCGATGTCTCGTGACACGATCCGATCGCCGTGCACCTGCACGTCGCGCAGCGCCAGGTACCGCTGCGGCAGGCCGCGCAGCGATGCCGGCAGATCGTGCGTCAGTCCCCGCACCTCGATCAGCCCGGAGAGTCCGTCGAATACCTGCTCCTCGGAGCCGGCGTTCGGGTAACGAGCCGCCTCGGAGGCGGGCACCATCAGGTGCGAGTGGTACCAGAAGGTCCCGGTCGGGGCGTCCCGCGGCAGCCGGAACCGGTACTGGAACGACCGACCCGGATTCACCGTCACAAAGATGTTGTCGGCGTGGCCGCCGGGCGAGATCTCGAGCCCGTGGAAGTGCAGGTTGGTCGGCTCGTCCAGATGGTTGACGAGCTTCACCTTGACGAGGTCCCCGGGCGCGATCGACAGCGTCGGCGCCACCCACGAGCCGTCGTAAACCTTCGCGATCACCCGGCGACCGGCGATCCGGACCATCCGCGATGACGCGATCAACGTCACGTTCAACACGCCGTGCCGGCTGCGGTACACCCGCGGCTCGCGCAGCGGGACGCCGCCGGCGCCGCGGGCGGGTCGCAGCGGCCCGACGCCCGGCGGCGGCGGGGCGGGGGACATCGCCATCCGCGCGCCAGCGCCCGCCGGTGCGGCAAGCGCCACCGATCGCCTCAGACCCCCTCCGGCGACGACCACGATGACCGCGCCGAGCGCCAGCGCAGCAGCCAGCGCCCACGCCGCCCGTTGCAGGCGCGCCCTCACCTCGGGTCGGGGACGCCACCCAACGCTCGCGCCCGTCGCATCACGTCGTCGATCATCGGCCGGGTGAGCTTACCCGTGAACGTGTTCTGCTGAGACGGGTGATAACAGCCCAGCAACACCCTCCCGCCGATCGTCGCCTCGGCGCCGTGGCCGAACTTCGGCCGGGGCCGCGAGACCGTCGAGCCGCCGCTCGCCAACACGCGCAGCGCAGCGTCCCAGGCGAACGAGCCGAGGCACACGATCACCCGCACGTGCGCGAGCAGCGCCAGCTCGCGCACCGCGTAGGGAAGACAGGTATCGCGCTCGGCCGGGGTCGGCTTGTTGGCCGGCGGCGCGCAGCGGACCGCGGCCGCCACCCAGCAGCCCTGCAGCGCCAGGCCGTCGTCGACTGCGACCGAGTCGGGCTGGTTGGCCAACCCGACGCGGTGCAGCGAGCCAAACAGCCAGTCGCCCGAGCGGTCGCCGGTGAACACGCGGCCGGTCCGGTTGCCGCCGTGCGCGGCCGGTGCCAGCCCGAGCACGAGCACCGTCGCGGCGGGATCCCCGAAGCCGGGCACCGGCCGCCCCCAGTACTCCTCGCCGGCGAACGCGGCGCGCTTGACCCGCGCCACCTCCTCGCGCCATCTGACCAGCCGCGGGCACGCGCGACACGAGACGATCTCCGATTGCAGGCCCGCCAGGCCTGCCAGGCCCGCCAGGCCGGCGGACGACGAGACGTCGCTCACGGCGAGACGGACGCCGGCCCGAGCAACCCGAACAGCAGTCGCTCTCGCTGGCGCGGGAGCCTGATCTCCAGCGGCGGCGCGTGACGGCCCCTGGCGGCGGTCATCGCCTACCCCTTCAGTGCCTGACCGTAGTGGCGCTCGTAATACTCGCGGTACGCGCCGGAGCGGATCGGCTCCCACCACTCGCCGTTCTGTCGATACCACTCGACGGTGCGCTCCAGGCCCTCCTCGAACCGCACCTGCGCGCTCCAGCCGAGCTGCTGGAGCTTGTCGGCCGACAGCGAGTAGCGGCGGTCGTGGCCGGGGCGGTCGGTGACGTACTTGATCAGCGACTCGTCGCGGCCGGTGAGCGCCAGGATCCGCTTGACGACCTCGATGTTCTCGCACTCGTCCGGACCGCCGCAGTTGTAGACCTCGCCGGCGACCCCGTGTTCGAGCACGTGCCCGATGCCGCGACCGAAGTCCTCCACGTAGAGCCAGTTGCGCACGTTGCGGCCGTCCCCGTAGACGGGCAGGTGGTCGCCCGAAAACGCGTTGAGCACCATCAGCGGGATCAGCTTCTCGGGGTACTGGCGCGGGCCGTAGTTGTTGGAGCCGCGGCACACGTTCGTGTGCATTGCGTAGGTGTGGAAGTAGCTCGAGACGAGCAGGTCAGCGCCGGTCTTCGACGCGCTGTAGGGGCTGGAGGGCTCAAGCGGCGAGCTCTCGGTGAACGAGCCGGTCTCGATCGAACCGTAGACCTCGTCGGTCGACACCTGGACATAGCGCAGGCCCCGTTGACGCGCGGCCTCGAGCAGCACATGGGTGCCCAGCGCGTTGGTGACCGTGAACGCGTACGGGTCGGCGATCGAGCGGTCGACGTGGGTCTCGGCGGCGAAGTTGACGATCGCCTCGGCGCCCGAGTCGTCAAGCACCTGCGCGACCGCATCCGGATCCTCGATCTGACCGCGCACGAAACGGATCTCATCCGCCACCTCGCGCAGGTTCTCCTCACGTCCGGCGTAGGTGAGCGCGTCGAGCACGGTCACGTCATCCCCGTGCTCGCGCACGCGCAGCGAGACGAACGTCGAACCGATGAATCCGGCGGCGCCGCAGACCAGAAGCTTCATGTTCTCACCAACGCGATCTCGGACATGAAGTTGCGCAGGCCGTCGCGCCAGCCTGGCAACTCGGGCGCGCCGCGGTGCGAGCGCATCACGCTGAACGCGGGTCGCGGTGCCGGCAGCGGGTACTGGCTCGTGTCGATCGGGTGGACCCGGCAATTCAGACCGCCGGCCGCGATCGTCGCGACCGCGAACTCATACCAGGAGCACTGCTCGGCGGCGGCGACGTGCAGCACGCCGAGCGGGCGCGCGTCCGCCAGCGTCACGAGCGCCCCGGCGAGATCACCCGTGTACGTCGGGCAGCCGATCTGGTCGTCGACGACGTTCAGCTCGTCGCGCTCGGCCGCGAGGCGCAGCATCGTCCTCGGAAAGCAGGGGCCGCCGGCGCCGAACAGCCACGAGGATCGAACGATCGTGTGAGTCTCAGCCGCGGCGTCCCCGACGGCCAGTTCACCGGCGAGCTTGGAGCGCCCATACGCCGACAATGGACCGGTCGGGTCTGACTCCAGGTACGGCGAACGCTTGGATCCGTCGAACACGTAGTCGCTCGAGACGTGGATCGTCCAGGCGCCCACGCTCGCCGCGGCGGCGGCGACGTGCCCGGCGCCGGCGCCGTTGATGGCGGTCGCGTCCTGCTCGTGCTCCTCCGCGGCGTCGACCTTGGTCCACGCGGCGCAGTTGACCACGACGTCGGGCCGCGCGTCGGCAAACGCCCGAGTGACGGTGGCAGGGTCGGCGATGTCGAGCTCCGCACGGGTGAGCGCGATCGGCTCATGGCCGGCGACCCGTGCCGCCTTGCCCACGTCCTGGCCGAGCATCCCGCCGGCTCCCGTGATCAGGATCCGCATTGCGCCAAGCGTAGAGGGCGCGCCCCCCCCGACGCTGACCGTCGGAGGCGCCCGGTCCGATCCGGCGGACCGAGCGC
>Ga0302324_100025562_pt1 | contig 11324 bp, 6 predicted proteins | sample Palsa_T0_1_FD_201949 | JGI IMG/M metagenome (GOLD analysis project Ga0302324, IMG submission 201949) | Peat permafrost microbial communities from Stordalen Mire near Abisko, Sweden - Palsa_T0_1 | ecosystem: Environmental > Terrestrial > Soil > Palsa > Peat permafrost | place: Sweden: Abisko... | reverse complement strand
CCCTCGGGTCCGGGACGGGCGGCAGCTACCAGACCGTTGTGCAAGCGCTGGCGATGTCGGGCAGCACGTTATATGCGGGCGGCGAGTTCACAACGGCGGGGGGAAGCGCGGCCAATGGCATAGCGCAATGGAACGGCAACAGTTGGTCGCCCCTCGGTTCAGGGGTGGGTGGCAGCCAACCCTATGTGTTTGCGCTGGCAGTGTCGGGCAGCACGCTGTATGCGGGCGGCAATTTCACGTCGGCGGGCGGCAGCGCGGCCAATTGCATCGCGCAATGGGACGGGACCAATTGGTCGGCGCTCGGTCCGGGTATGGACTACCCTGTGTCTGCGCTGGCGGTGTTGGGCAGCACGCTGTATGTGGGTGGCGACTTCACGAAAGCAGGCGGCAGCGCGGCCAATTATATCGCGCAATGGAACGGCAGCAGTTGGTCGGGCTTGGGTTCGGGGATGTCAGGTGCAGGATCTGAATTGCCCCCCTGGGTGGCTGCGCTGGTAGTCTCGGGCAGCACGTTGTATGCGGGCGGCTACTTCACGATCGCGGGCACCAACGTCTCTGCCTACGTGGCCATGGCCAATCTGCCGGTTTCCATCCCCACCATCAACACCAACGTGGCGTTTGGCTTCGCGAACGGGGTGTTTGGTTTCAACGTTTCCGGCCCGGCCGGCTCCAACGTGGTCATTCAGGCCAGCACGGACCTGCAAACCTGGATTCCGATGCAAACCAATCAGTTCGGCAGCGGGCCGCTCTATTTCTCCGATCCGCAGTCCCCCGCCAATGTCCACCGTTTCTACCGCGCCCAATTATCGCCCTAAAGCCTGATGTTCAACCCAAGCGCAGGTCATAAACGGGCCACCCAAATGTTTTACTTGAGGGGTCATGAAGGGGTCAATCCCGCATCATCGCATGTTATTCGCACCGAAGGCCATGTTTTTTATTTGAATTCCCACAAGCGTATGGTAGTCTAAAATGTATGCGGCGTTCGCGCGGCTTGTTCTTTGAAAATTTGCGGAGGGACTGTGGGAAATTGAGAACGGGCAGTGTAGGGTGCAGAATGGGGGAAGCGGCTGCAAGCCGAAGGTCCTCAGACTTGGCAGAACCTCTCCTCGTGTACGGATTTTTCGGCGAGCCAAATTCGGTCAGGAAAGGGGGCAGTCAAGGTGAGTCAAGCCTAGTCAAGGCCAATCAAGCTTTCGAAAAATAAAAAATCAGGCCGTGCGTCCAAAATCGGTAAATATGGTCCAAGGCCTCTCTCGGCTTTTCATCCTGTTAATCCTGTCAAAAAGTCTTGTTTTGGGTGAAGGAATATCGCCCGGTTTCCGCCTAATACCGCCTAATACCGGTCAATACCGCCTAATACCGGTTACGAAAAAATAAAAAAACAGGCCGTGCGTCCAAAAGCGGCAAATTTTGCCTTTGGGAAACGTCAGAAGGATTTCAGCCTGTGAATCCTGTTAATCCTGTCGAAAATTCTTGTTTTTGAGGCGCCAAAAAACAGCAAAAAGAGAGCGTTGACACGGCTGGGGCTTGAGCGTACACTTTATTGAAAATATAAAAGGATTATAAACATGATGTTTCGAATTTTCCTGGCCATTGCGATTGTCGCCGGATTAGCCGCCGGCGCCGTGACTCTCTTCAAAGTGCAGGAGATCATCGTCACCACACGTACGGAGCGGGACGAATGGCACAAGAAAGACACCGACGAAGCCGCCGCCCATGTCAAGACCAAGGCGACTCTCAAAACGACCCAGGCCAAGTTGGACACGACCGAAAAGGAATTGGTTCAGACCAAGAGCGATTTGGACAACGCCAACCTCAAGGTGACGGAATTGGACAAGAAAAACACTGATTTAACCGCCAAATTGGAAAAGACCACGGGCGAACGCGACGATGCCCAGCAGAAACTGGAGGCGTGGCGCATTCTGAGCCTGACGCCGGAGGAAGTCAAAGCGATGATCGCCGATCTGGACAAGACGCGGAAAGCGAAGGAGGCTCTGATTGGCGAAAACAAGCTTCTGGTGTCCAAGGTCAATGAGTGGGAAAACCGGTGGAACAACTTCTTCCTTGGTGATGATCAGGTGCTGCTGCCCGCCGGCTTGCGAGGGAAAATCCTGGCCGTTGATGCCAAGTATGATTTCGTCGTGCTCAATATCGGCGAGGATCAAGGGGCCAAGGCACGGGGAGTGATGATGGTGGACCGTGGTGACAAACTGCTGGGCAAGGTCCGAATCAAAACCGTGTATAAAGACCGGTGTGTCGCCAACATCATGCCCGATTGGAAGCTCGGCGACATCGAAGAAGGCGACGAGGTTCTCAATTGATGAAAAAGTTGCGCACAGTTTTATGCGCTTTGGTTTTGGTTGCGGCGGCGGGCTGGCTAGTTGGCTGCGTCACCGACGAAGATGCTGGTCTTTCTCCCAACCCGTGGAATACGCCGCAGGGATGGGAAGGCCCGTTGCCTTCCAACATCAATCAAGGCCGCTGAGTGACGTGCCGGTTCGCTTCCTTTACTTGGCGAACTCCACGCAACGGGTTTCCCGCACCATCGTGACCCGGATTTGGCCGGGGTACTGCAACTCCTCCTCGATTTTTCGGGCGATGTTGCGCGCCAGCAGATAGGCTTGCTCGTCCGTCACCTGGCCGGGTTGCACCATGACCCGCAACTCGCGCCCGGCTTGCAGCGCAAAACATTTTTCCACCCCCGTAAATGACATGCCGATGCGCTCCAGGTCCTCCACCCGCCTGAGGTAGGTCATCACCGTTTCGGAACGCGCTCCCGGCCGCGAGGCGCTGATGGCATCGGCCGCGCTGACCAGGATGCCGAATGGGCCGACATGCGGGACTTCGCCATGATGGGAGGCAACCGCGTTGACCACCTCGTCGGACTCGCCGTATCGTTTGACGATCTCCGCGCCGACGATAGCGTGCGCGCCTTCGATCTCGTGGTTGACGGCTTTGCCGATGTCGTGCAGGAGGCCGGAGCGTTTGGCGGTGGCAATATCCAGGCGCAATTCCGCCGCCATCAGGGCCATCAATTGGGCGACCTCAACCGAGTGGGCGAGTATGTTCTGGGCGAAGCTGTGGCGGAAATGGAGCCGGCCCAAGAGCTTGATCAATTCGCCGTGCATGGGGGCCAGGCCCAGGGTTATGACGGCTTCCTCGCCGGCGCGTTGGATGGCCTGGTCCATTTCTTGGGAAACGGTGCCCACGACCTCCTCAATGCGGGCGGGATGGATGCGCCCGTCCAGGATAAGCCGTTCCATGGCTTCGCGGGCGATCTGGCGGCGCACAGGATCAAAACCGGAAAGGACGACCGCGCCCGGGGTGTCGTCAATCAACACGGTGACGCCGGTGGCGGCCTCGAAGGCACGGATGTTGCGGCCTTCGCGGCCGATGATGCGGCCCTTGATCTCCTCGCCTTTGATGTTGACAGTGGCGGTGGAGGTTTCGAAGCTATGATGGCCCGCGTAGCGCTGGATGGCCAGGCTGATGATCTTGCGAGCCTGCTCTTCGGCGCGGGCTTTGGCGTCATCGAGTATGTGCTGGGAAAGCTGCATGGCGTCGCGCATGCTTTCCTGTTCGACCTGCTTGGAAAAGGCGCTACGCACTTCGTTTTCGCTCATTTTGGATACGTCGGCTAATTCGATGCGGCGCTGGGCGACCAATTGATCGGCCAGCGTGCGTTGCGCCTCCGCTTCGGCCGTTTTGGCCTGTAGTGCCTCGCGGTCGGCGCGCAGGACCTTTTCCTCCTTGACCAGGTTCTCCAATTGGCCGTTGACCAATTCTTCGCGGGTGATGAGGCGCTGCTCGGTAACGGCGATTTCCTTCTGTCGGGCGGCGGCCAACTGCTCGACCTCGGAGCGCGCCTTGAGGGCCTCCTCATTGGCCGTCAACCGGGCATCGCGCGTCAACGATTCCGCTGCCAGCCGGGCTTTTTCCAGGATGTCCTTCCTCTGGCGCTCCAAGCCGCCGCGCAGGCTGTAGTCGCGCCATATTCGCAACACATAGCCCAGGACAATGCCAACAATGACAAAAATGGCCGCGCCCGAATCAATCGCCAAGGCTAGATCAATCGGCAACTTCATGATTAAACTACAACCTGTTTGGGTATTTCCAGCCAGCGTGTCGGCGTCAAAATAAAATTCATACTTACATCGTGTTCCGCCGCCGGAATTTGGGCCACAACCTGTAGATCGAAGGCGACCCCGCATTTGGCCCCGGCGATTCCGGCGAGCAAACGATCATAGAATCCATGGCCCCGGCCCAGTCGGCGTCCAGACATATCGAAACCTAAACCAGGAACCAGCACCAAGTCCAGTCGCTTTAGTGAAATGGGCCGACAATGGGCGCCTGGTTCGGCAATGCCGAATTTCCCCAGCGCGCAATCGCGCACTAAATGAGAGACTTCAAAGGCCTGATATGTTCCCGTGTCGCTGACAAATCCAGGCAGCGCGGCTGTCTTGCCGGCTTGCAGCGCCTCGTCGAGCAGGGGCGAAAGGTCCAATTCCCCGGCCAACGGAGCGTAAAACAAAATGGCGCCGGCCCGCTGCCACGCCGCTTGCCGTCGCAACAGATCACGCGCCCGTCCCGAGGCCTCCTCCCGTTGCGCTTTCGAGAGGCCGTTCAAGGCAACGCGGAACCTCCGGCGCCATTCGGCTTTGTTCGTCGTGGATTCCAAGCTCATTTGCGCAGGGCCTCGATCTGTGCGCGCCACTTTTCCAGCCGTTCCTTGATCTTCTTTTCCGCTCCCTGTTCGGTCGCTTCGTAATATCTGCGCGCCGCGCCCAGATAATCCTGCGGCACAAAATGATCGGGAAAATCGTGGGCGTACTTGTAATCCTCTCCGTGCCCCAATCGCTGGGCGCCTGCATAATGCGCGTCTCGCAGTTGCTGCGGAACGGGAATGGTCCGGCCCGAACGCACGTCTGCCAAAGCCGCGTCGATGGCCAGCATCGCGCTGTTGCTCTTGTTGGCGGTGGCGATGTAAATCGTCGCCTCCGCGATCGGAATGCGCGCCTCCGGCCAGCCGACGAATTCCGCCGTCTGATGCGCCGCAGAGGCCAGGAGCAAGGCCATGGGATCCGCCAGACCGACGTCTTCCGCCGCACAGATAAGGATGCGGCGGCTGATGAAGCGCGGATCTTCCCCGGCATGAATCATTTTGGCCAGCCAATAGAGCGCCGCATCCACGTCGCCGCCGCGCATGGATTTGATGAAGGCCGAAATGGTGTCATAATGCGCGTCGCCATCCGCATCATAAACGACGGCCTTCTTCTGGATGCACTGCTCGGCTACTGCAAGGTCAATATGAATAACTCCATTGGCGCCGGGCGGCGTGGTCAGCGCCGCGATCTCCAGGGAATTGAGCGCCTTGCGCGCGTCGCCGTCGGCCACTTTGGCCAGATGCCGCAATGCCTCTTCGTCCGCCTTGATTTGGATGTGGCCCAAACCACGCTCCGCATCCGTCAAGGCGCGTCGCAATAATTCCAAAGAATCTTCCTCGGTCAGCGGTTGCAACTCGAAAATTTGCGAACGCGACACCAGCGGTGAATTGACGAAGAAAAAGGGATTATGGGTCGTCGCGCCGATCAACCGCACCACACCGCTTTCGACATCCGGCAGCAAGACATCCTGTTGCGCTTTGTTGAAGCGGTGAATTTCATCAATGAACAGGATGGTGGATTGCCCGGTGTTTTCCAGGCGATTGGCCGCCGCCGCCAGCACCCGGCGCATGTCGGCCACATTGGACTCGACGCCGCTGAGCCGGTCAAACTTGCTGCGCGTCTGCCGCGCGATGATCTGCGCCAGTGAAGTCTTGCCTGTGCCGGGCGGCCCGTAAAAAATGACCGACTGGACGCGGTCGGCCTCGATGGCGCGGCGGAGCAACTGTCCTGGGGCCAGGATATGTCGTTGTCCGGCGAACTCATCCAGAGTGCGCGGCCGCATGCGAGCGGCTAACGGTTGAGAGACGAAGGATTTCGATTCTTCCTTCGCCGGCCCGGCCGCGTCCGTTTCCGGCGCGGAGGAAAACAAATCATGGCCAGTCACGACTGCAAACTAGCAGAAAACCATCGCGCTACCAAGCTCGAAGGTAATGCGTTAGCTAGAGTTGGACGGGTTTGACTCGGGGAGAACACGCGCCTCGCGTGTAGCCATTGGCGCCCTCGCCAATGGCATCCCCAAGTTCTATAGGAAATGCATGAGATTCAAAGATGTGGCCGGCGGGGGCGCCAGCCACCACACGCGAGGGCGCGTGTGCTCCCCAGAATGTTTCGTGCCGACCTGGTCTTAAATCTGTCAACTAAACAGCTCTGAATTTGCCCGGGACAGGAATCGGATAACGGCCGTTGGCGTCGGGTTTGGTCGGCGTCTCAGCGTCCCAAGCAAGAACCTTGGGGAACGAATCGAGCGGTGAATTGATGGCGTCGTCCCAGGAAATCACCTTGCCGGAATAGGTCGCGAGCCGCCCGAGGATCGCTGTCATCGTGCTGTAGGCCCCGTACTCCAGAGTCTCGGCGTAAGGAGTGTCGTTGCGGATGGCCGCGAAAAGATCGTCGTGTTCCTGTTGGTAAGGGTCTTTCCCATGGTCCCCTTTGAATCGCCATTCATTTTCGCCTTTGATCTTAAAGTCAGTGACGATCCCGCCATTTACCCCCTGCATGTGATAGCCGCTGATATCGCACAAGCCCTTGGTGCCTTGCACGTGTTCGGAGACGCTGTCCGAGCAACCTTCCATGTGGCGGCATTGGCTGCTGAGACGGCTGCCATCGGGATAAACGAATTCGACAGCGTGGTGATCGTAGATTTCGCCATTGTCGATGCCGTTGCGCAACTGGCGTCCTCCCATGCCCGCAGCGCTAATGGGATGAGCCTGTTTGACCCAATTGATGACGTCCAGGTTATGAATGTGCTGCTCGACAATATGATCGCCGCACACCCAGACGAAATAATACCAGTTATAAACCTGGTATTCCATTTCGGTCGGAGGCCGGCCCAACTTTTCCTCCAACTCCTTGCGCGGACGGACCCAGGGGGTGTGGCCATTCCAATAGGCTCGCATGGCGACAATGTCGCCAATGGCGCCATCGTGCAACCGCTTGATCGTTTCGATGTAAGGCTTCTGGTGGTGGCGTTGCAGACCGACGGCCACTTTGAGATTCTTCTTCTTGGCCTCTTCGGCGGCAGCGAGCACCTTGCGCACGCCCGGGCCGTCAACTGCCACCGGCTTCTCCATGAAAATATGTTTGCCCTGGCGCACCGCTTCCTCGAAATGGGACGGACGAAATCCGGGGGGCGTCGCCAAAATCACGACATCCGCCAGCGCAATGGCATGTTGATAAGCGTCGAACCCGATGAATTTGTTCTCTTCCGCCACATCAACGCGGTCGGCGTGATTGGATTTGAGTTCGTTGTAACTGCCATCCAGACGGTCTTTAAAAGCGTCGGCCATGGCCACCAATTTGAGGGGGCCGGTGGTGCTGAGGGCCTGGCTGCAAGCGCCGCTGCCGCGTCCGCCGCATCCGATCAGCGCCACTTTCAGCGTGTCGTCGTTAGACGCGAAAACACCCGGCGCAAGCGACGCGGCGGCGGCGAGGGTGGAGGTGGCTTTGAGGAAACTACGGCGGGTCAGTTCAGGACTGGCGTATTTTTGCGAGTTCATAGATTTCAACTTTCGACCATTGGACGTTCGTTCTTATTCAATATATCAATGCAGCCGGGCGGTGAAGAGTTCAATCTTTTTCCACGCCGCTGTGCCAATACGTATACATTTCCTCGGCGGACGGAATTTTCAAAGGCCGGACAATACGGAAACCGACAAATTGCGCGTCGGTCAGGAACCAGATGCTTTTGGGCAACTGCGGGTCCTGCGCCTTCCAGGCGGCGCTGGAACCGCGGCGGCAAGCGCTGCGCAACTTATCGGCATCGTCCTGCCAGGAGCCTCCGCGCACGACATGCGGGTAAGGTTTTGTCGCTTTGTTCCACGGTTCCGTCACTGTTTCGGTGAATTGTTTGTAGTAATTGGGATCGTATTGGTCCAGCGTCCATTGATTCACGTTGCCGATGATGTCGAAAAGGCCCCAGGGATTGGGCTTTTTCTTGCCGACTTTTTGATATTTCAAATCGCTGTTGTCGGCGAACCAGGCGTACTCCCCCAGTTGGGCCGGGTCATCGCCGAAGAAATAAGCCGTCGCGGTGCCCGCGCGGCAGGCGTATTCCCATTCTGCCTCAGTTGGAAGGCGGTAGAAATGGCCGGTCTTGGCGCTGAGCCATTGGCAATAAGTGTTGGCGGCGTGCTGCGTCATGCTGATGGCCGGATAACCTTCCTTGCCCATGCCAAAACTCATTTCGACATACGGCTTGGTCGGACGCGTCACCGCGTCGGCTGCGGCGGCGGTGTAATTGGTCGTGCCGTCGGGGGGTGCGGGCGGTTTGTCGTCCGGATACATGAACAATTCGTACTCGTCCCACGTCACCTCGCACTTCTCCATCCAGAACGGTTCGATTTTGACGCGGTGTTGCGGGCCTTCGTCCTCATTGCGTTTCGCCTCGGTGGCCGGGCTGCCCATGACAAATTCGCCCGCGGGAATGGGCGTCATCGCGTAAGTCACTGACGTGCCGGGAATGGTGTTGGTGTAAGCCTTCATATCCGCCTCTGCCTGTTCCTTGCATGTGCCCAGGACCAGCCGGTGGATTTGCCCAGCCAAATCCTTTTCCTTGGCTTGCGCCCCGCCCTTGGCCGGACCGAGCTTCACTCCCGCCGGCCAGATGGCTCCTTGATCCACCCATTTGCTCAACGTTTCCCTGGCTTGGTCCGACAGCGAACCACCATGAGCGAAGATCGGTTCGATATCGCGCGCAAAATCAACCTGCCCCGCTGGCGCGGCCGACGCGCCCGCAGTCGCTTTGGCCGATGGGAAACTGACCTCCGCCGGCCAACTGGCGCCTTGCGAGAGCCATAGGCGCAAGGTTTCCCGGGCTTTATCAGCCAGCGGGCCCCCATGTTCCAGGATCGGTTCGATGTCGCGGACAAATTCGACCTTCATGATCACCTTGAGCGTGAGGCCTTCCGGCCAACTGGCCCCTTCGGCGATCCATCGGCGGATTACTTCGGACTGCTCCTTGGTCAGCGGTGTTTTGTCCAACTTTGTCGGCGGCATGTGGCTTTCGTCGCTCAACGGCAGCACCGTCAAAGCATAGACTTCGCTGTCCTCGGGATGGCCCGGCAGGATGCGTTGGTCCTTCTTGTGCGGTTTGAAAGCCTCCTCTTTGGTGTCGAGGCGGAATTTGCCGTTTTCCTCCGCGTGCTGCGGGTTGTGGCACACCATGCAATTCAACTCGAAGATCGGTTCGACCTCCGTGACAAAATCAACTGGTTTGGCCGAGGCCCCGCCAGCGAAAACGAAGCTCGACGCCAAGGCTCCGAGCGCGCAACACATTAACAATCTCATTTTTAAGTATGCGATGATTGATAACGCCCCGGCGAAAGTCAACACCGGGAAGGCGACAGTCCATAAAATTCGTCTCGCGCACCGCGAAGGAGCGAGGCCAAAAACCGAATATCAGCAGTCGTTACGGCAACAGGAGAATCCGATAGAACTGCTGGAAAGGCGACCCGAGGCCGTAGGATGCGTTCAAACTGGAATTGCTGGCCGTGAAGGCGCCGCCCAAATTGGTCCAAATGGTCGAAGCCAGATTGGTGGTGGATTGCACTTGGTATGTTCGACCGGACATCGCGCGCCAGGTGAACGTGAGCGTTCCGTTGGTTTGCGTGACAGATTGGAACACGGGGGGCGTTTCCACGATGAGGACCGCGCCCAAGCTCGTAACAGAGCCAAGAGGATTGCCAACGACGACGGAATAGGTTCCGGCGTCATTCGTGGTTATGTCGTTGACCGTAAGGATGCGCGTGGCGGAGCCGGAGACTCGCCCGTCATCGGTCAAATTGCCGCCGTTCAGCCGCCATTGGTAGCTCAAGGGTGAAGCGCCAAAGACGGCCACGTTGAACTGTACGTCAGAACCCGCGACCGTGATCTGGTTGGAAGGCTGGGTGGTGATTTGCGGGGCCGAAGTGATGCTTAACTTAAAAATGGAACCTTTGCCGTAAGGGCCGCCAGCGGTGGTCGTGCCATAAAAATTGCCCTCGGCGTCCTGCACCAAGGCGGCTTCGGGGGCCGCTCCGTCATCGGAGCCATTGAAGTAGAGAAGGGTCGTGAACGCGCCGGCGGAAGTGATTCTAAATGCTGTGCCGTCGCCTTTGGAGTCATCGGTCAGAGTTGTCCCATAAAAATTTCCGTCCGCGCCTTGAATCAATCCGGCGTATGGATAAGCGCCATCGCCATAAACAAACGGATTGAGCGAATACAAAGTGGTCAGCACCCCATTGGTGGAGAACTTGAAGATCGTGCCGTAAAATATATTGCCGTCGATAACATTGCGTCTCGTCACGCCATAAAAATTGCCGTCCGTGCCCTGCACGAGCGCGCCGATGGCATTGTAGCCATCGGCTCCGCCCGTAAACGAATATAAATTAGTCTGCGCGCCGGCCGGGGTTATTTTGAATACGCCTCCGTAGCCGTGGGCGGCGTCGCCCGTGGTCAGGCCATAAAAATTGCCATCCGTGCCTTGCGCCAAGGCGCCCACCGGCTCATTGCCGTCCAACCCGCCCTTAAACGAATAGACAACATCCAGCGCCCCCTGTGGAGTCATTTCGAATACATTGCCATCACCTGAGGAGGCATTCTTCGTCGCGCCATAGAAGTTGCCGTTGGTGCCTTGCACCAGGGCGGTATAGGGATTGCTGTTGTTCTGATTGCTAAAGGTAAACAGCGTGGTGAGCGCGCCCCCGAGGGTCAACTCAAACAAAGTTCCCCCGGCGTTGGTTCCACCATTCTCGGTCGTGCCGTATAAATTGCCGTCCGATCCTTGTGCCAGCGCGGCTTGCGGGTTGGAGCCGTTTGTCGAATTGAATGATGTGAGCGTTTGCAATGCGCCGTTGGTCGAAATGCTGAAGACGGTTCCTTCGTTGTAAGCCCCGCCTGTTTGGGTTGTCCCATAGAGAACGCCATTGGTGGCCAGGGTCAGGCCGTTGGGAACGCCGCCATCGGCGCCGCCGGTAAACCAGTAAAGGGAGAGCATGCTTGTGCCCGATGCGCTGACAGGAAAAACGGTCAGCGTTGCGTCCGCGCTGACCGCGCCCAAGGCATTGCTTACGATCACCGAATAGGTGGCGTCGCTCCTTTGCGTGAGTCCGCTCAAAGTCAGGGAACTGGTCGTGGCTCCTAGGACGTTGATCCCATTGGTCAAATTGATTTGGTTGCTTTGGC
>Ga0302324_100025559_pt1 | contig 11324 bp, 26 predicted proteins | sample Palsa_T0_1_FD_201949 | JGI IMG/M metagenome (GOLD analysis project Ga0302324, IMG submission 201949) | Peat permafrost microbial communities from Stordalen Mire near Abisko, Sweden - Palsa_T0_1 | ecosystem: Environmental > Terrestrial > Soil > Palsa > Peat permafrost | place: Sweden: Abisko... | reverse complement strand
GCGAGTGCTCATGATCCGGCGGTCCTTGATCCGGCGGTCTGTATAATAAACAGAGCGCTCTAATATATCGCAAATTGGCTTGCTCAAATTGTCGCCGTCTGCATCAATGTTTATTCCAAGTATTTCGAGGTAGCAATAGTCCGGCATCTCCCAGCGCGCTTCGCGAGCAGCAAGGAACGCCTCGCGCGTGAGACGTTCCTTTTGCGCTCTCCCCTTCGCGGTGAGATATCGCCCGCCGGCCTTCGTGTGACCGTGAAGATGGTTTCCCGAGATGAACGGCCGCTCGGGCGGAAAGAGAAACTGCATCGTAAGGACCGGCCCGTAGGATGCAGTTTCTACGTCGGGGAGAATTACTTCAGGTAGATCGCCTTCTCGTTCTTTTCGCTTTTGCATCGAAGAAAGATCGTACCGTATTCTTGACCGGGCACCTTCACGAGGCGAACGTGCATCGCGCGTCCATCGCAGTAGTTCAGGTAGACGGTGCCTTTGATTCCCCGCAGGTTCACGATCGCGTTCTGGGAGGCTTGATCGAAGTACACGGTGTTCACGGTGATCGTGACGGCCGCTTGAGGAGGGGCTATGCCCTGCGTGGCGGTTATTGGCGGTGGGTGGATCATGCCGCCACCGCCTCTTCGTACTCGAACCCTGTTTCGCATTCATGGTCGTAGAGTCCCGGTATTACGACCTCGGTGACCTGAAGCCGCTCCGCTTCGCATGCAGGGCACTTCGCCTCGCGGATCTGGATATCAAGCTCGCTCATTGCGCTCATGCCGCCACCGCTCGCTCTACGGCGATCGCGGCTTTCATTTTTGAGAAGTAATCTCCGGCCCAGTGAAGCTGATCGGCAGTCACGTCGCTCGACCGTTCCGGCATCTCCATGAGATCAAAGTGTGCCTTGATCATGGCGAGGATCTCCCCAGGGATTTGTGCCTTCGGCACCTCCGGCAAGCATGCAATCGCCGAGGAATACGCATAGCGCAACTGCGTGGTGTGGTCGTTCTCAGGCGCGGGCTTGGGAGCGGCCTTCGGCGCGGGCGAGGACCGAGACTTCTCGCGCGGCATCTCCTCCGCGGTAACCTCACCTCCGCCGACGCCGATCGCATTCATCACCGCTCGATTCGCCGACCGTGTCTCGGCTGTAGAGAGGGTGTCGTGATAGGCGCGAGCGCGAAGCTTCTTGCAGCGCGCTTGGTAGGTAGACTCCGATTCCTCTTCCTTCCGCTCGGGCGTGAAGCGATCTTCAAGCGTCGAACACGCCGCCGTCGATTCGGTCACGTCGCCATTCCGATTCGTCGCGATCGCCGTAACTCGGAATCCAAAGTTTCCCTCTGGCATCTGATCCATGATCGTCTCTTTGATGTGAACGGAAATTCCAAAAAACTTTTGGAGCTTCTTGACGCCGGACTTCTTGAGAAATCGCTTACCGACGCGCTTGCGCGTCTTGGGGTCCCATTGCTGGAACGTCTGGTAGTCGTCGTCAGTGAGTACCGCATGGCAAAGCTCGACGTAGGCATTCATCGCCGCTTTGGCCTGCTCGTTTGACACAACCGGCATGGCGAGAGGGTTAGACTCACTCTCTTTCGCGAGCACCGGCGCGAGGTTGGGTTCGCTAAATTCGGCGTCTATTGGCGCATCCATAGTTACTCCTTCGTTTCACGGGATAGCTAAATTTTATCTTAATCTCTATTTTTCGTCAATAATAAACAAGAAAAAGGGCGAAGACTTTCGTCCTCGCCCTCGGTATTTACGCTGCTACAGGCTCTAAAAACACCTTACCCTTGAGGGGATTCTTATTCTGCCCGCATCGTCCGTATTGGCAGGAGGCGCAGCGCCACGCTTCATCCTTGGAAACGTCCGGCTCCGGCGGTACGATGGCCCCGGACGCGCGCCGCAGGCGCAGGGATTCGCGCCTCGACTGCTCGATAATCTCGGCAACGTCCTCGCAGGGGTACTCGTACAGGCGAGGGCGCGTGCCGGCGATGGTAGGCTGAATCAACACGACTGAAGCGGTATAATCGCCGTCGAGCGCGTCGATATACATTCCGGCCTGTAGCCAATGGCTAAAGGATGGCTTCTTCGGGCCGAGATTGTAATTCGATTTCAATTCGTACACATGCTTATACTCGGGAAGCGTAACGTCGATGTGACCAGGGATGCCGTCGATCGCAACCTCGCGCTCTAAGAGACAATCGACCTCGCGCCGGTCCATCGCAGCTTTAAAGATGCGTCCCAAGAGCGCTCCGAACAGACTCCCGGCCATAAGGCGGGACCATTGCGTCGTCGGATCGCGCGGCATCGTGAATTCGTTGTGGCATTTTGCCCATTGCTGGAGCGCGCAGTTTCCAACGTCACTGATCCGAAGCCCGGCTACCTGATCCCTTGTGAGCGCGTCCTCGATGTCAGCGCCGATGTCGGCGAAAATACTGCGATCGTTACGCAGCAATTCCTCGTCGATAATATCGGGGAAGTCAAACGGTGGTTGCATGTCATTGTCCTTTCATGGTGTTGCTCAATAATAAACAAGAAAAGTCCGCCTGTCTATACCTCTTCGGCCATGGAGTCGCCGTGCTCATCTACCCAACCGCGCTGGGCGACCTCGCGCACTTCTTGGAGTGTACGCTCTCGCTCGGCGCGTTCGGCGGCGGCTTGCTTTTTTCGCGTACGCTCCTTCTCGCGTTCGACATGTGCGAGGGCGAGCTTGCCCATATACATCTCGTACGCCTTATCTTTCGCTTTCCTCCGCTGGGCGTCGCGATGCTTCTTCGCGCACTTCGCGCAGCGGTATGAGGTCACGCCTTTCGGGAGACGCCGCGAGCAGTCACGGCAGCGATGTGCCTCGACCTTCGCCTTTCGGCTCGCAGCGACCGTCTTATTCAGACTCGCCCGGCGCCAGGCTTTTCGGCAAGTGGCATTCGCGCATGTGGGGTACGCGAGGTCGATGATCTTGCCACAGGCCCGGCAGGGATGCGGCTTATGGAGCCACAGGAGGCGCATGTGATACTGCCAGGCCATCACCGATGTTGCAGTGGTGATGTTTAACGAACGCTACGGTTTCCTTGCAGCATCCGCAGCAGAGCGCCTGGTACTCGCGAAGAAAAGCGCCTTCGTTCTCGTCGAACCCGTTTCCGAAGACCTTCCGTTCTATGCAGTAAACGACGAGCGCCGTACGCGATTTGACATTGATCTTCCGAAACATACGCGTGAGATGGTTCTTTATGGTCCTATCGCTAAGGAAAAGAGCGTCGGCGATTGCCTGGTTGGTCAATCCAGAGGCAACGAGGCGCGCGATTGCCGTTTCTCTCTGCGAGAGTTGGTTTAAGCAAAGCATGCAGGCATGTTTCGCTAAAACCGCGCCGAATATCCTGGGTGAGGGAGGAGGCGTCTATGCCGTTCGCAAGTCAGAAGCAGAGAAGATATTTACACATGGCGGAGCCGGCGATCGCGAACCGATGGGAGCGTGAGGCAAAGCGAGAGCACACGCCCCCCGTGCGGAAGAGCAAAAAATCGCGCAAAAAGGCGACGAAAGGCCGGAAACGGAGCTAGCCACAAGATAGCGTCCCATCCTGTGGCTAGCGATTAGGTTAATTCTTGATACGGGTTCACATCGGGAGGTGAGCATTCCGGTTCGTGCCGGTTGAGGTCTTCCATCGTATCGAAGATGCCTCGACATTTCCAACAGAAGAAAAAGCCAGGCATTACAGCATCCTTTCGAACGCTTCTTTTGATCCTGTATAGCGTTCCCGAAATTCTTCTAGCGAGAATCGTTCTACGCGAGCTAACCAATTGCCAGGCTTCATGTCAGCGATGCTTGGCGCTCCTTCTGATGGGCGGTAAAGGGCGGACTCGTAGTGCCACCCTTCCGCTTGTTGGATGTGCTCTTTTAGTGCAGTAGGCCCAACGAATGAGTCTCCGCATCCACCGCACCGAAATGGAATTTTCAAGTCTCCTTGCCTTTCTTACGCTGCTTGTAGTTCGCTCTGCACAAGGCGAAGAGCCGGCTTCACCTTCGGTTCGACTAGCGCCTCGATGGCTTCACTTGCGCTTCGCAGCATCCCCGCGATACGAGCCAGGTCTTTCGGGTCTATCCAAATCGACATCTCCGCGTCTCCGCAGTCGATATCTAGCCACATCAGGGGGGATTTCGTGTATGTGTCGATTGTGGATCTGCGAAATTCAATCTCAACTTCGCTTGCCTTTACGCTCAGAGAAGCATTCATCAGAGTAGTTTCTCCACACTGTCAACTGCTTCTTGCACTTCACTTGGCGAACCGTTATCGCAGAGTCCGAGTTCGTCAAGGATGCCGATCAGCTTCGTAATCGCTTCTGCGAGCGTTGTGAATTCGTCTTTACGTTGTTGCACTTCAGCTTCCAACGCATCTTCGTACATGGTCTTACGCATCGTGTTCCTCACTTTCTCCATTAATCTTACACGTTATTCTCTCAATAATAAACAAGCTAAAAGCCCCGCAGAGTCCATACTTCCGACCCTTTCAATGTGAGACTTTAGGGTAGCAATGTCATTCGCCGGCGCGATTCTAGCGCCTGGCGCTTTTGCTTGTGGCGCGTTCCGACAGCGCTCTTCGACGCGTCTTGCCGCTTCGGTTCGGCGTGCCACGCAGTTCGCGCAGTACTTGCCGTCGATCGCATACCCGTGCCGCGCGCCGAAGATGCAGGGCCGTTTCCGTCGCCTTCGCCGCTCCTCCGCCGAGCGCTTCTGTCGGCAAGGCGCGCAAAGTGTCCCGCAGGTGGCCGGCCCATGCGAGGGAGCATTTTCGCAGGCCCCGCGCTCCTTGCGCTTCGCGCGCGCCGATCGCATCTGCAATTTGTGCACCGCCGCGCAGGAATCGCACATCCCAAACCTTCCGGCAGGGCCATGCGCTGCTGCAACGCGACAGACCCCGAGGCTCCGGTTCCGCCGGCGACGCTCTGCGCGCGTCCGGTTGGATTTCGATTGCGACTTGTCCTCGGACATAATAAGAGACGGCTTTCGCAGCCGTCTCTTGGGTCCTATTGCGTGGCGCTTATTCGCCCATCATTTTATCGTACCATTTCGAGCACTTAAAACAGAGACGATCGGGAGCATCGCAGGCAAGCGCTTCTTCGCATTCTCCTGGTGATTCGCAGTATTTACTAATTGTCGGGCCGTGCTTGTCCTTCTCTTCGATGGAGCAGATCCAAAGGTCATCATTCTGCCATACGACCTTGTTCACGACCTCCGATTGCTCTTTCCCGGCCTTCGTGGATACGGTGACGCGTTGGCCCGCCTTGACTCTCTCGGTGCAACGTATGCCCCATTCTCCCGATTTTAGCTTCGTATAGGTAGCGCTCATTTCGTCCCTTTCTTGCGCGCTCTCCGGGCGCGTGTACGTTCGAGGTTGTATTGGTAGCAGTTTTCACAGACTTTCCCCCGCGTCGGAGGTCCGTGCCCCTTTCCTTCGGAGCAGAGACCATCGGCAATGTTCGCGGCGCGGTAGGCGGCCTTTTTGTCAAGCCAGGGGCCAGGAGGAGGCGGCGCTATGCCGCTTCCTGCGCAGGTAGGGCAAGGGGTATTCATGCCGCTACCCTCACCTGTCCAACTGCGAAGCCTGCTCGATCGTTCGATCTCGCTCATGCTACTTGCCTTTCGTTGTAAAGGGAATCGGCTTCTTCAATCTTGAGCATGAGCCGATTGTATGAGAGCATGGAGAAGAGACTGCCGCTTTCGGCAATCTCCCACAGCGTGCGCGAGACTTGCGTCTCGTGCGGGAAATAATCGGAAACGAAGCTAAAGGCGACGTTCGCGAGAGGTTGCGCGGTCATCTCTTGCCTTTCTTTGGCGTTGAAGTTGAATCTGCTCGGCGTATCGCCTCGTCAGGCCGCCATATAGGCGACTACGGCGCTTGCGCGCCGTTTCGGCGTGTGCTACGGCGTAAAGATGCTGGCAATGATCTCATGCATCGCCGGGTCTACCTTGAGCAGTCGCTCCCGTGTCGCTTTAGGCCAGGGAGAAACAGTGTCATTCGCGCCGACGTAGGCGCGAACGCTCTCCGCGAAGTACTCGTCGATGCGCGTTGCCGCGTAGGGCGTGACCCATTGCGTCGCATTACGGAATGCCTTTTGTATTTCCGGGTCGATCGCACTGCGATATAAGCCACCGCCAAGAGCGCAGTCGATCGCATGTCCGTATTCATGTGCTACAGTCATAGGCGTAGCGCGCCGGATCAGAATGGTTCGTTCATCGACGATGAAGAGGCCGGCAGGAGGTACAGGCCAGCCGTCAACGTCGATCGCGAGGCGGCTTAGGGTCGGGGAGATGGAATCGTAACGCTCGCCGGGTTCGAGGAGGCGGATCTTAACGCCGACGCCTTCGGTTAGCGCATGAAGATGTTCAGGGAACAATGCGAGGGTATCGCGGATCACCGCGTTATCGGGGAGTATCATATCTTGCCTTTCGTGAAGCGATTCGCTTCTGGGACTAGTGTTGCATATAGTGTCAGGGTCGTGCAATAGGACTTATGGTCCAGGCTAGAAGTCGATTTCCTCAAGTTCTGCGGAGGCCGCGTATCCGAGGCGTTTGCGTGCACGCGCTTCGCGCCGCATTTCGACCAGGGTATCAGCGCAGGACCGGCAATGGACGCCGCGATCAGCCTCCGGTGAAGCGCATCGTACGCAGAGGCCGGCGGCGAGGCGTCGAGCGCGAATGCCGGCTTGCTTTTCGCTGCCGTTCTGCGCCTGCACGCCTCCGATATGCTCGCATCGGCAGACGCAAGAGCCGGATCTGTGGCGCTCGGCGTGTATCAGCATCTCATCGACGGCCTCGAAGGTGAGGATGTGCCCAAGGCGGCGAAGCTCAGCGCGCGCAGTGCCGACCATCTGCTTCGTGACACCTTGCGCGGAGAGGCGCGACGTATTCAAGCCGCGTGTAATGACGGCTCCCCCGACGTCGATAACTGCGACGTTTCCGAAGGCCCGCATCTCACTGAATTCCTGCGCGAGGGCGCGAATCATGCGATCGGCTACCCTCCCGAGGCCGCTACGGAAGTATTCCATTACGCAGATTCTTGACGTATTCAAGCCATTCGCGACTGTACTGAATCCACGACGGTCTCGAATCTAGGCCCACTTTTTTTGCCATGATGCGACAATTTGCCGCGTAGGTTAACGCTTTGGCGGTGCGAGCGCGCTTGCTCGTCATGCCGAGGTATTTCTTACTGAACATTTCCATGTCTTGCCTTTCGTTACGTGGAGTTATGAGGTCACTAGGGAAGGCGCGAGGTTTCCCCCGCGCCGTAGGTTGCTTATGCGGTGGCGAATTGCCAAGCTTGCGCTTTCGAGAGTTCGACGTTCCAGAACGCAATGAGGCGTTCGGATTCATCGGCGAGATTCGACCAATATGTCGGATCTTTTCCTAGCGCGATCTCTTCGGCGATAAGAAGGCGATAACGCCTTACACTGATTTCAGCTTGACGGATGCGCGATTCGATCTCTTCAACGGTGAACATGTTTCTTGCCTTTCGTAACGTGTGAGTAGAAGTGCGGGGGTGGGGGAGCTTACGCTCCCCGGATCTTATCGGCTAGTCTGTTCGCGAGGACTGTCGAGACCCAGAAGAATGTTGGCGTATCGTTTTGGCGGTGGATCTTACTGAATCGCTTGCCGGTGAGTGCGAGGACGGGGGCGACGAGGGCGGCGGTTGCGGTGCGGATGATCTCGGGAGCGTACATCGTGTCTTGCCTTTCGTGAGCGTCGAGGTGTTGTTTGCCTCTGCCACTATTAAACCATGATGTGCCAGGGTCATGCAATAGGCCTTTGGTCCTAGTCGGTTTGGGACCCGTGGCTTGGGAGGAGAGGCGCAATCGGGTATCGCATCCGTTGCCGGTATACGAAGACCTGGTTGTGTGAGGCCGGCGTGCGGGTTCTGAAATAGTGGCAGGCGCTGGGCACATCCTCGGGTGGGGAACGCCGTTTCGGGTGCCCATCAGGAACAGGCGCGGCGAAAGCCGGTCGGCTAGGGAGAACGCTCCTGACGCCATATGCCCCCGACCTCATAACCGTAGCGCGGTTTGAAGGAGGGGGGTAGGGGGGAGGTTTTGAGCGCTTCCTTCGCCCCAAGGTGCCGCAGCACCGCAGGGAGCTTCGCGTAGCGAAGGGCGAAGCCGATCAAGCCAGGATCCGGCAGATCCACCGCGCCCGGCATCCGAGGCGCCGTAGCCCCCGAAGGGGAGAGGCGGAGGCGTCGGACCTCCCAGGGGAGATCGACGCGAAGCGAGCCGGAGGACGATCGCCAACACGAGGCGCCGAATCCACGGCACCCGCGTGACCGAAGAGCCGAAGGCACCGGACTCCGGGTAGCGACCTAGGGTTATGAGGTCACCGTCCCCCGAGGCGGAGCACTAGCCCCCTCCCTGCCGAACCCTCCAGGCAGCAGCCTCGACCAATGGAGACGGTCCTGCTCCTACCAGAACTCCCTATAGGGAGGGCCCTCACCCTGCCCTCTTGGCAGCAGCAGCACCCTCCAGGAGGGGGAACCAGACTCCAGCACCCCGCGACCGGGACGAGGAGGGTCGCGTCAAGCCTCGCAGCGCAGCGCAGACTCTCTCTTCTGGAGCGATCGGAGAGAGCAATACCCCCACCCGTCCGCTACGACAAAAATACAAAACAGAGCTAGGCAGGAGGGCAGGCAAGCGTCTCTGCCTGAAGGAGCAGGAGCTCTCGCAGGAAGTCCGGGCAGTCCGGCTTACCGAGATACTCCGCGACTTGCTCTGGGGTGAGCGCATCGAGGGTAACGCGGAGCTTGATCCAGAGGGCGGCGTTTTCCGCAGCTTCACCTGGAGTCGCGAAGCCGTTCAAGTGGCTGGCCTTCAATCGTCGCCCAATGGAGGCACACGAAGCAACCGCTCCAGAAGCTTTACACGTCGCCGCAGGTCCGCCATTTCCTCAGAGAGCGTCGCGACCTCAAGCACGTCCATCCTTACAGGACGGTCACATTCCTCCGCTGATGCAATCTCATCTGATACCAACGGAATTTTGGGTTTCGCCATGCCAACCCACGCCTCTTTTGGCGTATTCTCGGTGTACGACGGATTCGGGGCATGCTCCCAGATGCGCGCTTCGAGGTTGACGATGAGGCGCTCGGCCATCGTCTTCGTGAGATCCGAGCCAAACGCGAGACGCGCACGCATCGACGCAATGAGCGCAAGGCACGCTTCGTCGGACTCGCGGGTCATCGCGCTCTGTTCTCCGGGATTTTGTCCGCGTCTCGCACGTCCTGCCGCATGTACGACTTCGTTACCACGACCCGATCATGGAGAATCCTCACCACGTACTCGAAGAAGTGGCGATCATCGGTCATGCAGAGCGTCACGACCTGACCCGGCCTCATCGAGTCGATCATGCAGGTCGGAGGCGGCGGAAGCGTCATGCGCCGCTCTTCTCCAATGCAAGCCTCGGCACATTGCACGATCGCTTATGAAAGGTTCGGGTATCCTGAATGAATCGTGATCTCGTCACGAACATGTGTTCTTGCATGGGATCGAGGGGGTATCTTTAACAGACCTTCTCGTAAACGAAAATAGCAGAGTATCTTCACACACTTCCCCCCCCCCCGATACGAAGCGCAGAGAGCGCATTTTACGGGAGCAAATCCTTTCTCGTCCACTTTTTTTTAGAACTGCGTGGAGTCGTCCGGCTCGGTCTGTGGGGGCCTCTTTCGAGATGCGATCAACCGCGGGGGCTGGTCGCCTGTGCCTCAGAACGTCGTAGCGGCCTGAGAATCGCATATCCAGCGAGCTTTATGGCTCTGAACCGTGCCGTACATCGCTGCTCTTGAAGGAGCAAGCGTCCCACCTTGAGAACAGGGACGACAAGGGCTCGCTGGTTTTTGCGATGTGATAATACAAAGATACAGTGTCCTTCCGAAAGACCCTGCGAAAGCGGGGTCTTTTTGTTTGCGCGTCGAAGAGCGCGCGCATGAGAGCGACGGGCGTCAGTGATCTCTTCATCTGGGAATCGACCTCCACAGGAGATACCCGTCCCACGGTGTTTACTCCGTGGTTTCCCCACGTCTCGAATATGAGCATTCCGCCGGAGGACGAGCCTGTGGTTCCCGGCGTCATGAAGAACGTCACCCCTCCAAAGGGATGGAACGCTCCGAAGCGCCTTGCCGCGAAGCCGGCGTTGGCATCGTGAGTGAGGGTCCTTCGGATCGGTTTGTTTGGGCGAATCAGGACGAGATATCTCAGTTACGTCGTGAGGTAATACTCCTGACCCGCACCGTGATTCTCTACGAGGAGATGATGGCACAGGTGATCGATGCCGTCGATCGGACGATGCCAACGCCCACGACGAGAGACCTAGACGACGCGATCAAAATGATCCGCATCGCCTTGAAGGCCGGTCGTGCCGGTGAGTAAGGTCGGAGAACCTCTCTTAAATGAGCTCTGGGAAGAGATTCAATCGATGCTTCCACCAAACACTCTGTGGGCCTTAGCAATCTGCACGAGAGACGAAAATGGCGAATCGCCATACGGAGGGCTAATATCAAACATCAAAGGTGATGTTGAAACGGAAGACTTTATGGAAATTGTTATCAATCAGCAAAAATACAACAGGAGCCGGAAAAAGAGGTAAGTCGACATGAAAGAATACTACGGCACGAAGCGGATTCAGGCGGAGCCAAAGTCGATGCCGAACGAGGTCGGCGACGACTCTCCTCAAGAGTCGGGCTACACGGTCGTTTATCCCGATGGGTACGTGTCATGGTCGCCCAAGGAGGCGTTCGAGGCGGCGTATCGCGAGAGCGGGCACATGAACTTCGGTCACGCTCTTGCAGCACTCAAGGAAGGAAGGAAGGTGTGCCGCGCTCTGTGGCTTGGCGCAAGCGACTTTGGGTATCTCTTCCTGTTCCCTGGCCCTGTCCTAAGTCTCGTGCAAGACAAAGTGGAGACGATCTGGGAAGGCTGGCACGAAGATCTGCTCGCGGAAGATTGGTGCGTCGTTGAGTGACATCTCGCAACCGAGTTCCGCGTCGGTGACCGCCGGCTCGCCGATCTTGCCTCCAAATCCGCGCCTGCGACGCGATGAGAAGATAGATATCGCAGAGGCGCTCGGATTCCATCTGGGCAACGCGTTTATGTGTATCGCGACGATGGGGCATACTGGCGATGCCATTGCGGACCTGCATCGTGCTGTCTTCCATATCGAGAGCGAGATCACACGCTTGCAGAAAAAAGGCAAGCAGCGCGGATCATAAGCCTCACAATCAGGCTCAATCGAGGCTCCTTTTCATGTAGTCCTCCGGTCGTATCGAGACAAGTTCATTCGACCATTGATAATCAGAAAACTCCTT
>Ga0302324_100025558_pt1 | contig 11324 bp, 6 predicted proteins | sample Palsa_T0_1_FD_201949 | JGI IMG/M metagenome (GOLD analysis project Ga0302324, IMG submission 201949) | Peat permafrost microbial communities from Stordalen Mire near Abisko, Sweden - Palsa_T0_1 | ecosystem: Environmental > Terrestrial > Soil > Palsa > Peat permafrost | place: Sweden: Abisko... | reverse complement strand
TCAGCCTTCCCCTGGCCCATTCCGGTTCACGCCTGATCCACATATCCAGATCGTTTACCTGGCCATTGGCCTGCTGATCAGCATTGACGGAAACGATCTGCCGGCGAACGCTATGCAGAATGGATAAGGGATCGACGCGGCTTTCCACCAGGATCTGGGTATGCATCCACATGTAAAGCGAATAGGGCAAAAAGATCGCCGGCTTTACTGGTTTGTCGAGGCCGTCATTCAGCGAGTCCGCGACCACACCAACTACTTGCAGCGGGCCATCGCTGCCGGGCGCCGCCAGGTTATAGGGTGGTTCATCTTTGAGGGTGGGAATTTTCAGCGAACGTCCTAAAATTTCGCCGTTCGGGTAGTAGCGTCTGACAAACGTCGCATTCACCAGCACCATGGGCGCACTATGGGCAATTTCCGTTTTGTCCCATACCCGGCCCTGTAACAGCGGCATGTGCAAAGTGCTGAAATAGCCTGGATCGACAAACTCCAGTCTCGCTTTTTGTTCTTCCCCGGAAGGCTTCCCTGACAGCTCAAATGCCTGCTCCCAGCCGCTCTCCGGAGGAGTAGCGTTGGTCGAAATCCCCGTCGACAGCACGTCGGGCAACGTGCCTATCTTTTCCCTTAGCTGTTCATAGAAGTTCACGCGCTCCGTTACGCTCTTATAGGTATTGTCGTGGACCGGGATGCCAACCGACATAACGTGGTGCGGATCGTAACCGAGTGGAACCCGCATCATGTGCACAAAGCCCTGGATGGCCGCGCCTGCGGCGGTCATGAGCAGCAGCGTAAGAGCGATCTGGCCGGCAATCAGCGTGTTGTGGAGGCGCTTCCCGCGCACTGTTCCCGCAACCTTGCGTGTGCTCGCCTGGATACTCTGGCTAATCTCCGGTCGCGCCAGCTGCAATGCTGGGAACAAGCCAAAGAATACGCCGGTGAGCACAGCGAGTCCGACGCTGAACAACAGAACAGGCACGTTGACATGGAAATCCGCCTCGTGTGGAAACGAGTATTCGGGCAAACGGGCCACGATCCACCCCAGGCTTTGATATGCCAGGACCACGCCTAGTCCCGCGCCAGCGATGGCCAACAGCAGCGATTCGGTCAGAAGCTGGCGGACGATGCGAAAACCACTTGCCCCCACCGCTGACCGCACCCCGAACTCGTGTTGCCGGGCTGTGCCGCGCGCCAGCAGGAGGATGGAAACATTGCCGCATCCGATGGCTAACAGCAGGGCCACAGCTCCGAACAACAGAGCAAGGGTCCCGCCTAATTCGTGCATGTAGTAGTAGCTGATGGTCCGCACTTCGAGTTTGTATTGCTTGGGAAAATGGTTTGGCGTCTGTTTCGCGAACTGTTGAAAGAGCGGCTCTAATTCGGCGGCCGCCGCGGCGCGCGTGATTCCCGGTTTGAGCTTGATAAACGTGCCGTAAGTAATTGTCGGCGACGTAGCGGGGTTCAGCGGAAGATAGGCGTCGCCATCCAGCCAGGTGAAGCGTGGCGGAAGCACCCCCAGGATGGTGTAGGTCTTATGAACCAGTTGTATGGGCTTGCCAACGACCGACGGGTCACCATTAAAGTGCCGTTGCCAGAACTTGTGGCTCAGGACAATCACCGGCTGTGGGTCCTGGCCATCCGGAGCATCGGAAGGGAGAAAATTACGTCCCAGCATTGCCGGCAGGCCTAGGAACTGGAGAGCGGAGCCCGTCAGATAGATTCCCTGCACATCTTCCGGAACATCGCCGCCGGTCACGGTCAAGCTCCATTCGTTCGCGGCCATCACGTCTTCCACCGAGCGCGCTTGTCGCAACTGCCTTACCTGCGGACCGGTAAGGCCGTTCCAATTATTTTCCCCGGCTTTGTCCAGCAGAGCGATGTTGCAAATCCGATCGGCCCCGGCATAGGGCCAGGGGTTCATCAGGACGGCGTAGACAATGCTGAAGACCGAGACGGTCGCGCCGATGCCCAGTGCAAGTGACAGAATCGCGGTCAGCGCAAAGCCGGAGTGGTTGCCGAACTGGCGGAAGGCGTAGCGAACGTCCTGCAGGAAAGTGTGCATCAGACCCTCCGAAACGGTGATCGAGCCCAGCCATGGAAGAGCAATATCCGGCCAATCCCATCGGGAAGACCGAAAGAGCTCCAGCAATGAACGTACACGCTTAGCCTAGAGGTACGTAATTGATGGAAAACAGTTCCCCCTTTATCGGTTGCGGATAAGCCGTTGTTGGGAAGGTCCGCGCCCTGCAGCTGCGAGAACCTGGCGGTTCAGGAAGTGGTCCCAGGAGCGAGTCCCGAAGGAGTCTGTGTCATAGCAGAACCCGATAGGAACAGGGCGGGTGTGCCCCTCGCCAAGCCTGCCCCGGCGTGCCGTGGGGCGTACCTGGGCCGAAAATGATAGGTTTCGATTGCTTTTCCTAGCCTCGCCCTGGATTCGCTGGTCAACATCGCAAAAAGCAATGGTGGGCTCCGCCCGGTTCTCACGCAGACGCTGTTAGCCTTGGTGAGAATTCCATTTCCAGGGCTCAATCCCGCTTCGTGACGGCTGCTGTGAGAGTCCCGTCGTGCCAGCCCCGGACTTTTAGTCCGGGGGAGCGGGTTTTCAAACCCGCGAGAACGCTCGCGTAAATGAATTTGGGGCTTTGGCCCTGGTGGCCGGGGCGTCCAAATTCCTCCTCCGCGATGCGCCCGCTGTCCGAAACTGGACATCCGCGGACGAAATTGAACAAATCAAACACCGCTTGCGTAGGTATGCATGATGGCAAAGGCCAACAAACCCAATAAAAGCATCGCTGATGGATTTGGTCCCCAGCATGCATTAGCAACTAGCATGGATATCTCGCGCCCAGACCTGAAAGTCAAAAAACGGCGGCGGCAGGCCGTGACGATCGCGATTGGCGTGGTCGTTCTGGCCGCCGTCACCTTTCTTGTGATGCGGCTCAAGCCAGCCGCCCCCAACGTCGATCGTTCCGCCGTGTGGACCGACACGGTCAAGCGCGGACCTTTGGTCGTTCAGGTGCGCGGACTCGGGACCCTCGTGCCTCGCGAAGATGCGATCCGGCAGATCCCGGCGCAAACCGAGGCCACGGTCGTGCGCATCCGCACCCTCCCCGGCTCGATCGTAAAGCCCGACACTGTCCTGGTGGAGTTAAGCGACCCGACGTTGAGCCAGGGGGCAATCGATGCCGAGCTCTCGCTCAAAGAGGCGCGTGCGGATCTCAGCAACATACAAGTGAAAGTGCAGAGCGACCTGATGGCGCAAAAGTCTGCCGCGGCAACCGTAAATGCCGACTATAAACAAGCGCAGCGGCAGGCGCAGATCGACAAGACGCTGTACAGCCTGGGCGTGATTTCTGGTCTTGCGTACAGCGGCTCTCAAGGCACGGCAGATCAATTGAGCACGCGTAACCAGCTTCAGGAAGAGACCGTCACGATCAACGAAAAGGCCATCGAATCACAGCTCGCCGTGCAGCAGGCCAAGGTGGCTCAGGCGAAGGCTATCTATGACCTGAAGCAACAACAATTGGATGCGCTCAAGGTGCACGCGGGCATTTCCGGAGTGCTGACCGATCTGCCTCTTGCCGTGGGCCAGCACGTGACCATTGGTACGATGTTGGCCCAGGTGGTGCAGCCGAATCAATTGAAGGCGCAGCTGAAGATCGCGGAGACCCAGGCGCGCGGCATCCTCATCGGCCAACCTGCCTCGATCGATACCCACAACGGTCTGGCCGATGGCAAAGTGACGAGAATCGATCCTGCGGTGCAGAACGGAACCGTCACCGTCGACGTGGAGCTGGTTGGCAGTCTGCCCAATGGCGCACGCGATCAATTAAGCGTGGACGGCACGATCGATCTGGAAAGATTGAGCGATGTTCTCTACGTGGGCCGGCCCGCTTTTGGCAACGAAAACAGCACCATCAGCCTCTTCAAGTTGGACGCGGAGGGCAAGGGGGCGGTCCGCGTTCCGGTCAAAGTCGGCCACGCCTCGGTGAATGCTATCCAGGTGCTGGAAGGCCTGCACCAAGGGGACACGGTGATTCTGAGCGATATGTCGAGGTATGACACTACGGACCGAATTCGATTGGACTAGAGGGAGCAATACCAAAAATGGAAAACAGGAGCGAAAGCATGCAGCCACTGATACAGATTGAAGCGATGACCAAGGTTTTCTACACCGAGGAAATCGAGACTCACGCCCTTTCCGGTGTGCACCTCTCCATCGACCGGGGAGAGTACGTGGCCATGTCTGGCCCTTCCGGTTGCGGAAAATCGACGCTGCTGTCGATTATCGGCCTGCTGGATACACCGACAGCCGGCAAGTATGAGCTGAACGGCCGTCCGGTAGAGAATTTGAAATTTGCCGAGCGGTCGCGCATCCGCAACCAGGAGATCGGTTTCATCTTTCAGAGCTTCAACCTGATTGGTGATCTTACGGTAGCCGAGAATGTAGAGCTCCCGCTGACTTATCGCTCGGGGATGGCATCGAGCGATCGCAAGCAGCGCGTGCAGGAATCTCTCGAGCGCGTAGGCATGGCGCACCGCATGCGGCACTATCCCTCCCAGCTCTCAGGCGGCCAACAGCAACGCGTAGCCGTCGCGCGCGCGCTGGCCGGCTCACCCTCTATCCTGCTGGCCGATGAGCCCACCGGTAATTTGGACTCGAAGAACGGTGAAGCGGTGATGGAACTGCTCAAAAACCTTCATCGCGAAGGAGCGACCATCTGCATGGTGACGCACGACCCGCGTTTTGCCCGCCATGCCGACCGCAATATCCACCTGTTCGACGGAAAGATTGTTGCTGAAGGTGAATTTGCCGACCACGCTCTCGAAATGCAATGACCGGGGCCTGATGACCGCGGGTCAATAAACACAGATGTATGGGGTGAAGCGTGACGATCCGTCCCCGACGGGGCGGACGATGAGGGCTGCACTATGATCTCGCTCGAAAATGTGGAAAGAAGCTACAAGACTGGCGCTGGCCAGACCTGGGTACTCAGGCGCATCCACCTGAAGATCCAAGCGGGCGAGTTTATCACCATCATGGGACCTTCCGGGGCAGGGAAGTCATCCCTGCTGAATGTTTTGGCACTGCTGGACGACCAATGGTTAGGGTCGTACTGGTTCAATGACGAGGCCGTCCACCTGATGAGCCGCAAGCAACGCGCAGACCTGGCACGGCGCAACGTCGGCATGGTTTTTCAAAGCTACCACCTGCTCGACGATCTTAACGTGGCCGAGAACATCGATCTGCCCCTCTCCTACAAGAACATCTCGCGCGCGGAACGCCAGGCATTGGTTGCGGACACACTGGATCGCTTCAGTATCGTGGGCAAAAAGGATCTCTTTCCCAACCAGTTATCCGGTGGTCAGCAACAGCTGGTGGGCATCGCCCGGGCGGTGATTCATCGCCCCGCACTGTTGCTTGCCGATGAACCGACGGGAAATCTTCACTCCACGCAGGCCAAGGAGATCATGGAGCTCTTCCAGCAGCTGAACCGCGATGGAACGACCATCGTGCAGGTGACACACTCGGAAGTGAACGCCAGCTATGGAAGTCGCGTGCTTGAGGTGCGGGATGGATGGATGGTGCGTGATACTGCCAACCCCGGGTTGAACCAGGCTACCGAGGTGAAGGCATGAGGGGTGCCTCCCACGCGGGCAGCATGGTGCAGAAAACCTTGTCTGTGTTGGGTGCAGCGGGCCTTCTGGTCTCGACTACCTTCGCGCAAGCGGTCCCGGCAAACAGCCCGCCTTCCGCGCCTACCGGTCCGCAACAATCTCCGCCCCAGACCATCGCACAGCAGGCGCAAGCGGCGGCGCAGCCGCAGCCGGTTACCTACCAGGGACCTTTCAATATTGAACTGCCGCATTCACACAACCCCCTTGCGCCGTATATGCCCAGCACAGTGCCGCCACTCGACCTGCAAAACTCGCAGCACCTCTACGCCCTCATACGCGACGGCAAGCTCCAGATCTCCCTGCAGGATGCGATCGCTTTGGCCCTCGAAAATAATCTTACGCTCGCCTCCTTCCGCTACAACTTCCCCATCGCGCAAGCCGATCTTCTTCGCACCAAGGCGGGAGGCGCCGCCAACGGTGTTAACATTGGCGTCGTCTCGACCACGGCGAGCGGCTTTGGCGCCTCCGGGGGCGGCGGTGGCTCCTCGAGCTCCTCGAATGCGGCCGCAGGCGCCGGCGGCATCGTCACCTCCACGCTCGGCGCCGGCGCGGCCGTTCCCTCGTTTGACCCCTTCCTCAACTTCAGCGGCTTTGTGCAACACACCGTCACCCCGGAGCCGAACCTTTCCCAGGTCGGCGTCGAACTCTTTAAGCAAAACAATATCGAGGTCCAATCGCAGTACTCACAGTACTTTCCGCTCGGCACCTACCTGCAGGTCAGCTACACCGGCTTCCGCACCGCCAACAACAGCCCTTATTACGCAGTCAATCCCGAACTGAATTCCAATTTCCAGGTCTACCTGGCCCAGCCGCTTCTGTACGGATTCGGCCTTGCCAGCAACGAGCGCTTCATCCACATCGCCAAGAGAAACCTGCAGACCACCGATCTCGCCTTTAAGCAGCAGGTCATCGCCACCGTCACCGACATTGAAAAACTCTATTGGGATCTGGTCAACGCTTATCAGGACGTGCAGGTGAAGACCCGGTCATTGGAATACGCCAATCAAACCCTGACCGACGACCAGAAACAGTTTGAGCTGCAGAACATTCCTGCGTTGCAGGTCATGAAAGACCAGTCTGCGGTTGCCTCCAGCGAGGGCGACCTTACCATCGCTAAGTCCACGCTGAGGCACAACGAGCTGCTCATTAAAGACGATCTCACCCGAACCGACGACCCGTCCATCGACGAAATCCCCGTCATCCCGCTCGATCTCCAGGGCGGTCCCGATCCCAACGAATCGAAATCCATCACCCAGCTGATCGACGAGGCCATGAAGAACCGCCCTGACGTCGCGATTTTCCGTAATTCCGCCGAGGTCCAGCGCCAGAGCCTCAAGGACATCAACAGCGAGCTGCTGCCTCAACTCTATTTGTACGGCTACTACGGAGGCACGGGCACCGCCGGCCCCAAAAACCCGAATTGCAGTCTCAGCGTGCAGAACTGCGAGACGAGCCTGCCCACCGACTTCTCCAGCATGTTCGTTAACACCTTCAACTACTCGGCGCCCCAGTACGAGGTTGGCGTCAATCTCCAGATCAACCTCCGCAACCGTGTCGTCAAAGCCGACCAGTTCCGCGCCGTGCTCGCGTACCGCCAGAGCCAGATCGCCCAGGAGCAGCAGCAGAAGAGCCTTCGCTTTGACATCCGCGACTCGCAGTTCGCTCTCGAGCAGGCGCAAGCCCGCGTGGCGGCCACGCAAAAAGCACGCGATCTTGCCCAGAAGACCTTTGATATCGCCAAGCAGGAGCAAAACATAGGAGCGATATCCAGGTATGACACCCTGGTCACAGAAGAAGGCCTCGCTCTCGCTGAATCCGCGTTTTTTACCGCGCAGACTCTCTATGAAAAGGCCAAAGCGGACATTGACCGCGCTACTGGGACGACGTTGGACCGCACGGCCGTCTCGATAGACGAGGCAAGAAGTGGCGTCGTCACCCGCAGGCCCTAGCGACAGCTATCACGGCGACCCGGTGTTTCCAACAGCTCTCCAGGCATCGCACTATACTTAACTTACCGTTTGAGGCAATGATGGCCACCTTCCCGCAAGCCGCGAAAGAGACCCCGGCGCCCCGTACGCAAGCGGAGGCGCCCAGAATACTCGCCGCCGATGATCAGCCCCATATTCTGGATGCCATCGAGTTATTGCTGCAGCCAGAGGGCTACCGGGTGGAGCGAGCGCAGTCGCCTCGCGAGGTACGGGAGAGGGTTGCCAGCGAAACCTACGATGCGCTCCTGATCGACCTCAATTACACCCGGGACACTACGTCTGGTGCGGAGGGTCTGGAGCTGCTTGCCCAGCTCAGCGCTCATGACAGCCGCCTGCGCATCATTGTCATGACGGCGTGGGCCAATCTGGACCTCGCCGTCGAGTCCATGCGCCGCGGCGCCTGTGACTTTATCCAGAAGCCGTGGGAAAATGTGCGGCTGATTTCCATTCTGCGCACCCAGATCGAACTTCGCCGGGCAGTGCAGCAGGCTGAAATTCTGGAAGCCGAAAACCGCCTGCTGCGCGCTGAGGGTCGTCCTGAATTGATCGCGAAGGCGGCTTCGATGCAGCCGGTGCTGGAGCTTTTAGGGCGCATTGGACCGTCGGATGCCAATGTACTCATAACCGGGGAGCATGGCACAGGCAAAGAAGTCGTAGCCCAGACGCTGCATGCGCTCTCCTCGCGGGCGGCTCGCTCGCTGGTCGCCGTGAACACCGGCGCATTAGCTGAGGGAACCTTTGAGAGCGAGCTCTTCGGCCACGTCAAGGGAGCGTTTACCGACGCGCGGACCGACCGCATCGGACGTTTCGAGCTCGCCGATCGGGGTACCCTCTTCCTGGATGAAATTGCCAATGTGCCGATGCGCCAGCAGGCTAAGCTGCTGCGCGTCCTGGAGACCGGCGATCTCGAGCGAGTCGGCTCTTCGCAAACCAAGCGAGTGAATGTGCGTCTGATCTCGGCGACCAATGCTAACTTGCATGAAGAGTGCGCCCAGGGACGCTTTCGCGAAGATCTGCTTTTCCGTCTCAACACGGTGGAGATTCACCTTCCCCCGCTGCGCGATCGCCGCGAAGATATTCCTCTGCTCGCCGGGCACTTTCTCGCCCGCTACACCTCCCGCTACCGCAAGGCTGCGACCGGCTTCGAGCCCAGCGCCCTGGAAGCCATGTTCCAGCACAGCTGGCCGGGCAACGTCAGGGAACTTGACCACGCCATCGAGCGTGCTGTGCTCATGGCGCGCGGCGCGCGCATTCAAACCGCCGACCTGGGCTTGAGCCAGGTTCGCTCATCCGGCCAGAGTCTCGACGAACTCAGCCTCGAAGCGGTGGAAAGCATTCTCATCCGCAAAGCTTTGTCCCGTGCCGGCGGCAACGTCAGCCATGCGGCGGAAGCTCTGGGGCTAAGCCGTGGAGCGCTCTATCGCCGGATGGAGAAGTATGGAATCTGATCCCACTCCCGGCAACGGAAGTGATTCAGCTTCACGCGCGCACTTACGCTCCGCAAAACACCGTGACCGCATCGGCCCCTTCGAGCGCCGCATCCGCTTCCTCTGTCTGTTTGTTGCCGCTCCTGGATTTGTGCTCGCAGCGATCCTACTGTGGCAGGCAAAATTTTCAACGGGCATGATCTGGACTCTTCTGGGTGGGGCCGCTTTCCTTTCTCTGATTGCGGGCGCCATACTCATGGAAGAGATCATCCGTCCGCTGCAGACTCTGGCCAACGTTGTCTCGGCGCTGCGCGAGTCGGATTACTCGTTTCGCGCGCGCGGTGCGCGGCAGCTCGACGCGCTGGGGGAGCTTGCGCTCGAGATCAATGAATTTGCTGACCTGCTGCAGAGCCAGCGTCTCGGTGAGCTGGAAGCCTCGGCCTTATTGCGCTGTGTCATCTCTTCCATGGATGCACCCGTACTGGCCTTCGATCCCACGCATCGGCTGCGCCTCATCAACCCGGCCGCCGAAACCATATTCCATCTCATCGCGGAGCGAGACCTGGGCACGAGCGCTCATGATCTGCAACTGGCTGACGTCTTGGATCAGCCCGATCGGGGAATCCTCGTCCTCGGCGGCAAAGGCAATCCGGTGCACTGGATGGTGAGGAGATCCACTTTCCGTCAGCACGGCATCCCGCACGCGCTCCTGGTATTGTCCGACGTGAGCATTGCCTTGCGCGAGCAGGAGCGCGATGCCTTCCAGCGCTTGATCAGGGTGATCGGGCACGAAATCAACAACTCGCTGACGCCTATCAAGTCCATTGCCGGCAGCCTTCGTTCCTGGCTCCATCAAAGTCCGCTGCAGCGGAACACTACGGATACGCCCGATCATGACGTATTCAGCCTCGACCGTGGTCTCAAGATTATTGAGAACCGTGCCGAATCGCTCAATCGATTCATCCAGGCATACCGGCAGCTTGCGCAGTTGCCACCGCCCGCATTGCAACCGGTGTCGTTGCATTCATTGATAGAGCGAGCGGTCGCGCTGGAAACGAGGGTGGCCGTCCAGCTCAACCCAGGTCCCGATATCGTGCTCCAGATCGATCCCGATCAGATCGAACAACTGGTGATCAACCTGCTGCGCAATGCAGCCGAAGCGGCGTTGGCGCGCTTTCCCGAGGCGCCCTCGAACGGCCATATCGCGACGGACGTTCCTGAAGTGTCGATCACCTGGAGAGCCATGCCTCAAACAGTTGTCATTCTGATCCAGGACAACGGTGTTGGCCTCAGTAATCCGTCCAACTTGTTCGTGCCCTTCTACACCACCAAGCCGGGAGGAAGCGGTATCGGTTTAGCCCTGGCACGGCAGATCTGCGAAGCCCACGGCGGCGTGCTTCAAGTGGCCAATCGACTGGATGGTCCCGGTTGTGGAGCGGAGATCCGCCTGCCGTTGCGGGCATCGCATGCCTTCCTTCCGCCAGGACCGGAAGGTAAATCGGCCGAGAACAAGGTATATGGCTAAGGTGGATTGGCCGCTGGAATTGCTTGCGAGGGCGAGTCGACTACGCTTAGGACACATGTAGTGCTGGCGCGTTGTTTCGATCCCGGTGAGGTTTTACGACGATCTCCACATCCTGACCGAGCGCCACGAGGAAACGCAGAAGCCGTTCCACAGAGAACTGCCGAAACTCCCCGCGCAACATCTTGCACCGTTTTTCCCACGAGCCACTAAATTATTCGTAACGGATAGCCTTTACGGGGTCGAGAGCAGCAGCGCGGCGTGCGGGTAGCCAGCAGGCGAACAGGCCGACCGAGGCGAGCAGTGTGGCGACGATGAGGAAAACATGCGGGTCAGCGGGTGAGACGCCGATAGGCAGGCTGGACATGATCCGCGTGACGGGAAAGGCCGCAGCGACGCCAAGGACCAGCCCGGAGGCGACCTGCCAGAGCCCACGGCGCATGACCAGGAGCAGGATATTGCGAGCGTTTGCCCCCAGGGCCATCCGCACGCCAATCTCCTGGGTGCGGCTCGCGGTGGCGTGGGCGATCACGGCGTACAGTCCCACCGATGCCATGATGAGGGCGATGAGCGCAAAGCTGAGGAAAACGATGGTCAGGAGCTGGATGAACCATTCCTGATGGGCGATTTCTTCGCTGAGATTGGAAACGTCGCGCAAGGGGAGGTCAGGGTCCAATGTGGCGACAGTCGGGCGCAGGGCTGTATTGACATGGA
>Ga0302324_100025556_pt1 | contig 11325 bp, 7 predicted proteins | sample Palsa_T0_1_FD_201949 | JGI IMG/M metagenome (GOLD analysis project Ga0302324, IMG submission 201949) | Peat permafrost microbial communities from Stordalen Mire near Abisko, Sweden - Palsa_T0_1 | ecosystem: Environmental > Terrestrial > Soil > Palsa > Peat permafrost | place: Sweden: Abisko... | reverse complement strand
GTGGAGCGGAGTTTGGGGCACCATCCGTTCCGCCTTCGCGAGTGTGAAGGCCCGCATCGTTCAGGCATCGGCAAATCTTTTCCTTATTTTAGTGCATCTGCTGGCGTGGATGCCCGGCGTGACAAAGGGTTTGCGTAATAAAAACGACCCCTTCGGTACATTGGAACAAAAATGAAAATACTTTTCATAGCGCAGCCATTTCCCTATCCTCCCGACACCGGCTCTCGCAACCTGATTTTTCATTGGCTGGAAGCCGCTAGTAGCCTCCACGATGTCCATCTGTTGTGGATCGGTGATCCCAAGGAAGGAACTTCTAACATCCGCGAACTGCCGAAACTGAAGGTAACTTGTATTGCGGCCTCACCCGATATGAAACTGTCGGGGCGCATCCAACGTCTTGCCACAGCAGTTCTCACTAACACTCCATCCACTTCGCTGGTTGGAATGACAAACGGGGCACGCAACGAAATTCTGCACCATGTTAAAACGGGTAATTACGACGTAGTCGTATTAACGGAGAATGTGGTCGCCGGGTATGCTCCGCTGCTCGCACCATCAATTCCAGTGGTGTTGTTCAAACACTCGGTCCAAGCTGTTGATGCGAGAGACGCGCGAAACCGCTTTGGCAAATTACATCCGAGGTGGGCGCTGGAAGAGCACATAGTTAGGAAATTCGAGGCGAGAACGTGCGAAACCTCAACGGTGCTCTGTACCGTGAACGCTGAAGATGCGGCCGATCTGGCCGAGCGTTATCGGCTGCCTAAACCCGTTCGGGTGGTTCCAATAGGAGTGGACCTCTCAAAATTCCCGCCACGCGCTCAAGATCCCGGAGGCCACGTCATTGGTTTTTTCGGGAACATGTCCTGGGGTGCCAATTTGGATGCCGCTAACTGGTTTGAAGCTCAAATTTTGCCAACGATTTGGGGAAATTTCCCGTCTGCAGTGTTTCGGGTAATTGGGCATGGCAGCAGGAATTGGGCACCCAAGAAGTTCGATCCTAGGATAGATCGCAAGGGTCCATCAAACATTCCGGATAGTATGAGGGACGCTGTAATGGGCGTCGTTCCAGTGTTCTCGGGTACGGGCGTCCGACTAAAACTGCTCGAAATGCTCAGTATGGGGATTCCAGTGGTTACGACGTCGCTGGGCGCGTTGGGAACCGGATGCAAACACGAGGAACATGTGCTGATAGCAGATGACCGCGATTCTTTTTCGACCGCAGTCGCGCGCCTTCTTGAAGATAGCAGGCTGCGAAAAAAGCTAAGTCGTGCGGGACTGGAATTGATACAAACTCATTCGTGGCAAAGTTTTTACCCCGAGATTCTGGACGCGATTCAAGAAGCGGCTTCTACGCATCGAGGTTTCGTTGCAAGAGAGCCGACTTCTGTAGCGCAGGAGATATAGTGAAAATTCTGATTACTGGCGGTGTCGGCTTCATTGGGACGAATCTAGCGGATCGGTTTTTGCGTGAAGGAAAAGAGGTCGTGCTGTTCGACAACTTGAGACGTCCTGGAGTGGAACAAAATCTGGAATGGCTAAGAAGGCAACACGGAACTCGAGTGAATTTCGTGAAAGGTGACGTGCGCGACTTTGACGCGGTTGAAAAATCCATGCGCGGCGCCGATGTCGTATTTCATCTGGCCGCACAGGTCGCTGTGACAACTTCCATAGCAAATCCACAAGAGGACTTTTCGATAAATGCACAAGGAGCGCTAAACGTCCTCGAGGCAGCCCGCCGACAGAACCAGACACCGATTATTCTGTACACTTCGACTAATAAGGTTTACGGGGGGCTTGACCATTTGACTGTTATTGAAGACTCAACTCGCTACAAATTCGAGAATCTGCCCTACGGTGTTTCTGAAACTTGTCCTCTTGACTTCCATTCGCCATACGGATGTTCAAAAGGTGCTGCCGATCAATATTTTCGCGACTACCACCGCATATATTCATTGCGGACAATCGTCTTCAGAATGTCTTGCATTTACGGACCGCACCAATTTGGCACCGAGGACCAAGGCTGGGTCGCACACTTCGCGTTGAGTGGTTTACGGGAACTGCCGCTGACCATATACGGCGACGGTAAACAAGTGCGCGACTTGCTCTACGTCGAGGATCTCATCGATTTAATGATTCGTTCGTGCAGCGCGATCAAGACGACGTCTGGTCAGGTCTATAACGTCGGAGGAGGCCCAACGCATACAATTTCTGTGTGGGCCGAACTGAAACGACCGCTAGAAGAGACGATTGGAAAGGTTCCCCTCGTGAAATATGGCGAGTTCCGTCCTGGCGATCAGAAAATATACGTTAGCGATATCCGAAAGGCACATCGAGAACTAGGGTGGAGTCCACAGGTCGGGATTACAACAGGCCTGGGACGCATGGTCGACGGATGGGGCCAAGGTCGAAAAGGAGTTCCTGCGCGTTAAGGCAACCAGACCCCGCGCCAAGTCATTACGATGCAGTCCCGACTCAATCCTAAGCGATGGGTGGCTGTGCTTGGCCGACAAGACCTTCCCACCGACGGCATCGAAGACTATTGTATTCTGCTAGCGGAAGCTTTAGGGGACAAAGGAATTCTCCTTCAATCTGTGCGCGTTTCCTGGGCGCAGAACGGTTGGACCGTCGCTCTTCGGCACCTCTGGCGCGATTCCGTTGCTTGGCGCGGACGATGGGTTGTCGTTCAGTACACGGCGCTCGGTTGGTCGAGGCATGGACTTCCGTTCGGTGTACTCGCCGCCATTGCGATCATCCGACTTAATCGCGGCCGTTGCGCGGTCGTTTTCCACGAGTCATCACCTACGGATGGAGTGCGAATTGTCGATCGGGTCCGAGTTGCGTCCCAAATGTGGGTGATGCGCAGGTTATACCGGTTAGCAGAAAGGGCGATCTTCACCGTCCCGCTCCGTAACGTGAGTTGGTTGACAAGTGGAGATAATAAGGCGGTCTCTATCCTCATCGGTTCGAATGTTCCACAGAACACCGCTCGTCGCTCCCCGCCTCTGACGACAGATCAAGAAAAGACCGTGATCGTGTTCGGAGTCACGGGACCTCCTGAGACGCAACGCGAAGTCGAAGAGATCGGTGCTGTGATACGAACGGTCAGTAAGACGCTTTCGAAACTGCGCCTAGTCGTCGTAGGTCGTGGATCGACTGAGGCTAGAGACAGCCTGACTAAAGCGCTTAACGATTCAGGTGTCACCCTTCAGGTACTCGGAGTTTTGCCCGTCGATGAGTTGGCACGCGAATTTGGGAGAGCGGACGCAATGTTGTTTGTGCGAGGTCCGGTTTCGCCTCAACGCGGAAGTGCGGTGGCAGGCATTGCATTTGGACTGCCGATTGTTGGCTACCGAAAGGAACACATTAGCGAGCCGTTCGGAGAGGCAGGTGTCGAATGGTCAATGTGGGGAGATCGACAGGGGTTAGTTCTCGGGCTGATTCGAGTTCTGAGCGATCCGGCTCGGTGGATGGAATTACATGAACGTAATTTAGAAACGCAGAAGCTTCATTTTTCGTGGTGTCGTATCGCAGACCGTTTCGCCGAAAGTCTTGCGGACGTTAGTTAATGATCAAGCCAGTAACTTTCGATGTTCGAAGATCGCGGTTAAATGTCTCCTCTGAAATAAGCTCCTATCATTCATGTGAGGAAGCTCCGTACACATACATACGACTTTTCACGTGTTGGTCGTTCTACCGTCGATTTAAGAAAAAGCTGCTCTACGAATGCATTCATCGGAGTCGGTCGTTCATTTGGTGGCTACCTAGACCGTGGTTGCCGAGATGTGGACTCCCGATGCCGGCCGTATGACAATTAGAACTCGTTGAAAGGCCGCACTGGCAAGGTAAATGCCAAGCATAAATCGAACAACCCTCGAATCGGGTCTCGTATGTGGTGACGACGGCGTGCGATTGTTGCAACCGCCAATCCGAGTGCTGTTCGTTGCATCGCATCCAGTACAATACTCAGCCCCAATGTTTCGACGTCTCACGACGCGGCCGCAAGTCCAAATCCAAGTGGCTTATTGTAACTTGCAATGGGGTGAAGGCCAATTTGATGCGGGATTCGGCATCGACGTGAAATGGGATACTCCACTGCTGGAGGGCTATCCGTGGATAGCGGTCAAGAATCGATCGATTTCTCCTGGATTGGATTCTTTTTTCGGTCTATTCAACCCCGGAATTTGGCGCCTTGCTTCTCGCGAAAAATTCGATGCTATGGTCCTATATACTGGATACATTTGTGCGACATTTTGGATTGCCCTAGCGGCCGCTAAGTGGAATCGGATACCGGTTTTGTTTGGCACTGATGCACATGAGCTTACCCCGAGAGATCGAAAGTCATGGAAGTTGTGGGCAAAAAGGCTCCTCTGGCCAAAGCTCTTCAGACTGGCGGATGTGGTTCTGGCTCCATCGAGCGGTACGGTTTCGTTGATGAAGTCTCTCGCAATCCCTGACAATCGCATTGTCCTCACTCCTTATTGCGTCGACAACGATTGGTGGAGAAAGCAGTCGGCGGAGGTGAATCGCAAGGCCATTCGGGATCGTTGGAATGTTCCTGAAGATGCCGTCGTCGTTCTCTTTTGCGCCAAACTTCAGAGTTGGAAGCGCCCAGGCGATCTTCTTCGTGCGTTTGCTAAAATCGCTGGGGTTGAAGCCTATTTGGTATTTGCTGGTGAGGGCCCGTCACGTCTAACTCTCGAATCCGAGGCTTTCGCACTCGGAATTTCCGCCAGAGTCCGATTTCTTGGATTTGTGAATCAATCCGGCCTGCCAGAAATATATACCGCTTCGGACCTATTTGTGTTGCCTTCTGAATATGAACCTTTTGGCGTTGTCGTGAACGAAGCGATGCTATGCGGATGCCCGGTTATTGTGAGCGATCGAGTCGGAGCGCGTTTCGATCTCGTGCGTGAAGGTGAAACGGGTTTTGTTTTTCCATGCGGTGACATCGACGCGCTTAGTGCGGTTCTGAACCGCGCCATCCAAAATCCGAAGCGCCTAAGGAAGATGGGTGAAGCTTCCCGGGAACGGATGAAGCATTGGTCTCCTGCTGACAATATAGCTGGATTCGAGAATGCGCTTATCCTAGCCACCGGCACGGTTGCTAAGGCGAAAGGTGCCGTCATTCGATGAGCCTAGTTGGCAGACCGTGAAGATTCTTATCTATGGAGAATATTTCTTACCATCTATCGGGGGCGTCCAGACCTCGATGAATGATCTTGCGAAGGGCTTGGTGGAGCAAGGAGCACACCATAACAATGATGAGCATTTGAAACGATTTGACGTAACAGTAGCCACAATGACGCGCGCGGAAGGAATGGACGACAAGCTTTTTCCCTATCGCATTGTTCGCCAACCGAAGTTTCTGCGGTTGCTGAGGCTTATCCGTAATTCTGACGTTGTACACCTTGAAGGACCATGCCTGCTGCCGATGATGATTGCTCTGCTTTTCGGCATTCCCGTAGTTATCGAACATCACGGTTATCAGGCTGTTTGCCCGAACGGATTGCTATTAATAGAACCAGCAAAAGCAGTTTGCCCGGGATATTTTCGTCAAAGGCGGTATGGAAAGTGTGTTCTATGCACGTCACAGACAATGGGCATTTGGACCGGTATCCGATCGGTTCTGCTCACGTTCCCCCGGCGCTGGCTTTGCAAAAGTGTCGGTGCAAACGTCATGGTGACGAGTCATGTTGACATGAGACTAACACTGCCGCGGAACACCACCGTCTACCATGGAATTGGTGACGGAAAATCAGGCTCGAGTAGAGCTACGATGCCTCGAAATGGAAATCTTGGGATAGCGTACGTTGGCCGACTTGTAAGTGAGAAAGGGTTATTCGTTCTGCTTGACGCAGCAAAACAAGTTAATGACGCCGGACACTCGTTTAAGTTGGATATCATCGGAGACGGACCGGAACGACGAGAACTCGAGAGTTTGGCGGACAAGTTGGGGCTAGAGAGCGTTGTTCGATTCACGGGAGATCTGAGAGGTTCCGATTTCGAACGAGCTGTCAACAGTGTGACCGCAGTTGTCATGCCATCACTGTGCGAGGAGACAGCCGGATTGTCCGCGATAGAACATATGATGCGCGGCGGAGTCGTCATCGCGTCTGATATCGGTGGCCTTGGCGAGGTCGTCGGGGACGCGGGATTAAAGTTTGCACCAGGCAGTTCACGAGCGCTTGCGGAATGCATCCTAAAGATCATCGCAGATCCGTTGCTCGCCCAATCCCTAGGTGGAATCGCGCGCGCGCGCGCGATTCGATATTTCAAGTTAGACCGAATGATTCAGAGTTACGTGCAGATTTATGAGCGACTCCTTCAAGCTAGGACCAAGAGTGGACGAGATGAAAACGTTGGTCAGCGTCGCGAGTGATAGAGGGCAGCAATGTTGAGCAAATCGATACCGACGATCAGAGGCCAGGCAGTTGTAACGCTTAGTGTGTTGGTCATAAGTCTGTGGTTAGCATGGGAGGTTGGGACCGAGATCGTATCCGGAAACATGACCTCAATGATGTTTTTTGGACTCGGACTCGTGGCATGCGTAGTTGCAGTAGCGATTCTGAGAAATTGGCGGTCTGGATTTTATTTGTTTTTAGGCTGGCTTCTCTTTGAAGATCTCGCCCGGAAGTATCTTGGCAACGGCACTGCCCTTTTTTTTGGAAAAGACATTCTTGCTGCGCTCATTTACGTATCCTTCGCAATGACGCTTCTCAAGGGGAAACAGAAAACGTTCCAACCTCTTTTTCTGCTTCCTCTTTTGATCTTCATTTGGTTGGCCGGCATACAGATATTTAATCAAAACTCTCCAAGCATCGTTTACGGTTTGTTGGGTTTCAAGCTCTATTTCTATTATGTGCCACTAATGTACATCGGGTACGCTTTGATCCGGACCGATGAGGATCTGCAGAGATTCCTTGTTCTCAACTGCATCGCTGCCGGTCTAATCTCACTATTGGGAATCGTACAAGCGATTGTCGGTAACAGCTTCTTGAATCCCGCGCACTTAGCACCGGAACTTGAGGAACTCGGAAATCTTTACAAAGTGAGTCCTTTGACCGGTCGGATCGTTTCACTTCCGGATTCGGTCTTCGTAAGCGCGGGGCGCTATGGGCTATTTCTTATCTTTGCGACCATCTTTACGATCGGGGCCGCCGGCTACCTAGTACTTCACTCGGAACGCAACCGCAGATTAGTTTCCGCAGTAATTGCGCTGGTAGGTGCGGGCGTCTTGTTGAATGGTGCGCGCGGTCCGGTGATGTACTCGATTTTAAGCGCCTCGGTTATGGCCGTTGCGCTTCTTTGGGGAGCTCCCTGGCGTCAGCGGCAAGCACATCGTACCTTGAAGGCAGTCCGCCGCACCGTAATCATGGCTGTTCTGGGATTGACGGCAATTTTGTTCTTTTATCCGGAAGAGGCCGGATCGCGAATCGCGCTTTACGCGGAAACGCTCTTGCCTAGCAGCTCGGCATATGAGGTTGGTTTTCGAACGTGGGACTATCCGATTGCCAATCTGCTCACGGTATTTGACGGTCCTCATTGGGTACTGGGAAACGGAACAGGCACCGCTTCGTTGGGCACGCAGTACGTCGCTAAGCTCATCGGACAGCGTCCCCCTTCAATTGGAGTTGAAGAAGGATACGGATGTCTTATCGTCGAGATGGGGATCGTGGCTCCTCTTTTGTGGGTCCTCTGGACGGGCACGCTCGTATACCACCTTTGGAAAGTTGTTGCTCAATTGCGAGGCACGCGTTTTTTCCCGATAGGTTTTGCGATCTTCTGGTTTGCATTTCTGCTGCTCTTTCCGTTTACTTTTGGAGGAATTACTGCGTACCAAAATTATGTTAACAATGCTTATATGTGGTTGCTCGTTGGAATTTTGTTTCGCCTACCCGACCTTCTCGCTGCCTCTCCCGCGGTCGCCGAATCGCCCCGCCTAGCGCCGCGTGGGGGATTTCAGTTTTGAGGGAAAAAGGGATTGTATGCGTAATTAAACCGGAAAGACATCGACGAAGATGAATCAGTTCCTGGTGGCATCGAGCGAATCTAAGGTGACGCAATTGAGGCAACCGGCTCGCACGGTGGTCTGAGCTGACGCGTGTTGAGGTATAAAATCTGATAACTCTGACCCGGAAAGCGTCTTATCATCGTTTCATTGCTCTCGACATGTGTCACGGGCCTAAACGTCGCGTCGTCGAATGGGTGTCGCAGCTGGTTAGCACATTTGAGATTCACATTGACAGTCAACCCGTAAACGATCTCGATTCTGATCCTCTTATTTTTCATCACGTCCAGAGTTTGCCCGGACCTCACGTCCCAAATTTTATCTCGAGGTTCGGACCGGATCGCCTGCGCTCGCCAGCATTATCTCGGGAGTTTATGCGAATCAAGCACTCCGAGCGAGTATCGGCGCTAAGGCAGCACAGACCTGCCGTCACTTCACTTGGCATGGTAACGGTCAAGGAATTTACCGCAACCTTTTTAGCGAATTTCTCAGCGCAAAGGCCGCACAACTGCGCGGGATGGCGATAATGGGCCGTCGACATTAGGCAGTTGGCGCAAACAAAATTCGCCGAGGAAGTCTGCCTCTATATAAATTAGGCGGTCCTTGTGGGTTTTGCGGGTATTATAACTTCGTCTCATGTTACTGTGCTGATCGATTTGCCAGCGCAATTCAGACGGATACACATAACAAGGGAAACCTGTCTCCCGTAGTTGATGGTTTCTTCAGGGTGCGTCTTTGAAATCGTTGGGTCCTCTCGCTGTTAAAGCTTCAGCGCTGGGTTTTCGCTCGAACCAAGACGGGCTCCCTCGTGCTCGCTATAGATCGCGGGCAACTTTGTTTTCATTTCGAGCCACGTGGTACTTAATCAATGCATCGCTTGTGATCGCGGTTTTGTTGGTTATCTATTCGTTAGGTTGGGAGTATTCTACTCGAAGATACTTAAAAGGATTCTCGGACGCGATTGTTCCGGCGACCGCCCCAGCCGAAGAGAAAACCGAAGCGATCCTAGACTGGATGGCACATGGGCCTGCACGTCGGAAAATGAATGACGACAGCAGGCTCGAAAATCGAGATCCCACTGATACTTTGAATTACGATGCGCTCCTAAAGGTTTGCGGTACTGCCACCAATGCATTTATTAATTTGATTGATAGTGGTGGATCGGAGAGTCGACGGCTGCTCTTAGTAGATGCTAATCAAAAGACAAATCACGTCGTCGCGGAGGTTTTGGAGGGCGATCGGTGGATCATCGCAGATCCCGCCTATAGAGTGATACTTCGCGGGACAGATGGAAAACCCCTCACCCGCCAAGACTTAGCGAACCCGTCGGTGTTTGATGGGGCTACCAAAACCATTCGTGGCTACGACCCTTCCTATTCCTACCAGTATACGCTCCACATACACCTCGGACACTTTCCTATAGTTGGTCGACCTCTACAATCAGCGCTAGATCGATTACTGCCTTCCTGGCAAGACTCAACGCTAATGACGTTGCTTGTAGAGCGGTCATCATTTGGAGCGATTGTTGCGTCGGTATTATTGATTCTTTTCTTGTTGCTCCTACGTGTCCAATTTCGGTGGTATGCGGAAATGAGACTCGGCGTTCTTTACCCGCGCGTTCGCGTCCAACTGTATCGGGTTTTCACAGCGTTATTCATTAAGTGTGCGAGTACGAGACTCTTGGAGTAAGAACTCTCAAGTATGGCAACCACTATACTCTCGATGCTCTTGATTGCCGCCATGCCGGTGATGAACGTCCATGAGCCTAGGTCCTCCATGATGGTTCAAAACGAAAGACGCGCTCACATCAAGTCGGTTGTCATTAGTGTGAGTCAATATGTGTCTCCAGGCGGAAACGATTCGAATGATGGCTTGAGTTGGGGAACAGCGAAGTTGACCGTAATGGCGGCGTATGATGCTCTTCCTATAAAAGGCGGTACGATCAATATCACCAGCGACTCTGACGCTGAGGGAAAGGTCGTAACATGTGTAAACGCTTCGGCCACCGCAGGACAAGGGATATGGATAGCAGGCCGAACCGATCCGAATTTCTCAAATCTGCCCCGAGGTTGGGTTAAAGCCAAACAAACTGGAGTGAGCTTTGTCGGCGTTTCTTCCACTAATCATTCGTCAGGTGCAAATTACCCGCAAGCATGCGTGATTTCAGGAAGTAGCAGCTCGGATGCGATAAGGCTGTCTGGCAGCAATGGAGGAGTTAGTTTCTTTAATTTGGCTTTTCAAGCCGCAAAGCGAGGAATGGTGATCGGTGAAGATTCGAGTGGAGTTAGGACAGGTTCAGGAGTTTGGACTGGTCTTTGGGTACAGAATGTGGGCTTCGAAGTAAGTTCAGCGAGTCCCTCCAATGGGCCGGCGCTTGATTGTACAGGAGGATCGTTTCAGCTTTATTTTGAGGACGACCAATTTAGCTCGAACCCGTCTGCTCCAGGAGGAAGTAATCAGGCTGTTGCATTTCTGATGGACGGTGCGAACGGCAAAAGCGGCGGTTGTGGCTTGACCACGATAAAGGATGCCCATTTCAATGGCGGAGGTCTTAAATTCATTCCTGGTCCAAGCACTGGAAGCTTTCAAGTAGTTGGAGCGATATGCGAAGCCCAGACGGGTCCCGATGCTTGTGTTCATATAACAAGCTCTTTGAACTTGACGGCATTTGTAGCGAACGTGGACGTGGCCGACTGTAGCGGGGACGTAGTGGGTGTCCAAATCGACACGCAGTCGGGGATAGCGTCCGACAATGTGTTTACACAGGGAATAAATAGTGCCTGCACATCGAACGTTAGAGGCGAGATGACTACCATGAACGGCTACGCTACGGTGGCTGGCGCCCAAACTGCCTCGCCCGGTCGTCAAGGTCAGGTCGGCTTCATAAGGGGTCATGTTATCGGTCAGGAAGATGCGGCAAGGAGAGGATTTTCCCCAACTTCTGTCAGGTTCCGGAATCTCGTTTTGTCGCCGCCTCAGTGGACGGTTCCTCGCGGACTTCTAAAAACTGGGGTTACTGCCCCCGACGGAACAACGGGAGCCGTGCAAGGATCAACCACCAACGCTCAGACGGGCTTAATAATGGCGACAGGCAATCAAGACATTACCGGCGGCGATTACTGGTTGGCCGGTGTGTGGGTAAGGTCTCAAACTAATAATGGTTATGCAGGCGGCGTTAATAATGTTCTCAACTTTAGTATTGGCTCCGGGACGCCCGCACTCTCAACGTCGTTCGGCCACGGCGCTCCGTGGGCAGGCGATGGCGAGTGGGAATGGGTGTGGTCGTTGATGAAGATAATCAAGGTTCCTTCGGCGCG
>Ga0302324_100025552_pt1 | contig 11326 bp, 10 predicted proteins | sample Palsa_T0_1_FD_201949 | JGI IMG/M metagenome (GOLD analysis project Ga0302324, IMG submission 201949) | Peat permafrost microbial communities from Stordalen Mire near Abisko, Sweden - Palsa_T0_1 | ecosystem: Environmental > Terrestrial > Soil > Palsa > Peat permafrost | place: Sweden: Abisko... | reverse complement strand
GCGAAAGGCATCACGTCCGCGTATGTTCCGCTGGGCCTGTGCGCCACTACGGCGCGCATCGCCGCGCATTTCGACGATCACTATTTCGCGCACGGCCACACCTATGAAGCGCATCCCATGACACTGGCTCCGGCCATCGCGACCATTCGCGAGATGCAGAGGTTGAAGCTGGTGGAGCGTTCGCGCAGCATCGGTCAGTATCTCGGTGAAAAGCTGAAGGCGCTGGCGCAAGACCATCCCTGCATTGGGGAGGTTCGCGGCTTAGGGCTGTTTTGGGCGGTGGATCTGGTGAAGAACCGCGCGTCAAAAGAGCCGCTCAATAGCATGGTGGATAAGCTGGCGGGAAAACCGCTGGTGGTGGATCAGGTTGCGGCGGAAATGATGAAAAACGGTGTTGCGGTGGCGCCTTGGATCAGTCATCTGGTCTTCGCTCCTCCGCTGATCATTGAGAAGCAGGACATCGATTTCGGAGTCTCGGTGCTGGATCGCGCGCTGGAGATCGCCGATCGGCAACTCGCATAAACTGTAGCGAAGAACCCAGAGTCTCAATGGCGGATCATGCGTTTTCGCCCAATCTCGCACGGCGACTCGCCCTTGGGCCACCGCAGCCACGATTCATGCCAGCCCTCCAAACGCGATCAGCTTAGTTTCCAGGTACTCTTCCAAACCCTCCGCGCCGGATTCACGCCCGATGCCGCTCTCTTTCCATCCGGTAAACGGAACCTCGGTGCTTTGCGGCGTCCACTCGTTGACGCCGACCATGCCGAACTCGAGTCGCTCGGCCGTCCGCATAGCGGCCCGAAGATCGTTGGTCCAAACGTAGGCCGCGAGTCCATAGCGCGTGCTGTTCGCCATTTCAATCGCCGCGTCCGCATCGTCAAAACTGGCGATCGGCAACACGGGTCCGAAGATCTCAGCCTGAAAGAGCGGCGTTTCCGGTTCCACGCCGGTCACTACGGTCGGCTCAAAGAAGTAGCCTCGGGGCAATGAGGGCGGACGCTTGCCACCGATGGCGATGCGCGCACCCGCTGCCTGGGTTTGTTGCACCATCTCCTCGACGCGATCCCTTTGGCGCGCATTGATCAGCGGGCCGACGTTCGACCCGGGCGCCAGTCCATCGCCCACTTGCAGCTTCGAAGCCTGGGACGTAACCTGATCGGTAAACTGCTCCGCGATTCGGCTGTGTACGAGAAAACGCTGCGGAGAAATGCAGACCTGCCCGCTGTTACGGAACTTCGCGGTGACGGCGCCGGCGGCAACTTGTTCCAAGTTGACGTCTGGAAACACGAGCACCGGAGCGTTTCCGCCGAGTTCGAGCGAGAGGCGAGTCACCGACTTTGAAGCGCCGTCCATCAATAATTTGCCGACGCGCTGGCTGCCCGTGAAGTGGATCTTCGCGCACTTGGGATTGCGCAGCATCTCCTGCCCCATGCCCTCCGGCTCGCCATTGATGAGATTGACCGCGCCGTCGCCGATTCCAGCTTCGAGCAGTATGTTCACCATCTCCATTGCGGTGAGCGGAGTAAATTCCGACGGCCGGATCACGATGGTGCAGCCCGACGCAAGGGCGGCCGCGGCAGCGCGGGCGACGTTATAGGCGGGAAAATTCCAGGCTGTGATCAATCCAACCACGCCCACCGGCTGGTGAATCACCAGTTGACGCTTGCTCGCGCTTCGGGAAGGAACCCACCGGCCATAGGCGCGCTTGGCTTCTTCGGCGAACCATTCGAACAGGTCCGCGGCGACGCCCCATTCCCCTTTGGCTTGCAGGATCGGCTTGCCGGCCTCCATCACGGTGGTTCGCGCGAGTTCCGCCGCGCGTTCCCGCATCAGTTCAGCGGCCTTCTTCAACAGGGCCGCTCGCTCGTACGCGGTCTTGCCGGACCATGCAGGAAACGCTTTTGCAGCCGCCTCAATAGCGAGCTTGCAATCCTCCGCGTTGCCGAAAGGCACGGTTCGAACCACTTCCTCGGTAGCTGGATTCAGCACATCCCAGGTATGCCCGTTCGACGCGTTCTGCCAGGCGCCGCCAATCAACTGCTGATAGTGGTAGTTCATCGCTAGGAAGGAGGACACTTTACGAGAAATATGCAGAGTAGCATAAAGTCGCGGAACCGGATTCCAATAAGATCTGCCATCATAGTGAAATGATTTTGCGGACATCCGTACAGCTTCTGTTTCTGTCGTTGGTGTGCCAGAGTCTTTTTTCGAGCGACACGGTGCTCGTGAACGGTCACATCTACACCGCAAATGCGCCACGTCCATGGGTGGAAGCCGTGGCGATCACAGGAGACAAGATCGACGCCGTTGGATCGAACGCCGAGATTGCTCCCCACCGCTCGGCCAGCACTAAAGTCATCGACCTGAAGGGCAAGACGGTGATTCCGGGGATCACCGACGGCCACGTACACCTATGGTTCGGGGCCTTGGCGCTGCACGGATTCAACCTCTCGACGCCCGAATCCAACATATCCTCCAAAGAGCCGGATTTGCTACTCGGCAAGATCAAGAGCTACGCCGCGAGCCATCCGAAGGACCTGGTAATCTTTGGCAGAGTTCAGTTCATTACGGACTTCTCAGCCTCCGGGAACACCTTCAAGAAACCCACGGTGACGCATGAGCTTCTGGATCGGGCCGTTCCGGACCGTCCGCTGGTGATTCACGACGTGAGTGAGCACGCGTTGTGGGTGAACCAAAAGACGCTGGATTTGGTCCACATTTCCGATGCCCCGTTTTCGGATCCGTCAATCGAGGAAAATATTCTGCGCGACTCTCACGGGCACCGCACGGGCGTCGTGATGGAAGGGGCGATGGAGGTGGTGGAACAGGCGCTGCCCGACCCGCCCATGGAAGTAAAGTTCGAATGGCTGAAGAACGCCATGCACTACTTGAACGGCTTCGGTATTACCAGCGCGACCATGGCCACCGGAAGCCTCGCGGATATTGAGCTCTATGGAAAGATGCGGGATCGCGGGCTGCTGACCCTGAGAACGCGCACCGCTTTCGGAGCTGTTGCGGTGAACCACCATTTGACGCCGCAGTTCCTGGCCGATCTGGACCAGGCGCGAACCAAATACCATGATTCCTGGGTGTCGGCCAATTTGGTCAAATTCTTTTCCGACGGGCTCACGGACCCGCCTGTGTACACGCCCGAAGAGCTGAAGAAGCTATACGTCGAGTTGGACAAGCGCGGCTATCAGTTGATGACTCACTCCATCGGCGTCGACTCGGCGCGAATGGTTCTGGATGCCTATCAAGCCGCCGAGAAGGCCAACGGGCCTCGGGACCGGCGCTTTCGCATGGAGCATGCGGATTATCTGAACCCTGAGGACGTTCCGCGCTTTCATCAACTGGAAGTGATCGCGAGCATGCAGCCGGGTTTCTGCTGCAACGCGGGTGAACTGGGGCGAACGAAGATCGATACGTGGAATAGCCTGCTGAAGGCCGGAGCCACGGTGACGTTCAGCAGCGATTGGCCGTGTACCTGGCCGCCGGATCCGCTGGCCGCGATGGAAGAAACCCTGACGCGGGAAGTCCTGCGGGAGATAACGCCGCACGGGCCGGTCGGCAAGATTCAATATGATCAGCCGCAGGAGAGGCTTTCGATCGAGCAGGGGGTATTGGCTTACACGCGGGATGCGGCGTACGCGAACTTCGCGGAAAAATCGACCGGGACTCTGGAGGCGGGCAAGTTCGCCGATCTCGCCGTCCTGTCGCGCGATATCTTTTCGGCGCAGCCCGCCGAGGTCGGGAAGACGCGGGTGGCCATGACGATGGTCGGCGGAAAGATCGTCTTCGAACAATAGATCGGATTGAGAGGGACCGATGGAATTCTCCAGACGTAAGTTTCTGGCGGCAGTTGGGGCCGCTTCAGTCAGCACGGGTTCGAACTTGCGGGCACAAAGCGGCTCGGCCGACCTGGTGCTGTTCAACGGCAAGATCGTCACGGTGGATGACGCATTTTCGATTCATCAGGCGATCGTGATCAAAGACGGGCGCATCGTAGCCGTGGGCGGGAATGAGCTGCGGAATCGATACAGCGCGGCGCGCAGCATCGATCTTCAGGGCCGCATGGCGATGCCGGGCTTCAACGACACGCACATCCATCTGGGCGGCCACTCGCAACGCTATATCGATTTGAACGACACCAAGTCGCTGGCCGAGCTGAAGGAGCAGGTTCACGACAAAGCCAAGGAACTGGGGCCCGGAGAATGGATCACAGGAGCAGGCTGGGACGAATATCACTTCACCGAACAACGGAAACCGCTGAAAGAGGACCTGGACGCGGCGGCTCCGAACAACCCGGTGGTTTTGACCAGAGCCGGCGGCCATAGTTCCGTCGGCAACACCAAGGCGTTGGAATTGGCGGATATCAACAAAGCCACGCCGGACCCTCCTCGCGGACTGATCGAACGCGACGCCAGCGGTGCACCCAACGGCGTGATTCGCGAGCGCTCCGATCTCTACACGCGGCTGGTGCCCAAAGACAAGCCGGCGGAGGTGCGCGCCAGCTTGCTCGAAAATGTTCGGGATCAACTCAAGCTCGGCATCACCAGCGTGATCGAAGCCGGCTCATCGGTGGATCCGAATGTCGTCGGCTCCTACGCGGAGTGGGAACTGCTCTACCAAAAGCATGGCGCCGAACTGCCGCGGGCATCCATTCAGGTTGGCTATCCCTCGCCCGCCGGAGAAGCGAAGTCCGGCGCGGCGAAGTTGAAGGAATTTGGGAAAAAGACCGGCGATGGCAACGACCAATTGCGAGTCGGCTCCATTGGTGAGATGGCGGCCGATGGCGGGTTCACCGGTCCCACGGCTTGGTCGCTGGTGGACTACAAAGGCCAGCCCGGATTCCGCGGCCGGGCTTTCTTCACACCCGAGGAGATCCACGCCAACATCGAGGAGGGCCACAAGCTGGGTTGGCAATTCGGAATCCACGCCATCGGCGATGCCGCCATCGCGATGACCGTGGATGCCCTGGACGCGGTGCTCGTGAAATATCCGCGCAACGATCACCGCGATTATTTGTGTCACTTCACCGTCCTGCCACCCGAGAAGACCATGCGGATCATGGCCAAGGACAAGATCCTCATCGCCCAGCAGCCGAACTTTACTTACAACCTGGAGGGCCGTTATGTTGAAACCTTGGAAGGCAGCCGCTTAGCCACGAACAACGCGCTCAGCACGCCCATCAAGAAATACGGCCTGTTCATGGCCTTCGGCAGCGACAACTTGCCCATCGGTCCGATGGTGGGTTTATACGCGGCGGTGACGCGCAAGGGCGAGAGCGGCAAGGTTTACGGTGCGGGCGAAGCCGTGAGCATTAAGGACGCCATCACCATGTATACGCGCAGCGGGGCGTTTCTGACGCGGGAGGAAAAGATCAAGGGCACGCTTGAAGTGGGCAAATTGGCCGACATAATTGTGCTGCCGGCGGACCTTTTGAGCATCTCGCCGGACAAAATACTGGACCTGAAAGTAGACATGACCATCGTCGGCGGCAAAGTGCTGTACGAACGAGCGTAGGCTGACGGTTTCGGTGCTTCGGCAGACGATGATAAGCTTGTCAAGAACCTTCGCACGCGCGGCGCGCACTGCCAGGATGAAATCCAGATGAAGCCCGAACCGATCAGCGCGCCTGTAGCGGGACATGGCTGGCGGGCCGCTGCGCAGCCAGTAGCCGCGCCGCTCACCCGCGCCGCGATCTTCCTGGTGGCCACCGTAAACCCGGGGTTGGACAATCGAGCGACGCTTCGGTCGTTCTGCGGAGACCTCTCGGCGCTGTTGCGCGCGGTGGATTTTCGCGACCTGGAGGGGGGCCTATCCTGCGTCATGGGCATCGGGTCAGAGGCGTGGGACCGGCTCTTTGGGCCGCCGCGCCCGGCCAAGCTGCATCCGTTCCGGGAGATTCGCGCTGGAGCGCGCCATGCGGTTTCCACACCCGGCGACTTGCTGTTCCACATCCGCGCAAAGCGTATGGATCTGTGCTTCGAACTTGCGATGCAGATCATGGCGCGGATCGGAGATGCCGTTACGCCGGTAGACGAAGTGCATGGCTTCCGTTACTTTGACGATCGCGATCTGATGGGTTTCGTCGACGGGACGGAGAATCCGAGGGGCGAGGCGGCGATCGATGCCGTGCTGGTCGGCGAGGAGGACGCCACGTTCGGCGGCGGCAGCTATGTCATCGTGCAGAAATATCTCCACGATCTTGAGCGATGGAATGCGCTATCCACGGAGGCGCAGGAGCGAATCATCGGCCGCACCAAACTGTCGGACATCGAATTGGACGATTCCACTAAACCAACGTCAGCGCACAGCGCGCTCACAACCATCGTCGAGGACGGGAAAGAGATCAAGATCCTGCGCGACAACATGCCCTTCGGCCGGGCCGCGCACGGTGAATTCGGCACCTATTTCATTGGCTACAGCCGTTCGCCCGCTACCATCGAGCAGATGCTCGACAACATGTTCATTGGCCGGCCCCAAGGCAACTACGATCGTATTCTCGATTTCAGCCGCGCCGTGACTGGAAACTTGTTTTTTGCTCCGTCCGTCGCATTTCTCGATGCCGTCGGCGACGACCCACCCGCGGTGGTTGCGCCTCTGGTAGAGCCAGCCATTCCGCAGAAGGGCGACGGTTCGCTGGGCATTGGTTCCCTCAAAGGAGAAATTCCACATGAATAATCTGCATCGCGAGCTAGCTCCCATTTCGGATGCGGCGTGGGCTCAGATTGAAGAGGAAACAGCTCGCACGTTCAAGCGTTATCTCGCCGGCCGGCGTGTGGTGGACGTGCAGGGACCGGCGGGCACTGTTCTCTCCGCCGTAGGCACCGGCCACCTGCGTCCGATCGCCGGTCAGAAGGACGGTATTCTCGCCAGACAGCGCGAGGTGAAGGCGCTGGTGGAGTTGCGCGTTCCGTTTGAACTCGCTCGCCAGGCGATCGACGACGTGGAACGCGGGGCCAACGACTCGGATTGGCAACCGGCGAAGGACGCAGCGCGTCAGATCGCCTTCGCCGAGGACAGCGCGGTTTTCGAGGGCTATACGGCGGCCGACATCGTGGGAGTTCGTCAGGGGACGAGCAATCCGAAGATGCCCCTGCCGGCCGACGTTCGCCAGTACCCGGATGCCATTGCTCAAGCCTTGAGCCAATTGAGGCTGGTGGGAGTCAATGGGCCTTATACGGTTCTGCTGGGAGCCGAAGCCTATACCGCACTCGCTGAGACCAGCGATCACGGTTATCCGGTGCTGGAACACGTCAAGCGCCTGGTGGACGATAAGATCATTTGGGCGCCGGCGATAGAAGGAGCGTTCGTACTGACCACGCGTGGCGGCGATTTCGATCTGCACATCGGCCAGGACGTCTCCATCGGCTACCTAAGCCACACCGACGATGCTGTCCGGCTCTATCTGCAGGAGACCTTCACTTTTCTGCTGCTCACCTCAGAGGCAGCTGTCGCGCTGACTCCGTCCGCGAAAGTGGAGACTAACTGAGAATCGCAAACAACGCGAATCCGAAAATTCTGGAGCTGGCGGAGGGGCTTGAACCCCCGACCCTCTGATTACAAATCATCGCCAGACGAAGAATCAAGGACTTGCAGGTTTGCCCACTTTTACCCATGAGCGCGCATTTTCATTCACTTCGGCAGCGTGCCGAGCAAGCCTGAATAGTGCTGCTATGCAGGGAGTGGGCATACTTTTGGGCATACCTCCGCCCGCCGAATCTGAATAATTTTGGCCGGCCGAGGAGGCCTGTTGCGCACTCTGTGAATTTGCACGCGCTGCATCTAGGCCCCCATTGCGCAAAGCGTATCGGTTCGGTGTCGTTGCTCGCCCGCTTTGACACATAGAAGATAATGCGGTATCGGTGAAGCATGGCAAACCACCTACCTAAAGGCGAAGAAAGGATGCGGGAGATAGGCCGGCTCGGTGGTGCGGCGAGCGCGGAGACCCGCATGAAACGGTGGAATAGCCTGGAGCGGCGCTTGCTTGGAACCATTGCGGCGCGTGCGCGCTGGGGAAAGCCGAAGTGGACCCCGGCCGAAGAGGCCGCCTGGCGCGAGGGCTGGCAAGCGGGCGCACTTCGCATGGCTCACTGGCCACGCGACCGGAAGCCCAACCGGATCTTCATGAAGCCCACCGGGAAGCAGGTCTCCGATTGGCTTACCGATCCATCTCGCCGCTGAGATCCACCAGACTTCAACGAGGAGCACCAGCGGGCTTGTCGCCCGCAAACGGCCGGATGAACGCGAGGGCGTTGCGCGAGCGAGCTGAAGAGCACCGGATCGCGGCGATTCTGAGAAAGCACGAGCTCTAGCGAGCTCAGGCTTCCTTCGGCCTGTTCTTGCTCCCAGGCGGCCTGCCGCGGCGCACCGCAGTCATCCAGGCCGGTGGACGGCCCCGGCGTTTGCCGCGCCCGATCGCTAGTCGCTCCAAGACGAGGATCGCTTCGGCGAGCTGGTCCCGCTCCGCCCGAAGCTCAACGAGCATTTTGTTGATGTCCATGCTTGCAGGGTAGCCGTTCGGGCTCCGGATTGGCTGCCATAAAATGCGGCCGTGGTGGGCAGAATCTTTACTTAAGGTCTCGCCGTTGCGATCTTTCGCCAGCCTTACTACTGACGCGGCTTCGGTACCTGCATTCGCACCCGCTTGCACTTCGGGCACCGCCATTTTCGCTTCTTGTGATAGATGTGCCCTTTGAGTTCCTTCATGGCGACTTTGCAGCTCTGGCAGGTCACGGGACTCTCTTCGTTTCGATGATCGCATTACCCTAATGTCGGACGGGAGGCAGATTCTGGCACAGACTCCCTCTGCGATTTCCCAAGGAGGCCGCCTGAAGTTCATAGTTCACCTGCTCTTGCGCGAGTTCCTTGGTCAAAAAACGATCCATGGTCTCAATCGGGCTGGGATCGTCTTCGAGCCTCAGTTTGGACGACCACGACCGTCTTCGTGGTTGGCGTACTTCACGTTCGCCGGATACAGTCTCGTTGCTAATGTTCATGATGGTGCCGATCTTACAGGATCAGTGGACCACAGCATTTCATTGAACCGTCGCTGGCCCAAAGGATTCTGGTTCGCTGGGGTTCTACCGGCTAATGCCTCTGAACTCTTGACTCGCGATAATCTTGAAGGCGTATTCCTTCCGCCTGGAGGTCCACCATGCGATGAGCGAATGGCTTCGACCCAAACGTCACCTTTCGGCTGCGTCGGCATCTTAGAATTCGTGCGACGCATTTCTATAAGCATGTTCGCGACCGTCGCCTTGCTAGCAGGCCAGAATTTCAAAGTTGACGATGTTAAGGTCGTTGGGGATCTCGTTTATGGTCAAACCAGTGGGACTGTCGATTGTTCCGGCGTGCCATCCTATTGCGCCTTCGTCTTCAACGGCCAAGGGGATGATCGGGTCGAAGTCGAGGTCAGCAGCGCAGAGGGAAAAGCATTTGTCGCAATTGCTGATGGAGCGTTGGCCGAACTCACGACAGGTACGAACCAGTGGTATTTTCATTGCCCAGAAAAGACCCGGACGCCGAGACATACTACATCGTCTTTCGCGATAGCGAGAGTAAACCTCGGCGCTTCATCGTTGCGCTGAAGAAACTGGAAAAGTAATGGGGTTGAGCGCGGGGCCCGCTCTACTCCCGCTCCAATAACCGAAGGACCTCAATACGACCCTTCTGTAACGTTAACCACTCCCCAACCTCTAATGAGCGAGATCTTTTTCGCCCGAGGATGGAGGCATACCGGAAATGAAGACACCGGCGATCATTTTGATAGTCATTGGAATCGTAATCGTGATTTGGGGTGCGTTTGGATTCCAGACGCGTGAAAAAGTCCTCGATGTTGGACCGATTCACGCTAGCAAGGAAACGAGACATAATGTCCCTTACGGCCCTTTGGCTGGGGCGATTATTGTTGTGGGTGGAGTGGCTCTCTTAATGAAGAGTCGGTAGTGAGCTTCCATAGCTACAAGCCCAGTTTTCCAGCGCTGTTCTCGCGGAAGAGTGAACCATCCCGGATGTAGCGCCGGACCATTGGAACGCTCCGATGTCCGGTCTGATTCATGATCGACCGCTCGGACGCGCCCGCAATCGCCGCGCTAGTCGCGTGGCCCGCGCGCAATGAATGGCCCGCATACTTGGCCGCGTCAAGGCCGGCACGGTCCGCGAGTTTCTTGACCACGCGCGCCACGTCGATGCCGGACAATCCGCCCACGTGCACTTGGCCGTGTCTAGTGATTGAGCGGAACAGCGGCCCGGCACTGGCGCCCGATTGTTCCAGCCACGCTTGGATCGTCCGCACGGGACACGTCTCGGGATTCGCCCCATAAGGTATCCCGATCTTGCGGCCCGCGCCGTCCTGATCTGTCTTGCTCCTGCGAAGGGTGACCGTTAACCTATCCTTGCCGAACGCGCAATCCGCGATGTCAAGGCCCACGAGCTCAGACCGCCGGAACGCCCCCGCGAATCCGAGCAGGATTAGCGCCCGATCGCGCGTGCCGATCAGGTCCGCGTCCGTGGCTTCCACCATCGCGCGAATGTCGTCGGTGAGCGTGGGAGACTTCGGAGCCGTCGCGGTCCCGAGGGTCCGCCGAATACCCTTGAGCGTGTTCCGCACCATGCCGGCCGTGGTGGGAGAGTCCTGGCCCGTAGCCTTATGCGCTTCGGGAATGGCGTTCAGCCGGCGTTGGATGGTGCCGACCTTGAGCCGGCCCGCGCACTCAGCGATGTACGCCGCGACGGTTTCGGGCGCCGCGGGCAAAGGACTCAGCCCGTGCGACTCGCACCACCCGCAAAAATCCCGCCAGTCCGCCCGGTATCCACGAAGTGTGGTCTCTGCCTTGCTTTGCCGGGCGAACTCGCGTGCTTGTTCCAGAGCGGGGGACGGAACGATGTCCGCCCCCTTGCCCCCCATGATTGGGCCGATAACTTCCAGCGGCCCGCTCATGACGCCTCCCCCGACACCGCGGCGCCCACGAGCCTTTGTATTGTCGAAAGGGTACCCGGCCGGGTCCGCCTATTGCGCGCTGGATGTGTGGACCTTTCCAAAAAACCGCGGGGAACACAAGTTGTAATTTGAGGCGAGAAGAACCTCGCGAACAAACGCGGGAAGAGTTCGTTGGTTTAACGCGAGGGAGATCCGGGTTTCAGCCGCCACATCCGCGCATAGGCACCTGCAACGTGAGTTCCACCTGGCCCGCTCTCACCCCCGGCATCTGGCACCGCAGCCGAAGGCGCCAACCATTTCGCCTCGCGCCGGTTTGGAAGGTGTCGTCGATTCTCTACTCTTCGCCCAACACGCTATCGAGATGTTCCGTCGCTCGCTCCC
>Ga0302324_100025543_pt1 | contig 11328 bp, 7 predicted proteins | sample Palsa_T0_1_FD_201949 | JGI IMG/M metagenome (GOLD analysis project Ga0302324, IMG submission 201949) | Peat permafrost microbial communities from Stordalen Mire near Abisko, Sweden - Palsa_T0_1 | ecosystem: Environmental > Terrestrial > Soil > Palsa > Peat permafrost | place: Sweden: Abisko... | reverse complement strand
CCCCCTGGATATTGCCCGCCTCGTTGCGGGCGGGGATCACGACGGAGACGCTGAGCTTTTTCGGCGCCTTGGTGGTCCGGGCGGGGCGGGCGACCGTAAAGACAGTGAGGCAGAACCAGGGCAGCAAAGGGGCGAGCCAGCGGTTGAAGAGGCCCTCAATCCCGGCGAGGCTGAAAGGGCAGAGCAGGCGGTGGTCCGTGCGGACCACCGTCCAGTCGGCCAGCGTCAGCATATTCCAGACGTCCTCGTCGGCCAGCCAGCTGCTCTGCGGGCCCCGCTGGACGACCTTGAGCTTCCTCCCGATGGCCAGCAGCGGACGCCAGAGGTTCGACTGGAAGTTCAGGATGAGCCGGGTTTCGGGGCCGGCGACGACGTGCAGCCGCGTGAGCATGCCCTGCACGTCGGCGGCAAAATTGAGGGTGTCCGAGATGATGATGACGTCGAAGGGGCCCTCGAGATCGAGCTTCTCGCCGGCCTGGACCAGGAAGCGGCCATGGGGAATCCGCTGGCGGGCGGCCTCGATCTGCGCGGGGGAGATATCCACCCCCGTGACGTTGCGGGCCCGAAGGACGGCGAGCAGCTCGCCATGGCCGCAGCCGATCTCGAGGACCCGGGAATCCTCGGGAATCAGCAGATTATAATAATGGGCGAGCAGGAGGCGGTAGCTGCGGGCTGCCGCTGTCGGCGCGGGCGCGGCATCGAAGTACTGCCGCATGGCATCGAGATGGGCCTGGGTCAGGCTGGAGACTGATACGGCCATGGGGAGGTCAGACGTGGTAGTACTCCCGGTACCAGGCGACGAACCGCTGGATGCCGGCCTCGAGCGGGGTGGACGGCTCGAACCCGAATTCGCGGGACAGATCGGCGACCTCCGCGTAGGACACGGGCAGTTCGCCGGGCTGAAGTGGCAGCAGGCGAAGGGCCGCCTTTCGCCCGAGGCAGGATTCGAGGATCTCGATAAAGCGGAGGAGCCCGACCGGCGAGTGGTTGCCGATGTTGTAGAGCCGGTGGGGCGCGCAGCTGGTGGCGCTGTCGGGAGCGGAGCCCGACCAGGCCGGGTCGGGCGCGGCCGGGCGGCCCATGACCCGGACCACGCCCTCGACGATGTCGTCGATGTACGTGAAATCGCGCTTCATCCGGCCTTGATCGTAGACGTCGATGGCCGTGCCGACCAGAATCGCCTTGGTGAAGAGGAAGAGCGCCATGTCGGGCCGGCCCCAGGGGCCGTAGACGGTGAAGAACCTCAGGCCGGTCGCGGGGATGCGATAGAGGTGGCTGTAAGTATGCGCCATCAGCTCATTGGCCTTCTTCGTCGCGGCATAGAGGCTGATGGGATGGTCGACGTTGTGATGGACCGAAAAGGGCAGGGCGGTGTTGAGGCCGTAGACGGAGCTCGAGGAGGCGTAGACCAGGTGTTTGACGCCGTGGTGCCGGCAGCCTTCGAGGACGTTGAGGAAGCCCTCGATATTGCTGGCGGTGTAGGCGCGGGGATTGACGAGGGAGTAGCGGACTCCCGGCTGGGCGGCCAGGTGCACGACGTATTCGGGGGGGTGGGCCGCGAACAGGGCGGCCACTGGGTCGGCGTCGGCCAGGTCGATCCGGTGGAAGGTGAAATTGGGGTTCTCCTGCAAAACGCGCAGTCGGGCCTCCTTCAGGGTGACGTCGTAGTAATCGTTGAGATTATCGACTCCATGCACGGCGTGGCCATCGCGCAGAAGACGCTGGGCGACATGGAAACCGATGAAGCCGGCGGCGCCGGTGACGAGGATCATGCAGGGTAAAGAGGGAGGCCAGAATTCAGATTTGGGGGCATTTTGTCACGCTTAGATGGGGCGGGCTGGGGTTGAGTGGAGTATGCGTGGTCGGGGGGCGTGGTTCAGGTCGGCAATCGAGGACCTCCGGGGCCACGCTCCGCCAAGACCCGATCTCCGCGTCAGCAGGCAGCGCCGGTCGACGCCGCCAGGAGACGCGGATGAGGCTGCGCTATGCCCCTGCGGTTCCTCGATTGCCGACCTGAACCACGCCGCAGCGTCGAATGTTTTGCCAATAGCCGCTTAAGGACCTCAGGACGACAGCTCGGTCTTCAGGCGCTCCGAAGATGCATGCACACCGTCGAGAATCGCATCCGCAATCAGTGCGGGGAATCCTGCTGGGATCAAGAGGCGCGCGCGCTCAATGACCACAGGCGTTCGGGCGACCACATCCGCAACAATCTCGTCCATGCCCGCCATGCCGCACTGTTTCGCGGTTTCGATCCAGTGTCGGGCTTTGATACGCTCCCAGTGGTAATGGCGGTTTTTACCCTCCACAGCCATGGCCATCGTGATTTTTTGTGGCGCGAGCTTTCCGTGGCCGTGGCCCATCATTGGGTGGGCGGACAGGATGTCGTACCGCGGAGTCAGCTGATAGGCGCCGCCGGGCAGCAGGAAAACGCTGAAGTTTTTCGCATGTCCATCGATCGCCGCAAGCAACCAGAACACAAGCTGGGTGCGCATGAAATCGCGGCGGTCTTCCGCCGCGCGCTGCGATCCGAGGAGCAATTCCATGATCTTGCGGATGCCCGGACCGCCTTCGTTCTCGTACTTCATTCCAGGCGGCGTCGCGGTTGCCTGGCAAAAATCCTCTAGCGGCAGGCGGAGCCACCATGCGCCGTCAGGCGCCAATTTTCGGTCAAATCGCTCCACGACGAGCGTCTTGTAGTCGCCGAACGTCGCCATTTCGCACGGGGCAACGGGAATGCCGAACTCGCGGGCGATTTGTGCGCAGAGCCATTCGTTTTCCACCGAGGTCGAAAGGTCGATGCCGCGGGGACTCACCCCCATCGGGAGCTTGAAGATATGGGTAGTCGGTGTCGCCCCGGTGGGGCGGCACCACACTCCTTCCTGCTTCAGCAGGGCCGTTTTTTCCTGAGCTCCGGCGAGTGAAATGCGAAACGCTTCATCGTCGCCTTCTTCCTGGCCGAAGGCCTGGCCCAGGGACGCCGCGAGCGCTTGTCCGACTTTGTCTGCGGTTAGGCGTTCAGCCGTGATACGCCTTATGTCCTGCGGTTCGGCGCCTTCCGGCAATAATTGCAATGCGCCAACGCAGTCGCGCCCGATCTCCTGCAAGAGATCGAAAGCCGCCATCGATTCGGCCCGGAAGCGCCGCTGGATTCTTTCTCGGATCTGCCGGTTGTCGGGCAGCAGGTTGTCGAAAAACGGCTCGACTCCCGAGCGGTAGGGTTCCTGAGATGGGCGCAGAGGAAACGACAGCGAGATCGGCCGAGCCGCGTCCGAGGCGAGCCAGGAGTCCGCATACAGAAACTCCTGGCCGCCGCCTGTGGGCAGTCGCCAGTCGCCGACACGTTCGCCATTCATCCATACCGCGAGAGCTCTGGATTTGCTTGGGCGCCCCATAAATCACCATCCTGCTTGGCTGTGAGTCGCCTTGCGGGGGCGCACGACAAGCTCAAGGTTGAGTGCGGCCAGCACCTTGAAAATCTGGGCAAGACTTGTCGGACTAGGCTTGGCCTCGATCTGCGAAATGACATTTTGGGCGAGGCCAGCACGCGTGCCGACGGCCTGTTGCGTCAGCTTCCGCTCACGGCGAAATCCTCGGAGTATGGGCCCAAGTTGTTGTGGGATCTGGATAGGGTAGTCGGTCATATCGTTTAAAGCTGATAAAGCATGTTTATCACATAAACAAGATAAAAATTATTTATCATTTATATGCGCTATCTAACGCAGGTTTGGCCGCCACGATGAGACGGATGGAGCGATTGGCGGGTTGGGACAACCCGCGCTACCTCCCAATGCCAACCACGCCGCGGCGTCGAGGGTGACTTGACGTCAACTTTGTTTGGTGTCACATAGTGTCACATGACAACAATCACGATTCGACAGCTCCATGACGCGACGGGTCGTTGGATCCGCAAGGCGGCGGATTTAGGCGAACTTCAGGTCACCGAGCGAGGCCGGGTCGTGGCGAAACTCATCCCGGCGTCCGCGCCGGCCGCGACTCCGTACTTTGCCATGCGCAAACGGGTGCCGTCCTATCGGTCCTTGAAGCTTCGAGGCGGCCGGGATTCGACCGTTGGAATCCGAGAGGAACGAGATCACCAGGTGCCGTGATCTACTTCGACACCAGCTATCTGGTTAGGCTCTATTTTGAGGATCCCGGATACGAGCAGGTCCGTGAGTTGGCGGCAACGGATCACGTGTGCTGCGCACCGCATGGCCAAGCTGAGACGATCGCCGCCTTTCATAGAAAACTTCGGGAGCAAGCGATCCCTCTTAAGGCATATCGCGGGCTGCTGGTCCAGTTCGAGGCCGACAATCAGGCGGAAGCCATCCGGTGGCTTCCCTCAGGTCCTGACGCAATGACGAGAATCCGCCAAGTCTATCGTGACTTGCCGCCGGACGTCTACCTCCGGGGCGCGGACGCTTTGCATCTAGCCGTGGCTGCCGTGCATGGTTTGCGGATCGTCTATTCCAACGACGATCGATTCCTAACTGCGGCCAAATATTTTGGTGTTAAAGGAGAGAATGTGATCCCTCTGCCATGACTTCCTCTGGCGGCTTTAAGAAGGTTTTCGTCTCCGGGGGCGCCGGGTTCATCGGCAGCCATTTGCTGCGGCGACTGCTGGCGGATGCGGGGCTGGAGCGGCTGGTGGTGTATGATAATTTTTCGAGCGGGCAGGAGAGTTACCTGGCCGGGCTCCGCAGCGATGCCCGGCTCCGGGTGATCGTGGGAGACTTGAAGGAGAAGGATGCGCTGGCGGACGCGATGCGGGGGTCCGATGTCGTCTTTCACCTGGCGGCCAATCCGGACATCGCGAAGGCGGTGACGCAGCCCGACATCGATTTCTGGGAGGGCACGTTTCTGGCGCAGAACGTCCTGGAGGCGATGCGGATCACCGGAGTGCGGCGGCTGCTTTACATGTCGGGGAGCGGGATCTACGGCGAGAACGCGGCAGTGGCCTTTGCCGAGGACTATGGCCCCTGCCTGCCGATTTCCACCTATGGGGCCAGCAAGCTCGCCTGCGAGGCGCTGATCTCGGCGTATTGCCATATGTTTGACTTCACGGCCCGGGCCTTCCGGTTCGCCAACGTCGTCGGGCCGAGGCAGACGCACGGCGTCGGCTACGACTTCGTACGCCGGCTCGTGGGGGACCCGACGCGGCTGCGCATCCTGGGGGACGGCTCCCAGAGCAAGAGCTACATCCACGTGGACGATATTCTCGAGGCGGTGTTCCTGGCCGCGGCTCAGCCGGCGCCGAAGTATGATGTCTTCAACGTGGCCACCGAGGATTACATCACCGTCCGCGAGATTGCCGACCTGGCGGTCAAGATCTGCGGCATTGAACCGGCGCGGGTGGCCTACGAATTCACGGGCGGAGACCGCGGCTGGAAGGGGGATGTGCCGATCGTGCGCTTCAATTGCGCCAAGATACGGGCGCTCGGCTGGCGGAACCGGCGGACCGCCGCCCAGGCGGTCGGCGACGCCATGGCCGCGATGCGGGCCGAGCTGCCCTGAGGGCGGCCGATCATGAAGCATCGGCACATCCTGCAGTTTGAGAATCGCAATGCGCCGCTCCTGCCGCGCCGGCTGTTCTACCGCCGGGTCGGGCTCACCTTTGTCATAGGGACGGGCTTGCTGATGGCGGCGCTGGGGCTGGGCATGGTCGGCTATCGCGTGACGGAGCACATGACCTGGCTGGATGCGTTCGCCAATGCCTCGATGATCCTCTCGGGCATGGGTCCGCTGGGCACGCTGCAGACCAAGGCCGGAAAGCTCTTTGCCGGATGCTATGCGCTTTTCAGCGGGCTGGCCTTCATCACGCTGGCCGGTGTCGTATTGGCGCCGTTCATCCACCGGGCTTTTCACCGGTTCCACCTGGCGGACGACGAGACGGAGAAGGACTAAGGCGCGGTGCCCATGGCTGCTTCCGACGATGCCACCGGTGGGGCGGAGAACGCCGAGCAGGCGCGCCTTGCGGAGGATGCGCGGAGGGAGAAGAACTGGAAGCGCTGGGGGCCGTATCTCGCCGAGCGGCAGTGGGCCACGGTGCGCGAGGATTATTCCGCCGACGGCGACAGCTGGAAGTACTTCACCCACGAGGATGCGCGCAGCCGGGCCTACCGCTGGGGCGAGGACGGGCTCCTCGGCATCACCGACCGGGAATGCCGCCTCTGCTTCGCGCTGGCGCTGTGGAACGGGCGCGATCCGTTCCTGAAGGAGCGACTCTTCGGCCTGACCAACGCCGAGGGGAACCACGGCGAGGACGTGAAGGAATGCTATTTCTACGTCGATGCCACGCCGACCCATTCCTGGCTGAAGGCCCTCTACAAATATCCGCAGGGGGCCTTTCCCTACGAGCGGCTGCTGGCGGAGAATCGCGCACGGAACCGCGACCAGCCCGAGTTCGAATTGCTCGACACCGGCGTCTTTGAAGGCGAGCGGTATTTCGATGTTGGCGTGGAATACGCCAAGGCGGGCCCCAACGACCTCTGCATCCGGATCACGGTGGCCAACCGGGGGCCGGAGGCCGCCTCCCTGCACGTGCTGCCGACCCTCTGGTTCCGCAACACCTGGTCCTGGGGCTGCACCCACGACGGCTATGAGGTGAAGCCGGGCCTGCGCGCGATCGGACCGAGCCAGGTGCAGTGCGACCACGCGAGCCTGGGGCGCTATTTCCTCGAGGTGGAAGCGGCGAAGGAGGGCGCGCCGCCGCTGCTCTTCACCGAAAACGAGACGAATGTCGCCCGGCTCCACGGCGGCGCCAATGCCTCCCCATTCGTCAAGGATGGGATCAACGCCTGTGTCGTCGGCGGGCGCGGCGACGCCGTCAATCCCGGCCGCACGGGCACGAAAGGTGCGGCCCATTACGAGCTGTCACTCGCGCCCGGGGAGGAGCGCGTGCTTAGGCTGCGGCTCTATGCGGCGGACGAGAAGCCCGCGAAGGCCTTCGGCGTGGGTTTTGCCGCGACGCTGGCCGCCCGGGCGCGGGAGGCCGATGCCTTCTATGCCGCTCTCGAGGCCGAAAGCAGGGACAAACCCCGAGGCAAGGGCATCGATTGCAAAGCGGCCCTGAACGTGGCCCGGCAGGCGTATGCCGGTCTCCTGTGGACGAAGCAGTTTTACCACTACGTCATCCCGGAATGGATCGCCGGGGATCCCGGCCTGCCGCCCCCGCCGGCCGGCCGGGGCGCCATCCGCAATGGCGGCTGGCCCCAACTGTTCGCCCGCGACGTCCTCTCGATGCCCGACAGCTGGGAGTATCCCTGGTTTGCGGCGTGGGACCTCGCGTTTCATATGATCCCCTTTGCGAGGGTGGACCCCGAGTTCGCGAAGGGTCAGCTGAATCTTCTGCTGCGCGAATGGTACATGAACCCCAACGGGCAGATCCCGGCCTACGAATGGAACTTCTCGGACGTGAATCCGCCCGTGCACGCCTGGGCCTGCTGGCGGGTCTACAAGATCACCGGGCCGCGCGGAAACCGGGACCGGCTGTTCCTGGCGCGGGTCTTCCAGAAGCTCCTGATGAATTTCACCTGGTGGGTGAACCGCAAGGATCCGGGCGGCAGGAACATCTTCAGCGGCGGGTTCCTCGGGCTCGACAATATCGGCGTCTTTGACCGGTCGAAGACCCTTCCCTCGGGCCAGACGCTGGAGCAGGCCGACGGGACGGCCTGGATGGCGTTCTATTGCGGGACGATGCTTTCGATGGCGCTGGAGCTCGCGGAGGTGGATCCGTCGTACGAGGACATCGCCTCGAAGTTCTTCGAGCATTTCGTGTCCATCGCCGACGCGATGAACACCTTTGGCGGCACGGGCCTGTGGAACGAGGAGGATGGATTTTACTATGACCAGCTCTCGCTCGACGGCCGCACGGCGCCGCTGCGCGTGCGCTCGCTGGTGGGGGTCATCCCCCTTTTCGCGGTCGAATTCATCGAGGAGGGACGGCTCGACCAGCTGCCGGGCTTCGCCAAGCGCACGCGCTGGTTCCTGAAGAACCGGCCGGAAATGGCGGCCCATATCTCGTACCTGGCGCGCGACGGCAAGGACCCGGGGCGGAGGCTCCTGGCGATTCCCACGCGCGATAGGCTGGAGCGCGTCCTGCGGTACGTCTTCGATGAAAAGGAGTTTCTCTCGCCCCATGGCATCCGCTCGCTCTCGCGGGCCTACGGAGATCATCCCTTCACGTTGAAGCTGGGCGACCAGGAGTACCGGGTCGGCTACGAGCCGGGCGAATCGCGGAGCGGGCTCTTCGGCGGCAACTCCAATTGGCGGGGACCGGTGTGGCTCCCGCTCAACTATCTGTTGATCGAGGCGCTCCAGCGCTACCATCATTTCTACGGTGACACCTTCACCATGGAATTCCCCACCGGGAGCGGCCGGCGGCTCAACCTCGAGCAGATCGCGGGCGAACTGGCGCGCCGGCTCGCGGACCTCTTCATGCCGGATGGCGCCGGTCGGCGCCCGGCCCTCGGCCAGGAAAAGCGCTTCGTCGAGAATCCCCATTGGCGGGACCTCGTTTGGTTCCATGAGTACTTCCATGGCGACACGGGCCAGGGGCTGGGGGCCAGCCACCAAACCGGCTGGACCGCGCTCGTTTGCCGGCTGATCGAGGAATTCGTCGATTGAAATTGTCCGCCACGGTCCATCGCCTGGTGCTCCTCCTGGCCGCGGGAGGCGCGGCGGCGCTGATGCTCTGGACGGCGCTCGGCAGCTGGCAGCTTCCCGCGGTTGGGCCGAAACAGGCGGATTATTACAACCTGCTGGTGGCGGGATTCAGGAAGGGGAGCCTGGCGCTCGACATCGAGGTCCCGGAAGCGCTGAAGAAGATGGCCGACCCGTGGGACGCTTCCGTGCGGCCGCCCGGTCTCGCCCCGCACGATGTCAGCTATTTCGGCGGGCACTATTATCTTTATTTTGGCGTCGTCCCCGCCGTGCTGCTTTTCTGGCCGTTCCGGGCGCTCACCGGCCACGACCTGCCGTTCGTGTGGTCGGCGATCGTCTTCGGGGTGGGCGCCTGCCTCGGATCGGCGTGGCTGTGGCTGCGCGTCGTCCGCGATCAGTTTCCCCGCGCGGGTCTCGTGACCAAGCTGGCCGGAGTGGCCGCCCTGGGGCTGGTGGGAGGCCAATTGGCGCTCGAGCGGCGCGTCTCCATCTGGGAGGTGCCGATCGAGGGTGGGCATTTCTTCATGATGGGATTCGTAATTGCGGCCTACCGCGCCCTGCGCTCGCCGCGGCCCTGGCCTTGGCTGGGCGCGGCGGGCGCGGCCCTCGGCCTGGCGGTGGGCTGCCGTCCGACGCTCGTCGCGGCCGGGCCGGCCCTCGCCCTGGTCACGATTGTCGTCGGGAGCCAGGCCGCCGGCGGCGGAGCGGGATTCGCCCGGCGGCTGGGAGGGGCGATCCTGGCCGCGGGGATCCCGCTCGCCGCCGTGCTGGCGGGCCTCTTTGCCTACAACTATGCCCGCTTCGGCAACCCCTTTGAATTCGGCACCATCTATCAGCTCTCGGGCGGCTACGACTACCGGGCGAAGCATTTCAGCTTCTCCTTCCTGCCCTTCAATGCATTCGTCTATTTTTGGAGCGAGCCCGAATGGGGCCGGTACTTCCCGTTCCTCCATCCGATCGCCACGACGCCCCATCCGGCTGGTTACTACGGAATCGAATACGTCTACGGCGCGCTGGTGATCTGCCCTGTCCTTTGGTGGTCCCTCTTCGGGCCGCTGGGTTGGGGCGCCCGCCGCGAGCGGCCGGTCCTCGCCGGCTTTCTCGGCTTCCTGGCGCTAGTGGCGGCGGGCACCACCCTGCTGCTTCTTTGTTTCAACGTGGCCGCGGCGCGCTATGTCGCCGATTTCCTGCCGTGGTGGGTCTGGCTGGCGATGATCGGCTGGGCCTGCCTCGAGGATAGGCTGGCCGGGCGGCAGGGGAGGGCCGCCCTGCTCCGGGTCGGACTTCGCGGGCTTTTCGCGGCCTGCGCCGCTGCGTCCTGCATCCTGGCCCTTTGCGCCAGTGTGGAGGTGCATGGCGTCCTCCGGTTCCTCAACCCGGTGGGCTACGCCCAGCTGGCGCGAGTTTTCGACACGCCGGTGGCGTGGTGGGAGCGGCTGACGGGGTTTCGAGGCGGGGCGATGGAGATGACCGTCATCTTCCCGGAGCGGAACTCGAGCTCGGTCGAACCTCTCATCACGACAGGAGTGGAATACCAGAAGGACTATGTTTTTGTCTATTACACCGATCCGGGGAGGATTCAGCTGGGCTTTGACACGCTCGAGGGGCGCTCGCCGGTGACCAGCGCGGTGCTGGCGGTGGTGCCGGGGCGCCCCTACCGCCTCCACGTGGAGTGCGGCCCGCTCTTTCCCCCTGCGGGGTTTCCCACCTATGATGGCTGGAACGCCACCGAGGTCCGGTCTTTTACGAACTGGACTCGGATCGACTTGGACGGGCGCACGGTGCTCAGCCGCCCTTCGGCGTCGGATGAGGCTTCGCCGGGCTCGATCCGGATAGGCCGGGACGTGGCCGCCGGGTTGTACGGCGCCCGTTTTTCCGGGACGATCCGCGACGTCGTCCGCGTTGGACTGCGCCGGCACGAAAGCGGGGGAGCGGGAGCCGGAGACGTCTGGCTGCGGCTGGTCTTTCCGCCCGACGGTCCTTCCGGGGTCGAGCCGCTCGTCGTGGCGGGAAAGGCCGGGCAGGCCCAGCTGGTGGGCATGCGCATGGTCGATGCCGGACATTTCGTGCTGACCCAGGAGATATGGGGAGCGGGATTGTGGGAGAGCGGCGTGCTGGCGGTTCCTCCCGGCCGGTCGGGCACCGTGCGGGTGAGGCTGGGGCCGATCCTCGGCGTCGATGAAGGTTCGCCGATGGGATTGCTGTCCCATTCCCTTGTGGTGTGGCTCGACGATATTCCGGTCTGGTGGCGCCGCGACCTAGCGGAGGTCCCCTCGCTCGGCCGGCATCCCCCGGTCGACGTGGGTGAGAATGTGATCGGATCCTCGGCCATGACATCGGCCTTCCAGGGGCGATTGGAGGCCTGGGGCCGCGATCCCTCTGCGCCAGCGTGGCGGGCGGGTCCCTTCGCGGCAGCCGTGCTGGAACTGAGCGGCCGCGACGTCGGGACCGAGCCGCTGGTGACCAGCGGCAGGCCGGATGAGTCCGATCTGCTCGAAGTCCGCTGGCTGCCCGGCGACCGAGCTTGCCTGGTCTATACGCACGGCGGCGATGCTCCGATGACGAGCGACTCGTTCGGATGGGATGGAAAGACGCTGCACCGGTTGAAGGTCGGCACGCCTGCAATGGCGACGCTCGATGCGGCGGGCGCGGCGGCGGTCGGCAGAG
>Ga0302324_100025541_pt1 | contig 11328 bp, 10 predicted proteins | sample Palsa_T0_1_FD_201949 | JGI IMG/M metagenome (GOLD analysis project Ga0302324, IMG submission 201949) | Peat permafrost microbial communities from Stordalen Mire near Abisko, Sweden - Palsa_T0_1 | ecosystem: Environmental > Terrestrial > Soil > Palsa > Peat permafrost | place: Sweden: Abisko... | reverse complement strand
GAACTGGTCTCGAGCCTGGAAGTGGTGCCGCGCAAACAGATCGAATACAAAGGCGCGCTCTTCGAAGAAATGGACGTGGACGCCATTCTCGCGCGCAAGCCCTGCGTCGCGCTGGTGGACGAACTGGCCCATACCAACATCGAAGGCAGCAAGCATCGCAAGCGCTACGAAGATGTGCTGGAACTGCTGGACGCGGGCATCGACGTTCTCTCCACCATGAACATTCAACATCTGGAAAGCGTGACCCCGACAGTGCAGGGAGTCACCGGGATCCAGGTACGGGAGACGGTTCCGGACTGGGTGCTGAAAAGAGTCAACGAAGAAGTGATGATCGATCTGACTCCGGAGGCGCTGCAGAACCGTATGCGGCGCGGCGACGTGTATCCGCAGGAACGGGTGGGGCGGGCGCTGGAGAATTTCTTCCGCGAGACCAACCTGATCGCTCTGCGCGAGCTGGCATTGCGGCAGGTGGCGCAACAGGTGGATCTGAGCCTGGAACAGCACCGCGGAGAGCAGGAGACGGATCGGGGAGCGGTCGCGATCCGCGAACGGATTGCGGTGTGCATCAGCTCGAACCCGGCGGCGCAGTATCTGATTGCGCGCGGGGCGCGGATGGCTCAGGCCATGAATGCGGAGCTCTTTGTTGTCTACACCGATCTGGGGCAGGATACCGGCGAAGCAAATCAGCGGACGTTAGCTGCGAACGTGCGGTTCGCGGAAAACGTCGGGGCCTCGATCGCGCGGTTGCAGGGGAAAAGCGTAGCCGAAGCGGTCGCGGAATTTGTCAACGAGAAGCACATCACGCAAGTGGTTTTTGGACGTTCGGCAACACGTGGCTGGAAAAGATACTTCTATCTTTCGGCGATCCATCAGTTTTTGCGCGACGCCCCGGCGGTGGACGTGCACATCGTTACACAGGAACCTAACTGACCGCGCGTATCGGAGCATAGGCGTTTGGAGAACAAACACATTCTGGTAGTGGATGACGAATCCCAGATTACTCGGGTGCTGCGGACTTCTCTTTCCAGTAATGGATATGACATTCGCGTGGCCAATGACGGCGAAACTGCTTTAGAGATTATGAAAGACTGGTCGCCGGATCTGGTCATCACCGATCTGGCGATGCCCAATATGGACGGGCTTGAATTGTGCCGGCGGCTGCGGACCACGACACAAATCCCGATCATCGTGCTCTCGGTGCGAGGCGAGGAGCGGACCAAGGTCAAGGCTCTCGATGCCGGCGCCGACGACTATGTGACCAAGCCGTTCGGCATGGAGGAGCTACTGGCGCGCGTCCGCGCTAATCTGCGCCGCTCGCGGACCGAAGCGTCGGAACTTGGGCCCATCGAAGCAGGTGATTTCAAGATCGATCCCGGATCCCGCAGTGTTTTTGTAAAGGACCGCGCGGTTCACCTGACTCCGAAAGAATTTGACTTACTCTTATATCTGGCCCGTCATCCGGGAAAAGTTGTAACGCATCGAACCTTGCTGGGCGCGGTGTGGGGCGGTGAAAGCACGGAACAGGTGGAATACCTGCGCGTGTTCGTTGCGCAACTCCGGAAGAAGATTGAGCCCACGCCCAATTCTCCTCGCTACATTGTGACGGATCCGTGGGTTGGTTATCGGTTCGAGCCTGGGATCACGTGAGCCACAGAAAAGTGAATCGTGGCTGGCGGGACTTTGCCTCGCTCCGGCCCATCATGAATCTTTACGACTTCCCTATTTTCGGCTTATGCGGGCCTTAGGTTCTTTCGAATCTAATAGAGAGGACGCCGGTGAAAACCGGCTGCTGGAAAGGAACAAGCTTTATGTCCATGCAGGAAGTATCCGCCGAACGTTTTGCGCAACTTTTTCACTACTATAGCCATGCGCTGGCCGATGATTCCGGAAGCCCCGCCAACCTTCACACGGAGGATGCCTGGGAGAATGTGCCGCCGTCGGAAAGAAGCAAATTGATTACCGCGGCACGTCTCGCACTGCGTGAAGTCGACCTCATCCCCAGCGAACGCCCGACCCGGCGATATTTCGCGAAGCCGGGCGAGGCCGAGTGGGGATGTTGAGCAAACGTGCCGAGCAGGCATCGTTGAGCAAGCCGGGGGATCCAGCAACTCACGGATTATCTTTATGACTTCTTTACGAACTGCTTACCGCACTTTTATGAGGAAGGCTTTCTAATCAACGCTGGCAGCAGCGCCTGGCTTGCCTTGTTTATCCGTGCGAAGCCAGGCCGCGATTGGGAGGAGGTTGTGTGCAAGACATGATCTTTGTCGTGGTCACGATAGCGTTCTTCCTGCTGTCGCTGGCCTATGTGGAATTCTGCGATCGAATTCGCTGAGGACAAATCGCCTGAGGTCCAATCAATATGAATGCTGAATCGATCATTATGCTGCTGGTGAGCGCCGGTTTGATGGTTTACCTGTTGTATGCGCTGCTGAGACCGGAGAAATTCTGAAATGACAAGCAATGGCTGGATACAGATCTTTGTATTTCTGGCTTTGATTCTGGCGATTACCAAACCGCTCGGCGTGTTCATGGCGCGAGTGTTCAGCGGTGAGCGTACTTTTCTCGATCCCGCTCTTCGGCCAATCGAGCGTTTGCTGTATCGCGTAACCGGCGTCGACGAAAAACGCGAGATGGCATGGACGGAATACGCGGTCAGCATGCTGCTGTTCAGCGGCGCCTCCATGCTTCTGCTTTATCTGATCGAGCGCGTACAGCAGTTCCTGCCGTGGAATCCGCAGAAGTTTGGAGCGATCGCTCAGGCGCTGGCTTTCAATACTGCCGCGTCTTTCACCACCAATACCAATTGGCAGAACTATTCCGGCGAGTCCGCGATGAGCTATCTCACGCAGATGGCTGGCCTGGCCTACCACAACTTCGCGTCGGCGGCGGTGGGGATTGCGCTGGCCATAGCATTCGTTCGCGGCATCGCACGCAAAGAAAAAGAGACCATCGGAAATTTCTGGGTCGACATGACCCGTTCCACCCTCTGGGTGCTGCTGCCGGCGTGCATCGTCTATGCCCTGCTCCTGGTGTCGCAGGGAGTCGTGCAGAACCTCAAGCCTTATGACACTGCGAAGCTGATCGAACCGCAACAGGTCCAGAAGACCGGAACCGACGGCAAGCCGATGGTGGGGCCCGATGGCAAAGCAGTGATGGACACCGTTACTGACCAGACAATCGCGCAAGGGCCGGTTGCTTCTCAAGAGGCGATCAAGATGCTGGGCACGAACGGCGGCGGATTTTTCGGCGCCAACAGCGCTCATCCCTTTGAGAATCCCACGCCGCTCAGCAACTTCCTGCAGATGCTTTCTATCTTCGCGATCCCGGCGGGTCTTACTTACACGCTGGGCCGAATGACTGGATCGCAGCGTCACGGCTGGGCGGTCTGGGCGGCGATGGCGATTCTGTTCCTGTGCGGGGTTACGACAGCGTACTGGGCCGAGGCCAAAGGCAATCCTCTGCTGCACGGGGTCGACCAACGCGCGTCCGAACTGCAGCCGGGCGGCAACATGGAAGGCAAGGAGGTGCGCTTTGGCATCGCCGATTCCGCGTTGTTCGCGACGGTCACTACCGATGCGAGTTGTGGCGCCATCAACAGCCAGCATGATTCGTTTACTCCGCTGGGCGGATTGGTGCCGCTGGTCAACATCATGCTCAGCGAGACGGTTTTTGGAGGAGTGGGAGCAGGCCTCTACGGAATCCTGATCTACGTCGTGCTGTCGGTGTTCATCGCCGGACTCATGGTGGGGCGCACGCCGGAGTATCTGGGCAAAAAAATTGAAGCCTACGACGTGAAGATGGCGATGCTGGTCACGCTTGTGTTCCCGCTCGTCATTCTGGTGCTTACGGCCATTTCAACGGTCAAGGGATTTGGCACGTCGAGCATCAGCAATGCGGGTCCACACGGCTTGACGCAGATCCTTTACGCGTTCACGTCCATGGCGGGGAACAACGGTTCCGCGTTCGGCGGATTGAACGGCAACACGCTCTGGTACAACAACGCGGGCGCGTTGACGATGCTGGTGGGGCGCTTCTTCATGATCATTCCCATGCTGGCGATCGCCGGCAACCTGGCGAAAAAGAAAACGGTGCCCGCTTCGGCCGGCACATTCCCGGTGACTACGCCGCTGTTTACTCTACTGCTGGTGTCGGTGATCGTGATTGTCGGCGCTCTTACATTCTTTCCGGCGCTTAGTTTGGGACCTGTACTTGAACACCTGCTGATGGTGGCAGGGAAAACGTTCTGAGACACAGCTTTCTGAGACACAACATGGCAGAGAAAAAAAGCAAGAGTTTGTGGGACGCAAAAATCATCCGGCGGGCGCTGGTCGACGCTCTGGTGAAGCTCGATCCCCGCACCATGATGAAGAATCCGGTCATGTTCGTGGTCGAGGTCGGCAGCGTGGTGACGACGCTATTGTTATTCCGCGAGAAACAGAGCTTTGCCTTCAATCTGCAGATCACGCTCTGGCTGTGGTTCACGGTGCTGTTTGCCAATTTCGCGGAAGCCATGGCCGAAGGACGCGGCAAGGCGCAAGCCGACACGCTGCGCAAGGCCCGGTCTGAAACGGTTGCCAAGCGCCTGCTGCCGAATGGCGAGACGGAAACGGTGCCGAGCGCGAAACTGCGTTCGGGTGACGTGGTGACGGTTACCGCGAACGAACTCGTCCCCGGCGATGGCGAAATCATCGAAGGCGTTGCTTCGGTGGACGAGTCGGCGATTACGGGAGAATCGGCGCCGGTGATCCGCGAGGCCGGAGGCGACCGTTCGGCGGTCACCGGCGGCACGCGCGTGCTTTCGGACATGATCAAAATTCGGATCACTTCGAATCCCGGCGAAACCTTCCTCGACAGAATGATCGCTTTGGTGGAGGGCGCGGAGCGGCAGAAGACTCCGAACGAGATCGCGCTCAATATTCTGCTGGCGGGATTGACCATCATCTTTCTGCTGGCGGTGGTTACGCTGCAGCCATTCGCGATGTACTCGGGCTCGCCGCAAACCGTGTTCGTGCTCGTCTCTCTGCTGGTCTGCCTGATTCCGACGACGATTGGCGGCCTGCTTTCCGCGATCGGTATTGCGGGCATGGACCGCCTGGTGCAGCACAACGTGCTCGCGATGTCGGGACGCGCGGTGGAAGCGGCTGGCGACGTGAACACGTTGTTGCTCGACAAGACGGGAACAATCACGCTGGGCAACCGGCAAGCCGCGGAGTTCATTTCCGCGCCGGGGATTACCGAGGCGGAGATGGCCGACGCCGCGCAACTCTCGTCACTCGCCGATGAAACGCCCGAGGGCCGGTCGATCGTGGTGCTGGCGAAAGAGAAGTACAACCTGCGCGGGCGCGAACTGGCTTCGCACGAAGCGGTGTTTGTCCCCTTCACCGCGCAAACGCGCATGTCGGGCGTAAATCTGGATGGCCGCGAGATTCGCAAAGGCTCGGTCGATGCCATCATCAAGTACCTGCAACAGTTCGGCACATCTCTGCCGCGCGAGGTTCAGGCGAGCGTGGAACAGATCGCGCGCTCGGGAGGGACGCCGCTGGTGGTTGCGGAGAATCAGCGGGCGCTGGGCGTGATCTACCTGAAGGATATCGTCAAAGGCGGCATGCGCGAGCGCTTTAATCAACTGCGCGCGATGGGGATCAAGACCGTCATGATTACCGGGGACAATCCGCTGACGGCGGCGGCAATCGCGCGCGAGGCGGGCGTCGACGATTTTCTGGCGGAGGCGACTCCCAAGGACAAGATGGATCTGATTCGCCGGGAGCAGGCCGAGGGAAAACTGGTGGCCATGACCGGCGACGGCACCAACGATGCGCCGGCACTGGCGCAGGCCGACGTAGGCGTGGCCATGAATACCGGCACGCAAGCGGCGAAAGAGGCCGGGAACATGGTGGACCTTGATTCGAATCCCACCAAGCTTATCGAAGTCGTGGCCATCGGCAAACAGCTGCTGATGACGCGCGGAGCCCTCACCACGTTTTCGATTGCGAACGACGTGGCCAAATATTTCGCGATCATACCGGCAATGTTTGCCGGAACATTTCCCGTGCTGAATGCGTTGAACGTGATGCGATTGCAGACGCCGCAGTCGGCAGTGCTTTCCGCCGTCATTTTTAACGCGCTCATCATCGTGGCTCTGATCCCGCTGGCGCTGCGCGGGGTGGCCTACAAGGCGATGAGCGCGGAATCGCTACTGCGGCGGAATCTGCTGGTGTATGGATTTGGCGGATTGATAGTGCCGTTCATCGGCATCAAGCTGATTGACATGTTGATCACGGGCATCAAGCTGGTGTAAATCGAAAAAGCATATGAAGAAAAATTTGATCACAGCTGTACTGATGACCATCGCGACCACGGTGCTGTTGGGAATTGTGTATCCCCTGCTGGTGACCGGACTCGCGCAGCTGATCTTTCCGAAGCAGGCCAACGGCGGGCTGATCCAGGGGAAAGACGGGGTGTTGATTGGTTCGCGCCTGATCGGGCAGCCATTTTCGGGGCCGGGCTATTTTCACTCGCGGCCGTCCGCCGCCGGCGCGGCGGGCTATGATGCGACAGCTTCGGGCGGGTCGTATCTGGGCCCGACCAACGCGCAGTTGATAACTCGCGTCAATGGGAGCGTGGCCAAGCTGCAAGCCGAAAATCCCGGCGCCTCCATCCCGGTCGATCTCGTAACCACCTCGGCTTCCGGACTCGACCCGGACATTTCTCCAGCCGCCGCCGAGTTTCAGATTAAGCGGGTAGCTTCAGAACGCAAGATTCCGGAAGTTGAAGTCGCACGCCTGGTTCTGGAGAACTCCGAGAATCGGCAGTGGGGATTCCTGGGCGAGCCGCGGGTGAACGTCCTCGGATTGAATATTGCGCTCGACACAAAGTACGGCAGCCACCATTAGAGCGCTATAGTAGACCATGTGGTGACGGGGCTTTGCCCCGTCCAAGCGAGCAAAGCACTCGCAGCGCTCCTTTAGCCACAGAAATCGCGGCTGGCGTCTCGCAAACAAACTCTCCATCGGCATAGATCTCAAGAGGAGGCTCGGTCTCCACCATCACCCGCTCAGCCTTCGAATACTCGACTTTGGGCGACAGCAGATGATGCCCGAAATACACCGTGGGGAACATGCACAACAGGTGGAAAGCATTCATGGCCGAGATGCGGCAGACGTCCAGCTTGCCATCGGCGAAGTCTGCCTGCGGGGCGATACGCATGCCGTCGCCGTAGAACTGCGTGTTGGCGAACGCGGCGAGCAAGGTGAGCTTTTCTGCTTCGGTGCGATCCTCACCGTTCAGCTGAGTCAGCCGCATGGAAAAAGCCGGCAACTTCAGAAGCATCGGCAATAACGCCAGAGCATAGCCGCCGTGTCCGCGCAGCCAGCGTGGCATTCGATTGGCGCGTCGCGCGGCGGCAGAGTCCAGGCCGCAGCCAGCGACGCCGCAGAAATAGTGGGGGATGCCGGGCGAGGCCGACGGAACGATCACTCCGAGATCTATCGCCCGAGGCTGAATTTTCCCCGATTCGAAATCGCGCCAGGCGTTTAACGAGTCGCGCACCGAGCGCAGATTCAGCGCGCGGGCAAAATCGTTTCCACTGCCCGCCGGGACAATCAGCACCGGAAGCTGGAGCCGCACCAGAGCCGGCAGATGACGGTGGATGGTGCCGTCCCCGCCAAAAATGAGAACGGCATCGGCGTCGCTGGAAGAGGCGGGCAGCCCCTGCAGCCACTGCGATCGGGAGCCGGCTTGAAACGGCTTCAAGTCTGACGGCGAAATTCCTAACCCGAAGATGACGGCGGCGCGCATGGGTTTGGCGGTTCGCGTTCCCGACGGTTGCGCAAATAGACGCTTAGGATGGGCGCTCGCGACTGCCGAGTTGCGCTCGGCATGAACGAGACAGAGCGCCCGTCCCCACACTTCCGGGGAACAAGAATTGGACGAGCATTATAGCGCCTTTGGCGGCGGCGCTTGGAAATCGGGCCTCCGAGGTCTAGAATTTTTGTAAGTGCATACTGGAAACGCGGCAAGCCGCGCTTCTACGGGTAAACATGACCGCTCGCAATCGATCGTCACTTACGAGCGTCTGGAGTTGCTGCTTTTGAAGGAGTTTCCACTTATGAAAAAAATGTTTGCGTTAATATTCGCCATTGCTCTCTCCATTTCGATGTCGTCCTTTGCCTTTGCTCAAACCACCACCGCCGGAGACAATCCCCTGGATCAAAGACAAGGGACCAGAGCAAAGCACCATCACAAACACCACCACAAACACAGGAGAAACACGACCCAAGATCACGGAACAATATAAGCTCTCGGCATTCTCGTTTTCCTTTCCTACCCCGGCTCCGGTCGGGGTTTTCCTTTTGCGGCGGTTTGCTTGCCACGCCGGAGGCAAGTCCAGACGTGCTAGAATTTGTTGCGCCTGAGCTTCCTCTGGCTCGGCGCACTGGATTTTCCACCCCGGCAGCGACGGACTGAAAAAGTGGCCCAGCACCCAAATGCTCCAACCGACTCGATCACCTACGCCGACGCCGGTGTCAGCATTGATCGCGGTAACCGCACCAAGCAGCGCATCAAGTATCTAGCCCACAAAACTTTTACCAAGGGAGTGCTGAGCGAGATAGGCGGATTCGGCGGGTTATTCTCGGTCGACAAGAAGTACCTGGATCCGGTGCTGGTTTCGAGCGTGGATGGGGTGGGCACCAAATTAAAAGTAGCGTTCGAAATGAAGATGCACCACACCGTCGGCAGCGACCTGGTGAACCATTGCGTGAACGACATCGCGGTGCAAGGCGCGGCGCCGCTGTTTTTTATGGACTATCTGGCGGTGGGCAAGCTGGAGCCGGAAGTCGCCGAAAAAATTGTTGGCGGCCTGGCCGAAGCCTGCAAGCATAACGGCTGTGCGCTGATCGGCGGCGAGACCGCCGAAATGCCGGGTTTTTATCCCGAAGGCGAATACGATCTTGCCGGATTCATTGTCGGAGTGGTCGAGCGCGAACGCATCATCAGCGGCAAAGACGTGCAGGTGGGGGATTGCGTACTTGGCTTGCCCTCCAACGGCTTGCACACCAACGGATATTCGCTGGCTCGCAAACTGCTGTTTGAAATTGCCGGTTACTCCCCCGAAACGTTTGTCAGCGAGATCAAGAATAAAGTCGGCAATGAACTCATGCGAACCCATCGCAGCTATTGGTCGATTATCCGGAAAATGATCGCGGGCGAGTGTGTCGCGGCGCTGGCGCACATCACAGGCGGTGGCATCGCCGAGAACCTGCCGCGAGTGTTGCCCAAAGGCACGTCGGCCGTGATCGAACTCGGCACGTGGCCGGTTTTGCCGATCTTTGAACATCTGCAGAAACTCGGCAATGTCGCGGAGGAAGAAATGCTCCGCACATTTAATATGGGCCTCGGCATGTTGATCGTGGTTCCCGCCAAGAAATTCAAGAAGGCGCAGACTCTGCTGGAGCGCGCGGGAGAGAAATTTTACAGCGTCGGCCGCATCGTCAAAGGCGATCGCAAGGTGCTGTTCAGCTAGACGACGATCCTGGGCGGTTCTCATTCGACGCCCATTATGAATTGTCATCCCGACCCTGAGCGCAGCCGAAGGGGAGGGATCTGCAGTTCGCCGCAATATGCTGATCTCTCGCTCCGTGTCTCCGTGCCTCCGTGGTGAATAATGTTGTCCTATGAAAAATCTTGGCATTCTCCTATCCGGGCGCGGTTCCAATTTTGTGGCCATCGCCGACAGCATTGCGGCGGGAAGAATCCCCGATGCCCGTATTGCAGTCGTGATTTCGAACCGCAGCGATGCTCCCGGTCTTGAAACCGCCCGCCAGCGCGGCATCGACACACTTGCAATTTCATCGAAGGGCAAACCGCGCGAAGAGCACGATCGCGAAGTTGTGGCTGCGCTCCTCGAGAACAAAGTCGATCTCGTCTGCCTCGCCGGTTACATGCGCCTGCTCTCGCCCTGGTTCGTGCAGCAGTTTCCGAGGAAAATTCTCAATATCCATCCGTCGCTGCTGCCTGCATTTCCCGGCTTGGAGGCGCAGGAGCAGGCTTTCGCCTATGGTGTGAAAGTGTCAGGCTGCACAGTGCACTTCGTAGATGAGGAACTCGATCACGGCGCAATCATCGTGCAGAAAACGGTCACTGTTCTGGACACCGATGACGAACAAAGCCTGGCAGCGCGAATTCTTGAGCAGGAACACATCGCCTACTCGGAGGCGATCAGGATTGTGCTGGAAGGGAAATTCGAGATTGCCGGAAGGCGGGTGAAGGGTCAGAGGTGAGAGGTCAGATTGCAGAAGTTAAACCCAGCGCTTCGGCGAGGCATCGGTTCTTACCTCAGCAATCTAACCTCTGACCTCTTACCTCACATGATCAGTTCGTTTGTTCTGCGCGCGATCGGATGCTGCATTACTTCCAGCTCATTTTTCACCAGGTTCAATCCGTACACCAACTGCTCGAAGCTTTGCGAGAGTTGCGCGAATAGCGGCGCCACTTTGGCATATTCGAAGTGCTCAAACTTCGAAACAATGTAGTAGCTTTCTTTCCCGGCTTTGACCCAATCCACGAAACCCTCAACCCGCTGGCGGCGCAGGCGATAATGATTGATGCTCTCCGGAAACATGCCGGCGTAGAACAGAGTGTAGTCGCCAATGTGTTTGCGGACCTCACGCTCGCGGTCGAACGACGGCGCGGGACCGTAAACCGGGTCTGACTCGATGAGCATCTCGCCCACATCGTTGAGCGGTTTCCCGCCCGGGTTGCGGATTTTCAAGAGCTGCTCGGCATCGCAAAACTCCGACAGCAGATGCGCGACATAACTCACGATTTGCGGATCGCGAATTCCGATCTCGTTGGCATAATGACGGCCGACCAGTTCAACGAACAACTTGTTCAGCGGATGCGTTTCCGGAATTTCCATGGCCCCACTTCCTCCCCAATAACCGTGCCCCCTATGGTTCCTATCGGAACAGAACCCTTGTGTGGATTAGATACCGTGAATCCCAATGCAACACAAGTGCCCATTAGAGCCACGGAGTACTTAGTAGCCGGCGCGGGGCGCGGCGTTGCATCGTATCTGCTGGCGGCTTAAGGAGGCGGCTGCTAATTTCTGCATTCGGTGGATCAAAAAATTGGTTTGATGTATCTACTTGGGGCAAGAAATCAGAAAACGAGGTCCGGAGTGGAACGAATCAACATTGCAAGCGGGACACCGTGGGAGCCAATCGTCGGTTACTCTCGTGCGGCTCGCGTAGGAGAGTTATCGGAAATCGAACCGGAAGCGATCGTGTCCGAGGAAAACTAAAACGGCGGAAACCCGGCAACGAA
>Ga0302324_100025538_pt1 | contig 11329 bp, 6 predicted proteins | sample Palsa_T0_1_FD_201949 | JGI IMG/M metagenome (GOLD analysis project Ga0302324, IMG submission 201949) | Peat permafrost microbial communities from Stordalen Mire near Abisko, Sweden - Palsa_T0_1 | ecosystem: Environmental > Terrestrial > Soil > Palsa > Peat permafrost | place: Sweden: Abisko... | reverse complement strand
TCCAGGATGGCGATGTATCCGAAGAGACCCAGTGGATTGTCCTGGCCGGTCGAAAGCAAAACCGGCGTCAAAAATCCGCCTAACATTCCCAAGATGGCGACAACGAGGGCGTTGAGGCGCGCCGCCAGGAAGAACGCAGTGACGGTGATGAGCGTCATGAGCAGGAAGGTCGGCAGCGGTCCGAAAAACGAAAAGTGATAGAAGGCGCGGCAGGCAAACGTAACGGCATAAAGGACGACGATGCCAGTGGCGCATAAGGTCTGCGAAAGCGTGGAAAAATCCTTCCGCCAGAGCACCAAGCCACCCGCCAGCAGGCCGATTCCAGCAAGGAAGCCGATGGCCATGCGGAGTTGCGGCGAGATAAGGTTGTTGTCAAATGAGTATTTGACAAAGAACGCAATGCCCAGAAAGAGGGCGAAGCCCCCAACCCACGCGAATCCTTTCACGCCCATGAACTGCTCCCAATTGATGGCGCGGCTTGCAGGTTGCTCCATGGGCGGAGGGGCTTCCTGCGCGACGAAGGGAGGAGGCGTTGGAGGTGGGTTGATTATCTCTCGGAGCAGGGCCGCTCGAGAGGGGATTGGCGTTGGAATTTCGGGAGCGACCTCTTCGACACCAGGCCTCACCACGGGTGACGCGGTAAAAATCGGCTGTTGGGGAGCGGCCTCTGGATCGGAGGCCAGGACAGGCGGAGCTTCTTTTTTTGTCCGATGGAGCTGGGATTCCAGATCATCAAGACGACGCGAAAGTTCGTTGATGCGATTCTGCGCGCTAAGAGCTCGCGCAATGAGCCAGGCCGCCAGAATGACGGGGACTCCGATAATCAGGAGGATGAAGGGTATCGCATCCATAATTCAGGCTTTCATAGGTCGGGGCATCGCCAAAGCAGGTTGAGCAAATAATGAGATATCAGCGCGCCTATACAAACGAGTGAGCCATACGACGAACGGGACCGCAAGTGTCAAGTTAAGAATCTCCAGTGGAACGTTTTTCAAAATTCGCGTGTTTTTCATGTGGCGAATTTAGCCCGCCTGGCTTAGTAAGCGTTAATCGATAAAACTGTAGCAGCTATCGTTTGTATCAATCTCCAGACATCCCTGCATGGGAAACGGCCTGAACGGGCCGTTTTATCGATTCTCCAAGGGCGGCGCAGGAAGAATGGTCTAGGGCTTGACGCCCCAGACCTCGCATTGCAGGGCATACATTTCCGGGTCGTATTCCTTAAGTTCGGCGCGGACGAAGGGATAAAAATCGTTGGTGCCGAAAAACGCCTCGGTGGATTCGGCAAAATACTCCTTTTCATTGTTCATGGCGTAGTGGCGCTCTTGATGGCCGTTGCTGCGCAGAATCGATTCGTAGAGGCCGGCGGCGCGGGCGTGTTCAAAGCAATGCCGGATGCCGGCGTGATCTTCGCCCAGAAACTGATGATGGTAGCCGTGCGAAAGTTCGTGCAAAACCATCCAAGGTTGTTCCAAAGTCCAACTGAGGAAATTGGTCGCATTGGCCAGTTCCACACATCCAGTCTTCGCCGGGTTCACGCCGTGCGTTTCCAGCCAGTCGCGCGATTCGTGGTAGCACATGCACGGAAACTGTGGGTCGTTGAGTTCCACCCAAATCGAAATTTGCCTGAGCTTGGCCAGCGCCGGTCCGGGCACAACGCGTGTGATTTGAAAAAGTTGCGTTGACAAAACTTTGATCGTGCGATCGCACAAATTGGGGTCGGCGAGCAATTTCTGATTCACCAAAACTTTCCAGCCTTCGATTTGCCGTGGGGTGTAGGCGGATCCGGGGTCGAAGGCGTTAGTTTGCGCCTGGACGCTCAAGGCAAGGGCTGCAAGCAAAACGGTAAGAACCGATCTCATAAATTCAGCTTAGACACATTAGCTAGAAAGCACCAGCCGTCTCAGAAGCCACGCCTCGACTAATCTTGATTCCCAGCGGGCCGACCGCTAACCTTTCCACCCGGTGAAAAACGCAGACACCGTGCTTAATGACGACGGATTATAAAGATACGCTCAATTTGCCGCGAACCGACTTTGCCATGAAGGCCGGCCTCGTGGAGCGCGAGCCGTTGCGGCTGCAGCAATGGGAACAGCGCAAACTCTACCAGGAAATCCAAGCCAACCGCGCTGGCGCGCCCAAATTCGTCCTGCACGATGGGCCGCCTTTTGCCAATGGTGATGTCCATATCGGCACGGCCCTGAACAAAATCCTCAAGGACTTCATCGTCCGCTATCAAAGTCTGCGCGGGCGTAATGCTCCCTACGTGCCGGGCTGGGATTGCCACGGCTTGCCCATTGAGTTCAAGGTCACGCAGGAGATGCGCAAGGAGTTTGAAACGCAATGGCAGCAGGATCGAAAGCAGCATGAGGATTCGTGGAAAGACAAAACCGATCCCGCTGCCCTGGAGGCCGCCGTAAAGCATCTGGCGCAGAAGGAATTTCTTTCCGCCGAAAAGATTCGCGCCCGCAGCGCAGAATATGCGGAGCGCTTTATTAATATTCAGCGGGCCCAATTCAAACGTCTCGGCGTGCTGGGGGATTGGGAACATCCTTACCTGACGCTGGACAAAAAATACGAAGCCGACGAATTGCGCCTGTTTGCGGACATCGTGGAAAAGGGTTTTGTTTATCGCGCCAAGAAGCCGGTTTATTGGTGCATCGTCTGTCAAACCGCGCTGGCCGAGGCGGAAGTCGAATACGCGGAGCACGTCAGCCAAAGCGTGTTCGTGAAATTTCCAGTGATCGGCCATCCGAAAACGTTCATCGTAATTTGGACGACGACTCCTTGGACATTGCCCGCCAATCTGGCCGTAGCTTACAACAAAGATTTCCAATACGTCAGCGCAAAAGTGGGGGACGAGTCTTTCATTTTGTTTCGCGGTTTGTTGCCGGCCGTCGCGGGGAAATGCGGATGGACGAGTTACACGGAAACGCCCTTTCCGACCGAGCAACTCGCAACGATTCAGTACCACCATCCTTTCTGTCACCGCACCGGGAAAGCGTATGCCGCTGATTTTGTTACGAGTGATACGGGCACAGGCTTTGTCCACATCGCACCTGGACATGGCTTGGAAGATTACGGGCTGGGATTGAAACATGATTTGCCGATTTATTCGCCGGTGGACGATCATGGCTGCTTCATCCACACCGGCGAGTTGACGCCCGAACAACAATTCCCCGAAGTGTTGTTCGGCAAATCCATTCTCGAGCGCCACGGCAAAAGTGAAGCCAACGAAGCTGTCATTGCGCTCTTGCGGGAAAAGAACGCCTTGCTGCACCTGGAGAATTATTCGCATAGCTACCCGCATTGCTGGCGCAGCAAAAATCCGGTCACCTTCCGGGCGATGGACCAATGGTTCATTGAGATTGACCACGAAAAATTCCGCGAGCGCGCGCTGGCGGAGATTGATCGCGTGAAGTGGATTCCAGATTGGGGCGTGAACCGCATCAAAGGCGCAGTGCAATCGCGCCCGGATTGGTGCATCTCCCGGCAACGCGCCTGGGGCGTGCCGATTCCGGCGTTCCTGGATGGGGAAAAGTGGATTCTCAATGCGGATATAATCCGTCACTTCGCGGACTTATTCGAAAAGGAGGGTTCCAATGTTTGGTTCAGGAATAGCGCAACCCTGCTTTACGGCCCGCATTGCAATGAGATCGTGCCTGTGAGCGCTCTCACAACTTTAAAGAAATCAAACGACACGTTGGACGTCTGGATCGATTCAGGCTCATCCTCGCGCGCTGTTCTGAAACAGCGGAAGGAATTGCAGCACGACAAAAAGACAGGCGACGAAACTTGGCAGGCTGATGTTTATTTGGAAGGCAGCGATCAGCACCGCGGTTGGTTCCAGTCCTCGCTGCTGCTCTCGCTGGCCGGCAATGGCGCGGCCCCCTTCAAAACAGTATTGACGCACGGTTTCATGGTCGATGCCGATCGCGAAAAGATTTCCAAAAGCAAGCAAGGTCAGGGCGGCTACGACAAACCGCAAACAGCCGAAGCTTACGTCAAGAAATATGGCGCGGACGTTGTGCGGCTGTGGGTCGCCTCGCAGGATTATCGCAACGACATTGTCGTGAGCGAGGAACGCATCAACAAAGTCGGGGAGACCTATCGCGGCATTCGCAATGCCTTGCGCTATCAATTATCCAATCTCTACGATTTCAATGCCGCCGCCCACGCCGTCGCCAACGACAAACTGACCGGGTTGGATCGTTGGATTTTGGCCGGATTTTCCAAGCTCGAAACGGAAGTCCTGGCCGCTTATGATCAATACGAGTTCCACGTCGTCTATCAGAAAGTCAGCCAATTCATCGCCGTCGAGCTTTCCTCGATTTACCACGATGTCATCAAAGATCGTCTTTACACCGACGCCGCGAATTCGCCCCGACGCCGCGCGACGCAGACGGCCCTGGACCGTTTGGTGCGCGGTTTGTGCGCGATGCTCTCGCCCATGCTCGTTTTCACAGCCGACGAAGCCTGGGAGTTTATTCCGGCGCACGGGAGCGCTTCCGTCCACCTGTCCACCTGGGCGCCCCAGCCGTTTGTTCTTTCGGAAAAGGAACAGAAAACATGGAGTCGGCTCTTTGAAATCAGGCCGGCCGTCCTGGCTTGTTTAGAAAAGGAGCGCCAGGCCAAGAATATCGGCAAAGCCTTGGATGCCAAAGTTGTCCTGGGCGGGAGCGCCCAAAGTTTGGATGATTTGACGGACAAAGACAGGGAGTCCTTGCGAGAACTCTTGAATGTGTCGCAGTTAACTTTCAATGAGAAATCCACCGGAACCGAACTGACCGTTGAGGCGGTGAAAGCGGACGGCCAAAAATGCGAGCGCTGCTGGCACTGGGAATTGGACGTCGGCGTCGATCCACAACACCCGCTGATCTGCGGCCGTTGCGTGGCAGCGGTGCGCGAGGCTGGCAAATAGTTCCGATCCATCGCCTGCATGACGCGGACTTACATTGAAGAGCTCGTCTTGCAATGGATCCGCCAACGCCAAGGCTCACCCCTGGATCTCGTGCGCGCGCTGGAGAAGGAAGCGGGTTGGCCGGGCCGCCTGGCGCTGCCGTCTATTCTGGATGAATTGCGCGACCAGCGCAGTCTGCCGGACGCGGAACGCAAATTTCTTATCTACACGCTCAATGCGGGCTCGGTCACGCAGGCCTTAGCCGAGGGCGGCGATCCGTCCCAGACTTATCAATCCTCCATCGACGATCTTTTTTCCAGAAGCAGGCGTTTTCGCCGGTCGAAGGACTTTTCCGCCGCCGTCGAGTTTGTGGCGAAATTTCGCGATTATTCGCCCTTTAATAACATGCTTGTTTACGCGCAGAACCCTTTGGTGACGCACTTTGCCACGGCCAGTCATTGGCGCAAGGCCTTCGAGCGCACCATCAAGGAAAACGCCCGCGGCATGCTCATTTTGGCGCCCCGCACCCCGGTGCTCATGGTCTATGACATTGCGGATACAGACGGGCCGCCGCTGCCGAAACAGTTTCGCGTCTTCGGGCGAACGACCGGACGGTTTAATCCCGCGTTGCTGGACCACCTTGTCAAGAATTGCCAACGCGATCAAATCCAAGTGTTGCGTCTGCCGATGGGAGAGACACGCGGCGGGTTCGCGACCAGCCGCGCTGTGGAACCGGGCTGGAAAATGCGCGTGGGCGTGCGCGATGATTTGGATGACGCCGGCGCGTATGGGGCGCTCTGCCACGAATTGGCCCACATCTATTTAGGCCATGTCGGCGCCGACCGAGACGGCTGGTGGCCTTTTCGGATGAATCTGTCCGAAGCCGTGGCGGAAATTGAAGCCGAGTCCGTGGCCCATATCGTGTGCCAGCGGGCCGGATTGCAGACGCGTTCAGCAGAATACTTATCCAGCTTTGTCGAGGACAGTGAGGACCTCGACGCCATTAGTCTTGACTTAATCAGTCGAGTGGCCGGAAAGATCGAAGATATGAGTCAACGACTGTTGCCGCCGCGCGAGGAAGATTTTGGAAAAGATTAAGACCGGGATAATACGCTACAAGGAGACTCGAATGTTTACTCCCACTCAATCGTCGCGGGCGGCTTGCTCGAAATATCGAAGCAGACGCGGTTGACGCCTTTGACTTCGTTGGTGATGCGCTGGGAAAGCTTTTCCAACAAATCGTAGGGCAGCTTGACCCAATCGGCCGTCATGCCGTCCTGGGATTCCACCGCGCGGATGGCCACCGTAAAATCGTAGGTGCGTTCGTCGCCCATGACGCCGACGCTGCGCACGGGCAACAACACGGCGAAGCTCTGCCAAATTTTGTAATACCAGCCAGCGGCCTTCATTTCCTCGACGACGATGGTATCAGCGGCGCGCAGAATGTCGCAGCGCTTGGGCGTCACTTCGCCGAGGATGCGCACGGCCAGCCCGGGCCCGGGAAAAGGCTGGCGCATGACAATTTCATTTGGAAGGCCCAATTCCAATCCGAGCTGCCGCACTTCATCCTTGAACAAACATCGCAATGGCTCGATCAATTTGAACTTCATGTTCTTCGGTAGGCCGCCGACGTTGTGATGGCTTTTGATCAAAGCCGCGGGATTGCCAGCGATGGGCACCGACTCGATTACGTCGGGATAGAGCGTGCCCTGCGCCAGGAATTTGGCCGCGCCCGCGCGCTTGGTGGCCGATTGGAAAACTTCAATGAAGGTTTTGCCGATGATCTTTCGTTTGCGCTCCGGATCGGTGATTTTTTTCAGACGGCGCAGAAACAGTGCCGAGGCGTCCTCGTATTGAAGTTTGATGTGGAAATTACGGCCAAAAACCTCCCGCACTACCTGCGCTTCGCGCCCGCGCAACAAACCATTGTTGACAAAAATACAGGTAAGTTGATCGCCAATGGCTTTGTGAATGAGCGCGGCAGCCACGCTGGAATCGACTCCGCCGCTGAGGCCGAGAATGACCCGTTCGCTCCCGACTTCCTTCTTAATATCCGCAACCGCCTGTTCCACATAATGGCCCATGGTCCAATCGGTGCCACACCCGCACGCGCCATGCACGAAGTTGGAAATCAGCTCGCGCCCCTTTGGCGTATGGGCGACTTCCGGATGAAATTGCAAACCGAAAAATTTCCGGCCGCGATCTTCAATGGCGGCGAATTCGGAATTGTCGGAGGCGGCGATCGGTTTGAATCCCTTCGGCGCTGACATCAATTTGTCGCCGTGTGAATTCCAAATCTGCAAAGAATCCGGCAGGTTGGCAAAAAGCGGCGAGGTGCGGTCTTTGACCAGCAACGTGCCCTTGCCGTATTCGCGCTTTTGCCCGCGCTCGACTTTGCCGCCCAAAAGATGGGCCATGATTTGCACGCCGTAACAGAGGCCGAGAATCGGAATGCCGAGTTTGAAAATGGCGCCGTCAGGCAACGGCGCTTTGGGCGCATAAACGCTGGACGGACCGCCGGAGAGAATCAGACCTTTAGGTTTGAGCGCGGCGATTTCCTTGGCCGGCATGTTGAAGGGCACGATGGTGGAGTAAACCTTGCATTCGCGCACGCGCCGGGCGATGACCTGCGTGTATTGCGCTCCGAAATCCAGAATGAGAATTTGCTCCGTCATTGAAATAGATAGTCACTTTCGCCTGTTAGAGGCAAGGGATTTTTCGATTTGATTTCTTTTCTACCGCCCCGTTCCGCGGTTGGCTTGCCATAGCAGCACCGCGCCCACGGCTTGAAAAATGAAGTTGGGCACCCAAACAATGATGCAGGGCGAGCGCTCGGGATGATTTTCCCACGCCTGCGCCAGGATGATGAAGCTGTAGTAAATCAACATCAGCAACAGCGCCGTTGCCACGCCGATGCTGGTTTCGCGCCGGTGCGCGCGAATGCCGAGCGGGATGCCAATAAGCGTGAACCCGATGCAGGCAAAGGAAAAAGCCACTTCGCGGTGCATGCAGACCATGACCGGCATGGTCATGTCTTTGACCATGCTTTGTATTTGACGCCGGCCTTTGCCCGGTTCCGAACCCGGTTTGTCGTGAGGAATTGGCGCGGCTAGCGGCCGCTCCAATTCGTGCAGTTTTTCCCGCAATTGCGCGAAAGTCATGTCGCTGACTTGCACCGTCAGAACCGAATTCGCCGGCGAGTCCAGATTAATGGAAAGGGGGAGGTCGGCATTGGCGAGCGGCACGCCGTTTTGCCAGGCGGCTGCGTTGCTAATCCACAATGTCATAATATGAGAATTTGTGGGGTTGGGGAGCAAAGCGCCTGTTGCGCCTTCAGCCCATTTTTTCAATTCCCCGTTTCGGAGCCATTGCACGGCAATGATGTGTTCTAGGTTTACGCCGTCCTTGTCCACTTTCCCGACCCAAACATTATTATCCCCAAAAGGCACCGACTCGCCACTGCGCAGCACGTTGATCGGATGGTTGGTCTGGGCGGAGTAGATCAGTTCCTTGTAAGCAGTGCGGCTGGCTGGAGAAATGTCGAAGTTCAACCAGGCGCACAATCCGCTGACGGCCACGCTCAACAACAAAACCGGCGTAATGAGACTCACTAAACTCACGCCACTCGCGCGGGCGGCGGTTAATTCCTGATCGGCACTGAATCGCCCGAAGACCAGCAAAGCCGCAGTCAACATGCCGATGGGCAGCGAGAAGGCCAGGACGTAGGGGATCAGCAGCAAAATCCCGTGGCAGGCGACACCTAATGTGATCTGGTGCTTGACCAGCAGCTCGAGAATTTGCTTGATGACGTTGCCCAGCAACAGAACCAGCGTGAAGACAAACACCGTCATGCCCAGCGTCGCCAACATCTGGCGAGCCAGGTAAAGGTGCAGCGTTTTCATGTTTGCAGCAGCCCCTTTTTGCCAACTTGAGATAGAATGTAGTAACGCAATCGTTCGCTCTCATCCTGGCCTTCTCCCCCAGGGAGAAGGAACGGCGATCTTCGCTCTTCTCAGTTTTCGTGCTAACTTGGCCAATCCAGCGGCAAACAAATCCCAAAAAAACGGCCCTCCATTCACCCTCTCCTGAAGGAGAGGGTTGGGGTGAGGTCGAGCCCCAACATCCCGCCGTCTCTTGCGCGCAATCACCAAGATGGGCCTTAGGCCGGCCCGCATTGGCAGACCGGCCTCAAAGGAGCACGGTTATTATCATTGCTGGCGCGCCGATTCATCGGCGGCGTCGAATGCATGTTGCAAGGCCACCAAGTCTTCGCCGGGCTTGAGCGAGTCAAGAATAGCTTGTTCAGCCTTAAGCTGCTCGTTGGAATAGGCGGCGGCTTTAATGGACAGGCCGATGCGGCGCTCAGACTTGTCAATCTTGATCACGCGCGCGGTCACATCCTGGCCGACCTTGAGAACGTTCTTGATTTTGTCCGTGCGCTCTTCGCTGACTTGGGAAATGTGAACCAACCCATCAATGTCATGGTTCAATCCAACGAACGCACCGAAGCTGGCCAGCTTGGTCACCTTGCCGTTGACCAGATCGCCAACCTTGTAGAATTGGTCGATGTTGCTCCACGGATCGATCGTCAATTGCTTGACACCAACCGAGATGCGCTGATTGGCCTTGTCCACCTCCAAAACCACCGCTTCCACATCGTCGCCCTTCTTGAAGACTTCCGAAGGATGATTGATTTTGCGGGTCCAGGAAATATCCGAAACGTGGATCATGCCGTCCAGGCCCTCTTCCAGTTCGATGAATGCGCCGTAGCTGGTCAGGTTGCGAATCTTGCCTTTGACCTTGGTGCCGGAAGGATATTTCTCGCTGGCCTTGTCCCAAGGATTGATTTCGAGCTGGCGGATGCCTAGGGAGATTTTCTGTTCCTCGCGGTTGATGCCCAAAACGACCGCTTCGATCTCTTGATCCGCTTTGAGAACGTCCGAAGGTTTGGCGATGCGCTTGGTCCACGACAATTCGGTCACGTGAACGAGGCCTTCCACGCCGGGTTCCAACTCCACAAATGCGCCGTAAGGCACGAGATTGACGACCTTGCCTTTAACGCGCACACCCACTTGATATTTGGCGTCGATGTTTTCCCAGGGATTGCTCAGCTTCTGCTTGAGGCCCAGGCTCACGCGTTCCTTCTCGCGATTGATGTCAAGTACAACAACGTCAATATCCTGTCCGACCTTCAAAATTTCCGAAGGATGCCCGACGCGGCCCCAACTCATGTCCGTAATGTGCAATAGGCCGTCAATGCCATTGAGGTCAATGAACGCGCCGAAGTCGGTGATATTCTTGACGGTGCCCTTGCGAATATCGCCGGGCGTCATTTCCGTCAGGAGTTTGCTGCGCTTGTCGTTACGTTGCTGCTCGATCAATTCGCGGCGGGAAAGGACAATGTTCTGGCGTTCCTGATTGATCTTAACGACTTTAAATTCGTAGCTGTTACCGATGAATTGCGCCAAATTCTTGGGCGGAACCATGTCGATTTGCGAGGAGGGCAGAAAAGCTTCCACACCGATATTGACCAGTAAGCCACCTTTGACGGCTGCTTTGACTTTTCCGGTGATGGTGCCGCCCTCGTTGCAAATGGTGAGGATTTTGTCCCAATTCTTCTTAAATTCAGCCTTTTCCTTGGAAAGGACGACCATGCCGTCTTTATCTTCCAGTTTTTCGATCAGGACATCGACTTCATCGCCGACCTTGACCGTTTTGATGTCGTCAAATTCGTTGCCGGGGACGACGCCCTCGCTCTTGTAGCCGATATCGACTAGGACTTCTTTGGGGCGGACTTCAATGACTTGACCTTTAACAATCTGGCCTGTGGCAAAGCGAGCAGGGCTTTGCTTAAGGGCTTCTTCCATCGTGAGCATAGATAATAATAGTACTGGCGTATGAATAACTGCGGGAGACCAAGCCGAACGAAAATCGGCGAAGACTCCATTGCCTACCTGACCGCGTTGCCGGGCAACGGAGGTTGAAGGTTAGGTTCCACGGTTAACTTTCTTTTCTCAGCCTCAACGAACAGCCGCACACGCGGCGTTCAGGCAGGGAAAGCATAGCCTAATACCGGTTGGATGCAAGAGGAAAAGGCGTCCTCGAAAGCTTTGCGGAAATAACGTTAAAGTTAACCCATATGGACCGTTTGACCTCGGAGATCCCTTTTTTCCCGCTCCGATCGCCAAAACTGGTTTGATTTGGTGCGACTTGGTGCGACTGGTGCGACCGCAGTTGTTTTGGTAGGGCGGAGGTGCTCCTCCGCCTAGGCGGCGCGCAGCACCGCACTACCAATAATAGACCCACAAAAATGGCTTGATTGGGTTTGATTGGGTGCGATTAAGAACTTTTACCCTGCCCTGGCTTCAAGGAAAGGTGCCAAGATCGGCAAATTCTGCCGCACTGTCTCACTCCCAACAATCTTAAATG
>Ga0302324_100025537_pt1 | contig 11330 bp, 12 predicted proteins | sample Palsa_T0_1_FD_201949 | JGI IMG/M metagenome (GOLD analysis project Ga0302324, IMG submission 201949) | Peat permafrost microbial communities from Stordalen Mire near Abisko, Sweden - Palsa_T0_1 | ecosystem: Environmental > Terrestrial > Soil > Palsa > Peat permafrost | place: Sweden: Abisko... | reverse complement strand
TTAAAACGGGTCACGATCTGGGCGAGGACGAAGCCACGAAAGTCTTGGTGCGAGAAGCCAAACAGCGACGCGACTCGATTGAGGCGTACCAGACGGCGGGCCGCAGTGACCTGGTAGACCAGGAGCAATCTGAACTGGCGATTATCTCCGGTTATTTGCCGACGGCTATGAGCGAAGATGAGCTGGAGAAGCTGGTATCTGACGTCGTCGCATCTATGGGGGCCACTGATATGAAGCAGATGGGAGCCGTTATTGGGGCGGTCATGAAGCGGGCGGGGGCCGCTGCGGATGGCGGTGCGGTGTCGCGACTTGTCAAAGAGAAGCTGTCGGCATGAGCCCAGCCGCACGAAAGAGCGACCCAATCGCCGTGGACGACCACTCGACCCGTATGCATCCGGGGACACATCCCAGTTTTCCCAAGAGCGTTGCCCATGCCATACACGGAGTGGTACATATCATTCGGCACGAGCGCAATGCGCGGCTGCACTTACTGTTCGCGGCGCTCGCGTTCACGCTGGGGCTGGCTCTAAACCTGACGAATGTGGAACTGGCGGCGGTATTTTTTGCCGCTATCATCGTATTTTTGGCAGAGACCTTTAACACGGCGATTGAGCGGACCCTCGATTTGATAGATCCAGATGAGAACCCGCAGATTAAGATTATCAAAGACATGGCGGCAGGAGGTGTGCTGATTGCGGCGGTCGCCGCGCTGATGATTGGGATTGTGGTGTTCGGACCCGCCCTGGCGAGCCAGGCATGGGTTCACTAATCGTATTGATGGGCCCGACCGGGGCCGGGAAAAGTGCGCAAGGCGACCTGCTCGCCGAGCATTATAAGGCTGCGCATTTATCCAGCGGCAAATTGCTAAGGGCGGACCCGCACGCGGCGGCCACCTTGTCTGACGGGCGGCTGGCCCCGGCTGAAGAAGTCGAACGGGTGGTGGGCGCGGCCATGGCCAAGGTGCCTGATAGCACGCTACTCATTCTAGATGGTACGCCGCGGACGGAGAGCAATGTTAGGTGGCTGGACAAACACTTGCCGGTGTATCACCGGCATCTGGTCAAGGCAGTGCTCATTGACCTCGATATTGAGACCAGCATGAAGCGCTTGTCCATTCGAGGTCGCATGGATGATACAGCAGCGGCGGTGCGGGAGAAGTGGCAGTTATTTGATGAGATCACCCGTCCCGTGGTAGGCCACTACCGCGACCTGGGGCTTCTGGTAACTGTTGACGGACGCGGTACGATTGCCGAAGTCCACGAGCTGATGAAAGAGGCGCTAATGGGGATCGTTTCAGCATGATGAACAAAGTAAAAACTCCGGAAGAGATCCGGCGACTCCGCATCAGCGGCGGGATATTGGCCGAGGTACTGCGGCGGCTGTCGGCGACGCTGGTACCGGGTCAGACGACCGGTGAGCTCGGAGTGATGGCTGACCATGAGCTGACGGCACTCGGTGCGAAACCGTCATTCTTGGGCTTCCAACCAGATAAGGGGATCAAGCCGTACCCCGCGTCCATTTGTATCTCCATAAACGACGAGGTGGTACACGGGATACCAGGTTCACGAGAAATTATTGCGGGCGACTTGGTCGGGCTCGATTTCGGCGTAGATTTCGAAGGCATGCTAACCGACGGGGCCGTGACGGTTGTGGCCGGGGGAAAGCCAACGGCTGCGCAAAGCAGGCTGCTAAATGCTTGCCGTCAGGCGCTGGACGCGGGTATTGGCCAGGTACGGCCGGGCGCCCGAGTAGGGGATATCTCTCACGCGATTGAGGTGAGGTTGCGACGTGACAAGTTGGGCATTATCGAAGAGTTGAGCGGGCACGGGGTGGGGCATCAGGTGCACGAGGATCCGTTGATATTAAACTATGGGCGAGCCGGTACCGGCACCAAACTCAAAGCTGGCATGTCGATAGCAATTGAGCCCATGGCTACTCTCGGCGGGCGCCACATATTTGTGACCAGCGACGGCTGGACCATAAAGACATCTGACGGCAGCTTGGGCGCTCAGTTCGAACACACGGTGTTGGTGACGGACGAAGGATTCGAAATCCTGACGCAATAGCGACATATCGCATACATTATTTGTTCGGCCGTTCCACAGAAGGAGACAGGACATATTGTTGTATACTGGCTGTTGCTCAAGTTTGCGCAAAATGCGCCACAAGAACTATAATATGACTCATTAGGGAGCCGTGCACACGCCGTGGCCGTCAAACCGACTGAAGAAATATATATCGGACTGGATATCGGTAGCACGAAGGTGTGCTGCGTAGTCGGTTTGCATGAAGAGGGCGCCGCCTTGCCCAGTGTGATTGGCGTAGGAACAGCTCCGACCAGTGGCATGCGTAAAGGCATTGTGGTGGATGTTGAAGAGACGGTTACTTCTATAACCGCCGCGGTAGATGAGGCCGAGCGAATATCGGGCGTCCCGATCGACCGGGCAACCATATCAATAGACGGTGCCCACGTGGCCAGCCAAAACTCGAAAGGCGTGATCGCGGTCGGACGGGCCGACCAAGAGGTTATGGTAGATGACCTGATGAGAGTTGAGGAAGCCGCGACGGCTATTCAGCTGCAGCCCAATAGAGAAATCATTCAAGTGTTCCCCCGATCGTACGCAGTCGACAGCCAGGAAAATATTAAAGACCCTGTTGGTATGCACGGAGTCCGGCTGGAAGTAGAGTCGCACATTATCACAGGATCCGTGCCGGCGATCAAAAACCTGGACCGTAGCATCCACCAAGCTGGCATTGCGATTCAGGGTCAAGTACTCGTGCCGCTGGCCGCGGCCCGAGCCGTTTTGACCAAGCAGCAAAAAGAGCTGGGAGTAGCGCTGATCGACATCGGTGGCGGCACCACCGGGATCGCCGTTTATGAAGAGGGCGATATCCTTTATTCCAGTGTTATTCCAGTAGGGGCCGGCCACATTACCAATGACTTGGCTATTGGCCTGAAAACGAGTGTGGATACCGCTGAGAAAATTAAACTCAAGTATGTTAAGGCCCATCTGTCCAAGGCGAACCTGACCGAGAAGATTCGGATTGAAGAGCTCGACGACGATGATAACCTCGTGACTCGAAAACAATTGCAGAATATCGCTGGCGCCCGCCTGGATGAGATCTTTTCGCTGGTACGCAAGGAGCTTAAGAAGGTCGGCAAAGATGTCTTGCTGCCTGGCGGCGTAGTGCTAACGGGTGGCGGTGCCAAAATGGACGGCATTGAAGAGCTGGCCAAGGAGGCCTTGCAACTGCAGGCAGTCGTTGGACGGCCCGAGGGCTTTACCGGGATCGTTGATCGGATCAATGACCCAGCATTCGCGACCCCGATTGGGCTGATGCTGGAGAATATGAGCCATTCCCAGGTGGATCTGGCGCCGGGAGCGGCCTTTGGTCAGACAGTCGACAAGATTAAGGGCATATTCAAGAATTTCCTCCCGTAAGAGAATTCACATTGAGTGGGGGATGCGGCTCGTGATTGGAGCCGTTTTTAATATCCGGGTGTGAAGCGTATCACCAAATGGAACGAAAATGTCGAAAGGTGTGGAAAACTAGGAAATTAAGGAAAGTTAAAAACGCTTCAAAATCGCGTGAATTGCTTGCCTATGAATGCCTATCTACCGTAATAAATAATGATTAACGCATACATTTATTAGCCACATTATAATCGTGTTTTGAGGTGAATAATAAATTTGCATTCATTTTGGTGCTCGTTGTATAGTCAGCGATATGCTCGTCACGTGCTAATACACAAAGGGCGGCTAAAGTGGTAAGGAGTTACAAAATCGCATGGCAGAGATTCTCCCCGAGGTAGATACTTCAGCCCGAATCAAGGTAATTGGTTGTGGCGGAGGCGGTGGTTCGGCGTTAAACCGGATGATCGACGCTAAAATGCAAGGCGTTGAATTTGTCGTCATTAATACGGACGCTCAGGCTCTCCTCCACTCAAAGGCACATCAGAAGATTCATATTGGCCGGGAAACTACCCGAGGCCTCGGTGCCGGCGCGGACCCGGAAGTGGGCCGGAAGGCCGCTGAAGAAAGTGAAAAAGAGATTTATGAAGCCGTCAAAGGCGCCGATATGGTGTTTATTACCTTGGGCGAAGGCGGCGGAACGGGAACTGGCGCGGCTCCCCTGATTGCCATGGCGGCCCGCGAGGCGGGGGCGCTGGTTGTGGCAATTGTCACAAAGCCGTTTACCTTTGAAGGTGACCGACGGCGCCGGAGTGCCGAAGCGGGTATTGTGGAACTTAAAGATACTGTCGATACCCTCATAACTATTCCCAACGACCGCTTGCTGCAGATGATTGACCGAAAAACTTCGTTAGTTGACGCTTTCGGGATCGTGGACGAAGTCTTGCAGCAGGGCGTGCAAGGGATCTCCAACCTGATTACGATCCACGGGCTCATTAACTTGGACTTCGCTGACGTGAAAGCCATTATGAGCAATGCCGGATCTGCCCTTATGGGTATTGGGCGGGCGTCCGGTGATAACCGGGCGACTGAAGCGGCTCGTCAGGCAATCGATTCACCGCTGCTTGAGACCAGTATCGAGGGGGCCCGGGGGGTGCTGTTCAACATCACTGGTGGCAAGAACATGACTATGCACGAGATTGACGAGGCGGCCAAGACCATTACCGACGCGGTTGATCCGGACGCCAATATCATATTCGGCGCGGTGCTCGATGAATCACTCGATGACGACCTACTGATTACCGCCGTGGCTACCGGTTTTGACGCGAACAGGCGAGTAGTGACGACCACGGTGACCACCGACCGTGAGCCGGTTGTGCCGATTGTTGCCGCTCGTCCCGAACCGGAACCGGAGCCGGTGTTTGCCGCCGAACCTGAGCCGGAACCCTACGAACCGCCGGTTATGCCGGCGCCCCGGCAGCCGTTTATCAACGAAAAGCCACAAGTTTCGCCTGAGCCTGAAGTGGTTCCCATTAGCGTACCTAAGCCGGAGCCGGCACCTCCCCGTAGGTTTGCCTCGCTGGCCTCGATTGAGCCGGAAGATAACACGGCCGACGACAACACCGAACCCGGATACGAAGAAGCGGTGGAACCGGTACATGCTGCTAAGAGTGCCCAACCGCTGGCGGATCCCGAGCTGGGCGTACCGTTGGATGACGATCTCGATGTGCCCGCCTTTATCCGACGCAAGGTCGAGTAGACTCCCCTTTCTCTTGAACGAAATTTTTTCCGGACCCACACTTCAGGCGAGCTTTGGTATGGCCAAAACCGGGGTTGTCCACAGATACGAGTGGGACCTGAGACAAGTTGCTTATGATACGATTAATGGCGATGAGACGATCCACTAGAGGAGGGTGCTAGTGCATCGTCTTTTTGCGTCTCGCGGCTTATGGGTATAATGGCATTAATGCTTACGTATGTGATCTATAACAAGGACACCCCAGCCGAGAGACAATCGGCTGACCTGGTTGATCGTTTGGTGGCCGCACAAGTGGACGCCGAGCTGTTGGATGCGGATTCTCCCCGCGGCATTCAGTTGTGTGAGAACTACGATATTATGAGCCGGCCCGCGGTTGCCCTGATGCGGGCAGACGGGTCACCCATGCAAATATGGCAAGGTGAAGACAGCTTGCCATCGGTCAGTGACGTCTCGTATCTCGTCCACCAGTGACGAGCGTGATAGCATAGGGACATGATTTCGCAGGTGCTGGTGCAGTTTGTCGATCTGTTTGTCTCCATTTTCGACATCCTGCTGATAATTCGAGTAGTAATGACTTACTTCGCTAAACCGGGAAACCGGTTTTTTGCGAGCATGGTCGGCCTGACGGAACCGCTGCTGGGGCCGGTGCGGCAGCTGTTGCCGAAAACGCCCGGGGTAGATTTCGCACCGCTGGCGACTTTTTTTGCCCTCCAGTTGATACAATTGCTGGTGAATGCGCTACTGTAAATTGCTTATTGCCCAAGTTGCTCTCAGATTTCGTGAGACGTCGTCTGAGCGTGTTAAGGTGTGATGTATCATGCGCGGAACTAGTCAACCAAAGCGCTCATCCAGCGATTCGATGGCCCGCTGGCAAGCGGGCTCAAATCAATCGGCGGTAACCCATGCAGACGGTCGAGTGTGGACCCGGCGACCGGGGATGCGCCCAGCAAAGCCTATCAAGGAACCGAGACGTTGGCGGAAGCTGATTGGCCGGGGCGTAGTGGCGCTTTTGATTCTCCTGGTCGCGGGCGCGGCGGTATTTGTGTTTACGGCAGGAAAAGGCAAGTTCAGCCTCGCTAACCTGCTAGGCAGCGCGACGATTATTGCCTTTGGCCACGGGGCGCCGATTGCTGGTGAGTCGTCCGGGCGCACAAATATCCTGGTTTATGGGATGACCGAAGACGGGCTGAGGACCGACTCCATCATTCTGGTGTCCTATTACTGGCAGCAGAAGAAAGTGGTCACTCTCAATATCCCGCGGGACCTGTATGTGTACGACGGGTACGAGAACGACAAGATGGGTGAGGTGTACGCGTATGCTTTGGCCCGCGAGCCGAAGAATAGCACGTATCCGGACCAATACGTGGCCTCGGTTATCTCGAAGGAATACCACATCCCCATTAACTATTGGGTTCAGTTTAATATGGTGGGAGAAGTCGACTTTGTGAACGCCATAGGGGGCATTACCGTTAACGTGCCGGACTCGTTTACGGACTGCGAATACCCGACCTGGAACTATTCCGGCTACGTGCGGCCATGTCCATCGTTTACCGCCGGAGTACAGCACATGAACGGAGCCACGGCCCTGGTCTTCTCTCGCAGTCGTCACAGCCTGCAAAACAACGAGGGGAGTGACTTTGCCCGGTCGAAGCGTCAGGCGCTTGTCATACAGTCTGTGATGACGAAGCTCAGGAGCATGGGGATCGTCGGTAACTTGACCGAAATTTCTCACTACCTGAGTATTTTGGGTGATAACCTGACAACGAATATGTCGACCAGTGAAATGGTCAGTTTTGCTGCGACCATGAAAGATGTCAATCCCCAAACGGATTATGTGAAGGCGGCTTGGGAGACGGGGAACGGGTTCTTGTGCGACAGTGCAACCACATCGGGCGAATACATTACGCTCTACGGGGCCGAGGGGTCGTGTGTGCTGGGTGAAGGCGGCATCGGAGCTGGGGGGTACCAGGACAGCGAGTACCGGGAGCTTGCCATCTACTTCGTGCAGCACCTATTAAGCTCGGGCGCGAAGTCCCAGACCAGCTTTATGACAACGGCGGAGCAGGCCTTAGGCTACGACAGCACGTCCAATAGCAGTGACTCGACCGGTACCACAAATTCCAGCGAAAGCCCGTAGGTTATCGGCCAGTCTCTTCGACAGAGCAATATATCTATTGTAATAACATTATAATATTGTTATAATAGACGCATGATTCAAAGCATTCAAAAAGTTATCAAAATAGGCTCAAGCGGGGGAGTTACTATTCCGGCTAAGGAACTTACGCGGAATAATATTTCAATTGGCGATGAAGTTGAAGTGATTGTACGGCCGCTGCGAAATGCCGATGCCGAGGACAAGAAAGTGTTGGCCGTGGCTAAAAAGGTGCTCAAGGATTATCGGCAAGATTTTGAAAATCTGTCGAAGAGATGATAGCCCTCACGCTCGAGCAGATCATACAGCTGCATGCGCTCGCCGTTGAAGAGACGGGCGGGAGTGCGGGTTTGCGCGACTTGGGTCGCCTTGAGGCAGCGATAGCCACTCAGACGCAGAATGTGTTTGGGGGGGAGCTCTACCTCAGTATCACCGAAAAATCGGCAGCTCTTATCCGGGGTATTATCGCCGACCACGCTTTCGTGGATGGAAATAAGCGAACCGGGATGCTAGTCGGCATTACGTTGCTGACCCTCAATGGGCACAAATTTCGGGCTCAGGTGGGCGAGGTCGAGGATTTTGCGGTTGAAGTAGCAACGTCACATCCCGATGCCTCCAAGATAGCCAGGTGGCTACAGGATCGCGCGAGCTGAGGGCCCGAACACGGACGAATTGTTGTGGTAGAAAAGGTGGACAAATTATGGTACAATGAGGTCACAATTTGGTTACGGCATCTCCCATGGGAGTGAGCGGCTATCTACCGCGAAAGCCGCGGGAAGAAACCGCTCAGCTGGCGAGAATAGAACCCGGCGTCAGCCTCAGGCGCAAAAACAGGTTGAGGAAATGAAGTGTCCATCTGGAAAGCAGGGTGGTACCGCCCAATATTGGGTCCCTGCTCGAGATGGATTTTTATATGGGAGCAATCATGAAAAAAGCCGAAACTGCCGATTTCCCCGCTTTTGAAGCAGAGATGCTTCGAGTATGGAAGAATGAAAAGACATTTGAGAAGAGCCTTGAAGACCGCAAGGGCGCGAAGCGATTTAGCTTCTATGACGGCCCGCCATTTGCCAACGGGCTGCCACACTATGGCCACGTGGTTGCTCTGACGCAGAAGGACTCCATAACGCGCTACAAGACCATGAGAGGCTACTACGTGCCCCGCCGCAATGGTTGGGACACTCATGGGCTGCCGGTTGAGTACGAGCTCGAGAAGCAGCTGGGAATATCGGGCAAGCGGCAGATTGTGGAAATGGGTGTCGATAAGTTCAACGAGGCGGCCCGTTCCAGTGTCTTTAAGTACAAAGAGTATTGGGAAGAGTTTATGACCCGCATCGGGCGGTGGGCGGACCAAGAGAACTCGTATGCCACTATGGACGACGATTATATCGAGAGTGTCTGGTGGGTGCTGCAGTCGCTGCATAAGAAGGGGCTGGTTTACCGTGGGTTTCGAAGCAATCCGTACTGCCCGCGGTGCGCAACACCGTTGTCGAATTTCGAAGTTAACCAGAATTATAAAGACAATGTGCCCGATCCGAGCGTATACGCCAAATTCAAACTGGTGGATGACCCGAATGTGAGCTTGCTGGCGTGGACGACGACTCCGTGGACATTGCCGGCCAACGCGGCGCTGGCTGTCGATGCTGGGGCGGATTACGCCACGGTCGAGCTTTTGGACGACGGGGATGCATGGAAGAAAGGCGAGAAGCTGATATTGGCGAGCGCCCGACTTGGCGAGCTTGAGCTGCGCAAAGCGGAGTTTAAGGTGGTTAAGACTCAGAAGGGGTCGGCGTTGGTAGGGACAGCGTACCAACCGCTCTATGATGACGACCTGCCAGGGTCGCAGAAAAGTGACACGGTCTGGCATGTCTATGCTGACGAGTCGGTCAGTCTGGAAGACGGTACTGGCGTTTTGCACGTGGCACCCCGGTATGGTGAGTCAGATCTGGCCATTGGGCTGCGCGAAGATTTGCCACTTATCGAGAGCGTGAATGGATTTGGCCGGATGGTCGAGGCGTTTCGGCAGGTCGATGGTCTGTCGGACATCGCAGATCTGTTTTTCAAAGAAGCGGACCCGCTGATCATCGCTGACCTGACAAAAAAGGGGAAGCTGTTTGCGGCCGAGACATTCGAGCACACTTACCCGTTTTGCTGGCGCTGCGACACGCCGCTGTTGTACTTTGCTATGCCCAGCTGGTTTGTGAGTGTTAGCGGATTCCGTGACAAATTGGTAACAAATAATGACAAGATCCACTGGGTGCCGTCGCATATAAAGAAGGGTCGATTCGGCAACTGGCTGGCGGAGGCCCGAGACTGGAACTTCTCACGTAACCGGTTCTGGGGGGCGCCTCTGCCGATTTGGGTAAATGTCCAAGATGAAAATGACATCATCGTGGTCGGGTCAAGCGCTGAGCTTCGAGAGCTGTCGGGTCATGAGGGCGATTTTGACCTGCACCGGCCGGGCATTGACTCAGTCGAGATCACCCGGGATGGGAAGACATACAAAAGGACGGAAGAAGTCTTTGACTGCTGGTTTGAAAGCGGCGCCATGCCGTATGCCCAGGACCATTACCCTTTCGAGCACAAAAGGGATTTTGACGAATCTTTCCCGGCGGAGTTTATCGCCGAAGGACTCGACCAAACCCGGGGCTGGTTTTACACGCTCCATGTGCTGGGAGTTGCCTTGTTCGACAAGCCGGCCTTCAAGAATGTCATCGTCAACGGGATGGTGCTGGCGGCAGACGGCAAGAAGCTATCTAAGAGGCTGCGTAATTATCCTGAGCCTTCGGAGATATTCGAGACCACCGGGGCGGACAGTCTGCGCTATTTCCTAATGAGCAGCCCCGTGGTGAGCGGCGAAGACGTCAGGTTTAGCTACGACGCGGTCAACGAGGTCAAGCGTAACGTATTCATGACCTTGTGGAATACCTATTCGTTTTTCTCGCTGTACGCCGAGACGGATAATTGGCAACCCCCAAAACGGCTGCGAGAGCCGACAAGCCCGCATTTATTGGATCGTTGGCTCGTTGCGCGGCTCAATGAGACCATTGGAGAAATGACCAAAATGGGTGATAACTATGAGATTGCGCGGACGGTACGACCCCTCAGGGATCTCATAGATGATCTGTCGAACTGGTATGTCAGGCGATCTCGCCGCCGCTTCTGGAAGAGCGACCACAATGACGACAAGAAACACGCATATGTAACCTTGCACTACGTGCTTGCACGGATCTCACAACTTCTGGCACCCTGGTCACCGTTTATATCTGACAAACTGTGGCGCGAGCTTACTCAAGGTATGGACGAGGTGGCATCAGTTCATTTAAGTGACTGGCCTGAAGCGGGAGCCGTGGACCGGGACGTCATACTCCAGATGGAGACGACACGCGGTCAGATAGCGCAGGCACTGGCGATGCGGGCAGAATCGGGCATTAAGGTGAGGCAGCCGCTCGCTTCGGTGACGGTTATCACTCCGGAGAAACTGGGGGATGAGTTTGCGTCGCTGGTCGCGGATGAGGTGAACGTGAAAGAGGTATTAGTTAAGGCAGGTGAAGCGTCCGTGGTACTCGATACGAAGCTAACCAAGGAGCTGAAAGCCGAAGGCTTAATGCGAGATGTTGTGCGACATGTCCAAAATGCACGCAAACAGGTAGGTTTGGAGGTTAGTGACCGAATAATTTTGACGCTTGAGACAGAATCCACGGACATGGCAGCGGCGGTGGCCGCTCATAAAGAAGCGATCATGGCGGAGACACTGGCGGTGGAGCTAAAGACCAAAGGCGCAAACGACCAAGTGCCGGTCAAGATTGATGGCGCGGAATTGTACATCGGTGTCGACAAGGCGTAACTGAACAGCCATAAACGTTTTACGATTGGTAATTGCTTTACTTTTTGTTAGGGTAAAGGTATGAAAAGCGTAACCTTATCCAGCAAGTATCAAATCGTAATTCCGAGGGCCGTACGCTCAAAATTGGGTCTACAAAGGGGGGACAGGCTTATTATTGATCAA
>Ga0302324_100025536_pt1 | contig 11330 bp, 12 predicted proteins | sample Palsa_T0_1_FD_201949 | JGI IMG/M metagenome (GOLD analysis project Ga0302324, IMG submission 201949) | Peat permafrost microbial communities from Stordalen Mire near Abisko, Sweden - Palsa_T0_1 | ecosystem: Environmental > Terrestrial > Soil > Palsa > Peat permafrost | place: Sweden: Abisko... | reverse complement strand
CGCACAGGGCCCTCAGCCTTGCGGCTGCCCTGGTGTCCGATACTGGGCCGCGACCGGCATGAGCCCGGGAGCGGCCGACTGGCGCGCCGGAGCCGCCGGAGCCGTGCCGGCTGCGTAAGGGGCGCCGGGCCTTTCCTGTTCCGCTTCCTCCAAGCGCGCCAGATCCTCTGGCGGGACCAGGCAGGCGACGGGCTTTGAGTGCTTGGTCAGGATGATCCGCTCATGGCCGTAGGCAACCCGGTTGATCAGGTCCGCAAGCTCTTCCCTCGCCTGGGTCACCGGGATCTCACTCGTCATGGCATGAGGCTATGTACACTCTGAACGTTTCTCAAGTAATGTACAGAATGTAAATTCCGTACATTACTATGGGAGGCACCGCAGGTGCATCCGCTCGACGACGGGCAGCCCGCCCCGCAGGGCAAGACGGGCACGGCGCCGGCAGCCCGGCCCGGCCCGCGCACGGCGGTGCTTCGGGGCCCGCTGGGCAGCCGGAACTTCCGGCTGCTGGCCGCGTGCACCGTCATCTCCGTCGCCGGGTCCCAGGTCGCCGCCGTGGCCATCCCGTTCGCGGTACTGCGAAGCGGAGGGTCAGCCAGCGATGTCGGGTACGTCGCCGCAGCTGAGCTGATCGCCATGATCGGCTGCCTGCTCCTCGGCGGGGCGATCGCCGACCGGCTGCCCCGCCATCACGTGATCATGGCCGCCGAAGCACTGCAGGCCCTCGCCCAGGGCGTCTCATCGACGCTGGTCCTCACCGGCCACGCCCGCGTCTGGCAGCTCGCCGCCCTGGCCGCGGCAGGCGGCGCGGGCTCCGGCTTCTACTATCCCGCAGCGCAAGGACTGCTCCCGCAGACCGTGCCCGACAGCCAGCGGGCGCAGGCCAACGCGCTCTACCGGACCGGCCGCAACGCGGCCGCCATCGGCGGCGCCGCGCTCGGCGGCCTCATCACGGGACTGGCCGGCCCGGGATGGGCCCTGGCGGCCGACGCCGCAAGCTTCGCCGCCGCCGCCGCGCTCCGGGCGGGCATGCGATTCCAGCGCCTGCCTCCCGCGCAAGCGCCGGGCATGCTCCGCGACCTTCGCGAAGGCTGGCGCGAATTCACCTCCCACCGCTGGCTGTGGCCCGTCGTCGCCCAGTTCGCGGTCGTGACCGGCGTCTACGCCGCCGCGATGAGCGTGCTCGGGCCGCTCGTCGCGCACTCCAGCCTCGGCGGCGCCCGCAGCTGGGGCCTCATAACCGCCGCCTACGCCGCCGGCGCCGTCGCGGGAGGCCTCGTCATGACCAGGTACCGCCCCCGCCGCCTCCTGATCGCCGCCATGCTGTCGGTCCCCGCCTACTCCCTGCTGCTATTCGCCCTCGCCGTCCCGCTGCCCGTCCCGCTAGACCTTGCCGCCGCGCTGGTGGCCGGCGCGAGTCTCGAGGTGTTCACCGTCTGCTGGGCCACCACGATGCAGCAGGAGGTACCGCCCGAGAAGCTCTCCCGCGTCGCCTCCTACGACGCCCTCGGCGGCATCGCCCTGACGCCGGCCGCAACCGCCATCGCCGGGCCGGTCTCCGCCGCCATCGGCACCCCCGACGTCCTGACAGCCGGCGGCGCGCTGGTCGCGATCCTCCCCATCCTCACCCTGCTCATACCCGAGGTAAGGCACATGCGGCGCAAACAGTAGCCGCAACCGCAGCAAAAGCCAGATCGACCTGAGTTGGGCCACGATTTGATCATGGCCGCTATCGCGGGACGTTGACCTGCTGGTTTGCGGTTCGTGGGGGCTGAGCTTGCGCACTAGGCGCGGTCCGTAAAGTGGCCGCTGCGGGCCCGCTGTTACCGGAGGGGTTCAGCCGATGCCGCCCGCAGCCGGGCTACCGATCCGGCTCCGACCAGAGCCGAGCCGGCGGCCATCCTCGGCCTGCGCCGCTGCACGGCCCGGGCCGCCCGCAGGACGCTGAGGGCGACGTCCGGGGCTTCGCTGGCGATCGCGAGCGCCGTCAGCTGCCGCGGGTGGCGCAGGCGCCACGGCACGCCGATGACCATCCACGCCACCGGGGAAACAGGTTCGAACCAGCGGAAGAACCGCGATACCCGGCGGGCGGCAGGCGTTTCCGTCGCGGCGGTAGCCGGGGCCCCTGCGGCAAGCTTGCGCGAAAAGTCCCTTCGCTGCCCGTCGTCCTTCCCGGCCAGGGCCGCGAGGTTCTCCAGCATTTCGGCCGCCGTCGGCGCTTCCGTGCCAAGGCCCCACGCCACCAGCCCGAAGCCGGCAGCGCCTGCCCACTCCGCCAGGGCCCGCTGCCGGCGCCCGGCGGCCCAGTGCCCGGCCCCGGCGGCAACCTGGGTAACGACGGGAGCGACAGCGGACACCCATCCGCGCGTCCCCGAGGGCCTGCCCCCGTCCAGAAGGGGCATAAAGGCCCGCCACAGCAGGGCCTTGCTGTCATCACGAGCCATCCCGCCATTGTCGCCCTGGCGGCGCGTGCGGGCAAACACGCGCCGCAGGCGCCAGGCCCGTTCACCTGCATAAGGCCGCGAGTCGCAGGAGCGGAAGAAAGCGCTGTGACCGGTGCAGTCACGGCTCGGTCTGGCTGTGCTTGGATGCCCTGCTCTGGGCTCAGCGGGGCAGCCCCACATCGGGCAGATAGGTGGTGTTGGCGTCGGTGCCCTTGGTCCGGGCTGAAAGGACGATCACAAGGCCTTGGGGTGGGCGCTTCTGCATCAGGCCGTCAAGCTTGTCCCCGGGACCGAGCTCGTCGATGCCGTCGAGCACGACAACTGTCTTTGTCGGGTACGGGTTGCTCATGAGGGAGATGAACTCCTCTTCCAGGCTCCGCGCGTCGCTTCCCCGGACGTGGGCCGGGTTCAGCTGCTCGCACAGGCTGTCAAGGACGTCGGTGCGCCGCGTTGAGTCAAACCCGCCGCCTGGGCGCCTGTACGCCTGGGCGCCTGTACGCCTGGCTGATGAAGTGATAGCGGAACTGCCGGTTCCGGTCCACCAGATTCGCCAGCAGCGACGTCTTCCCGTAGCCGGACAGCCCCTCCACGAACACATAGCCCTTCTCACGGCGATCGACGAAGTCCAGGATGCGCTTAAGCTCCTCGTCCCGGCCGGCGAATAGAGCCGTGTGATCAGCGACCAGGTGACTGAAGAACCCCCTCACCCCCGCAGGCTGGCCAGACCCTCGTGCCCGCCGCAATGCGTCCACCCATGGCACGGTATGACCGTCGGGAACGCCCAGCGCGGGTAGCAAGATGATCAGCTTTGGCTCGGATATCGTGCAGCGCTTCCCGAACAGGTCACTGAGCGTGCTTCGCGCCAGGTAGTCCCCGGCAGCTTTCGCAGCCTTTTCCAGGTCCGCGTATGACATGCCACTACGCTTCCAGAGCTCCCGGAGCGCATTTTAACGTCACCAGGTTCTTCCGCACATGCGCCGCTTGGTTCGACCACTACTCATCGGTGATATATATCAGGTGGTGTGAGTCGAAAGCTGATAACTACCAAGCCTTGGCGGACTTCCTCCAGAACATACCCTTCGAGTGGGCGCAGTCGGCGTACTACTACTATCAGGCTCTAGCGCTCGAGTGGTCGTTCCACGCCGAATTCGCCAAGGTCGTGCTAGGCGCCTGCGGCGGCGAAGAAAACCCAGATTCCGGCTTCGACTCCGTTACCACCGAGGCTCGCGCCGGATTCTGGGCGTTCGGCTGGCACTACACTGGATGGTGGACGATTAGAGTACTGCCGCTGGGATGCCATCCATGACTGAGACACGCCGGAGCGCGGCCTGCGCCAACGAATTCCATGTTGCGTGCCCTCACCTCATGCACCTCCGGCAGCTTACGAGCGCCCCTCTCTGCCGGTGCGCATGCCACTCGGCGTGCCCCGTGAGTGGCGGCGACACCGCACCACTTCATGACTGGTGGGATCGCTGCGTGTGCCCCGGGTCGGAGCAGCTGCGGGCCGAAGGCCGCCGCAAGTGGGGGAGGGACCGGCCACCCTCGCTGGGCGAACTGCAACAACAAGTGCACGCCGAGGAGGACGCTTTCCGCCGGGCGCGGATCGCAGTTGCTGGTCGCGCCAGCGGGCTTCCCGTCGCATCGATCCGCCAGTTGCTCATCGAGCAACTAACCACGCAAGGAATCGATCTCCCCTCCGACGACGTCCTCGACAGGCAGGTCAGTCGTATCCAGGCCACCGTGCCGCCTGGGGCAACAATCCGGGAGGGAATACTCGCGGTCGCGCGTGCATACCGCAATAAACGTGCCGTCGACAGAGAAATGCGCTCGTCCCTGCAACATCCGCAAATGCTCTCGGGACCGCGCGGGGAGGAGCCCTATGTGGTTCTCGCCGACCGTTCGCTGCCGATGGCTCAAGTGGACGTCGACCAGGAGGTCATTGAAACACTGGACTCTGAAGCATCCTCAGTATTCGTATCACTGGTTCACGATGCGGGAGAAGACCAGTCCCGGGTCGCCGCGTACATAGGGAAGCAACGCGTCGGAGTCCTTTCGGCTGCCGACGGGCCGCGCTACCAGCCAGCGATGACAGCAGCCCGCCGAACGGGAGCGGTCCTGGTGGTCCAAGGCATTATCAATGCAGGACCCAGTCGGGACAGACAGCTGCGGATCTACGCCGCAGGTATTCGCTGACGTCGTTAGATTGAGCTATTCCTGCAGCAGAGGTAACTGGATAGGTGCTGCCGTTTCCCGTCTGAGCGCGCTGGGATAGCGGGTTATGGCTGTCGCGGGGCTGGTCAGTATGGCCGGTCGGGATGTGTCTGGTTGTATGCCGTGATGGCCTGTTCGGGGATGGTGCCGTCGGTGCCGATCTGGAAGCCGTTGCCGGCTGCCCATTCCGTGACCTCGGACGTGCCGGCCTGCCAGCGGGTGGCGGTGATCTCGGCGCGGGGCTGGCGGGCGCGGGCGATCCGGATGGCCTCGGCGACGAGGTCGGCGGCGCGGCGCGTTCGTTTCATGGCGAGCTCGGTGAATACGGCGGTGGTGAGCTCATCGACGGCGCGGCCGGGGCGCCGGCGTTCGAGATCTTGCACGGTCTCGGTGAGTTCTTCCAGGCTGAAGGCCCGGACCGGGTTGTCGAACAGGCCGCGCTGGGGGCCTGGCGGACGCGGTGGCATGCGGCCACGGTAACCGGGGCCGGCGCGTCATGGCGGCGGATCGGGGCTGCTGCCCGCTGCAGGGCTAGGAGGTGCCCGGGATCCAGGGGCGGCCCCCGGCGGCGCGGGTCAGGGCGTCCAGCCAGCTGATGCCGTGGCGGGAGGCGGTAGCCAGGTAGGAGCGGATCGCGCAGAAGGCCTCGGCTCCGGCCATGGAGCGCATGCAGCCGGAGACCTTGATGCGGAGCTTGGCCATCCTGATGACCTGCTCGGCCGGGTTGTTGTCGAAGGGAACCCGCAGGTCGCGGGCGAAGCGGAGGTAGTCCTCCTCGCGGGCGGCGAGCCGGGAGGCCAGGGCGTGCCGCTTCCTCTGCAGCGCGGTGCGGCGGGCGGCGTTCAGGGCGGTCCCGGCGGCGGCCGCCTGGCGGAACCAGCCGGCGTGCTCCTCCAGCGTCTCTGCGCTGATCACGCCCGGTCCTTGCGCACGGGCGGCGTCCGCGGCCTTCTTCAGCGCGAGCAGCGCGTCGATCGCCTGCCCGGCCCAGATCACGTCGCTGTCCGTGCCGGTCTCGGTGACCGCCGTCAGCTCGCGGAGCACGTGCGCGCAGCACAGGGCGTGCCCGGCCACGCCGTCGTAGCAGTCGTAGGGCGCCCAGGCGTCGTGGCAGGCGATCCCGCCGAACGCGGGCAGCACCCCGGCCGCGTCCATCCCGTCTTTACCCCGCTTTGCGTGCACGGTGACCAGCACGAACTTCCCCGACGAGGCGGAATGCACCCAGGCCAGCCTTCCCGCGACCCGGAACCCGGTCTCATCGAAGTGCGCGACTCCCGCGCCGGCCAGCGCGCAGCGGACGGCCTCGGCCGCCGGGGCGACGGCGCCGGCGATCTTCCTGGTCATGGAGGCCACCGCACCCGGAGACGGAGCGCAGCCGAACAAGTCCGCCATCGCCTGGCACGCCCGGCCCCGGGACAGGAACTGCCCGTGCCACAGGTAAGCGGCGATCGCCGCCGCACGCGGCCCGTACTGGACCGGGGCGGTAACCCCGCCGGGTGCCTCTCCCCATGTCACAGCCCCGCAGCCGCACCGCCGGCCAACGATCCGGTGCTCGGTGACCTCGGCCCGCACTTCGGGCACATCCGTGACCTGCCGCCGGATCACGCCCTCCTCCGGCGCGCCCGCCAGGCCGCCTGCGCACCCGGAACAGCGGGGCGGCTCGTGCCGCACCACCCGGTCCGGGCTGTCACTGAGCTGCATTGTCACGCCAGGCTGCCCCTTCGGCCGGCCCGGCCTGCGCCCCGACTTCCCCCGCAGCGACTTCGGCGCCGGCTTCGCCAGCCCGTCCGACGACGGCGGCCTCGACGAGTTCTTCGAGTTCTGCCCCGCCCTCGCGGCCAGGTCCGCTACCTGCGCCTGCAGCCCGGCCACCTGATCCCCGACCACCGCCAGCCGGGCGATCAGCTCCTCGATCCGCGCATCCCGGTCCGCCAGCAGCTCCCGCAGCCGCGCATTCGCAGCGCGAAGCCCCGCAGCATCATCAGGCACAGGCACATCGAGCACGCGCCGCACTACACCACGACCAGCCGTCACCCGCAAATAGACCAACAGCGAACCAGCACCAGCAGACCTATTTAGTTACCCTTCTTTTTCCTGGGTGACTGGTCCACGGCTCCGGCCCCTCCCCGATATTCGGTGCGACACAGGCTGAAGTTTATCTCGCGAATCAGGCTGTGCCGTACTCCCCGTGGACCAAGAAACCAATGGGTCCACTCTATTTGCTTGATGTACCGCAAGCACCTCAGGACACGCGTTTAGCAACATTTCTCACCATCGTCACCTAGAATCCTTATTCTATTCGTCTACGTTGACGGTCGCGCAAAATGCAGTCGGCGCACTTCCCGGCCCGACGAGCAAGATCCAGAACTGCCTGCCCAGTGGCGGGCGTACAGATCGGCCGGCAATGCGCGGCTCGTGGAAGGACGTGCCAGGCGGCAGGCGCCGCGCCTAACGGCGGCTCTGGAGCGCGACCCCTGAGGATGCCGGGTCGCCCAAATCGAAGTGCTCCAAGGATGACATCCGGCCTGGGCTAGCGTTGAGCGACTGCATGCCTGCATCATCGTCGGTATGAGCTGGGCATCGGTTAGCCCTACTGTGCTTCCGCTAATTGGTGTCGCGATCGGTGCCTGCGGGACTCTGCTCGGGCAGCACCTGGCGATGCGCGTGGACGCCCGTCGCGAAGCCGACGCACGAGCCGCGGACCAGCGCGCCGAACGCAAAGACGCCATAACCAGCTTCCTGAGCGCCACCGAGCGAGTCGAGCAGCACCGTGGGCAACTCTCGATCGAGCCCAGCCACGACGCCGGGGACCTGATCGAACTAATGCATGCGGTCTGGCTCGCCAAGAAGATCATCGAGCTTGTCTGCTCCGGGGCGCTCGCCCAAGCGGCACAGGACTACACCCGCGAATTGAACCGCGCCAGCCAGGAACTCCACCCGCACCGTACCGGTCGTCGATCGCCAGCCCTTTCTACCCGCGAACGCCAGCTCCGCGCGGAGTTCATGGAAACAGCTCGGTTGGAACTCGGGTACGCGGGCGAACCACTCCAACGGCGTACTCGCGAGGATGACATGCCCGAGCCGGGTGCCTCGGTGGCCCCTCAAAGTTGAGCTCGAAGCAGGCCAGGGCTGGGCTCAGTTCCGGGACGTCAGAATGTGCCTGGTTCGGAGAAGCGCGTAGCGCCGATTTGGGGCGGCAGGCATTCGTGCAATCTGCGTGGGCGGACCCACGCAGATTGTTCGTTCTCGCCTTATCCAGCCGGAAATTTGAATGCATGCGCCAGATCCAATATTCGCAGCTATGCCATAATCAGACGCGGGCGCTCATTGTCGGATGTCGTAGTTCCGTCAGGGACGCCGAGCATGTGAAGCTGAGCGCGGTAGCTCACAGACGCGAGCCCCCGTGAGACACCTGAACAGTCGACTGAACATGGAGCCTGATGTGAACGGACCGAGCGATGCTTTCAGGGCAACCGTCTACCAGGAACTCCTGGGGATGCGTACCCAGACGTTCAGTGATGGCGAGCGCGTGACGCCAGAGACGGAGGAAGTTCTGGGAGACTTGCTAGAGCGGATCCTCGGGCAACTGCAGGTCGACGTGCAGGAAAGCGCCATCGTCAACCCGCAAGCAGATGAAGATCAACAGGGCGATGTGCTGCTCGCCACTAGGCCCTCGCTGGAGGATGCCCAGGCCGTGCTCGTCGCCGTCGATGAGTGGGCGAGCGTCGCCTCCTATGCAATGGCTTGGGTTTACGCGCCGGCGAGTCCCCTCCCTGGGAAGATGGCGGGTTGGGGCGGGAAAGCAGTTGACATGCTGCCAAAAATAGGGAACGCGCTCCGTTTTCCTCTGAAAGCCGTCGCGGTCGGCTTGGAAGCCGACTCGTACTCCATCAGTGTGGGGTTCCCGTGGGGTGTGTCAGTTACGCTGGAATGGCCGTCATCCTAAAACGGGCCTGGGCTGCGGCAATGATACATGCCCGAGCGGGCGACTTTGATCAGATTTGCGATTAAAATGGGCGATGCAAATCGCCCATAACTGCCCAATCTGTACAGGCGCAACTTGGATGACGATGTCGACCCCAGCCCTCCAGATCGGCGGCTACTCGCGCGGCGGCGCCCGCCGGGCGCCAGCGCACGAGCCCCCGGCTCACGCCATGCGGTACAGCCGCGAACCGCGGCCAACGAGGGAACGCGGCTTGGGCCACTAACTATCGCAGGCAGCAGCGCCGATTCGCCCGCTGCCGGTCGCTGGGGGGCAGGGCCGCGCGGGGGTTCCCTGCGGGAACGGTTGATATTCGGAAAAGGCGAAGATATATTCGCAATATGCGAAGAGAAACTGAGGCGGTTGCGCCGATCTTCCGCACCGATAACCAAGCGCGCCTGCTGGCGCTCCTGTTCCTCCGGCCACAGGAGACCTGGACCCTCGCGAGCCTGGCCCGCGAGTTGAGCCTGTCGTCCTCCACGCTGCACCGTGACGTCCAGCGCTTCGAGGACGCCGAACTCATCACGGCGACGCAGGTCGGGCGCTCGCGCATCCTCCACGCGAACGCGGCCCACCCCCTGGCCAGGCCTCTGACCGAGATACTCGAGTACATGTACGGCCCGCGCACGGTCATCACCGAAGAGTTCTCGCCGATCCCAGGGATCACGAGGCTGGCCATATTCGGCTCCTGGGCCGCCCGCCATGCAGGGATAAGCGGGCACGTCCCCCGCGACATCGACGTCCTCGTCGTCGGGGACGCGGACCGCGGCGCCGTCTACGCAGCCGCCGACCGCGCCCAGGCGCGGGCAGGGTTCCCGGTCAACGCGGTCCTCGCGTCGAACCACCGCTGGGAAGCCGACGCGGACGGACTCATCCGCCAGATCAAGTCCAGCCCAATGATCGACCTCACTGACGACATCAGGGCCCCTGGCCCCGGAACGGATATGGCATGAGCCGCTGGGCGCGCGGCGAGGGGGAGATCGAGCAGATGCTCTCGGACGGGCAACTTCAGCGCGTCACAGGCGCGGGAGCAAACGGCGGCCCATGGCTCGCGAAAGCAACCGCCACCATCGCCACGGCCGGGTCCATAGCGATGTCCGACCCAGGCTCCGCCTACACGCTGGCCTACGACGCGGCACGGTTCGCTTGCGTTGGCCTGCTGGCGCAGCAGGGGCTGCGCCCGACAACGAAAGGCGGCCACTACGCCGTGCAGGTCGCCGTTACCCGCCAGTTCGGGGCCGCCTTCGACCCTTACGGAGTCATGCGCAGGCGCCGCAACGAACTCGAGTACCCCGAGTTTCCAGACGAGACAGTAGAGCCGGAAGAGGCAACCAAGGCCATCGCCAGCGCTAGCGCCATCCTTGCCGCCGCCGGCAAGCTACTAGACCACCTCGGGCTCTTCTAGCCGCGCTAGCAATCTTCGGAGAAGACGAAGATACATCCGCAATACACGAAGAAAGATGAAGCCCTCGTTCTAGACTGACCAGCTCTGGTCGTCAGATCTGCCGAACCTGCGGGCACTCGCTCGCAGGCAGATTAGGCGGTTCCCCGCCGCCGATGCGAGCCTTTCTGAGTGCTCGTCAAGTCCTTGGCCTGCCCGGCTTTCGGCCGGGCAGGCCAAGGATTCGGGTTATCGGGCTGCTCCGGCGACGAAGGCGGCGACGATGTAGGTGGCGTGCCTGTCCAGGCTGGTCCTGGCTCGGTCGTAGCGCATCGTGGTTCGCGGGTCGGCGTGCGAGGCGGCTTCTTGGACGTCCCGCAGCGGCACTCCGGCGTCGAAACTGGTCATTTGCAACCGTGTGCCGGAACATATGGGGGTGGACCGCATGCGGGTCGTAGCCCGCCTCCTCGGCCCGCCGGTCGAGCATCTGGTAGACGCCCGAGCCCGTCATCGGCCCGCGGTTGCGGCTGCCTAGCCACAGCGCGGGCAGCCTCGCCTGCCTGTGCGACCGGCGGACCCGGAGGTAATCCGTCAGCGCCTGCGCCGACCTCATCATGAGCGGCACCAGTCGCCCCTCTGAGAAGTCGCGGGCGCCCTTGAGCGGCACCACCCTTACGAACGGCCGGGTGATCAAGTCCTCCGACAGGTCGGTGATCTGCTGCTGGGCCAGCTCCTCGCGGCGGACGCCCTCGGTGAGCATCCGGATCATCGCGTGGTCGCGCGCGTCGACGAACGATGTCGCCTTGCCTCCACCTGTCACCTCCAGGAGGTCCCGGATGAAGCTCTCGTCCAGCGTTGACGGTCGGGACTGCACCGGTCCGTAGCGGACCATGTCATCGGTCCACGGGTCCGGGTGGTCGTACCGGAACGCCAGCCACGTGAACAGGTGGTGCAGGTTGCGCTGCCGGGTATTGGTGCCGCCCTGGCTGTGCGAGTTCCGATAGGCCGAGAAGAACCTGTTCAGTAGGTCGACGGAGCAGGCGGTGAAGTCGCCGTCGATGTCCTCCTCGGCCATCCACAGATCGAGCGCGCGGGCAGTCTCCGCGTAGGCGCGGATCGTCTCCTCCTGGAACGGGCGCTTGTGCTTGTTGGTCTGCGTCCGCAGCCAGGCGCTGAACTCGCTGATCTGCATCCGCCGCAACTGCTGCGCCGTGACCTCCAATGCGGGTACGGCGGCGCCGCGGCCGAGGCTTCCCGGCCCGTCGGAAACCGCTGAGGGCGCGAGTAGGGACATGGTCGAGGCCCGCAGCGGGTT
>Ga0302324_100025534_pt1 | contig 11331 bp, 6 predicted proteins | sample Palsa_T0_1_FD_201949 | JGI IMG/M metagenome (GOLD analysis project Ga0302324, IMG submission 201949) | Peat permafrost microbial communities from Stordalen Mire near Abisko, Sweden - Palsa_T0_1 | ecosystem: Environmental > Terrestrial > Soil > Palsa > Peat permafrost | place: Sweden: Abisko... | reverse complement strand
CTCCGAACAATGTGTGGTTGAGGCGGACAATGAAATTGACACCCGGCCGTAGAAAATCCGTCCGCGGCACATTCCATTCCGGATAGACAACGAAGTACTTCGAGAACCCTTCGCTAAACCATTTCGTGGGGTTTCCCTCGCTCGCATTGAAAAGTGCGGGGTCGTCTCCATATGGAAAATAATTTTGATAAAACCTGAGATGAAAGCAGTAGATTGCCAGCAGAACGAGGGCAGGAACGAGCGATACTCGAAGGATGACTAATGAAGGCTGGGCGATGGGTTTGGGGTTGCGAATTCGGGCAAATCCCAGCGGGCCCATAAAAATCTTGTCCTCCGCCTGGGGTTAACCAGCGCCGAAATAACAAAATAGATGAGAGCCCCGTCCCACGTTGTCATGGCAACGTCACTAGATTGTCATGCTTTCACGCAAGGGGATTCTAAGCCTGCTGCTAAGGGGATGGGCGGCCCATTGAACACCTCGGAGGCAGGTAGCGTCGAGGCTCGCTGCTTAGTGGGCACCTGGCGGCGATCGGCTGGGCCGGCATATTTTCTACTGGCGCCGAGATTTTCCCCTGACAGCCTTTGTACTCGGCCACGACGCGCTTCGGGCCTTCCGGCCCTGGAAACATGGGAACAGCATCGGGCGAACAAAAAAGGAAACTCATTGGGGCCAATGGAGCGAGCTATTCTGACCAGACACAGGACGCCGGTCGGTATTAGCGTAAAGCCAGGTCTCGCGAAGCAAAGCATGTCGTTCGAGCATTGGCACTGTATTGGTCCCGCTTAGAACATCACACATGAGACGATACCTCGTGAACCGTAATCAAGGGATGGAGCCTCTCATTACGACTAAAAGCCGCTCCTTCCCTCTGAGAGAAGGCAAGATGCTGAAATCGAAGCAGCCGGAGACCTCGTCGGGTGTGCGTTGGCTGAGCAAGTATTTGGGGCTCCTTTGGCATGGTCAAAAGTGCCCACTGTGCACATCGATTCTGTTCAGCGAGGCAGAGCATCAATCTCTCGATCGACTGCTTGCATTGTTGGCTTTCCATCCGGTCCGTTGTGCGAACTGCTTTCGCCGGTATTATTGTTTTGCCGGAGGCTAGCTGTCCGCAGCCCCTTCACCGCCAAGTAATCGCCGGTTCAGCGTGCCGCCAGCGAACAGCATTTCCTCGAGCGCCGCATCCACGGCTGCTTGGGTCAGGAGTTTGCCGCCCGAGGTTTCGATCTGGAATTGCGCGCACCGCCGCATCAGCTCTTTGATGAATGCGCCGCTGACACCCTTCGTCCGCCGAACGATCAGCTCCAGCAGGTCATCTGAGATTAGCAAATCGCGCGCGTATAGCTTGGTTAACTTGGCCCGCCCTTCCTCGTCCGGCACGGGGAACTCGATCGCCTGATCGATGCGACCCGGGCGTGAGACCAGAGCCGGTTCAATCTGATCCGGACGATTGGTCGTTAGGATAAACAACACTTCTGAATCTTCGCGCAGTCCGTCCATTTCATTCAGTAGTTTGTTCAGCAAGACCTCTTCGCCTCCAGTTCGCATCTGTGTTCTTTCGCGAGCGATCAGATCCACATCTTCTATCACCATCATGGAGGGCTGCAGGAACCGAGCCAGGCGGAGGTACTCTCCGATGAGCCCGACCTGCTCGGCGGTCACAAGCAGCGTTGTGTGATTCGGCAACTGCGAAGCGAGATAGTGGATCGTGTGCGTCTTGCCTGTACCTGGCGGACCATAAAACAACAGCCCTTTCCGAGCCTGAAACTGCATCGCTTTCAGCGCGTCGCGTGCAGCCATAAAGCCGGCCACGTTGCGATCGAGCGTCGCCAGCGTTTTTTGCGGCAGGATGACGTCCTCGCGGTTCACTTTAGCCAGCCGATGTACCTTCACCGAACTGCCACCGCCCATCGGATGGTGGTGCGCCTCGAGAGAAATGACGCGGCCCCGATAGGTCCGGCCCTGGCTGATCACTTGCTCGAGTTGCCGGAAGAAATCCTGCGAGAACTGAGCGCCTGCTTCGCCCGCGGGAACGGCAATCTCGACGCCAACTCCGGCCTGGAAACCGAATCTTCCTCCTGGCGCAAGCATGACCGCGAAAGGCAGCCCCTTGTCCCGTCCCATCCACAGACCGTTCTTCAGGCAACGTATCGGAGAGGGATCGCCGATGTCGATTTCGTCGTATTGCATTGGACCAACGTCGACGTGGAAGTGAGGACCGCCGAGCATCTGAGCGAATGTGAGGCTCTCATGCGAGTTTGCCGAGTTGAGTCCGACCAGTTTAGTTTCCGGAACCTGCTTCAGTAAGCTTTCCAATCCAGACTGAATATCGATCCGCGCCGCAATAGGGAACTGACGTCCGGCGGTCGCAATGTCGCGAGCGGAAACGCCGAAATGCTTCAGCAGCTTTTTTTGAAGCTGCGGTCCGCTAAAGCCATGATTGCCGACGGAGAGAGAGAATCCCATGCATCTTTGATATCAGTTTTCAGCGCGCTACGCCTTGTTTTCTGCCCTGATCGCGGTCGTAGTCACAACATTCGAAAATCGATCGAGCGCTTAGGTGCGAAGGGCTGCTGGCGCATGGATGCGGGCAGATAACGGCGAAAACGCGCTCGCTACTTTGTAGTTGTCTTATTCTCGAACAAGAAAAGCCCGCTCTTGCCGCCCACCGCGAAATCGAGATCTCCGTCCCCGTCAATGTCCGCGACTCCGATCTCGATGCCGCCCCCGGTGCGACCGCCGTAATCGATCACATGCTTGACCCAATCGACGGAGTGGGTAGCAGGATCGAGGAGCCGCTCGTACCAATAGACGCCTAGCGGCTCGCGCTCTCCTGGATCATGTCCGTTGTGCGCCATATAGCGTTTTCCGGTCAACAAGCCCATATTCCCGGTCTTACGGAGATCGACAATCATCACGGCATGCGCTTGCGACCAACTGTCGTCAATGACGTGCTTGACCCACTTCCCATCACTCGTGTGCTCCAGCCAGAAAATGCCGTAACCGTGCGCCATCGAGCTGACAATATCCGGCCGGCCATCTTCGTTTACGTCGCGCACGTACATAAAGCCGAGGGCATCCTCGAAATTCCAATCTGGATGAAAGGTCCAGTTCCCCTGCCGCGGATCGGCTGGAGCCTCCAGCCAGCCCCGCGGAGTGAGGATGTCGTTGCGGCCGTCCCCGTTTACATCGCCGACGCCAATCCCATGCCCGTAGCTGTGGTCACTGACAATGTGCTCCAAGATTCCGCCGTGCTTATCCCGTTCGTACCAGGCAAGGGGGCGATTGTCTCCGAACTGGGGCAGAATCTCCTCGGCCTTACCGTCGTTATCAAGGTCAACCAGAAAGGAAAACTCGATGGGTGAGCCGGTCGCGATGGGATGCTCTTTCCACATCTCGCCGGTGCGTCCGGGATTTCGCCACCACGATAGTTTCTTGCTAAACCACCCCGAGGTAACCAGATCCACGTAGCCGTCCCCATCCACATCAAGAGGCAATGTTGAGAGATCGTCGACGTAGTTGTTGGTGTACAGGAGCTCGCGGAAATGGTGCTTGGTCCAGAGTGGCGCCTCATACCAGTACTCACCTGACACCAGATCGAGCTTTCCGTCACGATTGATGTCGGCGAAAACCGCGGTTTCTGAAGCTCCGAGGTCGATGGTGTGTTTTTCGAAAGGAATCTCGTCGGGCCGGCTGGCAGAGCGACCGGTTGCACACAGAAAAAGCAAAGCGCACGTAGCAAACGTCCAATACCAATTACGAAACATACACAATCGTTCCTTCCGCTAGCAGCACTTTAGGGAGCGCCTCTTGCTTTCGCCTTTCAGTGTTCGGGAATCCTGGATTCCGGAAAAGCTGCAAGATAGGTGTCGCCGTTATATCCCAGCTCTTGCAGTAGGCCGATGCGGGACGTGTAATAGCCGTCAGCGGTCAGGCTTTTGATTGCCTTGAAGAAAGCAGCATCGCTCTCAGCCACGGTCTGCCTGGGAGGCGCTTTCTGTTCGGCGGCTTCACTGAGGGAGGTAAGGATCTCGATCTGCTGCGCTTCGGTCAACTGCAGAAAGGCGCTGCTGGAAAATCTGGATTCACTCATCGTGTCCAGGCGCGGTAACCCTTGACGAAAGATGCCCTGCAGTTTCGGGTCTTCATTTACTACCAGATCGATGTATTGTGGAACGCCGGCGGCCGCGGCGCCAGGGGTTTCGGTCGGTGGAATGATGAGGTCGGTCAAACGGGAAATCACCAGCAGCTCCGCCGGGGTGAAGAATCGCGGGGCAGAGGTCGGCGTAACTTCCTGGAACGCCGCTTCGCCAGAAGGGTGAACGTGCTGACCGTAGAGTTCGTTGGCGGAAAAGGGGAACGCGCAAGTGACACCGACGGCTCCAATAATTTTGAGGGCTTCACGCCGGCTTTTCATCCGATCTCTCCTTTTTTAAGACGATCGCTGATGTGATCGGCGGTGCGCGCGGCCAGGGCCATGATGGTCAAGGTCGGATTCTTTTCCGAAGAGGAAGGGAAGACGCTGCCATCCACCACATAAAGATTGGGCACATCATGGCTTCTGCAAAATGCATCGACGACCGAGTTGCGCGGATCACTTCCCATGCGGCAGCCGCCCAACTGGTGATTAAAAGTGGGCTCCTCAAAATTGGAAACCGAGAGCACTTCTCCGCCGGCTCGCTCGAGGATGTCGACCGATGCCTTATTCATGGCTTCGTAGATCTTTCTTTCGTTTTCCTGTTGCACCGCGATCGCTTTCACCGGGTACAAGCCGTACTCATCCTTAACCGACTTATCCAGCTGAATAAAGCTCTGGTCATTGGGAATCATTTCGCCAAAGCATTGAAAACTGGCGTAAGCCGGAAAGCGTTGTTTGACCGATTGTTTGTAGGCGGCGCCAAAGCCCGGGACTTCTTTGGCCCATCCGGCGGTGCGGCGAATACCGGTGTAGATCTGCACCCCGTAGCTGCGTGCGTAGTCTCTTTTTTGGGTGTGCATGTAGGAGGGCAGATAGGCATGATCGATGAAGCCTTCGTCATTCACCACCGGACGTCCGATCATCTCCGTCAAAAAACCTTCCACTCCCGAGTTGAAGTGGGGGATGAAGTTGCGGCCGAGTTGGCCGCTGGAATTTCCCAGCCCTTGGGGATAGAGTCGCGACTCAGACATCAAAAGCAGCCCTACGCTCTGTATGCAGGCACACGCAACAGTGACGGCGCGCGCGTAGACTTCGCCCCCCTGGCCTGTGACCCGATGAACATAACGCACTCCGGTGGCGCGGTTTTCATTGGAAACCATAACCTCACGCACGACCGAGTTAGGGAAGACAGTGAGGCGGCCGGTCTTCATGGCCGGGGCCAGGTGGACGTCAGCAGAGTTGTATTTTGCCGCGACATCGCAGCCCCCCATGCAATTGCCGCAATAATGGCAGGCAGGCCGCGTTTGGGTTGCCTTGGTGAGCGTTGCTTTGCGCGTGTGGATGATGGGTATGCCTAGCTCTTTGGCACCGCGCTGCAGCAGAAGATCTCCCACTTTCAGCGGAGGCGGTTCCATGTATATTCCGTCGGGAAGATCTTCCAAGCCGTCACGGTTCCCGCAGACACCGACTTCCCGTTCGATCCGGTCATAGTACGGAGCCAAGTCGGCATAGTCGATCGGCCAATCGGCTCCGGCACCGTCGATGGTGTACCCCTTGAAATCGCGATGGCTGAAACGCAGGGCCACTGCGTTCCAGAGCATCGTCTTACCGCCGACGCCGCGAGCGCGCTCCGAGCCAAAATCCGGCTTACCTGGCTTCACGGTGGGGATGTGCCGGTTCGGATAATCAAATGGAAGCGCATGAGTATTGAAGTCGGTACGGGTATTCCTGGGCGGACCGCCCTCGACCAACGCAACCTTCACCCCGCGTTGAGCCAGGTGCCCGGCAAGCGTGCCTCCGCCTGCGCCTGAGCCGACGATACACACATCAAAGACATGGTTTGCCATCGTCCGGAGCTTCCCAAGTGCACCGGTCCACTATACAACCGAGGGACATGATGGCGGAGGCTAGGTAGGGAGGCCGTAGGTTTGGGAGGAATCCGTGCAGGCCGGGCGGCCTAGGCCTAATGAGCCAACTGGTGGAAGTGGTGAAATTGAGCTGGTTGACGCGGGGACCGTGGGGATTCTCCTGCGCATCAGCCCTCCGCGCAGGAGCTCGTATACTTCTCCCCTCCAAACCACCTGTTTGCCAAGATAACTTGCGCTCCAAAAGAAGAAACCCAATAGGTCCCGGAGAGGATACAGCAGGGCATTGCGCCAGAGATCAGGCTCGCGAACCACGAAGCCGCCCACCAGGGCTGCCAACGCTACACGGGTTGCCCAGCTCCAGGCGACAAATAGAGCAGCTAACAGCGGGCGGTGAGCGCTCAGGGCAACGACGCCTGCAAGCAGCCCGTAGGGCGTACTGAACGTCAGCACGGTTCCAGCATGTCCCTTTGGACGATAAAAGCGCGTGCCCCTCATCCAGCGAATCTGATGGCGTGCCGACGAGACAAAGGATGTATTCAAGATATGGTGCTCGATGGCGTGGGTCGATAAGAGCACCTTACGCCCATGCGCTGCCACGAGTTTCCCGAGTATGAAATCGTCACCGTGGTGTTCTCCGATCGCAGTGAAACCTCCTGCGTGTTCGAGGCAGTCGCGGCGCACAACCATAGTTGGTCCGAGAGCAAATTTCATCCCTTCAAGCATGTCCGCTAGCAGCACGCCAGAAGACATCTCCACCGACATACCCACCGCTTCGAGGCAGGACCAGAAGCTGCAGTTCTTCGCTGTCGTGGGCGACAAGGCGACACCACGGTAAAGGCAAGTCACCAGGCCTATTCGGTCGTCGGCAAACGGCGCGACCACGGCGCGCAGATAATCGGGGGTCACTGACACGTCGCTGTCGCTAATCACAAGAATCTTGTGCTCGGAGGCACGCTGCATATGTTCGAGTGACCAAACCTTGGCATTCGCGTATGGGGGTTCACCGCAGGCGAGGAATTTTGTTGGAATATGCCGATAGCGCGCCGCCACGCTCATGGCGACCGATAGGGCAGGGTCCTGATCGCTGCGGGCACAAAAAAGGATCTCGAACCGTGGGTATTCCTGCCGGAAAAAGCTTTCTAGGCGGAACTCAAGCCCTTGCTCCAATCCGTGCAACGGCTTGAGCAAGCTAACAGGAGGTGTGAATTCGTGGGGTTCGGCGGTGCGCCGCCGTTGGGCAAAATGCAACGCTCCCGACACCACCAATAGGGTATAGATGGTCGAGGTAGTGAGGCCCAGGAGGCTTAGAACCAGCAGAACATGCATCATGCTTCGACCTCATCCCAGAGCGCAGTCACAAAATTGGAGAACTCGACCGAGGACAGGACGAACTACTATTTCCTGGGTTCGAAGTCGAGAGATGCGAAATTCATATTACCTCCCGACACCACGTGCACGGTCAGCACATTGACCCCCTTGGGCAGTTTCACCTCGGCCAGATTCTTCATAATGTTCCAGTGGTGCCATTGTCGCCAGGCGATGGGGTCGGCGGCGTTGTTGGTTGAAACGATGCTGACGGGTCCGGTAAGCTTTTGCCCGTTCAGGTCAAACGATATTTCCCCACCTCGATTTGAGGTATAGAGAAGGTCGATGGTGTAGACGCCGGCGCGCTCGACGTCTATCGTCAGGTTGAACCATTCGCCGGGCTCGGTCCAGCCTACATAGAGCTGCCCCTCGGAGGGTTGCACCAGGTTGTAAGGATTGTTGTCGATCTGGTCGTGGAACTTGGTATAGGAGGTGTCCACTCCTTCCTTCATGCGGAACTGGTTTAGATAAGTCCCATCTGCCGGGTTCAAGCCACCGCTGCCGTTATTCTTCGCATCGGTGTCGTGGTATGCGATTCCTTCTCCACCGGCATCATAGTAAGCGCAGAATACCTTCCCGGGAATTCGTTGGGCTCCGCCCTGATACACGCTGTCGTGGAACGGCTTGCCCTGGTATTGGCCGGTCTGGCCAAAGGCGACCGCAGGCAGGCAAAGACCACCGAGCAGAAGGAACGAACGACATAATCCTCTTGCCTTACACATGATGTTTCTCCTTTCCAAATGTTACTGACTTCAGCGAGTGGTCATCTTGCAGATCCCAGTTCTGCCCATGAATGGGTATAGCATGCTGAAGTTGAAGGCGTGAAGTTATGCATTAAAGCTATGTATTGAAGAACAACCGTTTGTCTAATTGGCCCCCCCAAACTTTCCGCTTGACAATGCCTGGAGACGCGGACTACCGTTTCGCCTGCCAACCTCATCTGGATAAAAGCTGCAATCTTAGGGATGTCCTGGTGCAGAAGGCAGGACTTTACAAGAGATCATTCGTCGTTCGTAAAGGTCAACGGCGTGCGCAGAGCACTGCCGTCCGGCTGAGTGTCGTCCTGGGTGCTTCACTGCTCGATCAGTGCTTCGGAGACGGTCATGAGAAAGTCAGTTCAAGTTGTTCTCGCATTTTGCCTTCCGCTATGTCTGGCCGGTATAGGTAGCGCACAAAATACCAACTCCGTTGACATCCGCGGTACAGTAACGGACGCATCCAAAGCGCTTTTGCCTGACGTGACCGTCACAGTCACGAACGACGATACGGGAGCGAGCAAGGATTTCGTAACTAACGGCGAAGGGATCTACGATACCGTCTCGACTTTGCCCGGAAACTATACGATTACCTTCTCCAAGGCAGGTTTTGAGAAGCTGGTGCACGGCCCAGTCGCCCTGCAGGTAGGGACGGCGACGGTCGACGCCTCATTGAACGTGGGTTCGACTACGCAACAGGTTGTGGTCTCATCCGATGTGCAGGCGATGCATACTGAGAATCCTGAGGTGGCAAACACCTTCAATACAACCGCCCTGGAATCTCTGCCCAACGTCACGCCAAATTGGCAGAACTTCGTGAAGATGCTCCCCGGCGCATCGGGTACTCCTAAATCCAATGCGGGATCATCGAATCCAGGTGTGGCGATGTCCATCAATGGAACCCTACCTTACTACTCCAGTTACCTCATTGATGGCGGCACGGTCAGGCTGCCGCACAGCGCCAATATTGACAACCAAATCACCGAATCCATCGCGGAAGTCAGTATTGTTGCGACATCCTTCTCCGCCCAGTATGGCAGCGGAGGGAATGTTTTCAATCTGATCAGCAAGACCGGTTCAAACCAATGGCACGGTGTGGCCTATGAGTATTTCCAGAATGATGCCCTGGACGCAAGAAACTACTTCAATTCGGGGGCCAAGGCGAGAGTCCGGTTCAACAACTTTGGCGGATCGTTCAGCGGGCCTATGCCAAAGTTGAAGGATAAGATGTTCTTCTACTTCGATTACGACCAGATCATCAACCCGAACCAATCGACACAAGTGACGACCGTTCCCACCGATGCCATGAAAGCGGGGTATTTCGACCCTGCGGTCTTCGGCGTCATCAACGATCCAATCACCGGCCTCCCGTTTCCCGGCAACCAGATTCCAGCCGACCGCTTTGATCCGGTGGCCGTGGCCATTCAGAAGTACTATCGGGAGCCGAACATCACCGGGCTGGTAGCCAACAACTATCGCTACCTGCAAACCGGCAGCGGTCCTTCGCGGATCACGCTGGGACGTCTGGACTACAACCTGACGGAGAAGAATCGGATCAACTTCACCATCCTGGTGCACGCTAGCCCGGCGAGCAACACCGTGAATACAGTCGCCCCGATCGATACCCAGGTGGGCGCGGGCGAAGGCATTTCGGCACAAGTCACGGACGTGCATACCTTTAACCCCAAGATAGTCAACGAGGCCCACTATTCGTTTGTCAGGGGAGGCAATTGGTATCTTCCGGGCAGTCTGAACAAGGGTTATCCGGGCCAGTTGGGTCTGCAGTTTTCGAAAGTGGATATGTTTCCCAACATCACCATTGACGGCATCGGGGGTAACAACAACACGCTCAACCCGCAAACAAACGCGATCTATATCCAGAACGCCTTTGACCTGTCAGACGTAGTGACGATGATCCGTGGCAAGCACATACTGCACTTCGGTGCGGACCTTCTGATGGAACAGGACAACTCCACACCTTGGGGAAATCTCAATGGGGCGAGCCTGACCTTCACTGGCCAATACACCTCCCCCAACGCCAATGTCGGCTATTCGGACTTTTTGCTGGGAGATGTGCAGCAGTGGTCCGCGCTGGATCAGGGCTCAGAGGGAATGCGGTCGAAACTTCCGGCAGTCTTTGTGCAAGACGATATCAAGCTGCTGCCGAACCTTACGATAAATCTCGGACTGCGGTGGGAGATCCACGGCGGGTTTAGCGAGCAGAATAACAAGGCAGGCAGCTTCGATCCGACCATCGTCAACCCCGTCACCAATACTCCGGGGGCCATTTGGTTTGCCGGTGCCGACGGACGAACCAAGGCGATCGCGACCGTCTACGACAACGTTCTGCCACGCATCGGTTTTGCCTGGTCACCGACGCCCGATTGGGCGGTGCGGGGCGGAGTGGGCGAGTATGCGACTTTGTGGAGCATGGACGTGGACGGTTCCCCTATTGGCTTCGGTAGCGCCAGCACGGGGAGCATCTCCGCCAATCCCGGCCAGGCGCCGGTGGTACTGCTCTCCGGTTCTGGTACGAACCTGCCCTATCTGCCACCCAGCAGGAATCCCGGCGCCTATAACGGCCAAGGTGGCGGCAACCTGCCTTACATGCCCTATCACACGCCGGTGGGAAAAATTTGGCAATGGTCGCTGGCCGTCGAGCGCCGGTTGCCTGCCAATATGACTGCGGAAGCCGCATACGTCGGCAGCCATGGATCCGGGCTGCAATTTCAGGCGGATATCAACCAGGTACCGGCGGATAAACTCGGTGGTGGTCAGGCGGCACGGCCATTTCCACAGTATCTAGGCATCGGGCCCTCTGTGCCAGGCGCCTTGAGCGGTCTGTATACCAATATTTCGAATTACGACGCCATGCAGCTATCACTCAGGAAGCAGACGGGTTTCGGGCTGATCGCCGATATCAATTTCACCTGGAGCAAGATGCTCGACGATCAGGATACGTCGGGTTGGGGCAGCCACTACGGCGATGCCTATTATCAGGACGCCTATAACCCGGCGGCGAACTACGGGCCCTCAAACTTCAATTCGCCCAGGATGTTCAAGGGCTACCTGGTATATATGCTTCCCGTTGGAAACGGGCATCAGCTCATGAACCACGGAATAGGGGATGCCGTGTTTGGCGGATGGAAGGCTTCGTCCATATTCCTATACAACGCAGGAACTCCGTTCACTCCGATCATGTCCTCT
>Ga0302324_100025533_pt1 | contig 11331 bp, 15 predicted proteins | sample Palsa_T0_1_FD_201949 | JGI IMG/M metagenome (GOLD analysis project Ga0302324, IMG submission 201949) | Peat permafrost microbial communities from Stordalen Mire near Abisko, Sweden - Palsa_T0_1 | ecosystem: Environmental > Terrestrial > Soil > Palsa > Peat permafrost | place: Sweden: Abisko... | reverse complement strand
AGTTGCCATTTCCATCGCCGGCTTGGCCTTTCGCCGCTTCGTGATCCGTCCGAAATGGCTGGGAGCGTGGTCGCCTGAATCGGGCATCATCGCGCTCTTGATTTTCCTGCTGATGGCCACCTATCTCGCGACGTTCGTGCCGGGCTGGGAATCCAGCCGCCTGCTCTGGTGGGCGCACACGCTCACTATTCTCATCTTCCTCCCGCTCGTCCCGCACACCAAGCATCTGCACCTGATCCTCAGCCCGGTGACGGTCTTCTTGAAACGCGATACGTTCAGCAAGATTCCTCCGCTCGCGGGCGACGAAGACTTCGGGCTCGACACCGGCAAGGACGTCACCGAACTGATCTCGCTACAGGCCTTCACCTGCGTGGAGTGCGGGCGCTGCTCCCAGCATTGCCCGGCCACCAACACCGGAAAGATTCTAAATCCCAAGGAAATCGCGCTCGGAGTTCGCGGATATTTGAATGAGTTTGGTCCAACGAGTGAGGAGCCGCTTCTGGGTGCACATCTGTCGCAGGAAGCCGTGTTCCAATGCACCACCTGCGGCTCCTGCGAGTTTCAATGCCCGGTGGGTGTGCAGCATCTGCCCATTATCATCGGCCTGCGGCGCGGCGCGGTGAACACGGGGAAATGGGAGGACGATTACGGCACCAAGCTCTTTCTCAATCTGGAACGAAACGGCAACGCGCTTGGATTTTCGTCCAACGAACGCGACAAATTCATTCAGAAGCAGGAGCTCCCCATCTTCGACGGTACGCAAGAGTATTGTCTGTGGCTCGGCTGCATGGGCGGGTACGATCCGCGGGGCAGGGAAATCATCGCGTCCCTGGTGCGGGTGTTTCGAGGATTGAACGTCACCTTCGGAGTGCTGCGCAAGGAGAAGTGCACGGGAGATCCGGCGCGGCGGCTAGGCAACGACCTGGCTTTCGGACAGCTTGCCGAGACGAATCTGGAGACACTGCGCGGGAACAATGTAAAGAGGATCATTTCAATTTGCCCGCATTGCGTGCGAACCATCGGTACGGACTGGAAGGAATACGGCGAGGCCCCGCCCGTCGAACATCACAGTGAATTTCTCGCGCGCCATTTGGACCAGTTGCCCGCGCGCGCGGGTGACGCCGAAAAGATCGTGTATCACGATCCCTGCTATTTAGGCCGCTACCGTAACGTGTACGATGAGCCGCGCAGTGTCGTCGCGAAATTCGGCGTCCTCACCGATCCACCACGTTCTCGCGAGCGATCGTTCTGTTGCGGCGCGGGTGGTGGATTGGCGTTCCTGGGCGAAGAGAAAGGCAAACGCATTAGCGCCGAGCGCGCCGAGGAGTTGGTAGCCACCGGCGCCAGCGTCGTCGCGGCCGCTTGCCCCTTCTGCAACACCATGTTTCGCGATGCATTGGCGGCGGTTTCGTCCACGCCGCCCCAGTTGCTCGACATCGCTCAGATCGCGGCAGCTTCGTTCCCGGCCAAAGAAGCGAATGACCTTTGATCCAAGCGATGCTACAATCGAAAAGTTGGCGCGAGTGGATTTTGCCGAGCGTCGGCATCCTGAGATCGATTCCCGAATCGGGCGCGTAGCTCAACTGGCAGAGCAAGTGACTCTTAATCACTAGGTTGTAGGTTCGATTCCTACCGCGCTCACCACCCGAATCAGTTAGCCCCGCTCCTCCAACATCGCCCTGCTCGTGTGGCCCACGGCGCAAGCACAGTGGACTCCGAGACCCCGTCCTCAACGCGTGGCGAATGTGGGGAAGCTGGGGTTGAAGCTGCTCAACCGCTCGCCGTAACGCTCTCATCGAAATTCATTACCACCATTACTAAATCGCGTGGATTAAGACTCAGCCAGTAGTGTATACTCGCTCAAATATCCTTCTTAAGGAACAAAACGAATACTGCGAAAGTGTTAATCGGTCGCCTTAGCTGTGTTTTGACGGCGTTGGCGCTGGGGTTTGGACCGGAGATGGCCGTGGCGCAGTCGGATCGGGCGAACACGGCGAGCATCGAGTTCAAGACGCTGTTCAGCTTTAATAAGTCCAACGGTAGTTATTCTATAGCGCCGCTAGTGCAAGCCACCAACGGAGATCTTTATGGGACTACCTTCTCTGGCGGAGCCAACACCAACGCCATCGTTCCGAACGGTGGTGGAACCGTCTTCAAGATTACCCCGAACGGGGCGCTCACTACACTCTACAGCTTTTGCGCCCAAACCAACTGCGCAGACGGCGCTAATCCCGAAAGGGGACTGACTCAGGCCGTCGACGGGAACCTGTATGGAACCACCGCGAATGCCGGAGCCAACACCAGCGCACCCAATAGCGGCGGAACGATTTTCAAGATCACTCCGACCGGAGCGTTCGCCACACTCTACAGCTTCTGCGCGCAAAGCGGGTGCGCTGACGGGGAGTGGCCCTCCGCCGGATTAATCCAGGCTGCTAATGGGGATCTGTATGGTACAACGAACGAAGGTGGCACGCACAACGGCGGTACGATCTTCAAGGTGACTCCAAACGGAGTGCTCACCACGATCTATAACTTTTGCTCCCAACCGTACTGCGCAGACGGCGGCAACCCATTTGGAGGGTTAGTCCAAGCCACGAATGGTTATCTCTACGGGACGACCTCGCCGGGCGGCGGTGCATATCAGAAGGGGACGATATTCAAAATCAGCCCAAGCGGCAACCTGACGACTCTTTACAGCTTCTGTGCCCAAAGTGGATGCCCTGATGGCTATTTCCCCTACGCAAGCCTTGTTCAAGCCACCGATGGAGACCTTTACGGAACAACGTTCTATGGCGGCAACACCAACGCAAGCGCGCCTTCAGGCGGTGGCACGATCTTCAAGATCACTCCGAGTGGCGCCTTCACTAGTCTGTATAGCTTCTGCTCCCAGAGCGGATGTCCGGACGGCCAACAACCACCGGCGGCGTTAATTCAGGCCAGCGATAGTAACTTTTACGGGACGACACAATATGGGGCGAACGTCTACCCGCCCGGGACTGTGGGTGCCGGCACGATCTTCAAAATCAGCCCGGCTGCAACCTTCGGCACGCTTTATAACTTCTGCTCGCAGATCCAGAATGGGTTGTGCGAGGACGGCTGGGCGCCATTCGGCGGGCTTGTCCAGAGTACGCTTGGGATCTTCTACGGAACAACTAGTGGAGCCGGAAGCGGCTTGGATGGCACAATCTTTGCCTTGTCCACAGGTGCTCCTCCGTTTGTGATAACCCGGCCGACCATCGGCATCGTCGGCGAGGTAGTCACGATTATCGGATATGGCCTGAAGGGCGCAACCAGCGTCACGTTCAATGGCACATCGGCCACGATTCTCTACGATGCGCCGACCGTGATTTACGCGAAGGTTCCGACTGGTGCAACGACCGGCAAAGTCCAAGTCGTGACACCGAGCGGGACGTTGACGAGCAATGTAGCGTTCGAGGTCCTGCCCTGAATGGGCTGGTTTTGGTGGCTGGTTTCTTTACTGTGCAGCCCCGAGGCTTAGAGTCGGGCCACATTGGTAACATCGACTCCATGCATATCTCCAACGGGACCATATCCGCCGACGTTGAGTACACCGAGCATGAAGACGGCACCTGGTCGTTCAAACTGACGTTCGAGGATGATCCAGTCCCGGTTGAGAGTGTCGATAATTTCCCGGCCAGGGAACTCGCGGAAGAACAGGTAAACTACGAACTTCAGGCGGCCTCTTTGCGGATCGCAGAAGGTTAAGGCCGTTTGTGCACGAATCTGCCCGTCCGATATTAAGGCAGTGCGATCATCGAAACGAAGAGCGCATCCGTGACCTGCAACAACTGCAAAGTCGCCATGAAGGAACTCAAGGGGCACATCTACCACAAGAAGCGAAAATGGCGGTGCCCGAAATGCAAGAGGGTGCGAATGCAGGTGCACAAGCCGCGTTAGCTTGAGTGAGATCGAACTCGCCTACGCCCGTAGTCGATGATGGGAAGGCACTAATGGAAAGCGTGTCATCGGCTATGAAATCGAAACTGCTTTGGCTGATCGTCGCTGTCGCAATCATCCTCAGCTTTGCTCTCTATTGGTCCCTAGCGTCAAGGCGCCGCGTGGAAATAGATCCCCACGCCCGCCAGGAGATCGAGAAGGCGAAGCATAGATGAATTCTGGCCCGCTACCTGTCGGATTTAAGTTTCAACCACTCGGTATTCTGCGAGAATGTACGTTAACAAAATGCTCGCCGAACTGCGGGCCGTACATAATCAAAATTGAATACTAGTGGCCGTGTCCGCCGCCGTGCCCACTTCCACCACGGCTACCTTGCGAACCAGCTTGGTGCTCGCCTCCGCCTTCATGTCCCGCATTGCCTGTATGCCCTCGCCCGTCGCGCGCCTCGTTCGCTTGGAAGTGGTTGAACGCACGATCGCCGCGATTTGGGGTCGGTCCGGCGTATCCGTTGCGCGGGTCATAGCGATTGTCAACGTGGCCGTAGAAGCCGGCGCCGCCGTGAAACCACGGTCCGGCTCCGATGAAAAGGCCGCCATTGAACCAGTCCGGCCCATAGTACCCATACGGGGAGCAGGCGTACGGAGCGTAGTCATAGTATCCATAAGGGCATCCGGGAGGTGCGCCAATACCAACCACCACTTGAGCCCGTGATGCGTCTGTAAGCGTCGACAGGCCTATACCGAGGGCAAGAAAGCCCATAATCGAAAAGCGGGACATAATTTCTCCTTGTTCCGCCTTAGTATCAAGGACTGGCTAAGAAATATCTGTTCCGTCTTGCTCACCATGGGTTGCTGGTCGTTAGACGGAGGCGGCGAAGCGCCTGGCGACCGCTGCGGCACATAAGAATGAAAACAGCATGCGGTACTTCGTGCGCGCCCGTGTCAGGCCGGGTGGCGAGCGATCTCTTCTTTACTTCGAACTGGTCAAAGTGCAGGATGCGCATGATCGAGCGCAGTGCCGGGATCAGAACGGATCGGAGCCCTGGGCCTGCGAGAATTGCGATTGCACCGAGCGCTTGGAGCGAAAGCTCGGGACCATCGGCCATCCGTTCCTGGCGACGCTCCGGGGCTGCTAGACATCCCTGTCCGAAGATCCCATCTCTTGGACCGGCCCTCCTCGGCCGAAAGACATACAGATGCCGGAGATTGGTATGGATATCAGACGTTGTCCGTTAGCCGTGATCCTGCTTGCGAGTGTATCGATGCCGATGATTGCTGATCAGCCGCAGTGGCAAGGTACCTGGGCCGCAACCGTCGCGAGCGGCGCCACGTTCGCGGGAACATGGAATGCCGCCGCTGGCCAGGCGCCGGATACGGTTGGCGGCGCCTGGTCCCTTCGAGATCAGAATGGCGCGGAACTGGCGACAGGCACCTGGGCCGCGGGCAAAGAAGGCAAAGTTTGGAAAGGCAGCTGGCAGGCCCGCCGCGCTTCCGGCGAAACTTACGATGGCACATGGCAAGCGCAAAGTGAGCTTCCGCTGAATTCGCGCCTGCCCGCCCTCTTCGAGTCGGCCATCGCCAAAGCCATCAGCGGCGCCTGGCGGATGGGCAATTACGCCGGCGCCTGGACCATCCGCGCTTACGCGCAGAAGTAATTCGTTTGTATCTTTCCTAACCCGAGCGTTCGTGTGAGCTGCGAAGCGCCGCATGTGACGCGCTTAAACTGCGGGGTAAAGTTATTGTAAACGTTTTCCCTTTTCATAGAAATGCCACAGAGAGTCGAGTACTCTCCTCTTAGGCGCAAGCACACTTTCGATACTGCGCCCTAAACAAATACCTGAGTCAAGGAGAACGCTCTTGAAACAAATAGGTGCAGATAAGTTGACACTTCCTGCGAATCGTCGCTCATTTCTCAAAAAAAGCCTGCTCGCGGGTACCGCGACGGTCGGAGCCGGATTGATGGCGAGCAATACCGCCTCGGCACAGATATTAACCCCCACCCGCGGCGACATCGCAATTCTCTCGTTTCTGGCGGCGGCCGAGTTGATTGAGGCCGATCTGTGGCAGCAGTATGCGGAACTGGGCGGCCTTACGCCGGGCCAGCTTCCCGTGGAAACAGCCCCTTTCACGCCCATGAATCCCTATCAGGCCGCTATGATGAATCTCGATCCCGACGGCCCGCAGTATATTTCCAGCAACACCCTGGACGAGCTAAGCCACGCCACCTTCCTGAATGCATACCTGCCGTCCGTTGGCGCGCCGGCCGTAAACTTGGATGAATTTCGCACTTTGCCGAGCAGCCAGGCCGATGGAGCCAACAAGACTCTCGGACGGCTCACCAACCTGATGAAAATCACCGTGGACACCAGCTGGTATACCAGGTACCGCAGCTCGCAGAACCCGGATTTCGGAGCCACCTTTCCGCAAGCGATTACCCTGGCGAATGTTCCGGCAATTCCCAGAACCAACGCCGACTTTGCATTATCCAATATCCAGGCCATTGCCAATATTGCGGCTTTTCACTTCGGATCGATTGAGCAGGGTGGTTCCAGCCTCTACGCCACGTTAAGTCAAAAAGTGTCCAGCGTCGAAGTCCTGAAGATCACGCTCAGCATCGGCGGAGACGAGATCTGCCATTTCCTGGAATGGGTGGATTTTTCGGGTAATTCGGTGCAGCCGCCCGTCGCGCCCCTGCCTGCCGCCAACGGCCTGCCGGAATTCCCGAATTTCGATGCCACCGTAAATCCCGCGCTGCAGACCAACCTGATCTTCCCCGTGCCCTGTGAATTCATCCGCCCCAATCTGCCGAAATGCGCGGTGATTCGGCCCACCTCCCAGGGACAGATCGACGCGCTGGGAGCCGTAAGAGCGCTCAGCGCAAGCGGGCTTTTTGCCGGTCAACCGGCCAGATTCTTCGATTTGCTTCTGGCTCTGGCACTCGAGGCTGACGCAGCTCAGCGCACAACTTCTTAGATCGCGTCCGCACTCAATAATTGACTTGCTGCCGGGCGTGGCGCGCCAGATACCAGCACGGCGTCAGGCCGAGCTGCGGAAAAAACGAATACACGCACTGTTCCTGTTGCGGCGGATCGGCGATGTATTCCATTTTCCGGTCTTTCTGTGGGACTGCGAGTAACTTCTGCACCTCAATGGAGCCGAATTGCTCGCGTCCACCCGGAATGCGGTAGGCGATCGAAACGTAATCGCAGGCGTAGGCCAGCAACAGCAGGGCTGCGGCAATCAGAAACAAGCGCATCCGAACCAGCTTCATCCATTCCCATTATCCTTGAGCCTGCGCCGTTCTTTCTTGTCGTCAGCCCTTCCGAGCGCCAGAACCGTTGCTCGGATTATGATATGGCGGAGGATGAACATGAGAACGTGCTATCGGATCGCATTGCTTGCGTCGCTGGCGGCTGCCGCTTTTGCACAAGGCCAGCCGGCCGAGGACAATCCCATGTCCACCTGGCTGCGCGATGCCTATACACGTAACCGGGCCACCATCCTGCGAACCGCGGAAAAGATGCCCGAAGATTCGTATGACATGCGTCCTGGCGCGCAGCAGGAAGTTCGCACCTTTGGACAACAGGTGGGCCACGTCGCCAACTATAATTTCCTGTGGTGTTCGCAGGCCAAAGGCGAGAAGAATCCCAACACTGCCAATCTCGAAAAACTGGGGACCAAAGCCGAGTTTATAAAAGCTCTCAATGACGCTTTCGCCTATTGCGACGGCGTGTACCAGGGGCTTACCGACCGGTCCGGCTCAGAGGTCATCGACATCACTCAAGAGAGCGGGCGGCAAACGCGCAATCTGCGCATGGGCCTGTTGACCCTGAATTACGCCCACAACAACGAGATCTACGGCAGCATGGTGGTCTACCTTCGCATCAAGAACCTGGTGCCTCCCGCATCCGAGCCACGCCCCCAGCAGAAGAAGTAGCGCGCGCCACGCCCAGCATCAGGCGTTGGTATTCCAGATGTCCACGTGCCATTTCCAGCGAGCGTCTTCCTGACGCCAATACACCACATATTTCACCCCCAGCTCGCTCGCGCCCTGACCCTCAGGCTGGATGGTAAGCGTCGCGCTTCCAATCTCGACAATGCCATCGCCCGCGGGCATCACGTCGATCGAGGCCAGCACCGCCGATTTCGCGTTCACCGCCTGAATCAGGTCGGACCAAAACTTCTGGATGCCCGGCCGTCCCGTAATCAGGGGTGCGCCCGGAGGAAGAATGCGAGCATCCGATGTGTAGACTTGATCGAGCGCCGCGAAATTTCGCTTCTGAAAGACCTCCACGTTGAAGAGGTGGTTGGTGCTCGCCATCGCGAGCTTGATCTGATCGAGCGTTGCTTGGGCCGGTGTTGCCATGCCACCGACTTTACCACTTCGCTACAGTGTGAACCATGTCCATCGATGTGCGATACCCTATCGGTCCATTTATAGTTCCTGTTCCGTACCCCGCGCAAGAACGCGCTGTGTATCTATCGCAAGCAGCGGAGGCGCCCGCGAAGCTGCGTGCCGCGGTGGTGCATCTTTCCGACGCCCAACTCGATACCCCGTATCGGGCCGGAGGCTGGACCGTCCGTCAGGTGGTGCATCATCTTCCCGACGGGCACCTCAATTGGTACCTCCGCGCCAAGCTTGCGTTGACCGGCAACGAACCCAGCCTGCCTTTCGATGAAAATGTTTGGGCCGAGCTACCCGATGGCCGATCCGGTGACATTGAGCCCTCATTGCTGTTCTTCGAAGGCCTCCACGCACGGACCGTTCTATTGTTCGAATCGCTCACACCAGAGGACTGGACCCGAAAGCTCTCTCGTTCCGAACGCAACGTCATGACCATCCAAGATATTCTTCCGCGATTGGCCTGGCATTCGCGACATCATACCGCGCACATCACGGAACTGCGCAAGCGTATGGGCTGGTAGTTTCCGTGCGCTGCCGAGGGGATTATTTCTTGGTCTTCCCAATCGCCCCGCCGCAGCCCGGCGCGCCGCAGGAACAGGGAAACGTTCGGACGTCCTTATCGAAGTTGTAATCCACCGTCAGCTCTTCGCCAGGCTTGATGCTGCGCAGGCTCATATAGAGGACGTGGCCTCGCATAATGCGGCTCACCAGATTGGGGCTGCAGCTATGGTTGATGATCTCGGCGCCGCTGCCGCCCACCGCGCCATCCAGCGTCCAATACGGATCCACGGCGAACAGGTAGGTGTAATCGCCATCGCCCCGAACCTTCGCTTCTTTCCGATTCAGGCGCTTGCCGGTGTACTCAATCACCTTACGATTGGCCGGAATACGCTGGCCGGCAAACACTCCGTAGCGGTGGATCTTGGAGCGCCGGATTACAAGCTTGAAACAGGCGCACTTCTCATTGATTTTAGGCGCTTTAACTAGATCGGTTCCCATGCGGTTGATCCATTTTAGCGAACCCTGGCTCAAATGCCAGATACCGCCTTTCGTGGGCCTCCGGTCTATTGCTTGGTTCCGGATGCGCCGATCAATAGGGTGTCCAACTTAGGACAAGTACGGAGGGGACCGTATGCCTGCTACTGACTACGCCAACGACATAGCACCGCCGCCATCACAAACTGACGAGCAGATTGAGTCCGCTCCGGCGTCCGGCGGAACCTCGAAGCTCCTCAAGGGTTTGTTGATCGGCTTCGCCGCTACCGTGACCATTGGGCTCGCGCTCGGGATTTGGTATCTGGGTGTTCGCATCGTTGCCGCCAATGGAAGCGCCCAACAGTCCACGGCTGCATCGCTGCCTTTAGTGGGGGAATTCTATTTGCAGGTGGGCGGGCTCGGCCCCGAACCAGACGACGCTTTTGCGAACGCCCTCCAAGCCAAAGGATTTCTCGCTCAAATTCAGACGCGGGATGCTGGCCACAGCCGCATCCTGATTGGTCCGTTTTTGACGCGCTTCGATCTGGATCAGGCGAGGCAGAAACTGCAATCGGACGGCATCCTGGCCGTGGAGACGGCGCGTTGATCGCAAGATGCTTACAGTGATACCACCTCCGCTGCTGGCCGCTTGGTTCTAAGCATCATGACGGCGGTTAGCCATTGGGAACGCGAAGCCGCCAATCCAGTTAAGACGTACAAAAGGACCCTTAGCCGGAAAGGTTGCAGTTCAGTCGCGCCGGACGCTTTGCAAGCCTCGGTTTCTCCTCTTAAGCCAAACCGTAAAACCGGCGCCAAGTAGAAGAGCCATCAAAGACGCCGGAGCACAGAGCATCGTCAGCCAAGGGTGTGATCTAAACGGCTCAGCGGTCATTCCTAGCACCATCCAAAAAAGCACATAGAGAGGGAGGATAAGCTTCGCCAGGCGCCTCATTATCGGGCTCACTGAAGGCAACTCTGCACAGCCTGGTTGTATTGGTTTACCGCTTTTTGCTCATCCGCCACATAAGTTATCGTGGCATCAACGAAACCCGTGATGAGGGTGAATGGGAGGCTATCCAGAACCGTACTCACGGCCCCCGTCAAACATCCGACAGGGGCTCCCGCGAACGCGCCTGTCCCCCCGAGAACCGTAGTCGCCACTCCGCCAAGGATTGTGCCTGCTCCTGTCCCAAGCATGCACCCTAAAACGATCTGGGCTCCGACAACAGTGCCCGCTCCCTGGTAGAACCCCTGTATGGTCTTGGCTATTACCGCTGCTTGCGCGTTCTTGTTTGCCTGTAGAGCTTGATACAAGCACTGAATCTGGGCGGGCGTCGCGCAAGGGCCGTTTGCGAGTCGCGTTGTTCCCGATGGACAGGCATTGTTCGGGCCCTTGGGGTTGCCTCCGGAGGGGCTTGGGGGGCCGCTGGGAAATATGATTGGAGGAGGGCAAGGAGTGGGATTGTCCTCTGTTCCGCATTGATCCTGTGGCGGCGGCTGCGACGGTGGCTGATAGAATCGGCCGGTTGGATCGATCCAGTTGATCGGGTCGCCTACCACGTATGCGTAGTGGTTCCAGCTTTGCGGATTGTTTGAGTCGCCCGGACCTCCGTCGGTTCCTTGATATGGGTCCGGGGTCATGAACCTCCCATAGGCATTGGAGTAGTAGCGGTTGTTGGCGTAATCCAGGCCGGTGGCGGAATCGGCCCAGTAGGTAGCGTAGCTCCACGCGTCCTGCGGGTTCGTCCCTCTGGGTTCGCCCCAAGGAAAGTAGCTCGGACCGGGCGAGGAAGAGGTTCCCGTTGAGCCAAGTTGATCCATCACGGCCAGACGGCGGCCGCCGAAATACTGGTCGCTGGAGGCGAGAGCCACTTCCATGCATAGCGACGAGCCGCAGGTATTTAGGCTCGGTGAGAGACTATAAGCCGCCAATTTCTGGCCGCCCGGTGTATACACGTTGACCGTGTAATTGATGGGGTTATTCAGGCTGTCCTCGGAGCCATTCCAGCTAAAGATTCGGCGGTTCTGCCCATC
>Ga0302324_100025532_pt1 | contig 11331 bp, 11 predicted proteins | sample Palsa_T0_1_FD_201949 | JGI IMG/M metagenome (GOLD analysis project Ga0302324, IMG submission 201949) | Peat permafrost microbial communities from Stordalen Mire near Abisko, Sweden - Palsa_T0_1 | ecosystem: Environmental > Terrestrial > Soil > Palsa > Peat permafrost | place: Sweden: Abisko... | reverse complement strand
ATACCCCGCGTCCAACAGCCGTCGCACATCCTGCGCGCAGTGGATGCCGCTCTCGCTCACCTTCAAAACCCCAGCCGGAATGCGCGCGGCCAAGGACAGCGAGGTTTCGAGCGTAACCTGAAACGTGGTCAGATCCCGGTTATTCACCCCCACGATCTCCGCGCCCGATGCCAGCGCCTTGTCCAGTTCGCGCTCATCGTGGACTTCCACCAGCGCCGCCATGCCATAGCCCGCCGCCAGCTCTCGCAATCCGCGCAGCTCGCCTTCCTCCAGGATCGCCGCGATCAACAGGATGGCATCCGCTCCGTGGGCCGCCGCCTCCAGCACGTGGCTTTCCTCGAGCGTAAAATCCTTCCGCAATACCGGCAATCCGCAGGCTGCGCGGGCCGCCCGCAGATCTGCCAGGCTGCCTTGAAAAAACGGTTGATCGGTCAGTACCGACAAGGCCGCCGCGCCTCCCGCCTCATACTGCCGCGCCAGCCGTGTCGGGTCGAAATCCCGTGCCAGCACGCCCTTGCTCGGCGAGGCGTGCTTAATCTCGCCGATGATGGCCGGGGTTCGCGAGCTTAGCGCCTGCCGGAAATCCCTGCGTCCGCTCCGCGCCAGCCCCGCCATGCGTTCCCATTCCAAGAGCGCATCCGGACTCGCGGCCGGATGTTCCCTCTTCGTGGCGACAATGCGGGCCAGGATATCCGGAACGGTATCGGTCAAAGTGATATTTATGGTAACAAAACGCCGCGCGGGAACGCTGTAATACTTGTGAACAGGCGGCGAGCTGCTTGCCTCTGAGGCAGCTACGGAGTGGGGAGGAACCAAGCTGGCTTATGGAGGAGCGCAGCTCGCTGTGCCGGTTCAATTAATAGTGATACCAAATCATGCAATGTTTCAACTGTTCCCAAAAATTTTGCGGGCGGGTGCTTCATCCGGCCCCGCCCGGCAAAGCGTCAGGACCGATAATGCGAGCGGCCGCCCAGCTTGGATTGCCGAATTTTTGCGGCAATGCCGTCAGTACAATCGGAAAGCTGGCTTCATCGGCGGGGGGTTCCGGCGGCTTCCCGGACCTGTTTTGAACCAGTGCGAGATACTTGAGAACCGTATACACATCGCCTTCCTCGGGCAGCCGGAGATCGATCTCCTGCGTGCGGAAATGAATGCCGACGGCTCGCCCGGCCAGCCGCCACGCCAGAAAAGCGCAACAGTTCACCGCCTGCTCGAACCATTGCTGCATACCCGGCGGCGCTTCCAGATCGAGAAATAGCTCGACCGTCTGCTCCTGCTCTCGCGCAAACTCCCGCACCTGCAAGTCGCCGGTATGCGCCGTGGCTTTCCAGTCCACGTGCCGGGCGCTCTCGAACGCTTCGTAAGGCCGTATGCGGTAAAAGTCCCGTCCCAATCCCCGGTAGTGCGTCTCAATTTCGCCCGTCAGATCGGCCAGCAGATCTTCGAATCCCTCCTGCGCGTCGATGCAGGGATAAACGATCACTTCCCGCAGCAGCGTCACGCGCGCCGTTTTTTCCAAAAATCCAAACGGAAACTTGGTGTGAAAGGCGAAGCGGTTCTGCTTATACGCGCCCCGCCGCGCGAAGCGCACCTGCACCGTCTCTTCGAGCGTGGCCCCGCCCGGGATCACCGGAAAATAAACCGCCGATTCAAGCACAGGTGGCGCCTCCGCCTCCATCCCTGCCACGTGAATCGAAAACGACGGCATCCAGAACTTTGTGTTTCTCACGTACAATTTGGCCGCGATGGTGCGCCCCGCCGACACGTGCTCCGGCACCAGAAAATCCAATTGCAGCCCCGCCAGGCAAAGCCGGCTCACCAGGCCCGACACCATCAGCGTCGAAAGCATGGTTGCCAGGATCAGGAACAGCAGGTTGTTGGCGGAGGCCACTGCCGCCAGCGCCACCATCACGATCGCGGCCGTGAAAAGCAAGCCTCCGCGCGTGACTCTGTAGCGTATCCGCCGCAGCAGCAGATGCCGGATCTTCGCCCAACGCGCGCGCACACTTCTGTTGTGTCACAATCGAGACTTCATGTCGAGCCTGGATAATTCCGGCAAGATTCCATCCGGCGCGCATCTCAAGCGCACCCTGAGCCTGTGGGATCTGGTTTTTTACGGGATCATTCTCATCCAGCCGACCGCCCCCATGCCATTGTTCGGCGTCGTCAGCCAATTGGCGCGGGGCCACGTGGTAACTACGGTATTGATGGCCATGTGCGCCATGTTGTTCACCGCCATCAGTTACGGTCGCATGGCCCGCGCTTATCCGAGCGCGGGCTCGGCCTACACCTACGTGGGTCGCGAGATCAACTCGGGACTGGGCTTCGTCACGGGATGGAGTCTGGCCTTGGATTATATACTCAATCCTATAATCTGCACGATCTGGTGCAGCAAGGCCGCCATGAACCTGGTGCCTGAGATTCCGTATCCGGTCTGGGCGGTTTTCTTCGCGCTGCTGTTTACTCTGCTAAACCTGCGCGGCATCCGAGCCACCGCGCGCACTAACGAAGTGCTCGTGCTGGCCATGTTCGTGGTGATCGTCTACTTCTTCATCGCGGCGGTGCGCTATATCCTGCATCAGCACGGCGTGTCCTTCACGCGCCCGTTCTACGATCCGAACACATTCACGCTGAGCAGAATCTCCACCGGCACTTCCGTCGCCGTGCTGACATACATCGGCTTCGACGGTATCTCCACGTTATCCGAAGAGGCCCACAACCCGCGACGCAACATCCTGCTGGCTACCGTGCTCACCTGTGTCATCACCGGAGTGCTCGCATCGCTCGAGGTCTATGCCGGGCAATTGGTGTGGCCCGACTATCGGAGCTATCCCGATGTGGACACGGCATTCTCCTACGTTGCCGGGCGCGCGGGCGGACCCCTGTTGTTTCATGTGGTGAACCTGACCCTGCTGGTAGCCACCATCGGGTCCGGCATGGGATCGCAGCTCGGCGCCGCCCGCCTGCTTTACGGCATGGGCCGTGACAACACTATTCCGCGCGGTTTCTTCGGTGTCATTGAACCCCGGCGCGGCGTCCCCCGTAACAACGTGCTGTTCGTAGGTGTGCTGGCGTTGGCCGGCGCTTTCGCAATGACCTATCAGCTCGGTGCCGAGTTACTCAACTTCGGCGCCATCATCGGGTTCATGGGTGTCAATGCCGCTGCCTTCATCCATTATTTCGTGCGCGGCGATCGCCGGAGTTGGAGCGCGGGTCTGCCGCCCGTGCTGGGCTTCTTCTTCTGTCTCTATATCTGGAAGAGCCTGCACACGCCCGCTTTGGTGGCGGGCGGTATCTGGCTGGCGATAGGTATACTTTATGCCGCCTATAAGACTAACGGCTTCCGGCAGGCTATAATATTTTCCGATCCCCCGCCGGAGTAAGCTGCACGTCGCCGGAGCGCCCGTCGGCGGGGCTCTGCAAACCCAACTCCAGCCCGCCACACTGGGCGCTTGGAGTTCGAGTGGGATCCGCGCAAAGCGGCCGCGAATCTCCGCAAGCATAGGGTTTCTTTCGACGAGGCCGACCCCGACCACTCTAACGGGGAAGACCGATACATCGTCGTTGGATTGTCGGATCGGCGCCGATTACTGATCGTCGCTCACCTAGACCGCGGCGAGCGGATTCGGATCATCAGTGCTCGAACTTTGACCCCAAGTGAGAAAGAAGCCTATGAAGAAACGCAAAGATGAGATGATCGACGAGTTACGCCCCGAATACGATCTTCGGCAGTTACTGAAGGGAGGGGTGCGCGGTAGGTACGCGCAGCGTTATCACGCCGGCACGAATCTCGTGCTCTTGGATCCTGAGGTCCGAAAGGCCTTTCGTAGTGACAAAGCGGTGAACGATGCCCTGCGCCTGGTAATCGAGCTGCGCAAAGTGCGGATCGCCGGCGGGAAGTCTCAGTAAAGCAATTGGTACTGCACCACAATCGAGCACACGGACGCAAGGCTGGTTGCAGGCGCACCGACTGTTAGTTCGTTCAGGCCGGTAGATGTCGTGAAAGCGGTGGTGTTCGCAACGATCAATCCACTGAGACTGCCGCCTGAATTCTGGCTGCCGGACATCGCCTGAATCGGCCCCAGAGTTAAGGCCGCCGCCGTAGCTACCTGCTGCGCCTGTGTCTGTGCCTCCGCCACCAGGCTTGCGTCCGGGCACGATGGCGGCTGTTGTGCCTGGGAAGACGAAAGGCCGAAGACATAGAACGTCAGAGTTAGCCCGGTACTCTGCTGCTGTATCGTCTGCTGGGCATTGGTTAACTGCGTAAGCGTCGCGTTCAGCTTGGATAACGGTACGATTAGTGTGAATGACCACTGCAGAGCAAAGGTGGTGGTAGGCCCGTCCGCCGATAAGCGGCCGTATTTACGCCGGAGAATGTTGCGCCGGTAACGCCGGCTCCCTGTAGCGCGCCAGTGACTTCATCCAGGCTGGTAGTCAAGCCGGAAGTGACAGCAATGACTATGGTCGTCTGGTCCAACGGCAGAGTATTAGTCTGAGAGGCGCCGATGGTGATAGTGTTCACCGTAGGCTGATAGGACGCGGAACCTAGCGCGAAACTTACAGTCAGCGCACAGGCTCAGGAAAGAGAGTTAGATATAGAGCCGGCAACTCCCACAATGGCGCCCGCGCTCAGGCCGGCGGCGCTCGCCAAGCTTTGTGCCTGCGTGCGGGCGCTCGAGACCAGCGCCCCAAGATTGCAATTCTGCGATGATGATGGCGCAGCTTGGAAGGTCCATTGGAGCCCTGGCTGCGGCTGCGGAGACGGTGGCGCAAACAGATTGGCGGGGCTGGAAAGGGAGACCAGGTTCGCCGCCGTAATGCCGAGTCCCGCCAGCGCGCCCACGATCTGGTCCAGAGTTTTGTTGAATCCGGAGGAGACCGTCAGCGAGAAAGTAACTTGGCTGGGAGGCACGCCGGCGGCCTGGCTGACAGTGACGGTGACTGCATTCGGACTAAGCTGCCCAAAAAGAAGCGCGGGAGCGAGCACCAGAGCAACAACCAAAGGGCGCTGCGACATGCGGGAATTATATATCAAAACGCCGGTAGGCACATTTGACTCCGCCCTGCCTCCTTCGCTATCCTGGGCTTGATCTGGTAGAGGCGCGGCGGCCATGAGTAGCCGGGCGGGCGAGTTCCGATTGAGCTTCGGAGGCCCGGCAAAAGGGGCTGATAATAGTTCCGCCGAAGCCGGCGCGGTTGGCTCAATGCCGCGGCGGTTGGGGGGCTACGGTTAACACCTGCCCACTGTCACCCGTTCTTTGGGCGGGTGGAGCGCTATCGGAAGCGAAGACACGCCGCATCTCTCCGCGTCTTTTCTTCTGCCATAGTCTCCAGCCCGCGCGTGACTGACTATGCATTTATTCGAGCTAACGCGGGCGCTGGTCGATACCGAATCCATCACCGGCAACGAGGAGCGTGTCGGGGTCCAGTTGCTGGACCACGTCTCGGCCCTCGCCGCGCGCCATGGCGGCCATGCCGAGCGCTCGGAAGTTGAGCCGGGCCGCTATAACGTATTCGCCTTCTGGGGCGAGCGGCCCGCCGTCACGCTCTCCACCCATATGGACACCGTTCCGCCTTTTGTCGCCTCCCGCGAGGACGCGGAATTCATCTGGGGCCGCGGCGCCTGCGACACCAAAGGCATCATCGCCGCCATGCTCAAAGCGGCCGAAGCGCTGCTCGAGAGCGGCCAGCGCGACTTCGGCGTGCTCTTCGTGGTCGGCGAAGAGCGCAATAGCGCCGGGGCTTATCACGCGGCGGCCCATCCTAAGGGCTCGCGCTATCTGATCAACGGCGAGCCTACCGAAAATAAGCTGGCCCTGGGCTCCAAGGGCGCCCTGCGCTACCAAATCGCGGCATCCGGCCGCATGGCCCATTCCGCCTACCCCGAGTTGGGCGAATCCGCCATCGACAAGCTGCTCGAGTGTCTCACGGAAATCCGCAAAGTACCTTTGCCGTCGGACGACCTGCTCGGCCCCAGTACCTTAAACATCGGGACCATTAGCGGCGGCCGCGCGCCCAACATAGTCGCCGACGAAGCCGCCGCGGAAATCATGATCCGCCTGGTGGGCGATTCGGCCGCTATACGGGACGGCATCGCGCAAGCCGTGAATGGACGCGCCGAGGCAAAGGAAGTGCTCGAAATCCCGGCGTTGCGGCTCGGCTCGCTCCCTGGAATGGACACAACGGTGGTTGCCTACACCACGGACATCCCGGCATTCGGGGGCGCGTGGGGTACCCCGTTCCTGATTGGTCCGGGCTCTATTCACGTTGCGCATACGCTCGAAGAACGCGTCCCCAAGCGGCAACTCGAAGACTCGGTCGGCATCTATCGAAACATGGTCTGCCAACTGCTGCGGAATTAAGTTTATGGAGAACAGAATCGAAGTCGGCATCCTCGGCGCCACCGGCATGGTGGGCCAGCATTTCGTCAAATTCCTCCAGGGCCATCCCTGGTTCGACCTGAAGTGGCTGGGCGCGAGCGACCGCTCCGCCGGCAAGAAATACAACGCCGCCACAGCCTGGCATCTGGGCGGGGCGACGCCGGATTCCGTTGCAGGCCTGGTGGTCGAAGAATCCCGGCCGGGCAACGCGCCGCGCCTGCTTTTCTCCGCTATGGATGCCTCCGTCGCCACCGACATCGAGCGCGCCTTCGCGCAAGCCGGCCACGTGGTGGTCTCCAATTCCAAGAACCATCGCATGGAGCCGGACGTGCCGCTGCTGGTGCCCGAAATCAACGCGGACCACCTCAAGCTGGTGCCCGGCCAACAGCGCCTGCGGGGCTGGAAGGGCCAGATCGTCACCAATCCCAACTGCTCCACCATCGTCCTCACGATGAGTCTCGGGCCCCTGAAAATGTTCGGCATCACGCGCGTGGTCGCCACTACCATGCAAGCCATCTCCGGCGCCGGCTACCCTGGTGTTCCGTCCATGGATATCATCGCCAACGTCATTCCGTTCGTCGGTGGCGAAGAGGAAAAAATGCAGCAGGAGACCCAGAAGATTCTGGGTGATTTCCGCGGTGACCATATTGAGCCGCTGCATGCCAGGGTCAGCGCGCACTGCAATCGGGTTCCGGTGGTGGATGGCCATACCGTCACGGTCTCAGTCGAATTCTCCACTAAGCCCACGCAAGCCGATGTGCGCCGCGCCATCGACCATTTCGCTGGGGTTCCGCAGCAACGGCAATTGCCCAGCGCGCCGCCGCGCCCGGTCATCTACATGGAAGAACAGGACCGCCCGCAGCCGCGCCGGGATGCCGAAAGCGAGCGCGGCATGGCCGCGTTCATAGGTCGTCTGCGTCCCTGTGAGGTGCTCGACTATAAGTTCGTCGCGCTCGGCCACAACACCGTGCGCGGCGCGGCCGGCGCGGCAGTCCTCAACGCGGAGCTGATGCATTCGGAAGGAATGCTCGACTGATGATCGTCATGAAATTCGGCGGCACGTCGGTGGAATCGGCGGCCGCCATCGAGCGCGTCGCGTCCATCGTCAAGGCGCGTGAAAGCCGCCGCCCTGTAGTAGTGGTTTCGGCCATGGGCAAGACCACCAACAAGCTGCTGGCCATCGCCGCCGCTGCGATCGAAGGCAGCCGCGAGCAGTACCTCCGCCAGATCCACGATCTGCGCGACTTTCATTCCCGCGAGGCCCGCCGGGTCGTCCCTCTGGCCGACCGCGCCGAGCTCGATCGCCTGCTCGACGAACACTTCCAGGAGCTCACCGAGCTGGTGAAGGGGCTGGCCGTGCTGGGCGAACTCACCCCACGCTCGGTCGACGCCATCTCCAGCTACGGCGAGCGGCTTTCCAGTTATATCGTCGCGCTGGCCTTTCGCCATTTCGGCATGGATGCCGTCCACCTGGATTCCCGCCAGCTCATCGTCACCGACCGCCGCCACACCCAGGCCGCGCCCCAATATCCGGAAACGTATGCGCGCCTCGCCGCCATCGTCCGGCCGCTCGCCGAGCGCAGCATCGTGGTGATGGGCGGCTTCATCGCCGCTACCCAGGACGGCGTTACCACTACTCTCGGGCGCGGCGGCTCGGATTTCACCGCCGCGATCGTCGGTGCGGGCATCGGCGCCGAAGAGATCCAGATCTGGACCGACGTCGATGGCATGCTCACCGCCGACCCAACCATCCTACCCGGCGGCCATCGGGTGAAGACGATCTCGTTTGCCGAGGCCGCCGAGCTGGCCTATTTCGGCGCCAAGGTTCTGCACCCCGCCACCGTCGTGCCCGCGGTCGAAAAAAATATCCCCGTCCTCATCCTGAACTCGCGCCGCCCGGAAATCTCCGGCACGCGCATCGTATCCGCAACCGTCCCGTGCGGCAATGTGGTCAAATCCATCGCCTGCAAGCGCAAGATCACGCTGGTGAATGTTCACTCCACGCGCATGCTGATGGCGCACGGGTTCCTGCGCCGTATCTTCGAAGTCTTCGACCGCTACGAAACGCCAGTGGACATGGTGTCTACTTCCGAGGTCAGCGTCTCCCTCACCATCGACAATTCCAAATCGCTCGAGTCCATCTGCGAAGAGTTGAGCCAGTTTTCAGAGGTGTCCATCGAAGAGGCGCAGGCCATCGTTTGCCTGGTGGGAGATAATATCCGCTATACGCCGGGCGTGGCGCTGCGCGTTTTTGGCGCGCTCGACCGCATCAATATCCGCATGATTTCCCAGGGAGCGTCGCTGCTCAATCTTAGCTTCGTGGTGGCCGATGCGGACGTGTACCGCACCGTGGAAGCGCTGCACGGCGAGTTCTTCTCCCAGCTTGACGCGGATGTCTTCGAATCGAATGGAGCCGTGCATGCCGCCTGATCCCGGCCACCTTGCGGCTTCTTTAGCGATCGTCGGCTACGGCAAGATGGGCCGCCTCATCGAGCAGTTTGCGCCGGAATATGGCTTTCGGGTCGCCTTGAAGCTCGACGAATTCAACAACGCGGCTTTCGAAGGCGTGACCGTGGCGAACTTCCGCGGTATCGACGTAGCGCTGGATTTTTCGATCCCGGGCGCCGTCGCCGAAAATGTCGAGCGTATCGCCGCCCTCGGCGTGAATATGGTAGTTGGCACCACCGGCTGGCTGAACGACCTGGACCGCGTCAAAGCCGCCGTCGAGCGTCACGGCATCGGGCTGGTCTGGAGCCCCAATTATTCGATTGGCGTGAACGCTTTCGTCCGCCTCGTCACGGAGGCCGCGCGCCTGCTCGCGGGCGAACCCTCCTACGGCGCATGGGCCTGGGAAATCCACCACTCGACGAAGAAGGACGCGCCGTCGGGTACGCTATTCAAGTTAGTTGACGAGATGAAAAAGGCCGGCTACACGCGCGCCATCAGCGTGAGTTCCAGCCGCGCCGGCGCGCATCCCGGCACGCACGAAATCGGTTTCGACTCCGCGGCTGACACCATCGCTCTACGCCATACCGCGCGCAGCCGCGAAGGCTTCGCCCGGGGCGCATTGAAGGCCGCGCAATGGCTGGTAGGTCAAAAGGGCTTCCACGAGTTCAGCGAAATTCTTTTTTCATAGTTTGGAGGAAGTGAGATATGTTTACGGGATGCGGTACGGCGCTGGTCACTCCCTTTCGGGCTGACCTGTCGCTCGATGAGCCCGCGCTGCGGCGCCTGGTACGCCGCCAGATCGATGCGGGCATCGATTTTTTGGTGCCCTGCGGCACTACGGGCGAGAGTCCCACGCTTGCCCGCCACGAGCATTTGCGTGTCATCGAGATCACGCTCGAAGAGGCCAAAGGCGAAGTTCCGGTGCTTGGCGGCGCGGGCGGCTACAGCACGCGCGAGGTCATCGAGCTGGCGCGCGAACTCGAGCATCTCGGCGTGGATGGCATCCTGTCCGTCACGCCGTACTACAACAAGCCCACCCAGGAGGGCCTCTATCAGCACTTCCAGGCCATCGCTTCCGCCATCAGCCTGCCCATCATCGTTTATAGCGTGCAAGCGCGCACGGGCGTGAACGTCGAGCCCGCCACGCTGGCCCGCCTCGCGGCCATCCCGAACATCATCGGAGTGAAGGAGGCTTCCGGCAACATCACTCAGATGGCCAACGTGATCCAGCAGACGCCTCCCGAATTCATCGTGCTCTCGGGCGACGATGCGATTACTTTGCCGCTGATGGCGCTGGGCGGCCGTGGCGTCATTTCCGTAGTGTCGAACCAGATCCCCGCCGAAATGACGCAGCTCGCGCGGCACTGTCTGGCCGGAGACTTCGCCGGCGCCCGCGCCCTGCAGCGCAAATATCTGCCGCTGATGGAGATCAACTTCATCGAGTCCAATCCCATCCCGGTCAAAGCTGCGCTGGGCCTCATGGGCCTGCTCGAAACAGTCTATCGTCTTCCGATGGTTCCTCCCAAAGCGGAGAATCTTGCGCGCATCGAAAAGGTGCTGGAATCCGTCGGCCTGTTGGGGAGAGTGCCCGTTGCAGGCTGAGATCGAGCGGCTCTTCGACCATCCGCCCGCGGCCTACACGCCAGAACATTTCCGGCTGTTCTACGAATTCAAGAACGCGCTCAATCACGGCCGCATTCGAGCCGCTGAGCCGGATGCATTCACGTCCGGCGGCTGGCGCGTGAACGGTTGGGTGAAGAAAGGCATCCTGCTCGGCTTCCGCATGGGCGGCGTGGTGGACATGTCGGTCGACTCCGCGCGCCAGCCTTTCTTCGACAAGTCCACCTACCCGGTGAAGCGGCTGAACGCGCGGAGCGGAGTCCGTGTGGTCCCCGGCGGATCCAGCATTCGCGACGGCTGCTACATTGGCAAGGGCGTCACCTGCATGCCGCCTATGTACATCAACGTGGGCGCATATGTGGACGATGGGACCATGGTCGATTCGCACGCCCTGGTGGGCAGTTGCGCGCAGATCGGCAAGAACTGTCACATCTCGGCAGCCTCACAGATAGGAGGCGTGCTGGAGCCCGTGGGCGCGCTGCCGGTGATCGTTGAAGACGAAGTGCTGATCGGCGGCAACTGCGGGGTTTACGAAGGAGCCGTAGTAAAGAAGCGCGCCGTGCTCGGGACCGGCACCATCCTCAATCGTTCCACGCCAGTCTACGATCTGGTGCGCGGCCTTGTCTACAAGGCCTCCGACGATCAGCCGTTGGTTATACCCGAAGAAGCCGTGCTGGTGGCCGGTGCGAGGGCCGTCACCAGCGGTCCCGGAAAAGACTGGGGCCTCTCCGTGTACACGCCTGTCATAGTGAAATACCGGGACAGCAAAACCGACACCAAAATCCAACTCGAAGACCTCCTCAGATAATCAGCATTACCGGATATTTGATGTGTTTTCAGCTTAAGATTAGGAGTCCGAGGGAGAGGATCATGCCGACGGGCC
>Ga0302324_100025531_pt1 | contig 11332 bp, 8 predicted proteins | sample Palsa_T0_1_FD_201949 | JGI IMG/M metagenome (GOLD analysis project Ga0302324, IMG submission 201949) | Peat permafrost microbial communities from Stordalen Mire near Abisko, Sweden - Palsa_T0_1 | ecosystem: Environmental > Terrestrial > Soil > Palsa > Peat permafrost | place: Sweden: Abisko... | reverse complement strand
CGCTTCGGATAAAAATGTGCGCATCACCATCCCCTTCTCGTCGCTAATCGCGGCAAGCGCATCAATCCGATTTTGAATCCGCGCGGCATGTGTATTCCAGGCGATATCAAGCACAGCTAATTCCCCGACACGGCAAAGAAAAGGCTCGCGCGCTGAAAGTTTTTGGCACAAATGCTCCCCGGCTCGTCAATGAAATCGAAGTTTTCATCATTTTGCACGGGGCACTCGAGCGTTCCTCCACGAAAACTGATAATAGTTCGATCGCAGCCACTGACACGAGAAAAAACGCCATCAACGTAGTTTGGAACCGTGCCCAACAACCAGCTCGTTCCTTTTCGGAAGCGATGTTTGAGTGGATTGCTCCACATACTTACCCTGGGTAGGTCGGAGCGGAAATATCAAAGATCGAGAACCCTCGACCGCCCCACCATTAGAGCGACACTCCCACAAAACCGTGATCCGAGGTGCGAGCGGAATGATTAATTTATCTGGCCTTTGATGGCGGCAGGATTCTTAGATGACTAACCAAGTCGTCCACCACGACCTTATTCTCGTGCACGGATCATTCGATTGTTAGGCGCGGCAGTGCTTTCGCGTCCGACGAGCGTGGGCCGGATAGTCCGCAACCGACCTGGACGGTCCTGGTTGAGTTGGGTCATTAAACACTCGACGCTCGAACTCGCGAGCGTTGCAAAATCCTGTTTGATGGTCGAAAGAGGCGGCCGAAAGAAAGCGGCTTCCGGGATGTCATCGAATCCGACCACTGAGATGGCCCGCGGAACCTGGATCCCGCTTTCTTCGAAAGCGCGGATTGCCCCTAATGCCATCTGGTCATTTGCCGCGACCAAAGCAGAATATCCACCCAAATTCTGCGCAACAAGCTTCTGCGTTGCTTCGAATCCTGACTCAGCAGTCCAATTTCCAGTGATCACAGGTCCTGGATTGAGGCCGGCCGCTTTCAATTCTTTGAGCCAACCTTTGAAACGCAGTTCCGCTGCCCGCCAAAAGAGCGGCCCCTGCAGATAGGCGATTTTCCTATGTCCGAGTTGGATCAAATGTTGCGTTGCGATGCGAGACCCAAGTTCTTGATTGATATAGATCGCGGGGCATTTATATCCAAGATTGGAATCGACTGCGACGATTGGTACATTGCGGCAAACATCCTGCAGATCGCGCAGGTCAATGCGCAAAGGAAGATAAAGAAGAATACCGCACACCTGGTGAGCACAGAGTTCGTTCACGGCACGCCGGATCTCGGGAGTGCTTTGATCGACGATGCCGCTGAACATGAAGCTGAGGCCCATTTCCTTGCTGGCTTGCTCGCAATTGGCAAGAATTTGCGCAGGTCCGTAGAAACCGGTTGCGAACGTGACCAATCCGACGGTGTTCGAGCTTTGACCGGCCAGTTGCCGGGCCGTCATGTTCGGCCGGAATCCGACTTCCTGCATCACCGCTTGGACTTTTTCCCGCGTCGCGGGCGAGACGTGCGGCATTCCGTTCAAGACCCGTGAGACTGTCTGATAGGAGACTCCTGTCCGGATCGCGATATCATAGATCGTCAGATTCTTATTCCGCTTTCTGGGGAAGGATCGCATCGCTTTAGGTGAATAGCCCTTTCGGAAGGAATGTAAAGCGATAGGAAGTAGAACTTTTCCTTGCACAGAAGATGCAACCTGCGATCATCCCGTGACCGGTCACGGGTTCACCCGTACACTAGTTATGACCCCCAAAAAAAATGAAATCATTCAAGTTTGTTTTAATGACAGTGGCCGTTGGCCTGATGTCGCTTTCCCCGCAGGCTTTCGCTCAAGACAAGGGGACGATTGGCATTTCCATGCCGACAAAATCGTCTGCTCGCTGGATCGCCGACGGTGACAATATTGTGAAGACCCTGAAGAGCAAAGGGTACAAAACGGATCTGCAATATGGGGAAGATGACATTCCCAATCAGTTGGCGCAGGTCGAGAACATGATCACAAAAGGGGTTAAAGTCCTCGTGATCGCTGCGATCGACGGTACGACTCTTTCGGACGCTCTCCAAAAGGCGGCTAATGCCGGCATCAAAGTCATCGCCTACGATCGTTTGATCCGTGGTTCGCCCAACGTCGACTACTACGCGACGTTTGACAATTTCAAGGTCGGTGTGTTGCAAGCCCAATCGATCGAGAAAGAGCTTGGCCTCAAAAGCGGCAAGGGTCCGTTCAACATCGAACTGTTCGGCGGCTCGCCGGACGACAACAATGCGTTTTTCTTCTATGACGGCGCAATGTCGATATTGCAACCGTACATTGACAGCAAGAAACTGGTGGTTCAGAGCGGTCAAACCGGTATGAAAACGGTTGGAACATTGCGCTGGGATGGCGCCGTTGCGCAGGCTCGGATGGATAACATTCTTTCGGCCCACTACACCGACAAACACGTTGACGCGGTGCTCTCACCTTATGACGGCTTAAGCATCGGCATCCTCTCCTCGCTCAAAGGCGTTGGTTACGGGACCGCGGATCTGCCGATGCCGGTGGTGACCGGACAGGACTGCGAAATCCAGTCTATCAAATCGATCATTGCTCACGAGCAGCGTTCATCCATTTACAAGGATACTCGTGAACTTGCAAAGGTCGCGGTTAGCATGGTTGACGCGTTAGTGTCTGGTAGTAAGCCGGAAATCAATGACACCAAAACGTACAACAATGGAGTCAAGGTAGTGCCGTCCTACCTGTTGAACCCGGTACTTGTCGATATCTCGAACTACAAAGCGATCCTGATCGACGGTGGTTATTACACAGCAGATCAATTAAAGTAATCGAGCGAAGAGCGCAGGCCAGGGCACGCGTCGTTGCTGACCGTCGCAGAGTAATTTGTGACGATCAACTTTCGCGTGCACTGGCTTGACGGATATTTGAGACTACTCTTAGATACCGCCAGAGATCGATGCAGCACGATGAATAACATCCTGGAAATGCGCGGTATCACGAAGACGTTTCCGGGCGTCAAAGCGCTGGACAACGTCAATCTTTCCGTCCGCCAAGGGGATATTCACGCCTTGGTTGGAGAAAATGGCGCAGGCAAATCCACCTTGATGAAGGTGTTAAGCGGCGTTTATCCGCACGGCACCTACACTGGTGAAATCTACTACCAGGGGGAAGAGCGGCGTCTCCGGGGCATCGGCGATAGCGAGAAGCTAGGAATTATCATTATCCACCAGGAACTTGCGCTGGTGCCTCTCCTATCAATTACCGAGAATATTTTTCTCGGCAACGAACAAGCCACGAATGGTATCATCGACTGGAACGCAGCCGAAAAGCGAACGCAGACACTCCTCAAGAAAGTCGGTCTTAAGGAAAATCCTGAAACGCTGATAACGAATCTTGGTGTCGGGAAACAACAACTGATCGAGATCGCCAAGGCACTGTCAAAAGAAGTGAAACTTCTGATTCTCGACGAACCGACTGCTAGCCTGAACGAAAACGACAGTGACGCGCTGCTCGCACTTTTGCTTGAATTTAAGCAGCATGGTATCACCTCGATCTTGATTTCCCATAAGCTGAACGAGGTCAAGAAGGTCGCGGACCAGATCACGATCTTGCGCGACGGAGCGACCATCGAAACGCTGGACACTCAGGAGATCAGCGAGGCCCGGATCATCACCAGCATGGTCGGACGCGAGTTAGTCGATCGATTTCCCAAGCGGACTCCGAATATCGGGGAGCCTATCTTTGAAGTGAAAGATTGGGTCGTCCATCACCAAATTCATCCAGATCGGCAAATGATCAAAGGGATCAACCTCACCGTGAAAAAGGGGGAGATCGTCGGGATCGCGGGGTTGATGGGCGCCGGACGGACCGAATTCGCAATGAGTATCTTCGGCAGATCGTATGGACGTCGGATCAGTGGAGAAGTTTTTTTGCACGGCAGGAAGACGGATGTCAGCACCATCAGCAAGGCGGTTGCGCACGGCATTGCGTACGTCACGGAAGACCGCAAAACCTACGGTCTGAATCTTATCGACCACATTAAGCACAACATCACCATCGTCAATCTCAAGGGTGTCTCCAATCTCGGTGTGATCGACGATATGCAAGAACTGGGTGTCGCCAACGAGTATCGCGCAAAAACTAATATCCGGTCTTCGAACGTTTACCAGCTTACGGGCAACCTCAGTGGCGGGAACCAACAAAAGGTGGTTCTGAGCAAATGGTTGTTCGCCAACCCTGAAATACTGATCCTCGACGAACCGACGCGGGGTATCGATGTCGGCGCCAAATACGAGATTTACACGATCATCGGCAAACTGGCCAGCGAGGGAAAGGGCATCATCGTGATCTCTTCGGAGATGCCTGAGTTACTCGGGATCTCTGATCGAATTTATGTGATGAACGATGGGAAGCTCGTCAGCGAAATGCTCGCAAAAGATGCTTCTCAAGAAAAGATCATGCGCGCTATACTTCGCGCTGACACAAAGGCCGAATGAGCACGCAAGCAGCAGTTCTAATCCAACCGAAACCGAAACCGGTCAAAACAGTCCGTCAGGGCAATTTCCGGGAATATGGTCTCATGATTGCGCTTGTGGTGATCATGATATTTTTCCAATTTATGACGAACGGCACGTTGTTCAAGCCGCTCAACCTGACCAATCTTGTTCTCCAGAACAGCTACGTGATTATCATGGCGCTGGGGATGCTCCTGGTCATCGTCGCTGGTTACATTGACCTTTCGGTTGGTTCTGTTGCCGGCTTTATCGGCGCTTTAGCGGCGGTGATGATGGTTCGCTGGCATATCGATTTTCGGATCGCGATGGTTTTGTGCCTGATTGTCGGCGGAGCGATTGGCGCAGGCCAGGGTTACTGGATCGCCTACCACAAAATACCCTCCTTCATCGTCACTTTGGCGGGCATGTTGGTCTTTAGAGGGCTGACACTGGCTTTGCTCGGTGGAGATTCGATTGGGCCGTTCGCGATCCCGTTTCAGCAATTGAGCACCGGTTTTATTTACGATTTTTTTGGCCACACCGGTTTCCGCGTTACTTCCATGGGAATCGGCACGCTGGTTGCGGTTATCATGTTCTACAACAGTCTCCGACGGAGACTGAACCGTGAGAAGCACGGTTTCCAAGGCGGATCATTTGCACTTTTTGTGCTGGAGAACTTAATCATTTCAGGCCTTGTCCTGTATCTAAGTTATCAGCTTGCGTCCTACAAAGGTTTGCCGAACGTCCTGATCATCATGGGCGTTTTGATCGCCCTCTTTGCTTTCATTACAACCCGCACTACGGTGGGTCGACGCATTTATGCATTGGGCGGCAATGAAAAAGCGGCCAAACTTTCTGGTATCAAAACGGAAAGGTTGGCGTTCGGCACCTTCGTCACGATGGGAGCATTGGCCGCGCTCGCCGGGTTGGTCTTTACGGCGCGTCTAAATACGGCGACCCCAAAAGCCGGCGTCGGTTTCGAACTTGACGTGATCGCGGCCGTATTTATCGGAGGCGCGTCAGCTTCCGGCGGAGTCGGGAAGGTGATGGGCGCGGTGATTGGTGCGTTCATTATGGGAGTAATGAACAACGGTATGTCGATTATGGGGGTAGGGATCGACTGGCAACAGGTTGTCAAAGGGTTGGTACTCTTAGCTGCCGTGATCTTCGACGTGTACAACAAGAACAAGGCCTAGCAGTTGCCAGTGTCAGTCGGCGGTTGTCTGTGAAAAAAAGCAAGGCCGAGCGCGAAAATCTAACAAGCCTAACCCGCAAAAATCACCCGAATCCCGGAGCGACGAGCTCATTGCGGGCTAGAAAGCTCTTAAACAGACGCTGCGCGTCACTTTAAGAGCCGTTTTGAAATACGGAAAACCAGAAAACCTTTTTAAACTCTTATCTCGAAAAACAACAGCGGAATCTTCCGGCGTAGCCGGAGAATTCCGCTGCCAGAGCCTGCATCGATCACAAATCGCTCAAGATTTGTGATCGATGCAGGCTAAGCGCTCGTGCGATTTTCGCGCTGTAGAGGTGCGATCGGTTCGTCAAAGTTTCCTGTTCGCCGAACCGCCCGCACACCGTTTCGCCTCTCCCACGACCCCGGTTACACTTTCAAGCAGACGGACTTGACCTCGGTGTAGAGTTCAATTGCTTCTCTGCCCATTTCCCGCCCCCAACCGGACTGTTTATAACCACCAAAAGGCAACGCTGCGTCGAAAATGTTATAGCAATTAATCCAGACCGTTCCGGCCTTCATGGCGCGAGCCATGCGATGCGCCTTGCTGATGTCCTTTGTCCAGATGGCGCCGGCCAAACCGTAGTTCGTCTGGTTCATTTGCGTTGCCACCTGGTCGATTTCGTCGAAAGGCATCGCACAGACAACCGGGCCGAAGATTTCTTCGTCGACGACTTTCATCCCCGGCCTAGCTCCGGTGAGAACTGTTGGCTCGACAAAATAGCCCCGGTCGCCGACTCGATTCCCTCCAACCACCGTTTTGACCCCATCGGCTCTACCAGCTTCCAGGAAGCCGAGCACCCGGTTTAGTTGCTCTTCAGACACGAGCGGTCCCATTTGGGATTCCGGGTTGAAACCCTCTGCAACATTGATGTTCTTTGCGTGCTTCGTGACGCCGTCCACCACCTCGTCGAAGATTTTCTTCTGCACATACAGCCGTGAGCCGGCGCAGCAGCATTGCCCATGGTTGAAAAAGATCGCGTTGGCCGCCCCTGAAATAGCCGTTTCCAAGTCCGCATCCGCAAAAACGATGTTCGGTGATTTGCCGCCAAGCTCTAACGACACCTTCTTCAAGTTGCCTGCGGCAGCTTGCACAACCAGCTTTCCGACCTCCGTAGAGCCCGTAAACGCCACCTTATCGACGTCCCAATGCGCGGCTAGTGCGGCTCCAGCAGTCTCGCCATAACCAGTCACAATATTGACCACGCCCGGCGGAAAACCGGCCTCTTCGATCAACTCGCCGAGCCGCAAGGCCGAAAGAGGCGTCTGTTCGGCCGGCTTAAGTACGACGGTACAACCGGTGGCCAGAGCCGGTCCCAGTTTCCAAACCGCCATGAGCAGCGGAAAGTTCCAGGGAATGATTTGCCCGACGACTCCGATTGGTTCCCGCAGAGTGTAGGCAAAATAGTCCAAGCCAAGTTGACTCGTCGAAAGGGTTTGCCCTTCGATCTTGGTCGCCCAGCCAGCCATGTAACGAAGAAGATCGACGGCGAGCGGCACGTCGGCCACGCGGGCAACCGCCAGCGGTTTACCGTTATCAAGCGACTCGATCTGGGCGAACTCCTCCAGGTGTTCTTCAATAAGATCTGCGAGTTTCCAGATCAGTTTGCCGCGCTGACCATGGGTCAGTCGAGACCATGGTCCTTGTTCAAAGGCGTGTCTCGCGGATTTGACGGCGAGATCAATATCAGCCTTCTCTCCGGCGGCACATTCGTCCATCACTTCTCCGGTGGCAGGATTGTATACAGGAAAGGTGTCGCCGGATTTTGCGTCGACCCATCTCCCATCGATGAGCAGTCTGCGTTTGGAGGTCACAAAATCACGAATTTTCGGATCAATCTGTTCGAGCGTTGCTGTCGGCATGTTTCAATCTCCTGACTATTGTTATAAATCCGAACCTTCGGCATGAGGCGGATTGACACGAAAACGGGTTTCCGTTCAATTCCGTAGATTCGGAGTTGGTTTCTGGCAGCCCCGCATTCGAACGAGCGGATCAACCATCTCGCCCTTAGCCGGAGGTTCTGAGGGGGGTGCAAGCCATTATACGACGCGCCCGCTCAGTGTAAAGGTTGCTCGTCCGGACCCGCGTCGCCGGCAAAAGGTATGTGTTTAGCGTGGTTCTCTGCTGAACCCGAACGGGCAAGAAAGCTTAGCCCAGGTTTTGTATGTGTTTAGCGCGGTATTGGTACCTCCTGGATCGTCGTCATCCTCGTCGTCGTTCTCGTCCTCGACTTCTGTGGATGCGGGAATCGCGCCGATTGCCAACGACGTTGAAAGATCGAGAACGAGAACGAGAACGACGAGGACGATTGGCGCTACACGGCGCTAACCGTTCGTGGTCTCCAAAAGTTGGACAAATGAGCCGAGTTTTGCAGGGACAGACCACTGGTCGGTTTGAGGTCGAAGACTTCGCTAAACACATACGGCAAAATTCCGCCGCCTGGAGTGCGCAAGCGGGGGGGAGATCTTCCTAAGCTTGACGAACAAACGGTGGACCTAGACTGGTCTTATGAGATTGACGAACCGTTGGAACCGTTTTGCGACCTTCACCCTGTTACTGGGCCTGACCTGGATGCTTTGTCTCGCGTCCATCGACAGCGGGCGCGCGCAGGATAAGACCGGCAGCGCGGTCGGCGCTGAGGCTCCCGCAGAAGACTCGGATATCGGGCGGTGTTCGCGTTAGCAGAGCTTAGTCCAGAGTTGACCGACCGCGTCATCCTGCTAGCCGACACCAAGGACGGCGAACCGCTGCCACCCCGAGAGGGACCCTTCCGCATCGTCGTTCCCGGCGATAAAAGGCCGGCGCGCTGGGTCCGGCAAGTCAGGGCGGTGACAGTTCGCAAAAACTGAAACCCGTCGCCCGTTCTGCAGGTCGACCTCAATGAATTTGCTGACCGCGACTTCGGAGCTCGACTTCCATCCATCGCACTTTATTCTTTCGCATGCGCCACTGTTGGTTCCTGAGCACGGAGAGAGACCGATGAAGTTGTCAAGGAACGTTAGGCGGGCAATATCGGTGGTTATTTTAATGATCGCTGCATCGGCTTCAGCGTGGGCTGCAAACAGCACCGTGAACGTGCTCTATGCCGGCTCGCTGGTGAATTTTATGGAGCGGAGCGCAGGCCCTGCTTTCGAGCAGGAGAGCGGCGACCACTTTCAGGGCTTTGCCGGCGGTTCGAACAAAGTGGCGAACGAGATCAAGGCTAAGCTGCGGCGCGGTGACGTATTCGTCAGCGCCAATTCGAAGGTCGACGACCAGTTGATGGGACAAGAGAACGGCGACTGGGTCCGGTGGTACATTGCCTTCGCCGAGTCGCCCCTCGTCATCGGTTACAATCCGGCCAGCCGATTCGTGAACGACCTGAAGAACAAATCCTGGTATGAGGTCCTTGCCGATCCAGGGCTGAAGCTCGGACGAACCGATCCCAAGCTTGACCCGAAGGGTGCGCTGACGATCGAGCTGCTGAAGCGCGCAGAATCGTTCTACAACAAGCCTGGCCTTTCCCAGCAAGTCATCGGCGCGCCCGACAACCCGGCGCAGGTACTTCCGGAGGAAACGTTGGTCGGACGTCTACAATCTGGGCAGATCGATGTCGGCTTCTTCTACTCGACCGAGACGACTGACGCGAAAATTCCGGCCATCAACCTTCCTGAGGAAATCGCGCCGAAGGCCCACTACACCGTCACGGTCTTGCGAGATGCGCCAAACGCGGTTGGCGCCGAGCGGTTTGTTAGCTTCCTTCTTGGCGCCCAGGGTCACGATCTGCTCAAGGAGCACGGTCTTGAGCTGCTGAAGCCGAAATTGAGCGGCGACGCGAGCGCAGTGCCGGCTGCGATCGCATCGCTCGTCGACGCTGCCCAGTGACACGGCGTCTTCCTGCACCGCTGCCCTGGCTCGCGGCATTGTTAGCGATTTATCTGTGCGCCCCTTTCTTTGCCGCCATCCAGCAAGTCGGTCTTGCGGATTGGCAGTCGATCAACAGAGCCGAGCTTTGGCGCGCGCTCGCCATGTCACTAGTCAGCGCTACCTTCTCGGTCGCGCTCATCTTCGCCGGCGGAATCCCGCTCGGGTACTGTCTTGCGCGGGTGCCGGGTCGCGCGATGGCATCGCTTGGTTTCATCGTCCAACTCCCCCTTGCCTTGCCGCCGCTAGCGAGCGGGGTCCTTTTGCTCTTCCTTGTCGGACCGTATGCGCCGCTCGGTCTGCTCGCCCAAGGTGCGCTCACAGATTCGTTTACCGGCATCGTGCTTGCCGAGACTTTCGTCGCCGCCCCTTTTGTCATCGTCGCGGCACGTTCGGCCTTCGCCTCCGTGGATCCGGTGCTCGAAGACGTCGCCGCCACGCTCGGATTGGGAGGTTTGGCGACGTTCGTAAAAGTCAGCCTGCCGCTCGCCTGGCCTGCCATTCGCGCCGGGTTGCTCCTCGCCTGGTTACGCGCCTTTGGTGAGTTTGGGGCGACAGTCATGGTCGCCTATCACCCGTATACACTGCCGGTCTACATGTACGTCGCGTTTGGGGCCCAGGGACTGCCAGCGATGTTACCGATACTCTTGCCGGCGTTGGCCGCGTCGATTGCCGTTTTCACACTCATCAACATTGGAGTCGGCCCATCACCGCGGCCTGCACGGATTGCAGTTGGTCCCCAGTACACTTCGACGCCTCACGGTAGCAGATCGAAACCGGTCTCTGGACAAAGCTCCGAGCCGGTCTCGGGCGGTGGCCTGACCTTCCAGTTTCGGCGGCGCTTCGGTTTCTTCGAGCTTGACGTGGCATGGACAACCCGTGCTCGGCGTCTCGCCATCCTTGGCCCTTCAGGATCGGGGAAGACGCTCACGCTGCGTCTGCTGGCCGGCGTCGAGAGGGCTGAAACTTCCCTGCTTCGCCTCGGCGACCGGAACCTGACGAACCTGCCGCCGGAAGCTCGCGGCGTAGCGTACGTGCCACAGAATTACGCCCTTTTCCCGCATATGACCGTGGCGCGCCAACTGCTTTTTCCGGTCGGGGCAGAAGCTTTAGCGGCGGGCCACTGGCTCGACCGGCTTGAGCTAACCAATCTTGTCGAAAGACTACCAGCCGCGCTATCGCTTGGAGAGCAGCAGCGGGTCGCGTTGGCGCGGGCTCTCGTCCGACCGGCCAGCATTCTCTTGCTCGATGAACCTTTCTCTGCACTGGACGCCCCGCTGCGCCGCCGGCTTCGCGAGGAACTACGACTGTTGCAGCGCGAAATTGGAGTGACGACGGTCATCGTCACACACGACCCGGACGAAGCAGCGTTACTCGGGGAAGAGATCCTGGTGCTGGATCAAGGCCGCGTTCTCCAGACGGGCACCACTGAAGAAGTTTTCAATCGACCCGCGAGCGAAACCGTTGCGCGCCTGCTTGGCGCGCAGAACGTGGCCTTCGGAATCGTCGTCGACCAAAACCAGATCGAAATCGGGAGCGGCGTGAGACTTGCCGTGGCGGCCCTACCAATGGTGAAGGGCGAACGAGTGGGCTGGAGCGTTCGGCCGGAAGACATACGGCTCGGCGTAAACGGTCGCTATCAGGCAACAATTCAGGACGTCGCGTCGTTTGGCGCTATGTTGCAACTCTCCGTGCGCCTCGGCGGTGTTCCGTTGTCTGTTTTGGCGCA
>Ga0302324_100025530_pt1 | contig 11333 bp, 12 predicted proteins | sample Palsa_T0_1_FD_201949 | JGI IMG/M metagenome (GOLD analysis project Ga0302324, IMG submission 201949) | Peat permafrost microbial communities from Stordalen Mire near Abisko, Sweden - Palsa_T0_1 | ecosystem: Environmental > Terrestrial > Soil > Palsa > Peat permafrost | place: Sweden: Abisko... | reverse complement strand
CGGCGAGACGCCGGCGCCACAACGCGTCGAGGCCTCCGATCATGCGCTCGGACGCGTTTCGCCCTTGATCTGGGTGCGGTGCATGACGCGGCGCGACGCTGCGTCAAACGGGTCGCGCCGGTGCATGGTGCAGCGGTTGTCCCACAAGACGAGGTCGCCCACGCGCCATTCATTGTGCCACACCAGTTCTTCGCGGTTCGCGTGCGACCACAGCTCGTCGAGCAAGGTTTCCGATTCCGCGAGCGATAGTCCCTCGATATAAGCATTGCGGCGGCGTCCCAGATACAGGCCGCGCCGCCGGGTTTCCGGATGCGTGCAAACGAGCGGGTGAAATGTCCCGGGAGACGTGACCGGGTCGTTGCTGGCGGCGATTCCTTGCCGGACGTATCCGCCGCTGTTATAGGTGCCGTCGTGCTTGAGCCTTTTGCCTTCGATTCGATTCTTCAGCGCATTGGGCAAGGTTTCGTAGGCGCGATACATATTGTTGAAGTAGGTGTTCCCGCCCGTCGCGGGAATTTCCAGCGCGTAGAGGACGCTGGCTTTTGGAGGATCCTCCAGGTACGACATGTCCGTGTGCCAAGTAGCCTCGCCGGCGCCCAAACTTCCAATGGGCGCGCCATTTTCCATCACGTTGGACACCACGTAAATCTCCGGATGCCCCTCGACGAAGCGGCGCCCGGTCTCTTGCACCGGCGCCCAATCCAGTTCCCCGAACCTCTTGCTGAACGCGATGAGATTTTCATCGGTAAGATTCTGCGCGCGAAACAGGAGAACCGAGTGTTCCAGCCAGGCCCGATAGATCCTCGCGAAATCGTCCGCGTCAATCGTGCGCAGATCGACACCTTGAATTTCCGCTCCGAGCGCATTCCCCGCCGGAAGGACGGTGACGCGCGACGCACTGCCTGTTCTTGACGGCTCACTTGCCATGGAACACACCACCTCCCCCGTTAGTTTCGCATTAACGATGAAAGAAGAGAACCCATTCCGTTATCTCTCCCCTCATTCGGGTGCCGCACCCTTGTGGGGTTCAAGGGTGCGGGTTTTCTGTCGGGTCTACTCGCCTGTCCCGTTGCGCGAAACCGATGCGTCTTCCATTCCGGCGGGATGTCGCGGAAAGGTTAGGTACGCGAGGAAAATTCACAACCCATGTTCTCCCGTAGAGGGTTGAGCACGGGGAGAAAACCCGCACCCTTCACAAAATTCGTGAAGGGTGCGGCACCCGGTTTTCGGCGGCCCGCACGGTTGCGCGAGATCGAGAATGGTCGGAGCGAAGTACACCCCGGAATTGTATACGACTGAAACGGATTTCTATTCTTCGCCGTCGCCATTTGGATCGATGATGTGAATCGGCAGGTCGTAGTGCGCTTGAGTGATTTCCCAGCGGCGATTTTCTTCGCGCTTCATGGTGGCTTGGTCCGGGAATAGCTGCTTTTCAACTTCATTGCCATGGCCGGATGAAGCTTGGTTTTTGTAGGTGATCACGATGCGGTATTCATAGCGAGTGTCTTCCCCGGTGTGAAGGCTCGGGCGGTAGACGGTGTAGGAGGTTATGTAGCCCAGTTCCTTTTCGCGGTTCAGGGCCGCGATTTGATACTTCTTGAAGAGTTGCCAGAATTCGTCGGCGTAACCCCACTTCACTCTGTAGACCCATTCGACTAGATAAGGTTTTTCCCCCGCGGAAACGGCTGGGGTGGATGCCGCCTGTTGGGCGCGCGCTTGCGGGGCGCCGGCAAGGGCCATGGCCAGAGCGGCGACCGCGAGTAGCAGCGATGAAGAAAGGGGAGCCATTCGCGATTTCATTTTCTATTCCTCCTCGAAGCGGGATGCGGAGAGAGTCGACCCGCATTATTACATCCTTGGCTGTGGACCGGGCGTGAAATACGGGATTTAGCCGTGGTTCATGTAGCGCCCGCCTTCAGGCGGGCATTTGCTTGGCTCCAAAATGCCCGCCTGAAGGCGGGCGCTACAAACCCATTCCTTCACCAACAATCTATATCTTCCAAAGGCCGAGCCGCGAAAACTGAGCGAGAAGTTCATCGGCGGAAGTGAAGTGGAAGGCGTTGAGGCCGAGGCTGGCTGCGGCGAGGACGTTTTCATGCATATCGTCGATGAACATGGCTTCCTCGGGCATGGCGTCGACTTCGCGCAGGGCGTGGTGATAGATCAGGGGCGAGGGCTTGCTCGATCCTACGTGGCAAGAGTAGACGCGCGCGGGGAAGAGGCGCACGAAGGGATAGGTGGCCTCGAAATGGGCGACGTGGATGGGGTCGGTGTTCGAGAGCAGGGCGAGGCGGCAGTTGGTCGCCAGGCGTTCGAACAGGAGGTCCGGCAAGATGGTTTCGGGAGCGAGGACGCTATTCCAGATCGCGCAGAATTCCTCGAAGTCATAGGAAAAATGGAGTTTCCTGGCGAGGTGCGCGTGCCAGTCGCGTGGCGACAGCCGGCCTTCCTGCCAATCCGCCCAGCGTGCGTCCGCTTCCAGTCCTTGAAGGACCTGCACATGGGACAACCCGTCGCGCTTTCCGAGCGCTGCCATGGAGAGAGACATGTCGACGCGGATGATGACGCGGCCAATGTCAAAGATGATGGCGCGCGGGGCTTTTTCAATGGGTGGACCTAGGAACGGCACGGCTAGTCACGCTCGGACGCTGTGGGCTGCGGAACAGAGGGCGGCGGTGCCGGCGTGGAACTCCTGGCGCGTAGCATGCCGATGGCTGGAGGCAGCAGCGACAAGACAATGACCACGGCGATCACGTAGTGAATGTTCTCGCTGATGTTCGGGATTTGCCGGCCAAGAAGATATCCGCCGAGGACCATGCCTCCGCCCCACAGGATTCCTCCGGCCACGTCGTAGGCTAAATAGCGGCCGTAGGACATCTCGGCCGCGCCGGCGACGGGCGGACAAAACGTGCGGACAATGGGAATGAAACGCGCCAGGATGACGGTCTTGCCGCCATATTTTTCGTAGAACTGGTGCGCGCGCTGCAGGTGGGCCTTCCGAAAGACCAGCGAATCCTCGCGCCGATAAAGGGCCTGTCCCGCCTTTCGGCCAATCCAGTAGCCGATCTGATCGCCTACAATCGCGCAGAGTGGGACGAGGAGCAGGAGTTCCGAAATATGGAGCTGACCCGAGGCGGCGAAGACTCCGGCCGTGACCAGCAAGGAATCACCGGGAAGAAAAAATCCGACGAAGAAGCCTGTCTCGATAAAAACGATGATGCACACCAGCAGCGTGCCGCCCCATTCGATCAGGCCCTTCACGTTGAATAGGAAATGCACTAGATGCTGGAGCGATCCGATCATGTGGTCTTGGGGGCTGCCTTTCGATATTCAAGGCGTACAGGTAAAACCCGCGCCCGGGACGCTTTCACCGGCGCTTGCCCCATCGGCCAAGGAGCACGCGGGCAGGTTTTACTCCTATACGGTAACAGAAAACCACCGGATCTTGGCTGCCGAGTTCCCACTCCAGCGCCAAGATGACAACCAGCGTTCGCACCATGACGGTCGCTCTCACTGCGCCACTTCTTCTTCGTTGGGGAGGGATATATCCGGCGCCGGCGGCAACTCGGACTGGCGGGCCAGCAATTGGCGCAGGGAAGGAAGCGCGAGGCGCATGGCGTCGGCTCCCGCCGAGAACGCTTCGTCTACGCGCGTGAAATCGTTCCAACCGATGTGTTCCACTTGCGGCTCCAGCAGAATGTCCGCATGCCTGGACCAGGAAGGCTCCAGCGCTTTCCTACGCGAAGCATGGAAGGCGGAATCGAATGTATTCCTTCCCTCTTGGGAGGATGGCACGCTCGCCGTATGGGAACCCACGCTAACTCCCAGGACGCATCCGCCATAGAGTGCAGCCGCGATGGCCGAGGGCACCGGCGCCACAATGCAGCCGTCGGCGAGCAGGCGTCCATCATATTCGACGGGTTTACATAGGCCGGGAAAGGCGCAGGTGGCGCGCAGGGCCACCTCGATCGGGCCCCGGGTGAAGACGTAGGGCGCGCCGGTGCCGAGGTCCGTGGTGACGATGGCTGTAGGAATGGGCAAGTCTTCCAATCGTCCGGCTCGAAACCAATCCTGTACGAACTGGCCGATGCGGTCCTTCCCTCGCACGCCCTGCCCCGGCTCGGGTCGATGAAAGCGGAGGAAGTCGCGGAGGGGGACGCGCCGTCCGAGATCGCAAAGGTCGCCCAAGGAAATGCCGTCGCCATAGGCCGCGCCGAGTAGGCCTCCGATACTGGTACCGACAATCGCGGAAATCGCGATCTGTTCCTGCTCGAGAATTTCGAGAATACCTAGGTGCGCGAAGCCTCGGGCGAAGCCGCCACCCAGGGCTAGAACAATCTTCGGACCGTCATAACTAGCATGCAATCTGCGGGTTGGCCGCTCTGCGGTGGATTGGCGTTTGAAGTTTGGTTTGGAATCGTGTGCGGCCGTCATGTGTCCATTGTGGTGAGTTGGTAAGGGGCGCGGCAATGAAACGGTAGTGCCGCTATTTCGGTACTCGAGTACTTGGTACCGGCGGGGCCGTTCTATTTGTGCCGCAACGGCCAACAGTACTTTTCTCCTATTGGATTGTGGCCTCCGTACCATTGTTGGGCGCGATGGTGCTAGGCAAAATGGCAATTGTTCGGAGGGAACTCAATCGAACTGAGGGGGGCGATGCGATGCCAAGCGCTTATGCATCCTGGGTGGGACAAGCGGTGATTTTGCAAGTTGCGGCTGGGGATCTGCGCGTGCCGCTGCGCGGCATCATTGTCGGAGAATCGGAAGGCGCGGTGCGTTTTCGAATCGGCGATACCTGGGATATCGACATTTATAAGCCCATGATCCTCGCTGTTGAGCAGGACAACTGGGCCAGCTTGGTCATGAATTAGGCCGTCCTTCCGGGTCTCCAAACCTGGCGCTGTTCAAGAGGGAGAAACGGATGACGCGCGAGCCTGACCGAAGAGAAACGATCGACGAGAGCAGGGCCGCCTTTCTGCTAGGCCTGCCCAAAGAGCAACTACGCGAGATTTGTGAATTTTCGGGACTGGGACATTTGGAAGAAGAAGCAACAGCCATACGATTGGTTTTTACGCATGAGGATATGTACACGCTGTGCCGATTGATTGCAGGCCCGGCGTCGTAATTCCCGCCTCATTGCAGCACGGCAGCACAGTTTGAAGCGAGTTTGAATTGAGATAGAGCGGAGCTGAACCAAGCTGGAACCAAGATTGAATTTACTCCGGCCCCGCTTCTGTCTCAACCCCCCGGCCCCGGGTTTGCATCCCCCTGACGAACCCGGGGCCTTCTCCTCCCCCCTGAACGTGATTCGTGGCCCGTGATTCGTGGCCCGTGACCCTTGATCCCTGGCGGAGAAGGTGTGACTGGCGATTGGTAAATGGTGAGCTTGGTACGAGGGAGCGACGGCCTCTGGCTGGGTCTTCCTGGCTGGTAATTCGTGGTCTTTTCCTTTTAACTTTCGCCTCGGGAATTTGAAATTCAAACAATCAAACCTCAAGACTCAAACCTCCAATCGCTAACTTCCAACTTCTAATCTCCAGCTTCTATATTCCAATCGCGCGGAACATCCACATACGTACGATTCAGCTCGCTGATCGACGCGCAACCCAGCAGTTTCATGGTGCGCTCCAGATCGGCGCGCAAGATTGCGATGGCTCTGTTGACGCCGGGCGCTCCTGCGGCGGCCAGGCCGTAGGCGTAGGCGCGGCCGACCAGGACGGCGCGCGCGCCCAGGCAGATGGCCTTCAGCATGTCGCCGCCGCGTCGCACGCCTCCGTCCATCAGAATTTCCAATTGGCCATTCACGGCCTGCACGACTTCCGGCAAAGCGCGCAGAGTGGCGGAAACGCCGTCGAGCTGCCGGCCACCGTGATTGGAAACGACCACGCCGGCGGCGCCCGCGTCAATCGCGCGGCGCGCATCGTCGCCTGTGAGCACGCCCTTGGCGACGATGGGTCCCGGCCACACTTCGCGCAGCCAACGAAAATCCTGCCAAGTCACAACGGAATCCGCGAGCGCGGCGGCGACGTCGATCAGAGCCATCGGTCCCTCGCCGGGAAGAATCACATTCGGCAATTTGTGCAGGCCGCCATCCATTAAGTAGGCGGCAACCCACGCGGGGCGGGAAAAAAATTGCGAGAGATGCGGGATCATTCCGATCCAGTTTCCGCTCATGAGCTGGCCGACGCCGTTGCGGATGTCGCGCTCGCGCATCCCTGCCGTGCCCGTGTCGATTGTGACGAACAATGCGGAGAAGCCCGCCTTCCGTGCGCGTTCCAGCGCCGGTTCCGCGGCGGCGCGGCCTCCCACCAAATACAGTTGATACCAGACCGGGCCGTTTGATGCGGCTCGCACGTCCTCGAGCTTGTGCCCGGCAATCGTGGAGAGAATGTAGGCCGTGCCCGCTGCGCCGGCTCCGCGGGCTGCCGCGCATTCGCCGTCCGGGTGGATAAGACGGCTGTAGCCGATTGGCGCAAGGATTGCCGGAAAAGATAATTCCGCGCCCAAAATATTGGTGCGCAGATCGCATTGGGGCACGGCGATGGCATGGCGCGGGCGAAACGTTACCGCTTCAAAAGCGCGATTATTTTCGCGAAGAGAAACTTCGCTCTCGGCCCCGCCGTCGAGATAATCGAAGACGGCTCGCGGAAGGCGGCGCTCCGCCAACCGCCGCAAATCTTCGATATTGACGACGTGCGGGGAGGAGATGGAGCGCGGCCACTTATTCATTCGCCACCGAATTCAACGTGAACTGAACGAGTGTAAACGGTTTTAATTTATGGCTGCGCATGGCGGGGGCATTGTACTCCACGACGCTGTCGCCCCGCCCTGAGAGGTTGGCTTTTCCGCGCGATGTTGACTCCCACATTCCGGCGATCAGCGTTTTGACTAGAATCGATTCCTCCATCGGACACGCAAACTCCATATCCGGTGCGAACCGCTCTTTGTGGCGGATGAGATTCTGGAACTTGCGCTACCGCTTCGGAATCCTCTCGGACCGAATCCTCATTGTCGTGGCGAGGATGCCGACAGAGCCAAACAACTTTTTTAGAAGAATGCCGTCCAAATCGTGCCAAAGTTTAAAGCGTCCGGAACACGCGGCGTGATGGCAGGTCCGTGAACATAGCTCAATCCCAGGCTCAGATAATTGCCCGGCGAAATATGGAGTGAGTAGCTACCAGTGAGAGTCGTTGAGCCGCTCCACACCGTCTGGCCTTGTGCGATCAGACTGTCCGTCGCGTCTTTGCTGTAACCAGTATGAGAAGCAACCAGTGAGGCGACGTCGTATGGACGATGCCGAAAAGTTCCCTCCTGGTAGAGCCTCGCTTCATAGTACCTGTCGTAGGCATTGAAATGAGACGATGCCGATATTACCGAACCTCCAACATACAAGCCATGGGTAGGGTTTCCTGAATCGGGCTTTCGCAGTTGGTAGTCCATGAGGGGATAGGCCACATAGTTTCCGGCTTGATTCTGATCTGTGACGAGGTTTTGGTAGACCGTGCTATTCCGCATATATCCGGCGCGGAACCAGATTTCAGGGGTGTTCGATCTCGACTCTTGCTTCAAACCGACTTCGTTAATGTCGAGCAGCTTGTCTCCCCTCGGAATGAACCGGAACCCGGCGTGATCGCCGGCAACCGTGGCCGGGCCTCCGGCCGCATCGAGGCTCCGTTGCAAGGCGAACTTGAGGTAGGTGTCCTTCGGTCCTTTGATCCGAACATTGAAAGTCGGGGAGGTAAGTGGCCAATAAGACATGCCGACCTCGTACGGCAATACGGCATAGACGCCCTGTGCGCTGGTCGCGAGCGATCCGCCAACATATATTCCGACGAATTCGACATCATTGTTGCTGTATCCCGCCTTCAACTGGACGCGTTGCTCGCCGAATTCCTTGTAAAAATAGAAATTCGATAGTTGAAGCGTTTTTGGTCCGGCGGGGTTCCAGGTGACCCAGTTCCACACGGCGCTGATGTACACCTGTGCCTTGTGCAAATGAAACTGACGCAGATCGGCCGTGAAGACCGGGGTGATGGACGCATTCCCGTAAGGACTCTCTCCGACATAGACTTGGTCGTCCATTGGTACAGGAGCGCGCAACGTGTTCTGCGTATACTGAGCGCCGGCAATCACACGAAGCGCCACGCCTTTGCTGGCCAGCCCGCGACGGAAATCGGAATCTACGTCCACGATGCTGTCGGAAAAAGGGGGCATAGTGGTATCTCCGCCGAGCATGTTCAAGTCTTCAATGGAAGGCGCGGACGGCGGTGGGGGCGCTGAGGGATTTGGCGGAGCAGATGTAGTTTGTGCTTTGGCGCGTAATCCGGTGAAAGACAAGAGGATTGCGCTGAACAGTGCTTTTGTAATTTGGCGCTTTTTCCGCGCTCGTGAATCCTGCCTGGGGTGGGTCATTCGAAGATGCTTCGATTCAGAATTTCCTTTTTGGCTTTGAAAACAGAGCGATAGTACACCTGTCTCACTTGTTCGCATACCGTAAAGCGATTTTCGTTTGACACTTCGACTCCTTGCAACGACACTTAACCGCCGATTCCTGCAAAGTATTTGGAAGAGCCGCATCCGGACTATTCATGACACTCACGTTACTCGACTGGGGAGCGATCGCCGGTTATCTGCTCCTGATGCTTTTGCTAGGGGTTTATTTTCGGCGGCGGTCGAGCCGGAACACGGAAGAGTATTTTGTGTCGGGGCGGCAGGTGGCGTGGTGGCTGGCGGGAACTTCGATGGTGGCGACGACGTTTGCGGCGGATACGCCGCTGGTGGTGACAGGCCTCGTCTACACGCAGGGAATCGCGGGCAACTGGCTGTGGTGGAGTTTTTTGCCGTCGGGAATGATGACGGTGTTTCTGTTCGCGCGGCTATGGAGGCGTTCGGGTTTGCTCACCGACGTGCAATTCGCGGAGATGCGCTATGCGGGGAAACCGGCCGCGTTTTTGCGCGGGTTTCGCGCCATCTATCTCGGGCTGCTGATGAATTGCCTGATCCTCGGGTGGGTGACCAAGGCGATGACCAGCATCGTGGGATCGGCGCTCGGCAAGAGCGAGACGGCGAGTCTGGCGATCTGCATTTTCTTTTTAATACCGTTCACGGGATTTTACGTTTCGCTTGGCGGGCTGTGGGGCGTGCTGTGGACCGATCTGTTTCAATTCGTTCTGAAAATGGGGATTGTGATCGCGGTGGCGTATTATGGCGTGCGGGGCGCGGGCGGGATGCACGCGATGCTCGCGAAACTCTCGGCCATGCGAGCCGTGGCGGGACCAGGAGCGTCGGGTATCACTGCGATATTTCCCGATTTTTCTCGAGGGCTTACGGGCGAAGCGCTGTGGACGCTGCCAGTGCTCACGTTTCTGGTGCACTTGGGGATCCAGTGGTGGGCGTTCTGGTATCCGGGAGCGGAGCCTGGCGGCGGGGGCTACATCGCGCAGAGAATCTTCAGTGCTCGCAATGAGCGACACGGGCTGCTTTCCGTGCTGTGGTTCAACGTGGCGCATTACGCGCTGCGGCCATGGCCGTGGATATTAACGGCGCTGGCGGCCGCGGCGCTGTATCCCGGCTTGCAGCATCCGGAATCAGGCTACATGATGGTCGCGACCACCTTTATGCCGCACGCCTTGCGCGGAATATTAATAGCAGGATTCATGGCGGCGTTTATGTCCACGATTGCGACGCAGCTCAATTGGGGGAGTTCGTATCTGGTGGAGGATTTTTACCGGCGGTTCATCCGGCGCGGCGCTTCCGAAAAACATTACGTGAATGTTTCGCGGATCGCGACGTTGCTGCTCGTGGCGGCGTCAGCGTATGTTTCGGCGCAACTGGCGACGATCGGGCAAGGATGGGAAGCGGTGCTCGAGGTGGGAGCGGGTACGGGCGGCGTTTATTTGCTGCGCTGGTACTGGTGGCGCATCAATGCCTGGAGCGAGATTTCGGCGATGGCCACGGCGCTCGGGATGACGCTCGTCCTGCACCACTGGCAATTTTTTAGCGGCGGCGCGCCCGTGATTTTTGCGAAGACCACGCTAACGACGACCGCCGTGACAACCGCCGTGTGGATTGCGGTCACCCTGATGACGCCCGCCGAGCCTACGGAAATTTTGCTGAGCTTCTACAGAAAAGTGCGGCCGCACGCCGCGGGATGGCGGCACATCGCCGCGCTCGCTCCCGAGTTGCCCGAAACGCGCGACCTCGGAAAGAATTTACTGGCTTGGGCGCTGGGCTGCGCCATGGTGTACGCGGCGCTGTTTGGCATCGGCAAAGTTTGCCTTGGCGAGACGGCTGTGGGAATTGCGCTGCTCGCGATGTCCGCGGTTTGCGCGGCGTTGCTCTACCGAGACATTTCGCAGCGCGTGGCGGGAGAGCCGATTGGAGACGCGAATGCCTGAGATCGGCAGCACCGGACTTTCCAGGTCCGCCCAGTTTCACTCGGTCACCGCGTCCTACTTGGGATGGATGCTCGACGCGCTGGACTTTTTTATCGTGACCTTCATGCTGGACACGCTCGCGGACGCGTTCCATGTGAGCAAGGCGAAAATCGTGGCCACGCTCATGATCACGCTGGTCTTCCGACCCGTGGGCGCGGTGATATTCGGTTTGCTCGCGGATCGCTACGGCCGGCGCATTCCGCTGATGGCCAATGTGGTTTTCTTTTCCGTGGTCGAGCTGTTGTGCGGCTTTGCCCCGAGCTACGGGGTGTTTTTCTTTTTGCGGATTCTGTACGGAATCGGCATGGGCGGCGAATGGGGAGTGGGGGCGTCGCTGGCCATGGAGGCGGTGCCGCCACGGTGGCGCGGAATTTTTTCGGGGCTGCTGCAGAGCGGATACGTCATGGGATATCTGCTCGCGGCGGTGATGGCGCGGTTCGTGCTGCCGGCGTGGGGCTGGCGTCCGATGTTCTGGCTGGGAGGGATACCGGCCCTCCTGGCGTTTTACATTAGCTCGAGCGTGCCGGAGTCGGAAGCGTGGAAACAGCATCACGCGCCCAGCGTATCCGCCGTTCTGCGGGCCGTCGCGGCGCAGTGGAAGACTTTTCTGTATCTAATCCTTCTCACCACGTTCATGATTTTCCTCTCGCACGGCACGCAGGATCTCTATCCCGACTTCTTGGGAAGCGTGCATCATTTTTCCAAGGCTCTCGTTTCCGAGATCGCGGTGATCTACAACATCGGGGCGATCCTCGGCTCGATTTCCATTGGAATGTTTTCCGAGAAACTCGGGCGCCGGTGGGCGATGATTTTCGCGATGGGACTATCGTTGCTGGTGATTCCGCTGTGGGCCTTCGGAGAAAGCGTTGGGAGTTTGATCCTGGGCGCGTTCCTGAT
>Ga0302324_100025529_pt1 | contig 11333 bp, 11 predicted proteins | sample Palsa_T0_1_FD_201949 | JGI IMG/M metagenome (GOLD analysis project Ga0302324, IMG submission 201949) | Peat permafrost microbial communities from Stordalen Mire near Abisko, Sweden - Palsa_T0_1 | ecosystem: Environmental > Terrestrial > Soil > Palsa > Peat permafrost | place: Sweden: Abisko... | reverse complement strand
GAACGAGATCCCGACCAAACGCACCTGTCTCACTATGCGGAGCATTTTTCCTGTGTCGAGATCAACTCGTCCTTTTACCGTCCGCATCAAAACGCCACCTACAGGCGTTGGCGCGATACGACGCCCGCGGCGTTCCGCTTCTCCGTGAAGATGCCTCGAAGCGTCACACACGAAAGTCACTTGCGGCGTTGTGCCGCAGAGGTCGGACGATTTTATGAAGATATCGCCGCGCTCGAGCCCAAGCTCACCGCCGTACTGATCCAGCTGCCGCCCGGCTTGGAGTTCAACTCACGCGTCGTTAGGGCCTTCTTCCGTTCCCTACCGCGCCGTCGTGCAATGAAGGTGGTTTGCGAGCCGAGACATCCGAGTTGGTTTACGCACGCTGCGGAAAGCGCAATGCGGGAGGCGGGGGTATCACGGGTCGCCGCGGATCCTGCCCGCTGCCAGGGCGCCGACGTCCCCGGTGGCGCGCCTCGTTTCGCCTATTTTCGCTGGCATGGCGCACCGCGCATGTATTATTCGAAGTATTCGCAGGCGCAGCTCGCCGCCTTCGCCGCGACGATAAAGGGCAGCAAAGCGGCCGAAATCTGGTGCGTGTTCGACAATACCGCGCGCCATGCGGCATGGGACGATGCGCTGCAATTCATGGCGGCCTTGCAACTTCCGGTTGAAACATCGCGTGCACCTTAGCGCCAAGGACCTCCAAGGCGAAGGGCTTGGTCAGCATATCCATACCGGCGTCGAGGAACTCACCACGAATGGTCGCCTGTTCGGCATATCCCGTGACGAACAGAACCTTGAGGTCGGCACGTAGATTGCGGGCAAGCTCGGCGAGTTTGCGTCCGCTGACGTGCGGTAACACCACGTCGGATATCAAGAGATCAATTCGCTGCTCTGATTGCAGAATCGCGATGGCGGGACGCGCCTCGGCAGCCAGCAGGACGTTGTAGCCGAGATCCCGTAGCGCATCACACATGATGAGCCGGACGGTGTCGTCGTCTTCCACCACCAGTATCGTTTCTCCGGCACCGCGTGGTGAATTAAGCCGCGGGACGTCGACATAGATCGCATCCTGCCGCGCTCGCGGCAGATAAAGCGTGACGGTCGTTCCCTGACCGAGTTCGCTGTAAAGCCGCAGGTGCCCACCGCTCTGCTTCATGAATCCATAAATGACGGAGAGCCCCAGCCCGGTTCCCTCTCCGACGGGCTTCGTTGTGAAAAACGGATCGACTGCCTTCGAGAGCGTCTCCGCGGACATGCCGACGCCGGTATCGGATACGCTAAGGGCGATATAGTCACCGCTCTGAACCTCTTCATGTAACGCCGCGTATGCTTCGTCAAGCTCTACGTTGACGGTCTCGACTGTCAGTCGTCCACCCTGGGGCATGGCGTCCCGCGCGTTGATTGCGAGGTTCAAAAGCGCGCTTTCGAGCTGATTCGCGTCCGTCAAAGCCGGCCACGCTCTGTCCGCGAGCATGCAGCGCAATTCGACCCGCTCGCCCAGGGTGCGATTCAGCAAGTCCTCCATGCTCGCAACCAGTCTATTGACATCATTGGGACGGATGTCGAGCGATTGGCGACGTGCAAACGCAAGCAGACGATGCGTCAGGGCGGTCGCGCGCTGCGCCGATGTCGTCGCCGCATCCAGCAGGCGCGGGACGTCGTGGGTGTGATTCGCTTCCAGGCGACGACGAACCAGGGCGAGCGATCCCAAAATGCCGGTCAAGAGATTATTGAAGTCGTGGGCAATACCGCCGGTCAACTGCCCGAACGCCTCCATTTTCTGCGCCTGGCGGAGCGCCTCGTGCGCGGCTGCCAGCTCAAGCTGTGCCGCCCGTTCGGCCGTTACGTCTCGCCCCGTACAGTACACATACCCTTCCTCGGGGATACCCACCCACGAGATATGCTTATAGGAGCCATCCTTGCATCGGTAGCGGTTCACGAAGCAAATTGCCGGTTGCCCCACTTGGGTCAATTCGAACCCTGCTCGGGTGTGCTCCACGTCCTCCGGATGCAGCAGTTCGAAGATCGACATATTGGCGACCTCCGCTTCCGTCCATCCGAGCACGGTCTGCCACGCGGGATTGGACGTCTCGAAATAGCCTTGGGAGTTGAGCGCCCCGAGCAGATCGGGACTGAGTTGCCACGTCAACCCGCGGGCCTGAGCGCGTTCAATCACCCGGCGTTCGAGGTCATTGTTGAGCTCGCGCAGCTTCGCTTCGGAACGCCGCAGGGCTAGTTCGGTAGCGTGGCGCTCGGTAATGTCGGACCCCTCCACGAAGATGGAGGCGACCCGCCCGGATTCATCGCGAATCGGCTGATAAACGAAATCGAGAAAACGCGTCTCCGGAGCGGCGCCGGGCGTTCGCTGCAGGATGATCTTCACGTCTTTACCAATGAACGGCTCACCGGTCGTGAACACCCGATCGAGCAATTCAAAAAAGCCTTGGTTCGCGACCTCAGGGATAGCTATCCGAACCGGCTGGCCCAACACGTGTCGATGGCCAATGAGTTGCTGGTAGGCCGGGTTCACGAGCGCAAATCGATGCTCCGGTCCCTGCAGGAGGCAAGAGAAGCTGGGCGATTGCGCGAACATCTCGCGGAATCTCGCCAGCTCCTCCAAGCTGTCAGAGCTTGCTGCAGGCCGTCCGTCGTCCATCTTAATTGGTTGTACTGTAAGGACCACCTGCGGTCACGGGGCGATAAGGTACCATGAAGACGTCCAACCGGGGCGCGCGGATAGACCGCCGAAACTAGTGCTCACAAATGAGCCTAATTTTTCTTGTGTGCATGTGCCGGCAGGTTGACTATTAACAGCTGGCCTATGAGCAACAGTAGACGATGACGCTATTCGCAGGATTGAGAAAAATAAGAGAGTTTGAAAGGCTGCGGCTGCCTTTCCTCAAATCCGTCGTCGATTTCGATATCGTCATTGAGATAGGCTACGAAGAGGAGTGCGGCCAGCCTCTAACGCTCAAGAGGCTCTACCTGCTCAAGGTTTGCTCGCCCGGTACAGTGCGCAGGAAGCTCGCCGGGCTGATCAGTCAGGGAATCGTGATCAGACAACCCCATCCGAACGATCGACGTGCCAGCTTCTTGTTGATTGCGCCTGCCACTTTGAAGCTCATCGGAAAATACAGCAACGTAGTGGCGTCGGCGGCCTCGCTGCACTTCGAGTAAGGTCTTCGCGAGCGGGCCGCTCCTTTGCGTGTTTTTCGTCTCATATCGCTGCCGCCGACTCCGAGCAGTTACCTCGACGCAGAATGGACTACAACCCTTGGTGCGTTGTGTCTCACACGTGGAACAACGATGTGTGAGACGTATATCGCGCTGAGGTGCGCACCTCGGATACCGTATTGGAATGTGCAGTGCCTGCGGCCAGATTATGTCGCGACCACTCGCGGCGTCGGCCGCGATAAAACGCTGATTTGCGTATGCCGGCTCATTCCTTTCGCTCCGGTATTTCGGACGAGGACGGGACGTCCGACAGGCGGGTATTCGTTCTGCTGCTCGTCGGCATCTGTGCAGTTGCCGCCGCCCTATACACCTCTCGAGACCCGCTACGATTCCTGACCTGGGAGTGGGTCGCCCACAACAAGCCCCGCATGCTTTTTCTGCTGACCGGAATGGCGGCTCTCGCGGGCGCCGGGTTGCGGATTCTTCAACGCGCCGTTGCCGCGGCGAATTCGGAATACCGGGCGCTCGTGGACAACGCGGAAGATGCCATCGTTATCGTACAACCGGCCGGCGGCCGGGTCGTGTACATGAACGACGCCCTGGCGCGGCAACTCGCCGCCGCCGCAGCCTCAACCAGCGATTTGACGATGCACGATATCTTCGTTACGAAGGGAGAGTCTCTGCCGCGAATCAACGCGCGACTCGACGCCTCACGGCCCGTGATCATGCACCTTCGGCCGCGGGACAGGACGGCTGAGCCGACGGAAGTCGAAGTGCGCTTCACCAGCTTGAAACGCCGTGGGAAGACCGTGTGGGCTTATCGGGCGCGCGACGTATCGAACCAGCGCCACAATGAATCGCAGCTTCGCGAGAAGCAGCGTCATCTGGATCGGATCGCCAATCACGACCAGCTGACCGGCCTTCCGAACCGTCACTATATGAGCTCCTTCTTGCCCGACGCGATTGCCTCCGCCAAAGCGTCGAACGGTATGATCGGCATCGTGTTCCTCGATCTCGATCGCTTCAAGCTCATCAATGACACACATGGCCACGAGATCGGCGACAAGCTGCTCGAGGTCGTAGGGCATCGACTGCGGAAGTGCGTGCGGGAAATGGACGTCGTCGTCAGGATGGGAGGCGATGAGTTCGTCATCGTGCTCGTCAATATCAAATCGCATGAGGAGATCGCGCGCAGCGCCCAGCGCATTACCGAGTCCCTCGCACAGCCGGTCGTTCTCAACGATCGTCAACTGCAAACCTCGGCGAGTATCGGCATCAGCGTATTTCCGAGAGACGGGGAGGACTTGACGACGCTTCTGAAGCATGCGGACACCGCCATGTACCACGCAAAGGATCGCGGCCGCAACAACGCGCAGATCTTCGCGCCCATGATGAACCGGAAGCTCAAGCACCGGGTGACCGTCGAGGTCATGCTGCGAGAAGCCGTCAATCGGCAACAGCTCGAAGTGTTCTACCAGCCCTTTGTCGACTTGCGCTCGCGCCTTATCGTCGGCTTGGAGGCGCTCGTCCGATGGCGACATCCCGTGCGCGGAATGATCCCTACGGATTGGTTCATCACAGTCGCGGAAGAGACGGGCCTCATAATACCGATTGGCGAATTTGTTCTGCAGCAGACGATGCAGGATATGGAGGCGTGGCGCAATGCCGGCGCAAGCTTGGTACCGGTATCCCTGAACGTGGCGCCGGCCCAATTGCTACGAGGCGATTTTAGATCCGCGATTTCCCGATCGCTCGACAAGCATTCCTTCAGCCCGGAGTTGCTGCAAATCGAGATGACCGAGCGGGCGCTGTTCGATATTGGGGTGCCGCAGGGCGGTGAACCGCGCCAGGATTCCATCGCCGGGTTACGCGATCTCGGAATCAAGGTCGCCATCGATGACTTCGGCACAGGATACTCGAGCCTGGCGTACCTCAAAAACTGGCGGGTGGACACCCTCAAGATAGATCGGAGCTTCGTGCGCGACTTGGGCACGGACTCGAGCGACTACGCCATCGTCAGCGCGATTCTTGCCATGGCGAGACAACTCCAGATCGACGTAGTGGCCGAGGGGGTGGAGGGTTATCAGCAGGACGACATCTTACGCAAGCTCGGCTGCCAGCACGGGCAAGGTTATCTATATGCGCGCCCCTTGCCCGGGGCGCAGTGCCTCAAACTGCTCGGACAACGTATGGCCAACACCGGGTATAACCGTGAGGACACGATGAGCACCCGCGTATTGGTGGTTGAATAGGCCGCACGGCGTTCGTCATGGGCATTGCGCGAGCCGGAGTCCGGCTCGATTGACAACGAATCCCGCCTGCTTAATACTTTTCGATATGGTAAACAGTAGCAAGAACTTGGATCGCACCTTCGGCGCGCTGGGTGATCCGACGCGGCGCGCAATCTTGGACAGGCTCTCGCGGCGAGCCGGTGCGTCGATCAGCGATCTGGCCGAGCCCTTCTCGATCAAACTACCTGCGGTAATGAAGCATCTCGACGTTCTCGACGACGCGGGCTTGATCACCCGCTCGAAAACAGGCCGCGTCGTCACCGTTCGCCTTCGGCCGGGATCCATGCGCGAGGCAGTGGCGTGGTTGCGCCGTCACGAACTCTTTTGGTCTTCCAGCTTGGACAAGCTCGCTGCGTACGCGGAGCGCAAGGAAATCGCATCCCGCGGCCGGAAGAAGTGAGCGGTTAAGTCCTACGCCGTTTGGGCCAGCGCTAGGTTGTCAGACAGATAGGGCGAAATATTCTTAATCGCCCGCGAAACGAATTCTTCCTTCTCGCCAACCGGGGCCACGTAGTGCAACGCGCTCTTCGCGGCTTCGATACCTTCCAGCCGGGCAATGACCCAGGCGGCGAGATACTGAGAGGCGAGACAGCCGCCGGCGGTGCCAACGTTATCTCTTGCGAAGAAGGGCTGGCTCAGCACTTTGACGCCGGCCTCTTCGACCCAAGGTTTCGTGGTGAGATCGGTACATGCCGGCGCCCCATTCAGGACTCCGAGCTTGGCAAGGACCAAAGTGCCCGAGCACTGAGCACCGAGGAGTTGGCGCGACGGGTCAAACTGCATCTCGGCCATCAACGACCGATCCTTGACGATGTCGCGAGTCAATATGCCGCTACCCACGATTACCGCGTCGGCTTCATTGGCTTCCCGCAACGTGGCCTGCGACTCGATGACAACGCCATTCATCGACCGGACTGTCGCGGTTGGGCAGGCGATGGACACCCGCCAGTCCGCTTTCTTTACGCGATTGAGAATACCGAAGGCGATCAGCGAATCGAGCTCATTGAAGCCCTGGAAGGTCAGGATAGCGACGTGCATAGGTTGCTCTGTGCCCTCGTGCAGCACACAGAATACCAGGAACCCTACCGCACCGTAGCGATGACCCTCAAGCCATGGTGTCGATGATGCCGCCGAGCATACCGGTGGAATCGCTCGAGGAACTCGAGCTCGAGTTGCCGCCAAGATCCGCGATTGAGCTGTCGATGAACGATGAGATGATCGATTGCGCCGACTCGGCATTGGTCGAGGACGTCGCGCCCGATGTGGTGCCGGAGGAACTCGACGTGGTGCCGGTCAACGCGCTTATCAGACTCTGAAAGGCGGAGCTCAGGCTCGAGGTGACGCTGCTCGAGGCGCCGGAACCCCCGTCGAGGCTGCTGAGCAATTCGCTATCACCCGAGTCGGTAGCGAGACTCGTCAGCGCCGCAACCGTCGAGGCGAGGCTCGCCGTCGGACTGTATGGCGCCGCTGTTTGACTGCTGCCGACACTTCCAATGGACATAATGGCCTCGATCGGGATTGCTGGAATCAGGGTTATCGGCCGGGATTCCACTAACCTGAGGCGAAATGCTCGAGGATGCGATAGCAGCGTTGACGCGTCTCCGAGCACAATGCTATACAGGTGTCTAGCATAAATCCACAGGTGTCTCCTATGCAATCGCTCGAAGATCGCGACTATTTCTCGGACCACGTGATCCTCAAAGACCCTTATGCGTATTTCGAAGCGATCCGCGCGAAGGGGCCGATCTATCGGATTCCGAGCAGCGGACTGGTGGTTGTGACTGGATTCGATGAGATCCTGGAGGTGCTCAAGAACACGAGCGATTTCTCATCCGTCATCGCACCGAGCGGGCCGGCGGCGGCGTTGCCATTTCAGCCCCAGGGTTCCGACATTACGCCTCAAATCGAGGCACATCGGACGGAGTTTGTGGGCGGCGACCTGGTCGTCGCCTACGACGACCAGCAGCACACCTTCTCGCGCTCACTCCTGACCCGGTTATTCACGCCGTCCCGCCTGAGGGCGAACGAGCAATTCATGGCCGAATATTCGGATCAGCTGGTGAAGGATGCGGTGGCGAACGGCGGCTGCGAACTCATCAAGCAGATCGCGACTCCCTTCGTCACCATGGTCATCGCCGATTTGCTCGGCGTGCCCATGGCCGATCGCCAGATTTTCATGGACGCGATCGAGGCCGGGCCGCCTCCGGGAAGCCTCAACAGCGATGACTTGATGGAACAAAACCAGCCGCTGGTGATCATGGGGATGTACTTCGCCGGCTACGTACAAGAGCGGCGCCAGGACCCGCGCGCGGATATTCTTTCCGAGCTCGCCAATGCGACCTATCCCGATGGCTCGATGCCGGAAGCGCTGGAAATTGTCCGCCTCGCGACGTTTCTTTTCGGTGCAGGGCAGGACACGAGCGCGAAGCTTCTGGGAAACACGATGAAATTCATCGTTGACGAGCCCGGCTTGCAAGCTCGACTGCGCCAGAATCCGTCGCTGATTCCGCAGCTCCTAGAAGAAGTCCTGCGCCTGGAGGGATCGGCAAAGATGACCGCCCGTCTCGCCCGCAAGGACACGCACATCGGCGAACTCAAAGTGCCTGCCGGAACCCGCGTAATGCTTGCGCTTTCCGCGGCGAATCGCGATCCGCGCCGTTGGGACAATCCCCAGGCGCTCGTTCTGGACCGGCCCAAAATCAAGGAGCACCTCGCTTTCGGCCGCGGGGCTCATGTCTGCGCGGGGGCGCCGCTCGCGCGTGCCGAGGTGCGGATCATTCTCGAGAAGTTTCTGGAGCATACCTCTCACATCGACTTGATCGAGGAAAGGCACGGACCGCTGAACAATCGGAATTACGATTACGAGGCGAGCTTCATCATCCGCGGTCTGTCGGAGTTGAATATCATGCTGACACCGGTCGAAGGAGCGGTCGTAGCGGAGCCGACAGCGGCCTCGCCGGATGCCGCAAAGAAGCGGTCGGGTTTTTTCAATTTTGGCAAGCGGACAGAGAGCAAGACGATGACCCCCGCGCACTACTCGACCGCTGATACCAAGATCGGCTCATTGATTGCCGATCCGGCCGCGCGGGCGGTGCTCGACAAATATTTTCCCGGCGTCAGCAGCGATAAGCGGATCGGCATGGCGAAAAGCATGACCCTGCGCGCCGTGCAAAGATTTGCCCCGGACAAGTTCACGACAGAGGCGCTGGATGCGGCGGATGCCGAGCTAGCATCCCTCCCAATCCGATAGAAAGGAGGTAATTGCGTTAATCTCCGGAATGGCTTCTAGTCGTCGCAGAGGTGTGGAGAATTCGGCAGTGCGATCCGCGCTGATCGACGCGGCAGAGCTGTTGATCCGAGAGGGTGGGTATCCTTCCGTCACCGCGAGAAACCTCGCCGATAAGATCAACCTCAAGCGACAGATCGTCCATTATTATTTTCACTCCATGGATGACCTATTCATCGCTGTCATCCGGCGCGGAGCCGACAAAGCCCGGCCCCGGTTGGAGGCCGCGTTGGACTCGGCCGAACCCCTGCGCACGCTGTGGGAAATAAACAGCGATCCGGCGCAGGCGACGCTGACCTTGGAGCTGAGTGCGCTCGCCAACCGCCGCCCCGCCGTGCGGGCGGAGGTGAAGCGGTACGCGGAAGAGTTCCGCGATTTGCAGACCCAAGTGCTCGTGCGACATCTCGGGAAACGCGGCATCTCGCCGGACCTTCAGCCGATCGTTGCTACGGTGTTGCTGACGAGCCTGTCGCAAGTTCTGACACTGGAGTCGGCGATCGACATCGACCGCGGCCACGCAGAGACGCTCGAGTTCGTTGACGATTGTCTACGTGCATTTGCCGAGGGGCGGGTGTCTCCCATGCCGCAACCTCCGCGGAAACAATGAGGTCGGGAAAGACAGTGGGAAATCCGAACGTGGCGTACGGCGAGACGTGTCTGCCGATCGGGATACGTTCGCGCTTCGTGGACAACAGCAACGGTCTCGTCATGCACGTGCTCGAGGCCGGCGAGCAGGGCAGGCCGTGCGTACTCCTGCTTCACGGTTTCCCGGAGCTCGCCTTTAGCTGGCGCAAGGTCATGCTGCCTCTCGCGGCAGCCGGCTACCATGTGATTGCACCCGATCAGCGCGGTTACGGCCGCACCACGGGCGGGGACGCTCGTTACGACGGCGATGTGGGGCTGTCGCGGATGACCAACCTCGTGCGGGACACCGTGGGACTGGTCTCCGCGCTCGGTTATGGTTCGGTCATGTCAGTCATCGGACATGACTTCGGCTCACCCGTGGCCGCTTGGTGCGCGCTTTTGCGACCCGATATATTTCGGTCCGTGGTCCTGCTGAGCGCACCGTTTGCGGGACCGCCCGCGGCGCCACCCCCACGAATCGATCTGCAAGAAGAGCTGGCCGCCTTGCATCCCCCGCGAAAACATTACCAGTGGTACTACTCCACGCATGGCGCGAATCGCGATATGCAGCACTGCCCGCAGGGGATCGACGCATTTTTGCGCGATTACTACTTCATTAAGAGCGCGGACTGGAAGCAGAACCAGCCTTTCCCGTTGAAGTCGTGGACTGCCGAGGAACTGGCCAAGTTGCCGAAGTATTACGTCATGGACCTGGACAAGGGGATGGCGGAGACCGTCGCGGCGGAGGTGCCTGCTACGCCCAATTTTGCCGGGTGCAGCTGGCTGCCGGCCGATGGGCTTCATGTCTATGGCAGTGAGTTCATGCGCACCGGCTTTCAGGGAGGCTTGCAGTGGTACCGGTGTTTGACGGATCCCAGCTTTCTCGCGGAACTCGCGACCTATTCGGGGCTAACGATCGATGTCCCATCATGCTTTATCGGTGGTAGAAGCGATTGGGGCGTGTATCAGAGCCCGGGAGCGCTGGAATCGATGGCGAGTACGGCGTGCACGCAGTTCGAAGGCACCCATCTGATAGACGGTGCAGGTCACTGGGTGCAACAAGAGCAGCCGGCGGCGGTGACGGCGCTCATCGAACAGTTCTTAGCCCGGAAACGATGATTTGGCCGATGCGCATCGATCAGATCGGGGGCAGCTGGACGGTTGCATCGTAGCAATGACAATGGGAGCGCCGCTGTCGGTGGCGTAGCCCCGCAGGTCTTTGCGGCGTGGCCGGCGCCGCCGTGGGGTGCGCTGCCAGGGTTACCCGGCAACCCTGGCCTCGACGGGAACTCCGCCCGGTCAGCGCGAGGACAAAGCGTCCATGTCTGCCTGCATACGCCGCTTGTATTCATCCGACCACTGGGCACCCGGTTTCGATTTTTCGGGTGGGGTGGATTTGGGAGCGGGGGGACTCTTGTCGGACCGGATTCGCGGCGCGACTTTCAGCTTGAGAGTCGGGCGAGGAGACGTGGAATTGGGATTGCTCATAGGCTCGTGATGGGTAGTGGGTGTCGCCTCAGCAATGCCCGCTGAAGCACAAATGTGACGTCGATATGTATTCGACTTCGGATGACATGCGGGGTGACAGTTTAACTCAAATCTCCGGTCAATCTATAACCATCGGCATGCAAAGAAATGTAGGTATCTCTCCGACAGAATTGCCCGACAAGAATCGGCCGACAGCGATTGGGAAGGCGAATTATACCCGATGCGTCCTGCGCATTAGCCCATCCGGATTATATCCTCTAGTCCATGGAAACGGCGGCGCTAAAGTGTCCTCGGAAGGCGAGCCGCATATCGCGGTGGCCAAGAGAAGGAATTAGTCATCAGAGTATCAAGCGAAACGGCTCACAGGCGTCTGTCAAAGGGCCGTTAGACACTTTCACCGGAAATGTGCGCATTGATCCGTTGTTCCAATCACCGGGACCCACTCCGTCGTTACGGAGGTCTCGGTT
>Ga0302324_100025521_pt1 | contig 11336 bp, 7 predicted proteins | sample Palsa_T0_1_FD_201949 | JGI IMG/M metagenome (GOLD analysis project Ga0302324, IMG submission 201949) | Peat permafrost microbial communities from Stordalen Mire near Abisko, Sweden - Palsa_T0_1 | ecosystem: Environmental > Terrestrial > Soil > Palsa > Peat permafrost | place: Sweden: Abisko... | reverse complement strand
GGCGGCGGTGGCTCGCGCGCTGGCCAACCGGCCCAAATTGGTGCTGGCGGACGAACCGACCGGCAACCTGGATCACAAGAACGCGGACGAGTCCCTGCAATTGATCCGGCAAACCTGCCGGGAAAACGGGGCGGCGCTGCTGCTGGTCAGCCATGACCGCGAGGTGCTGGCGCAATTTGAGAACGTGCGCCAATTCGCGGCCATCAACCAGGCGGCGCAGGAGGGGCCAAGCTTATGACGCTGTGGCTGATCGTTTGGAAAAGCCTGCGCCAACACGCCCTCTCGACCATGGTCACCGCGCTCTCCATTGCGCTGGCCTGCGGATTGTTGATGGCCGTCTGGTCGGTCAAAGAGCAAGCCCAAGCCACTTTCACAGGTGTCAACGAAGGCTTTGACGCCGTGCTGGGGGCGCGCGGGTCAAAACTACAATTGGTGCTCAATTCGATTTTTCATTTGGAGTCCTCCCCGGGCAATCTGGCCTGGACGGATTACGAGGACATCGCGGGCAATCCGAACGTCGAACTGGCGGTGCCCATCGCCGTGGGAGACAATTATCACGGATACCGTCTGGTGGGCACGACCCCGGCTTATTTTGAACAGACAGAATACGCGCCGGGACAAAAGTTCGCCTTGCAACCCGGCGGCGCTCTCTTCGACCCGGCCCGCAGGGAAGCGTTGGCGGGAGATTTTGTGGCGCGGAAAATGAATTTGAAAGTGGGCGACACGTTCCATCCCTTTCACGGATTGATCTTTGACGAGAAGAGCCAGCACGCCGAGACGTACGTGGTGACGGGGATTTTGAAGCCCTCCAACACACCCGCGGACCGGGTGATGTGGATTCCGCTGGAGGGCCTGCAAAAGATGGCGGGACACGATCCGAAAACGGCGACGGAGATCAGCGCGGTGCTGGTGAAACTAAAGCCGGGCCGCGTGATGGCTGGCTTTCACATGGACATGGTGTATAATAAACAGGGCAACCGGCTTACTTTCGCTTGGCCCATCGGCCGGGTGGTGGCAGAATTGTTTGACAAGATCGGTTGGTTTGACAAGGTGCTGGCACTGGTATCCTATTTAGTGGCGGTGGTGGCGACGGCGTCGATTTTGGCTAGTATTTACAACTCCATGAACGAGCGGCGGCGTGAAATCGCAATCCTGCGCGCCCTGGGCGCACGGCGGAGAACTTTGTTCGCGGCCATCCTGCTGGAGTCTGCTTCAATTTCCGCCTTGGGCATGATGGCGGGCTTCCTGGTCTATGGCGCGATCGTGTCGGTCGTGGCCCAGATCATGCGGGCCCAAACCGGAGTGGTGATCGATCCCTTCAAATTCAGCCGCATCATGTTGTGGGCCCCGGCGGGCTTGATTGGCATGGGGGCGCTGGCCGGGATCGTGCCGGCCATCAAAGCCTGCCGGACGCCGGTGGCGGAGAACCTGGCGCCGCTTTCCTGACCCATGAAGCCACGATGAAATCTCCTTTGTCAAACCTCGCGCGGGCCGCGCTGCTGGCGCTGTTCTGCGCCGGCCACATGCCGCAGGCGCGGGCGCAAACGGCGCCCGCCCAAAACGCCGCGGCGGTGCATGGGACGGCCATTGACGCGCCGGCCCCCGCGGCCTCGGCACCCAAACCCGAGAGCCTTCAGGTCACGCTGGTTGGCGGGCAAGCCTATCGCAACGTCGATTTCCATTGGCTCGCTTCCTATCCTTTCGACGCGCCGAACGAGAAGCTGACCAATGACGCCGCCATCGCGCAGGTGGAGAAACAGATTCCGGCCGCCATCAAAGCGCTGGACGGCCAGAAGGTCATGGTCCGAGGCTTCATGGTCCCGATCAAGGACGTGCAGGGCCATGTCACCGAATTTCTTCTTGTCCGAGATCAGCCGACTTGTTGCTATAGCGGCATGACGGCGATCACGGAATTTGTCAGTGTCAAAGTCATGACCCCCGGAGTAGAATCGATCCTGGATCAGCCCGTCACCGTGCAAGGCAAACTCCATGTCGGCGCCGTGCTGGAGGGCGGCTACGTGCTGGGAGTATATCAAATGGAGGGTGAAAAGCTGGCGGGTCCGCCCAAGCCCTGAGAGGAGTTTCCGCGGCCGGGGGTTAAGTCGTTTACGGAAAAGCCGATAACTGGCTTGGCCGGTTTGCGGCGAAGCCCGGAAACCGGGGAAAATGAACAGGGGCTGCTTGACAGCATGATTTGAGCAGCGGACGCTGAGGCGAAAATATTCGTCTAGTTGCCGCTTGCTTTTGGATTGTGGATTTGAATATAACTGAACGCGCCTGATCCATGCTATTGTCTAGCAAACAGCAAAATGGGGGCAAGGCAACCGAGCCGACGGCTGGAAATGTCAAGGATGACGCCTGCAACAGCCACCTGCCGGGGAGTCGTGGACCAGAAAATGAGAATGGTGGGCCCGATCTTTGGGGCCGGCCTGATTGACCACTATGGCGATACGCATTAATCTTTTGGCCGAAGCTCAAGTCGCTGAGGAGACGCGGCGGAAAAACCCGATCAAGCTGGCCATTTGGATCGGCAGCTTTCTGGTGGCGGTGGTTTTGCTCTACATGCTCAAACTCCAATTGGACATCGTGTTCAGCCGGAAAACTTACTATGCCATCGAGCAGTCGTGGAAGGAGAATAACGACAAGTACAAAGAAGTGACCAATAACATCGCCAAGACGGTCGATATGGACAAGAAACTGGAGGCCCTGGATCGATTGTCCACCAACCGCTTTTATTGGGCTCCTGTTCTCAACGCTCTGCAGCAAACGATGATCAAGAACATCCAAGTCATCCGGGTGACGGGCGAACAGCAGTACAGCAAGGAGGCGGCCAGGACGACCGGCGCCGGCGCCAACAAGGTGACGATTCCGGGCGGCATCGTGGAACAGACCAGTTTGTTCATCGACGCCAAGGATTACGATCCCAACGCCCAAAACTATGACAAGTTCAAAGAGACGCTCAGTAACTACTCTTTCTTTGTCAAACTGCTCGGGCTCCACAATGCTTTCATCCTGGGCGGCACGTTGAGCGCGCCGACCGCGGACCCGACCGATCCGAGCAAACTATTTGTCGTCTTCAGGCTGGCCTCTCATTTTACTGAGGTGAGGCGTGAATAAACTATCCAAAGCGCAGCGGGACCAAATGATCGGCATTGCCGTCGGGACGGTGGTTCTGCTGGCGGCGCTCTGGTTTTTAGGCGTTTCCGCCAAGCAACAGGAGTTGTCCAAGACGGAGGACAACACCGCCCAAACGCAGGACAAACTCAAAAGGGCCGAAAGCACCATGCGGCGCGGCGAGGAGATCGCCGCCAAGCTGGAGGCGCGTCGGCAGCTTTTGGACAAACGCGAGGCCATGTTGGCCCCGGACCGGGATGCCTACGCCTGGATTATCAGCACGATTAATCCGATTATCCAGTCCCGCAAAGGGCTCAGCAACTTCCATTACGCTCAACCTGAGATAAGCGACTCCGGCATCCTGCCTGGCTTTCCCTACAAGTGGGCCACCTTTCATGTCCAAGGCACGGGTTTCTACCATGATCTGGGCAAATTCTTCGCCGACTTGGAAAACAACTATCCTTATTTTCGAATTCAGAACCTGGATATGAGCGCCAATGTCTCGACCGGGGTCGAGGCTGAGAAACTGAACGTGGGTTTTGACTTGGTGGTGCCGGTCAAAGCCAGCGATACAAAATGAGAATTCCCCCTCCATTCCGGCAGGGCATCCGGATCGCGGCCGCCGCTGGGCTGATGTTGTGTCTTGTGCCGGCGTGCAAGCCCGCGGCCCCGCCCGCGGCCCCGGCCAAGCCTGCCGCGGCCAAACCCGCCCCGGTTGCCGCGCCTTCCAGCAATGCTGCCCCGGCCAGCCTCTCGGTTTTCGAGCAGCTTATGCCGCCCAACGGCAGGGATCCGTTTTTTCCCAACTCTCACCGCCGCGATGTTCAATTGTCGCCGGTACCTACGCCGACGCCGCAGCCGGCGTCCTCGGAGTTGGTGCTCAAAGGCATTGTCGGCTCTGCCAACCACCGTCTGGCTCTCATCAACGACGATTCTATTATGGAGGTCGGCGAAGAAGGGTCGGTCCGGGTGCCCGGTGGGCACGTGAAGTTGCGGTGTCTGGAAATCGGCGAGGATTATGCTGTCATCCAAGTCGCAGGTGAAGTTCAAACGAAACGATTGCAACTGAGTAAGAAAGGCTTATGACGCACTCTAGTTCGTCATTCGTGCAATAAATGTCGAGAATGCATAAAAGTCATATGAATATCCAAAACGTCATTGCCATGGTCGTGGCGGTTCTCGTCCCCTGTCTGACCGCCGTTGGCTACCAACAGGCTCAGCCACAACCTAATCAGCCGCCGCCCCCGTCTGCCGCTCCGGCGCCGCCGCTGGGCACCACCAATACGCCTGTGCCAGTGCCGGAACCGCTGCCCCCGCCGCTGCCGGAGGGACGCAGCGTTTCTTATGCGCCCCTGGTCGGGGCCAATCCCCTGGACACCAACGCGCCGGTCGTGGAAGGGGAGCCCACCGACGTGACTTTCAAGGATGTCGAATTGCCGGATGCCATTCGGTCGCTGGCGCTGCAAGCCGGGCTGAACATCCAATTTGATCCCAGTCTTCTTATAACGCCCGACGGCCATGTCATCCCGCCGCCGCTGGTGACCGAGAAATGGCACAACCTAACGGCCATGCAGGCCCTGCGCGCCTTGTTGGATAACTGGGGCTGGCAACTGAATTGGGACCAACGCATCAAGGTGGGGCGCATCGCCAAGAAGGATTTGGCCGCCAAGGAACCGCTAATCGTGGCCGTCGTGCAGTTAAGCTACAGCGATCCCAGCAACATTGTCAAAGAAGTGCAAGGCACCCTCTCGCCCGGCAGCGCGATCATCCCCGACTTCCGCACCCACCAACTGGTCGTTCGCACGACGGAAAAAGAACTTGCCGGCGTGCAGGCCTTGATCAAGAAACTGGATTCGGCCACGCGGCAGATTCTAGTGGAAGCCAAGATTGTGGAAACCAGCAAGGACATTACCTCGGCCAAAGGCGTGGATTGGACAGGAACGCTCGCGGCCCAGCACATCAGTTTTGGCAACGGCTTGACGCAAGGCACGACGGCCATTGGATCGTCGCCAGTAACCAACAGCTCCGGCGGGGGAACCGTTTCGCCGGGCGGCTCCAGCATTCTTGGATCCGGGGGAAGCATTGTTAATGTCGTTAGCAACGTTCCTACTTATCTCACCACCGTTACCGGCAACACTTCGGCCGGCGGCGGCTTTTCCCTCAATACGGCCCGCGGCTTCAGCCCGGCCACGGCCTTTCTCAACGCCGATGGCGTCTCTGCCGTGTTGTCCTTCCTGAACACCGACGCCGACACCAAGACCATCGCCTTTCCCCGCACGGTGGCTCTGGACGGTGTGCCGACGTCATTGATGGTGGTTGAAAACGTCCCCATCTTTGTGCAGACGCAAAGCGCTCCCGCCGGCGGATCGGCGTCGGGCTTGGCCACGATCCAGCCCAACTACGACCTGCTGGTTAATGGCACGATCCTGAACGAAGTGGGCGTGAAGTTGGTTGTGACCCCGCGCATCGCCGGCCCGACCAATGTGCTGCTGGATTTGAAGCCGGAGATTTCGCAACAGGGTCCGACGGTGACCGAGACGTTGAACGGCCAGCCCAACCAGGCGCCGACGTTCAACCGCAGCCGCATCACTACGCAGGCCTCGGTGCCCAGCGGTTACACACTGGTGCTGGGGGGCATGGACCAGGACGTGGTGGGCAAGACTTACACCAAAGTGCCCTTTTTCGGCGATATTCCCGGCCTGGGCGCCCTCTTCCGCAGTGACAGCAAGTCGCACGCGGCGCAAACCACGTTGATCTTTGTCACCCCCACCATCGTCAGCGACACCGATTACCAACCCTCCACCAGCAAGTTTTTGAAGCGAAAACCGATGTCACCCTCCGAGGCGAGCGAATCACCCTGGGATACGGGAGAGCCTTACGACTGGACCAAACCCAGCAAGAAGGTCACCCCGGATTATCAGCCCTAACGTTTAACGTTCTGTGCATCTATGAGTGCAATTGACAAAAAACAAACGGGACACAGGCGCTTTTGGCGCGGGTTAAGTTCGGCCCTGGCTGGCCTTGGCTGGCTGGCGATCTGCATCGGCTCCAACGCCCAAGTCACGGTGGACACCATTGGCGGCGGGGTGCGCCGGGAGTGCCAACCGTCCTATGGCTTTGCCAGCGGCAACACCTACGAAAACGCGCAATTCAACGCTCCCTATTCTTGTGCGCTGGATACCAACGGCAACCTCTGGATTGCGGACAAAAACAATTCCGATGTCGAGCAAATCAGCCAAGCCGGCAATTTGACCGACAGCGTTACCACCGAATATTACACCGTCAGCGGGACCTCACCGCATTTCGTGACTAATTTTCACGCATATACCAATGTCACCAGCGTGGCGGTGGACCCCGGCAACAACCTGTACGTGTTGCTGCCTTCCCCGCCCACGGTGATAAAATATAATCTCACCGCCCAATCCGCCAGCCTCAACGAGCTTTCCGCCCTGCTTCTGACCGGCGCGCCCGCCGGCGTCGTCGCCACGGCCATGGCGGTGGACGCGCATTCCAATGTCTTCCTGGCCTTCACCAACGGCGTCATCATCCGCTTTGCCTTGCTGGACAAAAGTCCACCGCCCACCATCTATTCGGTAGGTTACGCGCTGGGGGCCTCTCCCGCCGTGCATTATGTCGTCACCGGCTTTAATTGGACTCCGTCCGGCCTGGCTTTGCTCCCCGATGGGCAATTGGCGGTGAGCGACACGTTGAGCAACGCGATTTACGTAGTTGCCACCAACGACTACACGGCCAATGCCGGTCCGCAACTGCTCACTGGCGCCAACGGCGCCGGTTATGACGATGGTCCTCCGGAATTCGCCCAGTTCGACCAGCCTATTGGGTTGGCCGCTTCCGCCGACGGTCGTCTGCTCGTCTGCGACATGATGAACAACCGTGTGCGCGTGATCGACACCTTGGCCGGTACCACCACCCTTTACGGAACCGACAGTGGCATCTGGCCGGTCACTTGTTGCTCGTGCGATCCGGCCAGCTATGCCGGTTGGGTGGACGGCGAGGCCGGGACGGCCACCAACAGCGCCTCCAGCCGCGAGCCTGTCAGCGCGACAATCGGGCCGGGCGGCTCGCTCTTTGTGACGGAGGCTTTTTACAGCTTGATCCGCCAGGTGACGAACACCGACTTTACGGCGTTCAATCCAAGCGCCACCGCCCCGGTGGCGGTGACGCTGCCCACTACCGCCATCAACTCAACCAACGCCACGTTGAACGGCACGGTCAATCCAGGGGACTCGGCGGCCTCCTATTTCTTTGAATGGGGCGCCACGAGCAATTATGGCAATTACACCGTGACCAACGTGCTGGCCGCCAATCTCACCCTCGCCCAGTCGGTATCGATGACGGTGAGCAATTTATCGCCCGGCACGACATACCACTTCCAACTGGTAGCCTACAACGGCTCCGGCTTCAGCTATGGCGGCGATGTGTCCTTCGTCACGTTGGCGGCTGCCCCCGTCGTGACCACGTTGCCGGCCACCGGCGTCACGTTCGACGGCGCGGTGCTCAACGCGGAGGTCGATCCAGCGTACTCGGCGACCACGGCTTACTTCCAGTGGGGAACAAGCACCAATTTCGGTGAGCTGACCACGCCGACCAATCTGGACACCGATCTGACGGCCGATCAGCCCGTGGCCTCGACGCTCAGCGGATTGCAGTCGGGCGCGATCTACTACTACCGGGCGGTGGGCTTTAACAGCGGCGGTACGGCCTTTGGCAATGTCCTTGTATTCGACACGCTGACCGTTCCGCCGCCAACGCTCTCCATCACTCCCAGCAACGGTTATTTCCCGGAGTGCGTGACGATTACCGTGACCAGCAGCGCGCCCTTGGTCTATTTCACGACTGATGGCTCCACGCCGACGACCAACAGCACCGAAGTGCCCATGACGCCGAGCGCCGGGGGCTACGTCGGTACCCTGCAATGGTGCAATCCCCAGCAGGACCTGAGCGCGTTGCATGTGATCGCGGTCAACGGACCCAATACGACGGTGGTTCAAGGCATCCTCCCCAGCACCAACCTTATTGGCTTTCCGCAATCTCTGGCCGGCGGCACGGGCGGGCACCTTTATATTCCAGTGGTGGTGGAGCTGCAAACCAACGCTACCCTCGAATCGGTGCAATTTCGTGTCGAAGTGAATCCCATTGGATCGGCGCCCACGATGTCGGCGCTCGACTTGCAGCCGCTGACGACGAACGATTTCGTGTTGCTGCCCGGCCCCGCGCCCCAGAACGCGCCGGTCACCTTTGATACTTTCACCTATCCCACGTCCAGCAATGGTCAGGGATTGTTGATCACGGCCTCGGGCAACAGTTCCGGCCTGGAAATGCAAAGTGCCGGCGTGGTGGTGATGCTGCATCTGCAGATTCCGATCACGGCGGCCAGCGGTCAAAGTTATTCTCTAAGCGTGCTGGACCCTTCCGGCACGTCCGACGGAGTGCGCGCCAATCTGGGCATCACGACCCTGCCGACGCAGACCTTGACCGTCTCGGACCCGGCCTACATGGTCGGTGACTCCACCCCGAGCTACGGCTACAACGCCGGGCAGTTTGGCCAGGGCGCGCTGGACAACGCCGACGTCAATAATGCGATCTACGCCTCGGTGGGAATCCGCGTTCCGCCCGCCGACAGCGACGCTTACAACAGCATGGATTCCTGGCCGCCGGATTCCGCGGGCCGGGGCGGCGACGGTTTCGTCCGGTTGCTGGATTGGGAGACGATCCTGGCGCGTTCGCTGGGCGGGGTGCTGATTTATCCCGGATTGGACACCAATAATTATGTGCGTTTCTGGACCAACGGCGACAACGGATTCCCGTCTCATGCGGTGGTGGACTGGGAACCGGGCGGTCCGCCCGTGCCGCTCTCGCTGGATCGGGATGCGACCTCCGCCGGGGGGCCGGCCGAGAAGCTCTCTTTAACCAACGTGCCGCCGGGATTGGTCTGGTTCTGCCAAGCCTCGGTTGGCTCTGGCGCCATCATCAACGCGCAGCCGGGAAACACCGTGGCGCTGCCGGTTTACGTCAATGTTTTGCCGGGCTTCAGCCTGGCCGCCCTGCAATTCAGATCCATTGTCACCGGCGGCAGTGGCGCGCCGGGCGTAACCTCGATCCAATTTATTCCCGCCGCTGGCGTGCCTTCTCCGCTTGTCTTGCCCGGACTTTCCGGCAACGACACGGTGCAGGCGTGGAGCTTTGGTTCTTTTGCCGCGCCACTGGAAAAGAGCAATTATCTCGGAACCATTTCTTTCCAAATCCCGTTGAGCGCAGGCGTGGGAGCGAGTTACGCGTTGCATTTTGTCGGAGTCGATGGCGCGCCGGGCAACACGGCCTATCAAATGGAAAGCCATCCGGGTTGCGTCTGGGTCATGTCTGAGGCCCTGCAACCGGCCTCGATCACTTCGGACGAATGGAAGCTGGCCTTCTTCGGCAGTTTGACCAACAGCCAGGCGGCGGACAACCTGGACGCGGACGGGGACGGGGCGCTGAACTGGCAGGAATACGTGGCCGGCACCAACCCGACCAACGCCCTTTCGCGCCTGCAATTCACCAGCGCCAGTTTCTCCACCAACGGCGCGCCCGGCGTGGCCATCAACTGGCTGACTGCGCCCGGCAAGATCTACACCCTGCTGGCCAGCCCCGCTTTGACCGGCGAGGCTTGGACGCCCATCCACAGCAACACCGGCGATGGCAACGAGTATCAATTCATCGACACCAACTTTGGCGGCGGCGCCCGCTTCTACCAGATTGAAATCCAGCCATGAGAACTCAAACTACCAGTCATCCTCTGTTGAGACACTTTGTTTTGGGCGTTCTGGCCGCGTCCCTTTGCGCCCCGCCGGCCCGCGCGCAATTTGTCAGCACGGCCGTCACCAACCTCAGTCAGCCGGCTGGGGTCGCGGTGGATGGCAGCGGAAACCTCTATATCACCGATCCCGGCAACTTTCGCATTGCCAAATTTGTTCCTTCCAGCGGCGCGTTGACCACGCTGGCGGGATCACCGGGCAACTATGGAGCCGCCCAGGGCACGGGTACGGCTGCCACCTTTTTCATTCCGCAGGGGATCGTCGCGGCCCGGGGCGGATTGATCGTGGCCGATCAAGGCAGCCAATTGATTCGCTACGTCACTTTTGGCGGAACGGTCTCCAACCTGGCCGGCCAGCCCTTCGTCAGCGGGAATGCCAACGCGCAGGGGACCAATGCCACCTTCAGCTATCCCGAGGGCATCGCGGTGGACAGCGCGGGCAATCTCTACGTGGCGGACTCGCAAAACAACGCCATCCGCGAAATTGACACCAACAATAACGTCACCACCGTGCCGGTCGGCGGGTACGTTTTTGACCTGCCCAACGCGGTGGCGGTGGATAACAACAACAACAATCTTTGGGTGGCCGACTCCGGCCATGATGTCATTTGTTTGATCAGCAACGGAGCCGTCACCGTGGTGGCGGGAGTGTCCGGGCATCCCGGCACCAACGACTCGCTCACGGCGGCCAGCGCCCTTTTCACTTCTCCTTCCGGTCTGCTCTGGGACCAAAATAATGACAGTCTCCTTATTAGCGACTCCGGCAACGACACCATCCGCAGCTTGTTTCTGACCAATTACAACGGGTCGCTCACTTACGCCGTGCAGACCATCGCCGGCCTTCCGGGCAAACCGGGTTATATCGACGGGACTCTCGCGATGGCGCGATTCTCCGCGCCCATCGGCATGAGCTTCGATCCGTCAGACTTCGGCTTCTACGTAGCGGACAGCGGCAACAATGTTGTGCGAGACCTGCAAACCACCGAGCCGTTGCCGCCCGTGGCCGCGCCGGTGTTCGGCTATGTGACCTTCCCTGGCGATGCGAATCCCCCTTTTACCTCTGTCTTCATTGAGGCATCCTCCGCCGTCTTCAACAATATTACCAATATTGCCATCGAGGCCGAAGGAGGCACGGAAACTTACATCAGCTACGGACCAACCGGTTCCAAGATCCCGCCGCCAGGGCCGGCCACCGAGACGGCACCGATCTATCCTGGCGACGGCTCCCTCCCATCGCAGATTGCTTCCGCCATTTCGCCGGATCCCGGTACCAACGATATAACGATTTACGCCGTCGGGTTCCAATCCGGCCGGAGAGCCAGCCCGGTGATCAGCGCGCGATTCCAGTTCATCACGGCCAATCCGGTTATCATTGGCGATAACGCCGCCGACGTCCTTTTGCAAGATA
>Ga0302324_100025520_pt1 | contig 11337 bp, 12 predicted proteins | sample Palsa_T0_1_FD_201949 | JGI IMG/M metagenome (GOLD analysis project Ga0302324, IMG submission 201949) | Peat permafrost microbial communities from Stordalen Mire near Abisko, Sweden - Palsa_T0_1 | ecosystem: Environmental > Terrestrial > Soil > Palsa > Peat permafrost | place: Sweden: Abisko... | reverse complement strand
GCTGGCTCAGCGCCTGCCACATCCACCAGCATGCAGCCGATCAGGTCGCCGATGTACACCTCATCCGGCTCCAGCGCCGCCCGCTCCGCCTGCGGAATGGCCACGATCAGCCCCGCCAGCGTCTCGGCCGCGGAGATCGAATCCACCCCCGCAAAATGCAGCACTACGCCACCCTTGTGCAGCCAGTGGGCGATCAGCTCGGCCTCGCGGGGGAGCACGGGCGCTGCCGGGCGCGCGCCGGGCGCAGCCTCACCCAGCAGCCAAAGCCGCCGCCGCTGAGCAAATCTCTCGGGAAAATCGGTGAGAATGTCGGCGAAGACCTCGCCCTTGCGGCCCTGTGGCCGGCGTATCCGCGCCAGCCAGACCCATGCGTCTGCCGCTGTCATCCAAGTCTCCGCGGCCCGGCCGCCTGCGCCGCCATCCTAGACAAGGTCGTCTTCTTCTTCCAGGATGTCGAGCGTATAGCGGTGATTGAGCTTCATGCTCACGGCGCCCAGAATGGTGCGCACCGACCGCGCCGTGCGCCCCTGCTTGCCGATCACCTTGCCCACGTCCTGGGGCGCAACCTTGAGCTTGAGAACCGTGTTCTCGTCGCGGCTCACGCTCAACACTTCCACGGCCGCCGGCTCATCCACCAGGGCCCGCGCAATCTCGCGGACCAGCTCATCCACTTGAACCATATCGTCTTGGGTCATGCACTTGCCCCTGACCATCCGCCCAGGGCGAGGTGCGGCCCCAAGCGTTGCCGGAATACTAACAGCAAACGCCCCGGCGCGTCTGTGAGCACGGGGCGCATGTTTGTGGCCTGCTTCCCTCTTGCGAATGGAAGAGTGGCGAATCAGGCCGCGACTGGCTCTGCGGCAGGCGCTGGCGCGGCGGGGTTCTTGGTCACCAGCTTTTCCACCGTGGTGGACATCTGCGCGCCCACGCCGCGCCAGTAGGCGATGCGTTCGTGCTTTAGATCCACACTCATGGGGCTGGTCCGGGGGTTGTAGGTGCCGACGACCTCAATCGAACGGCCGTTGCGGGCGCGGTCCTTTTCAATGACCACGATGCGGTAGTAGGGCTGCTTGCGGGCGCCAAAGCGCGCCAAACGAATCATCACCACGGCGATACGGTTCCTTTCAAAGTCCTGTGCTCTTTTTCAACATCAAAATCCTGTGTTTCAAGAAACAACGCTCTTGCTTCAATCTCCAGCGCAAGGGTTCAATTTCCGAAGCGCTGCTTCAGTCCGCAGCACACCCTTGCAGCGAATCAGCTTTGTAACAGGGCACGACTTCAGTCGTGCCGAAAAAGCCCCATTTCGCGGCGGGCTTTAGCCCCTGAGGTGCGCTGCGTCAATCTGCAACAGCTCCCAAGGTCCGCCGGCCAACATCTCACCGGCTCCGGGCCAAACAAAAGGCCAGGCAAGAGTGCCCAGCCGCGCAAGACACAACACCTAAGTATCGCCGAAAACAGCTGATTCAAGCAAATGCTGTATGTCCGCGCCCCCTTATTGCTTTCATCCTGAGCGAGCGCAGCGAGTCGAAGGACCTGCGTTTCGTCTCCCCAATTGCACGAAAAGCCCCAAACCGCCGCTGCACCATGTCACGTCTTCATGCCGGAAACAAAAACCGCAGCATCGGCGTGACCCGCCGCGCCCAGCTAGCCTCGTCATGCGTGCCGCCGTGCACTTTTTCAAAGTGCAGCGTCTGTCCTGGCCGCCAGCCGTTGGCCTTGAGCCGCCGGTTGAGCGTTTCCGCGTCGTGCAGCGTGCGGCGCCCTTCGCGGTCGCCCACGTCGAGCCACAGCCGCGGCCGCTCCCAGATCTCCGGCGCGCGCTCGTTGAGGTAGCCGAGGATGCTCTTGTGGTTCCACCAGACGCTGGGCGAGAGCACGGCCAGCTTGCCAAACCACGTGGCGTAGGTGAGGCCGAGATAGAGCGTGACCAGCCCGCCCAGCGACGAGCCGCCCAGGCCGGTGTGTTCGCGCTCACGGCGCACGCGGTAGCGGCTGGCGATGAAGGGCAGCACCTCCCGCGTCAGCATCAGGCCGTATTGCGCGGCCTCGCCGCCGCCCATCTGCCAGTCGCGCTCATACGTGTACTCGGCCAGCCGCCGGTCGCCCGTGTTGTAGATGCCCACGATCACCAGCGGCTCCACTTCGCCGGCCTCGATGGCCGCATCGGCCTGATCGCCCATCTCCCAGGTCCGCCCCGGAATGTAGGAGGTCCGCCCGTCGAAAAGATTCTGCCCGTCCTGCATGTAGAGCACGGGGTAGTGGCGCTCCGGCTGCTCGTCGTAGCCCGGCGGCAGGTAGACGATCACATCGCGCTGGCCGGGCAGGTGATGGCTGCGAAAGCCGCGATGCAGCCTGAGCCGCGGATGCGCTGTCGCTTCTCCGGCCGCCAGCAACCCCCTCGGCGTCATCGCACCCGCTTCGCTTTCCAGATTCAATCGCGTCGATCCTTTAGTCTCTTGTATTGCTTATCGGCCGAAAAGCCGAGCTGATCGTTGATCCAGTCCCTGGTCCTTGGTCCCTAGTCCCTGCTTTTCGGCTTCTGGCTGTTACATTATCAAGAAACGTACCGGAGAGCGCAACGCATGAATCGTGAGCATCACAAGTGGTATTCCTCCCGGCTGGGCCGCGACATGGAGCTGCTCGTCTTTGGCCACGCCGGCGTGCCGGTCATCGTCTTCCCCACCTCCGGCGGCCGCTTCTACGAGTTTGAAGATCGCCGCATGACCGCGGCGCTCGGGGGCAAGATCGACGCCGGCGAGGTGCAGGTCTACTGCGTCGACTCGGTCGACATGGAGAGCTGGTATAACCGGCAGGTGCCGCCGCGCTGGCGCATCGCCCGCCACATGCAGTTTGAGGACTACGTGCTGTCGGAGGTCGTGCCGCTGGTTCGGCAGAAGAACTGGGACCGCCATCTGGTCTCTCTCGGCTGCAGCTTCGGCGGCTATCACGCCGTCAACATCGCCCTGCGCCATCCCGACGTGTTCACCGGCTTCCTGTCGATGTCGGGCGCATTCGATCTCACCAATTTCCTGCACGGCTACTACGATCAGGATTGCTACTTCAACCTGCCCACGAGCTATCTGCCTAACCTCGGCGATCCGTGGTTCTTCGACCGCTACAAGCACAACACCTACATCCTGGCCACGGGATGGGACGACCAGTGCCTCGGCCAGAACCAGAACCTCGACCGCATCATGAGCTCGCGATGGATTCCCCACAAGCTGTATATCTGGGACACGTTCAACTCCCACGACTGGCCCACCTGGGAGCGCATGGTGCAGGAATATCTGTGACAGCTATCAGCTGACAGCTGACAGGCGCATATCAACGCGGTTCAACGCACCGCAAATCTGTCATCCTGAGCGAAGCCGAAGGACCTGCGTTTCCGCGGGCCAGAATGAATCAAAAACCGGAGGCACACATGAGCGCACTCAACCCCTACGACAAATACCTCGACGGACGCCCTATCGAAGCCATCCTGGCCGACACATCGGGGCGGATCGGGGAATTGCTGGAAGCCATTGGGCCGGGCAAGGTAGCCACCCCTCCCGAACCCGGAAAATGGAGCGCGGCGGAGATCGTTTGCCACCTGGCCGACTGCGAAGTCGTATTCGCATTTCGCCTGCGCCAGACCCTGGCCGAAGACGCGCCGACGATCCAGCCTTTCGATCAGGATCGATGGGCCGCTACTTATCCCGGAGTCCCAGCCCGCCAGGCTCTCGAAACTTTCGCCGTACTCCGCGATTGGAATCTGCAGCTGTTCGGCGCCGTTCTCCCCGCGGCGGCCCATCGCGTGATGACCCATCCCGAGCGCGGCACCATGACCTTTCAGACGGTAGTCGAAACCATGGCCGGCCACGACCTGAACCACATCGGCCAGTTGCAGCGGCTGGCAAATCCGTAAGCCCCGCCAACCTGCCAACCCGCCATCGCGCGCAGCGCAGCCAACTCGCCAGCAGTCAACTCGCTGTTTTGACGGCTTGAATTCGCACAAAAAATGGGTGCCCCAGGTCTCGACTTTGAGGCCTGGGATAGCACGAATCTCCAGGTGGACCTCACCAGATTGGCTCCATCGCAGACCCGGTTCCTACAAACTCTCGCGGGTCACCAAAAAATCCTGCAAGAACTCCCCTTCACACCGTTCATCAGGTGTGGGCCATGACGATTTGCGCTGCACCGGGAACCATTTCGCGCTCGCCGGGGTCCAAGGGAATAGCATTTCATGTCGCCAGCTCAAGGAGGCCCGATGCGCCGTCCGCTCGCTCTGCTATGCCTGTTTGTCTTCACGCTGTCATTGCCCGCGCAACCGCCGGCCGTCACTCACGCCAAACCCGCGCCGCCGGCCCCACCGCAGGGGTCGCAGGTGGTCCCATCGCAGGTGGTGAAGGACCTGCCCGTCCGCAAGGTTGTGCTCTACAAAAACGGCGTCGGCTACTTTGAACATGCCGGCTCCGTGATGGGAAATCAGCGCGTGGCCATCGACTTCACCTCGCCGCAGCTCAACGACGTGCTGCAGTCGCTCACCGTGCTCGACGAGGGCGGCGGGCGCATCGCCGGCGTCAACTACAACTCCACCACGCCGCTGGCCGAGCAACTCAAATCGCTGTCTCTGGGCATGAGCGACGACCCCTCCTCGACCGAGCTCTTCCAGGCGCTGCGCGGTCAGCGCGTCGAGGTTACCGGCGGGCCGGGCGGCGTCATTGCGGGCCGGCTGATGTCGATCGAAGCGCGCAACGAGAAGACCGGCACATCCACCGGCGACGACAGCGACACCGTGCAGAAGTTCTATCTCACGCTGGTGGCCGCGTCGGGCGCGGTGCGCGTCATCGAGCTCACTCCGGCGCTCAGCGTGCGCCCGCTCGACACGAGCCTTGAGGGCCAGCTCGACCGCTATCTTGAACTGCTCTCGACCAACCACTCCACCGGCCTGCGCCATCTCACGCTCGATGCGATCGGGACGGGCCAGCGGCAACTGCGCGTGAGCTACATCAGCGAGGTGCCGGTGTGGAAGTCGACATACCGCATTGTCTTTCCGCATGACCCCACGGGCAGCGCCATCGTGCAGGGGTGGGCCGTGGTCGACAACACCGTGGGCGCTGACTGGGACAATGTGCAGCTTTCACTGGTGGCGGGCGCACCGCAGAGCTTCATCCAGCCGCTCTCGCAGCCGCTCTACATGCGGCGGCCCGAGATAGCGATTTCGACCGTTGCCGAGACCACGCCGCAAACGCATGAGGCGGCAGACTCGAAGGAATTCGACAGGGTCGAAATGACCTCGAAGCTCGCAGCGCCGCCGGCCATCCACGGCAACAGGAACAGACAAGACTCCAATCAAGCCGATGCCCTGTCCGTACAGACCAACTCAAATTCCGTCAACACCCTCATTTCACAACAACAGGTTTCAGAGATCGCGACCAATAACCGTAACTTCGCGGCACTGGCCGCGATCGGCGCAGGCGTCAGCGGCGGCTCAGGTGTGGGCGGCGGCGTCTATCGCCCGTCCGACGCCATCGAAGAAGGCGACGTCTCCACCAACGCCTTCGACGACTTCTTTGAATACGCGCTCAAGCAGCCCGTCACCATTCACAAGAACGAGTCGGCTATGGTGCCCATCCTGCAACAGGACTTGCCCGCCGAGCATGTCACGCTGTGGAGCGAAAAGGAGGCGACGCCGCTGCGCGCGGTGTGGCTTGAAAACAAGTCGCAGCTCACGCTCGACTCGGGCAGCTTCTCCATCTTTGAGAGCGGCGAGTTTGCCGGCGAGGGCCTGCTCGACCCCATCCACCCCGGCGAAAAACGCTTGCTCTCCTATGCCGCAGACCAGGCCGTGCGCGTGAAGGTGACGGCGCGCGACAGCAAGCGCACGCTGCATCATGTGCAGATCCGCAAGGGCTCCATCGTCGAGACGCACATGGAGGTGGCGACGGTGACCTACTCGGCCACCAACTCGGCCGACGTGGAGCGGACCGTCTTACTGGAACATCCGCGCCGCACCAACGGCTGGTCGCTCGACGAGGGTTTGAAGCCTGCTGAAGCTTCGCCCAATCTCTACCGCTTCCGGCTTGCGGTGCCGGCGCACTCGACTGCCAAGCTTGAAGTGCGCGAACGTGGCCCCGAGTACTATCGCGTCACGCTCAATGCCAATCAGAATCAGGTCAGCTATCTGCTCGATCTGCGCTCGCGCGTCCCCTCCACGCTCGATTCGATTCAGCCCGTGATTGACGCGCAGATCAAGCTGACCGACCTCGACGCCCGCATCGCCGATTCAAAGAAGGCGGAGGAAACCGCGGCCGCCGACGAGGCTCGCGACCGCGAAAACCTGACCGCGCTCAAGGGCAACGATGCAGCGAAGCGATTTGTGGACGAGCTCAATCACGCCGAGGATCAGCTGCAATCCACGCGCAAGCAGACGGCCGATCTCGACCTGCAAAAGCAGGCCGCGGAGCAGAAGCTCAACGAGCTCATCTCCGGCCTGAGTTTCGACTGGGACGAAAAGCCGGCTGTCCCGTAGCAAGCGTCAAGCATAGACTCAAGACATCCCGCAATGCACACATGGAGCACTGCCGCCCATGAGAGCCACCGGCTTCGAGTCTCGCCATCGCACGCTGCTGCACCTTCAGATCGTTGCGCTCGCGTTTCTCACCTATCTGTTCGATCGCGACGACGTGGTGTGGAGATATATCAAGGACAATCCGGCGAGCAGGCTGCTGGAGCATGCGGCTTTCCTTGTGTCCACAGCCCTGATCGGCGTGGGCGCGGTGCTCTGCACCAGAGCGCGCGCTGGGCCGGAACGCGGCGGCATCGGCACGCAGAATTCCCAACCCCTCGGCGAGTTGATTTTCGCGGCCGGGCTCGCGTTTCTGGCGCCGCTCTCGGGGGCTGTGCTGCTGATCGCGCTTGAGTCGATTCGGCTCTACCGGCTGGCGCGGTTCGATGATACGGGCTCGCAAAGGCCATTGACGCCGCATCCGATTTTGGGCCGCGCATGGGGAAGCGCCATTCAGCAGGAGGCGGCCAAATGGGGAATGTTTATTACCATGATCGTTTTCACCATTAACCTGATCGACCGCGTCGCGGAAGTGCTGGCCGGGGCCAGCGTGCTCGTGTGGGCCATCGTCAACCTGCCCGCGGCTCTGCGCAAAGGCGTCTCACCGTAGGCTCCCGCGGAACCTGCATTGCGGAAGATCCCCTGCTTCAGGGCCGGAAAATCCGGGCGCTCGCCCGCCTGCCGTACACTGGTTTGGAGCGCGTGCGGGGAGTCCATTTCAGCCCTCGCCGCACCAAAACGGAGGGTAGATACGGCATGAAAACCATCGGCGTTTTGTTCGGCATGGAAAACAGCTTTCCCGGCGCATTGGTGGAGCACATCAACGCCCGCAACGTCGACGGCATCCGTGCCGAGTTCGTGGAAACCGGCGCGGTGCATCTCGACAAGGCCCCACCCTACGCGGCCATCGTAGACCGCATCTCGCACGACATTCCGTTCTATCGCGCCTATCTCAAGCACGCCGCCCTCAACGGCACCGCGATTATCAACAACCCCTTCTGGTGGTCGGCCGACGACAAATTCTTCAACTACACGCTGGCCGCGAAGCTGGGCGTGGCCGTGCCCGCCACCGTGATCCTGCCGCACAAGAAGCATCCCGAGGGCACCACCGACCGCTCCATGCGCAACCTTGAATATCCGCTCGACTGGGACTCGGTGTTTGCCTACGTCGGCGAACATGGATTCATGAAGCCAGTGGACGGCGGCGGCTGGCGCGACGTCTATCACATCCACAATCGCGAGGAATTTTTCAAGGCCTACGATCAGTCCCATCAGCTCTGCATGCTCTACCAGAAGGCCGTCGAGTTTACCGAGTATTTCCGCTGCTACGTGGTCGGCCAGAAGAAAGTCCACATCATGCCTTACGACCCGCGCAAGCCGCACCATGAGCGCTACGTGCAGAACCCGCCGGCCTACGACAAGAACCTGCTCAAACGCGTGGAGCAGGACGCGCTGACGCTGTGCAAGGCGCTGGGCTACGACCTCAACACCGTTGAATTCGCGGTGGAGGATGGCATCCCGTACGCGATCGACTTCATGAACCCCGCACCCGACGCCGATTTGAACTCTGTCGGTCAGGCCAACTTCGATTGGATTGTGCGCGAAGTGGCCGATCTTGCGATTGCGAAGGCCAAGGCCGCGCCAGTGAAGATGGAGCTGCGCTGGTCGTCGTTCCTCGGGGCTGCGGCCGCGCCAGCCAAGGCGAAGAAAAAGCCGGCGGCGAAAAAGAAGGCGGCTAAGGTGGGCGAGAAGGTTGAAGCATAATTCATGAAAACTTTTCCCTACGATTCGGCAGAGCATCTTGAAGACGACCAGGCAATCGCAGAATATCTTGAGGAGGCGATGAAGATAGCGATGGAGGACTCCGATCCATCCTTTCTTGCCGTGGCCCTCGGCACTGTGGCGCGTGCGCGCGGCATGTCTCAGATTGCCCGGGATGCGGGTCTCTCTCGCGAGAGCCTCTACAAGGCGCTTGGGTCGGAAGGCAACCCCGAATTTGGCACGGTGCTAAAAGTGCTTCAGGCGCTTGGGCTGAAGCTCTCCATCCAATCGCAAGGCACGGCAGCCTGAGCAACTCCTCATTTCGCACCTGCTTGATCGCCTTAAACGACTTTATGGTCGGCAGCTTCTCCGCCTGTGATTGTACGAGCCGAGCATCTATTTTGCCCTCCCCAATCCCGTACAATGACGCAAAGCTGTCTCTCAAGGAGCGCACATGCGGCCATCGTTTTCGCTCGGCATTGAAGAGGAATACCAGACCATCGACCCGGTCACGCGCGACTTGCGCTCTCACATCGAAACCGAGATGCTGGAGCACGGCAAGCTGCGCCTGCAGGAGCGGATCAAGGCAGAGATGCACACGTCCGTCGTCGAGGTGGGCACGCGCGTCTGCCGCAACATCGACGAGGCGCGCGAAGGCATCTACGAGCTGCGCCGCGAGATGATCAAGCTGGCCGAGGAGCACCATCTCAAGCTCGTGGCCGGCGCCACGCATCCCTTTGCCGACTGGCGCAAGCAGAGCATTTATCCCGACCCGCGCTACCACCAGGTGGTCAAGGACCTGCAGCTTGTGGCCCGCGCCAATTTGATCTTCGGCCTTCATGTGCATGTGGGAATTGAAGACCGCGAAGCCGCCATCCGCATCATGAATTCGATGCGCTATTTCTTGCCGCACATCATGGCGCTGGCCACCAACTCGCCCTTCTGGCTCGGCCTCAACACAGGCTACAAGGGCTATCGCGCCAAGGTGTTTGAAAACTTTCCCCGCACCGGCATTCCCGATGCCTTCGCAAGCTACTCCGAATTTGAAAACTACGTCAGCCTGCTGGTAAAAACCAACTGCATCGACAACGGCAAGAAGATCTGGTGGGACATTCGCCCGCATCCGTTCTTCAACACGGTCGAGGTGCGCGCCTGCGATATCCCGCTGCGCGCCGAGGAGACGGTCGCCATCGCCGCGCTCATCCAGGCTACTGCGGTTTACCTCTATAAGCTGCACGAGTCCAACCAGGACTATCGCCAGTACGCGCGCCCGCTGCTGATGGAAAATAAATTCCGCGCCGTGCGCTACGGGCTCGACGGCAAGCTGATCGATTTCGGCAAGCAGCAGGAGGTCCCCGAACGCGAATTGCTCGAAGAGTACCTCGCGCTGATCGATCCGGTCGTTGATGAGCTGGGCAGCCGCGAGGCCATCGATGGCGTACGCAAAATCATGTCCACGGGCACAGGGGCCGATCGCCAGCTCAAAGTATTCGAAGCCACCAACGGCGACCTGAAGGCTGTGGTCGATTACATGGCGGAGGAAACCGCGGCGGGATTGTAGCCGGTCAAAAATGCAGCGGGCCGCGCAGTCGCTGCGCAGCCCGCTGTCAGCTGAGTCAATCGTTGCCAGTACCTCGACTGTGTGGATTCGTAATCTCATCCACGACGCTTGGGTGCCCCAGGTCTCGATTTTGAGACCTGGGAAAGCACAATCTCAACATACCAAATCACGCGGTCAGAGACCTGGCGCCTCGACTGTGTGGATTCGTAATCTCATCCACGACGCTTGGGTGCCCCAGGTCTCGATTTTGAGACCTGGGAGACCACGAATTCACGCGGTCCCGGCACTAGCTCTGCGGAGGCGGCGGAGGCCCGTCGCCGCCAGGCCCGCCGCGATGCTCCATCCTCTGGTTGCGCTCCTGCTGCCACGCGGTGAACTTCGTCTTCTGCTCGTCGTTGAGCAGGGCCGCGATCTTCGTATCCGTGGCCTGGCGAATCGCCTCCATCTGCTCGCGGCTGGACCGCGGCGCTTCGGCTGCCGTGTCACCGCCAGCAGGATTACGCAGCGCTTCCGCCTGCTGCCTGCGCTCTTCCAGCAGCGTCTTCACCTGTGTGCGCTGCGCATCGCTCAGCGACAGCACGTGCGTCAGCTCACGCAGTTCGCGCTCCGGGCCGCCGCGATGCATTCCGCCCGGTGGTCCTGGGGGTGGTCCGGGCGGCGCGTCCGCCTGCGCCCATACCGCGCAACTGCCGGCTGCAAGCACGCCTGCCAGCACCATCGTTCGCCGCGCCAACATCAATCCGTATGCGAAATCAAACATATGCAATGCTCCTCTCGATTGGGTGGAGATATCGTGGCATCCGCTTGTCCCGCCCGTCTCGCGCGGCAGGCGCCTGCATCCGCGTCCGATACTCCGTGATAGAACCTGGCTTTCAAGTTTCGAGCGGCATCGCCGGCGATTGTGCTCACTGTGCTAGACGCCATCCTCCGCATGTTCGTTGACGTCCGTCGCACGATTTCTTTTTTTGTAAGTTGCGGCGCCGTCGCAGTCAACGCCGATGCGAGGCCGCACCCGGCCCAGCAGACCAGTTACAGTGGAAGCATGTTTGTGCGCAGCCTCTCCATTCAGCGGATCGATGCGGTCGGAGCGGCTCAACCCTGTCCCATCCGCTGGATCGACAACTTTGCCATGCGCAACTTCACCAACGACGCGGTGTTCGACGATACGCTGCCCGTGGGCGATGGATGGCTCGAAGCCGGACATCGCGTCCCGCTCGATCGGCTGCGGCCGGCCATGGAAGATTGGTTTCGGCGCAAAGGCTATCTCAAGCCTGGCGAGCGGCTGGAAATTGTGGAACGAAACCCGCCCGCGAAGCCGTAGTCGATTCCCCGGTTTCATCGTCCACTTTGCCGAACCGAAACAAATCGATTAGTCTCATCCGGTGATTGCGCGGCGATATCGGCGATGCCTCAGTGCCGCTACGTCTCTGGCCGTTCGATGTAGTACCTAATGATGAGTGCCCCATGT
>Ga0302324_100025518_pt1 | contig 11337 bp, 9 predicted proteins | sample Palsa_T0_1_FD_201949 | JGI IMG/M metagenome (GOLD analysis project Ga0302324, IMG submission 201949) | Peat permafrost microbial communities from Stordalen Mire near Abisko, Sweden - Palsa_T0_1 | ecosystem: Environmental > Terrestrial > Soil > Palsa > Peat permafrost | place: Sweden: Abisko... | reverse complement strand
GTCGCATCTATAAATTGACGCTCGACGGGAAGGTGCTCGGGTGGCTCGGCGGCACAGGCAGGCAGCTAAAGCATTTCGGCTGGATTCACGAGATGGCGTGCCCGTCCGAGAATGAGCTCTATGTGGCTGAGCTGCTGAACTGGCGCGCGCAGAAGCTGATATTGCATCCCTGATGCGCGCGTGTGCGCGGGCGAGGGGCCCGCGCACCGTGCTGCTGCGCTGAGCTACGCGGGAAGGTGGCAGACCGCTTCGATGTTATGGCCGTCCGGGTCGAGCACGAAGGCGCCGTAGTAATTCTTGTGATAATGCGGGCGCAGACCCGGCGGACGCAGAGCCGCTGTCGGTTGCCAATATGGTCGAGCATTGAATCCTCCTTCTTGCAGGCGCTAAGCCATTCTGCCGCCATCGACCCCGATAATCTGTCCCGTGATGAAACTTGCCTTGTCAGACGCGAGAAACACGATCGCCTGTGCAACCTCTTCGGGCCGGCCCATGCGTTTGACCGGCATGTTCGCCACAAACGCTGCCTTTCGCTCCGCGGTACCCGTGAAACGCGTGAACATGTCGGTATCGATGGGGCCGGGCGCGATGGCATTGACGCGCACGCCGTACGCTGCCGCTTCGAGCGCCGCCGAGCGCGTGAGACCTTCGACCGCGTGCTTGCTCGCCGAGTAGATCGCGCTGCCCGCTTTACCCCTTTGTCCGAGGCTCGAGGAGATGTTGATGACGCTGCCGCTGCCTTGCGGCTGCATAATGCGTAGCTGATGTTTCATGCCGAGCAACGTGCCCAGTACATTGGTATCGAAAGTCGCGTGATAGCTCTCGACCGTTTGTTCGGTGACCGGGGCTGACTGACCTTCGGTCCCGGCATTATTGATCGCGACATCCAGGCGGCCAAAGCTCGCGACCGCCCGCTCTATCAGCGAGCGCACCTCATCCTCGCGGCTCACGTCGGTGCGCTGAAACAGCGCCTCGGCGCGCATGCCGCGCAGCTCCTCGACCAGCGAGCTCCCGGCTGCTTCGTGTCGACCGGAAACGAGAATGCGCGCGCCCTCGCGCGCAAAGGCGAGCGCGGCGGCGCGGCCGATGCCGGTGAGAGCGCCGGTGATCAATACGACGGGTGGGTTCAAGATTTATCTCCTGGCGAGCATTTCGTCCTGGATTCGGCCTTTCCAATGACCGCCGCGACCGAGTCGATATTGCACCGCAGAATGAATGGTCGCGACAGCATAGAACATCGCAATGACAGGCAAGCCAACGCACCAAAGCGGGAACAGGCCATAAAAGCGAACCATAGGCGCATAGCTGATGCTCATGAGCGTCCAGGCCGCCGCGCCCAACGCTATCGGGATCGGCTGCCCCGAAAGCAGTAGCAGCGGCGGCAACGCGAAAGTCGCGCACAGCGCCAGAATAGTTGCCGCCAGCAGTAGCCAGGAATGATGCAGCTGATTGAAGGCCGTGCGCGAGATCATCCTGCCAATCTCGGCAAAGGAGCCATAAGGGCGGATGCTGCGCGCTGTTCGAGTCAGCCCGAGCCAGATAGTGCCACCCGCAGCCTTGATCGCCTGCGCAAGCGCGCAGTCATCGATGAGCTGCGAGCGGATGGCCTGCAATCCGCCGATCCGCGCCAGCGCTTGCGAGCGAACGAGCATGCAACCCCCGGCTGCTCCGGCCACCCTGGAATGAGGCGAGTGGATCCAGGCCGGCGGGTAGAGCATCAGGAAAAAATAGACAAACGCGGGAATCAGGCACCTCTCAGGGACGCTGTCGGCACAGAGCTTGACCATATATGAGACCAGATCGCATTCGCGCACTTGTGCGGTAGTGACCAGGGCCGCGAGGTTACCGGGGTCGTGCACGATATCGGCGTCGGTGAAGAGCAGGTAATCGCTCTCCAGCGCGCTCGCTGCGAGGGCGCCGCGTGACATGGCCCACACCTTTCCATTCCATCCGGGCTCGGGCGCACCGGCGCAGATCACGCTCAGGCGCGCCGCGGCCCCGAGGCTCGCTGCGGCTTGTTCGGCGGCTTTTCCGGTGCCATCGGTGCTGCCATCATCGACGACGATCACCCGCAATGAGCCCACAAAATCCTGCTGCAGCAACGAGCCGACCGCCGCGCCGATCAGCGCCGCCTCGTTGCGAGCCGGAATGATCGCGACCACGCTTCGGGGCGCAAGATGCTCTGGCGGTTTGGGTGAAAAATGCCGCGCGATATGCCAGAAGCCGCCGCGTCCGAGCAGCAAATAGGTCCATATCAGCAGCGGCACGGCCGCAATTGCGCTAAGAATCACGTGCGGGGTTTGAAAAGGAGCGGGTTGGCAGTAGGCTTGCGCGAGGTCTCATTGCGCATACGGGCAGAAAAACCTAGTGGATAGCGACGACGACGTCAATACTCGCATTACTGGTCATAGAGCGTTGCATCCAGGCTCGCAGGTCGAGGATTGCCTGGTCGTCATCCATACTGCTGTGCAATCCGATCTGGGCCGCCGCCATGTATTGACCAAACCCGTAATGCGCATAGGGCGCGGCAGCGGTAACGATATCGTGGTGCCGAGCGATTCGGTCTCACGACAACATGCGAAGCTCGAGCGGCGCGGCGCGGAGTTTTTGGTCAGCGATCTGCAATCCACCAACGGTACGTACATCAATAATGAACGCGTCACTCGCGAGGAATGGCGACTGCGCCGCGGTGATCAATTGCGGATCGGCGACACCGTCTTCAAGTATCTATCGGGCTCGGATATCGAAGCTCAGTATCACGCGATCATGAATCAAATGGCGGTGACGGACGGTCTGACGAACCTGTCCAACCGCTACCAGCTCGATGCACTGTTGACTGAGGAAATACGCCGCGCACAACGCTACGATCGCGAGCTGTCGCTGTTGATGCTCGATATCGATGACTTCAAACAGGTCAACGACGCGCATGGACATCTGTCCGGTGATTCTGTGCTGGCCCGTCTGGCGCAATTACTGCAACAGCGTCTGCGACCCGACGACATTCTCGGGCGCTACGGCGGTGATGAGTTCTGCGCGATATTGCCTGAGACCTCGCTGACCCAGGCGGCACAGATTGCGGAGACATTGCGCGTCCTGATCGCGGGGCAGACCTTTACCGCCGATCGCCGGATCCTGACAGTCACCGTGTCGATCGGTGTGGCGGCGTTGCAACCGTCGATGCAGCATTCCGACTTGTACCGCGTGGCCGACGAGATGCTCTACCGGGCGAAGCGGCTGGGACGTAACCAAGTCTGCCACTGATCGATGATCAGCCAAACCGATGCGCTTGCGTCCACTGCCCGGACCTTGCGTAAGCAATCGCAGCTCGTGCGCATGCAGAGCCTCGCCACCGCGCTGCTGTGTACCGCGCTGGGTGTTTTGCTGCTGAGCGCGCGCTACGAAGCAATCTGGCCGTGGCTGCGATGGGTGCGCGCATTCGCGGAGGCCTCAGCGATCGGCGCCATCGCTGACTGGTACGCCGTGGTTGCGCTGTTTCGCCGCCCGTTGGGACTACCCATTCCGCATACGGCCATCATTCCGGCAAACAAGGAGAATATCGGCCGGAGTCTCGGGGAATTTGTCACGCAGCACCTGCTCACGCCGGAAAACGTCGTCGCCAAGCTCGAGCGCTACGATAGCGCGCAGCACGTAGCGGCGTGGGCCGCGACGCCCGCGAACGCCTCGCGCCTCGCGGCGCTGTTCATGAGTGCGGTTCCCGCCATTTTGCGCGCGCCCGATGATGCCGACGTGCGCCGCTTGTTTCGGCTGCACGTCGCCCCACATCTGCTCGAGCTCAATATGGCGCGGCCATTGAGCAAAGCGCTCGAGGTGCTCATGGAAGCGGGGCTGCATCGGACGGCGCTGCAGGCGGGGCTCAGATTTCTGGACGGCTGGCTCGTGGCGAATGAGGAACTCGTGCGCTCGAAGTTTGCGCAGGTATCCAGATATACGCCAGCGCCGCTCGATGCCTACATCGTCAGGAAGTTTCTGCAGGGATTTCGCAGCCTCGTGCACGAGATCGCGACCGATCCCGCGCATGCCGTGCGCGGCGAAGTGGATACAGCACTACGAGAGTTGGTGGCTGAACTGGAGCAATCACCGCGCTACCACGAGATCGTACGCGGCTGGCTGCGTGACCTGCTGGAAAAATGGGCGCGTGATGAGCATATCCAGCAGCTGCGTGAGACCCTGGCGGCGCGCGCGGAGGCTGACCTGCTGCAGGAGGACTCGGTCCTGCGGCAATCGGCTACGGCCCTCATCATCGCGATGGCCGAGGGTGCGGCGCGCGACCGGGGCGTTCTGGACCGTATCAACGGCGCCTGGCTGCGTTTTGCGCGCGGCGCGACGCTGCAGTTTCGCGGTCAGATTGCGACGCTGATCGCGGAGGTGCTCAGGAGCTGGGATGCCGAGGAAGTGGGCCGCAAAGTTCAGCTCGAGATCGGCAAGGACCTGCAGTTCATCCGCATCAATGGCGCCCTGGTCGGTGGCGTCGTGGGCGTCGCGCTGCACGCCTGCACGCTGTTCGCGGCCTAAAGCTCAGGGCCGCACCGATGCGGCCCTCGTCAGGATTCTTTACTTTTCAGGCGCTCGTCATTGGCCGTGATAAAGGCTTTGATCTCATCGGCGATGGCCAACAGGCGCAGCCATTGCTCCTTATATAGAGTCACCGGAAAGCGCCCCATGCCGTAGACCGACACGGCGCCTTTTTCACTGACCTTCAACCAGGGCTTGCCGCCGCGGTCGGGCCGCTTCAGCGCCGCATTTTCTGCCCGCAGGCGCTCGAGCTCCGCATTCAAATCTTCTGCCACGGCGCGTTCTCCTTTGTGGCGTCTGGTATTATGCGCGCGGGGGATTGCAATGATCCAGCGCAGGAATTTTTTGAGCCTCGCCGCGGCGGCGGTTCCGATCGCGGCCGGGTTGCCGCGCGAAGCGTTCGCGCAACGCGCGGGCACGAATGCCTGTCCGCCCGATCTAGCAAAGATCAAGACGCGCATGGCCGCGCCGACTGAGGTCTTGTACCGAACCCCGCACGGCAATCCAAATGGTCTCGCGCTCAGCACCAAGCCTGACGAGCTTTGGGTCCTCGATCAGGGCTCCGAGGGCTGGGTGTCGCTCACGCGTCTGGCCGACGGCTCGGTCATACGCGAATTCCGCTGCGATCTGGTCGGGCCGAGCGGTATCGTCATCGACGACAACAACGTCATGTGGGTGACGTCCACCCACAACAGCCTGATCGTCAGTATTGATCCCGCGAACGGCAAGACAATCGCTAAGTATGTGACGCCAGGGGCGGGCCGTATTTATAAAAAGAAAGGCGACCCCCCGCAGCGCTCGACTTCGTTGAAGCCAGCCTATCCGCGGCCGCCCGCTGCCCCTGCTGCTGCGCACGGTCCGCAGTTGCCGCCCGGGCAGATGCCTCTCGATAGCGAAGAGGGGGCCGGTGGTACCGGCGCGCATGGGATCCTATCGAAGGGCGACCTGCTGATCTATGTATGCCCGCCCTCGCGCGCGATCTTCGTGATCAACCAGAAAACCTGGGAAGTCCAGGACGTGTGGCCGACTCCGGGCAACCGACCGCATGGCATTACCTGGGTCGATGCCTCAAAGACCGGCTTCTGGAACGTTGATTCCAACCTCAACACGTTCTATCGCTACGACGCGAATAATGGCGCGATCCTTGAAGCTGTCACGGTGCGCGAGGAGCCGCATACGGTTTGCCACGGCGCGAAGCTGATCAACAATTACATGTATTTTTGCGACGACGTCGGCTGGCTCTGCAGGATCAAGTGGGTCTAATCGAGGCTTAGTATGCCTGCGCGGCTGAATATGGGCTGCGACCGCCGGGCGTTCCTGATGGGAGCCGGGGCCTTAGCGCTCAGCGTGGCTCACCACGGGAACGCAGAATCCTCGTCGTCGCCGATACCGATTATCGATGGTCACATTCATTTGTTTGATGCAAGCCGCCCCCAGGGCGCCCCCTACCAGGGGCCGCCGGAATTTACTTCGCACATTTCGCTGCCTGCGGACTACGTCGCGCAGGCGGCGCCGCTCGGAATCGTCGGGGCCGTCATCCTGGAGGCCAGCCCCTGGGTCGAAGACAACCTGTGGGTGCTCGAGGTCGCGCAGACCAATCCAATGATGGTAGGGGTGGTGGGTTCCCTACAGCCCGAAAAGCCCGAATTTGCCGAGTATCTGGAGCGCTATCACAAGAATCCACTGTATCGGGGCATCAGAGTTCTTGACGCTTGGCGCGGTCCGATGGGTCAGCTGGTCACCAATCCTGCCTTTATCGGCGGCTTGAAGCTTCTGGCACAGGCCGATCTGGTGCTGGACACCGCGAATCCGAGCATGGATCTGCTCAACGCAGTGCTCCGAATCAGCGATCAGGTCCCCGATCTGCGCGTGATCCTGGATCATCTGCCCGCCATGGAACCCAAGCCGGAGGAGGCGTCGGCCTATGCCGCAGTGCTGACCGAGCTGCACGGCAGACCCAATATCTACGTAAAGCTGTCAGAGATCCTGCATCGTGTGAATGGGAGCGTCGCACCCGATCTGGCCTCGCATCGCGACCGCCTGGACCACCTGTTCAGTATCTTCGGCGAGGATCGTGTGCTGTTTGGAAGTGACTATCCCAATAGCGTGGGCACGGCAACGCTGTCGGAAATTGTGGCGCTCGTGAAGCAGTACTTTGCCTCCAAGCCGCGCTCGGTAGCCGAGAAGTATTTCTGGAGGAACTCGCTACGCTGCTACAAATGGATCAAACGCGCGGCGAATCAGCCTGGTCCGGCCTGATCCTGTTGTAAATTTTGTAACGCGAAGCCTCTCGAGCGCACGAGCTTGAGTTGCGACTTGATTTATTGGACAGTCGTCGCAACTCGCGGAGGTCCCGTGCGCTGGCAAGGCACCGTGCTCGCTTATGTTCTGGCGCTCGCGTTGCTGACGGGCGGTTGCGGCGGCTCGACCAACACCATCAGCCTCGGCGGCGGCGCGAGCACCAGCAGCTCGGGTTCGAGCAGCTCGGGTTCGGGCAGCACGGCCTCGCCGGCCGGCATCTGGACGGGCAGTGATTCGGCGACCGGCCTGTCGCTGACGGCTTTGATCAATTCCTCCAATCAAGCCGATGTCATTCGCGCCGACGGGGTGCAATTCATCGGTACCGCGCAGGCGTCCGGCAGCGATCTGGCGATTGCGGTGGACGGCTACACCGAGTTCGGCGGCGGATTTACCGATGGGTCGACTAAAGGTGTTGGCACTTTCAGCGGTAGCTTTACCGCAGAGGGCTCGATCAGCGGTACGTTGAATTTTACGACCAGCGCCAACGCGCAGAGCAGCAGCACCTGGTCGCTGGGCTTCGATTCACTCTACGACACAGCCTCCGCGCTCAGTGCGATCGCTGGGGCCTACACGGAGTCCCTGCCGTCCGGCACGAGCGGCACCGATCCGATGCAAGGCGCGAGCGTGACCATCACCGGCCTGGGCGGCATTTCGGCCCAGGGTGCGACAAGCGGCTGCGTCCTGAGCGGCTCCGTGACCGTCACCGATGCCAAAAGCGATATCTACGGAATCACCTTCAAGTTATCGGAATGTACCGGAGACTATGCGGTTCTGAACGCCGTGCCTTTCGCTGGGCTGGCGGACCTGGACCCCACATCCCCTGCGCATATGCTGATCGGTGCGAGCGGCCAGCTGTCGGGTACCTCTTACGCTATGGTCCTATCACTGACGGCAACGTAGGCCACGCGCAGCTTACGAAGTAATTGCGCTAGAATTTGCGCACAAAAATCACGCTCGAGGTCGGCCCAATGCAACCCGTTCAAAAAATCGGCGGATTACGCCCTCGGTTTCTGATCGCGGCCGCTCTGATGCTGGCTGACGCGGTGCCGGGTATCACGCGCGCGCAGGCCGCGAACGGCGCCTGTCCGGATAATCAAAGCGGCCTGACGCTGCCAGCCGGCTTCTGCGCGACGATATTCGCCGACAACATCGGTCATGCACGCCACCTGGTGGTGGGCAGCAATGGCGTCGTCTACGTGAATACGTGGAGCGGTACCTATTACGGCAATGATCAGGTGCATGCGGGTGGCTTCCTGGTCGCGCTTCAGGATACGAAGGGCGCGGGCCGCGCCGACGTCAATGAGCGCTTCGGTGAGACGGTTCAGAGTGGTGGCCACGGCGGCACCGGCATCGGGATCTACCACAACTACCTCTATGTCGAGAGCAACGACAAGATCGTGCGCTACGCGCTGCCTGCCGGCGCAATCGTGCCTACGGGCGCAGCGGAAGTCATCGTTTCGGGACTGCCGTTGACGGGTGATCACCCCATGCATCCTTTCGCGATCGATGCCGATGGTCAGCTTTACGTCGATCTGGGCTCCGCGACCAACGCCTGTCAGGCGCAGAACCGCATGCTCAAGTCGCCGGGTCTGCGCCCCTGCACCGAGCTCAAGACACGTGCCGGCATATGGCGCTTCAGCGCCAACCGCGCGAACCAGGTGTTCTCAGAGGCGCAGCGCTACGCGACCGGTATTCGCAACTCGGTTGGGATCACCGTGGACTCGAGCGGTCACGGAATCTTTGCGACTCAGCATGGCCGTGATCAGCTGTCGCAGAACTGGCCGGACCTCTACAAGCCGGAACAGAGTCCCGTATTGCCGGCGGAGGAATTGCTGAGCATTAGGCGCAACGGCGACTACGGTTGGCCCGAATGCTATTTCGATGGCATTCAGGGCAAGCTCGTGCTCGCGCCCGAATATGGCGGCGATGGCGGCAAGAGCGTGGGTGTGTGCGCGAAGAAACTTGCACCGGTTGCAGCCTTTCCGGCTCACTGGGCGCCGGATGATCTACTGCTGTATTACGGCACGGGGTTTCCCGATCACTACCGCGGCGGCGCGTTCATAGCATTCCACGGCTCCTGGAACCGCGCGCCCTTTCCGCAACAGGGCTACAACATCGTCTTCCAACCGCTCTCGGACGGGCGTGCCGCTGGCAGCTGCGAGATTTTTGCGGACGGCTTCGCCGGTCCGTTGAAGGATCCCGCGAAAGCGCTACACCGACCCACCGGCCTGGCTCAGGGGCCTGACGGGGCGCTTTACGTGGCCGACGATCAGAACGGTCGTATCTATCGCATTGTTTACCGCGGCGGGGCTCAGGGCGCGGCCGCGTCCGTGGCGCCGTGTCCGTCCGCGGATGCATCGCCGGGATCGATGATCGCGGTGGCTGCGGGGCCGCCGGAGGGCACGCATCCGGATGCGGGCAACGCTAGCGGCGCAGCGCCAGCCGTGCCGCAGGGCGCTACGCTCGCGATGGTCACGCTCGGTGATCACATCTATCACGGCCAAGTCGCAGGCGCGACCTGTACGGGCTGTCATGGCACCGATGGTGCAGGCAGCCCGCTCGGGCCGCCGCTGACTGCGCACGCGTGGCTATGGAGCGATGGCAGCTACGCCGGCATCAATAAGACTATTCGCGATGGGGTTGCCAATCCGAAGAATTATCGCAGCGCCATGCCGCCGATGGGCGGAGCGCAGCTGTCAGCCGATCAGTTGTCTGCCGTCGCGGCGTACGTCTGGAGTCTGAGTCACAGCGGCGACAAATGACGCGGAACTAAAAAATGCAATCGTCGCCATTCAAAAGCGCAGGGAGATGGCATCGAGGAAAGTGAGTCTGGGGACCCGGTACTTTGAATGAGCGCTCAGCGTTCAAAGATCGGCACCACTCCAAACTGTTTCAGTGTCCAGATAGCAGTGCGTGCGTAGATGCTCTGAAACGACGGCACTGCAAAAATAGCGCGCGACACGGGCGTGCAGCGTCGTGTCAGCACTGGCCGTGTAAATAAAATTCAAGGTCAGATCGAGCTGCTGGCCGCTCGTGCAGCCGCTCAGATGTTCCCAACGCAATCCGACATTGGCATGCACATGCGCCAGGCACAGAGCGCATGACGCGGACTCTCTATTGATTGCGCAGATTGATTGCACGTGCGCGACGAGCGAGGCCGTATCGCTTCACGCGCGCTACGCTCATGCAGCTACTCATGCTGATCAAGATTGTCGCAAAGGGCCGACAGCGATGAGGATTTCAATTTATTTGATGACGCTATCGTCAACCAAGTTGGCGTTCAGGCGCTAGTGAGTCACGGAAGCGGCACACACCTCACGGTGATCACTGCTAGCGAATTTGACAATAGATCAGCCCAGTTTAGGGAAGGAAGAATCATGCAACTTAAACCACTTCGATTCGCGGTTTGCGGCGCCGTCGCGGCCGCACTCGCAGCCTGTGGCGGATCGAGCGACTCCAGCTCAACCGCGTCAACGGCTTCAACCATGGAATACGGCAGTGTGCCGGTAGTGGTGAGCGATGACGCAGCCCAGGACTGGGCCACTATCGGCGTGAAGGTGCTGAGCATCGCGCTGATTCCGCAGGGCGGAGGCAGCAACGTCACGGTCTATACCGCGCCGAGTACAGTGCCCTACACCAATCTCGCGCAGCTCGATCAGCTCGGAGAGCTCCTGGGCGATGCTCAGGTCCCCGTTGGCACCTACACCGGCGCCGTGATTACCATTAGCGGCAATCCGGGCGATGTGTTGCTGACGGCTTCGGCCGACCCGGAGGCAGGCTTTTCGCTCGCGACCGGCACTGCGGTGCCGATGGCGGATATAGAGATACAGCACACGCAGGGGACTGCACCGAGCCTGACCGTTCCAATCACTCTGGGGCTGGTCTCGCCGCTGGTTGTGACCACGAGCTCGACCGGCAATGCGATTGATATTGAATTCGATCTTGCGCATCCGGCCTTCATCGTCGGTCATCTGCCGCCGGGCGCTAATGCCACGCAGTGGGCGGTCAATTTCACGGGTCCTGTGCGTCACCACCCGCTCGCTGACTTAAGACGGCTGGTATTGCGCCATACCTATGGCACGGTCACCGCTATCTCGAGCGATAACACCTCGATCGCAATCAACAAGGATTTCCCAACACTTCCGGCCGTGTCGCCGGAGACCTCGATGTCCAGCGCAATATCGCTGAACATCCTGGCCGATGCCGTCAATGGCACATTGCTCTATGACGTGGACACCAAGACCGTCACGACGATTACGAGCTTTGCGGGGCAATCGAGCCTCAACGGCGAGTACGTGCGTATCGCGGCCCGCTATCAGGAGAACGGCACACTGGTCGCCACACGAATCTGGGCGAGCTCGAGCTTCAATAATGTATGGATCAGTCCGGAAGGCCACGTGCTGGATGTCAACAGCAACACGGACGTCATCACGGTAACGAACGAGGCCGGCGTGGGTGTGCCACTGACGATCAATGGCAGCACGAAGTGGTTCTTTCGGCAGC